>Ga0265297_10000535_pt1 | contig 110246 bp, 137 predicted proteins | sample Munlanlwell13791_FD_192502 | JGI IMG/M metagenome (GOLD analysis project Ga0265297, IMG submission 192502) | Leachate microbial communities from a municipal landfill in Southern Ontario, Canada - Leachate well 137-91 | ecosystem: Engineered > Solid waste > Landfill > Unclassified | place...
ACGCCCCAACCGGGGATTGAACCCGGATCCCGGCCGCGACAGGGCCGTGTACTAACCACTATACTATTGAGGCATGAGAAAATATGTTAGAATTGCTTTTTAAAGATTTCTTTTAAATTAAATTTGTTTTGTCTGATTAAACTTCACCATTAATTTTTCAAGAACAACTTGCGGAGCATAACCTTTGTTACTACAAGATTTCATAAACTCATCGTAAACTTTTCTATCTACATTAAAATCAAGAGTTCGCTTTTGTGCGCCCGGCGGTGTTGCTGCCATAAAAAATTAAACACTTTTGCCTATTTAAATATTTACTAAATTATCTTTTAAGTTAAGAATTTTCAAGATTATTCAAATTCCACGCACCAAGTTTTCTTTGTTTTAATCTTCGTCGAGATTCTCGCGCAAGTCGTTCTTCTCTTTCTCTCCAAAAATTATAAATCATATAACTAGTAGCACCAATCGCAGTTCCGATCGCAACACCGCCCACCGCAGAAAAAACAGCAAGTTCCCCCACCCGCGAACCCTCTTCTAAAATTGAATAAACCCCTCGAGATTTAAGAGTATAATTTTCAGAAAGATAATCACACAAAAATCTAAAACCCGCCACTCCCCCGACAACAGCAGGAACAACAAATGATCCAAAACCCTTTATTTTACCAAAAAGATTATTTTTCATTTTAAGAATAAACTATTTCTTCTGTTTTTTTCACAACTTTCTTAGTCGGACTTTTCTTAACAGATTTCTTAACAACTTTCTTAGGGTTTTTTCTCACAACCTTCCCTTTAGATTTCTTATTACTTACTTCTCTCCTTAACTTTGTAACTTCATCAAGTAATGTCGCGTGATTCAAACTCAAATGCTGAATTTTATCGTGAATATCTGAAACAGCGTCGTTCAACATAAGAATATCTTTTTTAACATAGCCAAAACTTGCAGAAACATTTTTTTCAATTTGCCCAGCCGATTTTTCCATAATAATTTATAGATTTAATGTTTATAAACATTTTGTTTGCTGTCATTCTAAAATTAATACAAACAATTAAACAACATTTAAAACCTTTAATTATTTTAGTTATTTATGAAAAAGAGTCTTAGTAAAAAAGGTGTTTCAACAATTGTCGCGACAGTTCTTATTATTGCAGTTACGATTATTAGTATCTTTATAATTAGTGCAGGAATTTACAAGATTATAAAAAATAATTCTTATACAAATTCTAATCCTTCAATATATATTGACACATCTAAAGGATTTACTTATTGGGATGAAAAAAATAAATTAGTTTCTCTTCAAGTAAGAAGAGAAACAGATGATTCCTCAATTAAGCAGATACAAGTTATTTTTAGCATAAATGGGAATTCTGTTCCGTACACTGTTCCTACGCTTGAATCTAAATCAAAAGTTCCTAATAAAAACGAAGCAAAAGTATACTATTTTGATTTTTCAGATTCTAAAAAACCATCTGCAGTAAGCATTGCTCCTATTTTTAAAGACGGACAAATTGGTTCGATTATAGATTCTGAAAGCGAATTTTTGACGGGGGAAAGTTCTTTAGACAGAAAGGAAATAACTTTTGAAATTCCCTCAAAATCTATCTCTGAAAAAAAAGAAATATCCCATATGACTTGGTGGATTTCATGGAAAAAAATTTACGAAATAGATAATGGAGGCCCTAAATCCATAGAAAGAGCAGAAAACATTATTCAAAAATTGAATGACGCAAATGTTATGATCCCTGTTCAACAAAGTAATCAAATAGGAAATAGTGTTTATAGTATTAATGCAACAATTCTTGCGTGGCTTGATACCATACTAAAAGAAAATAACGCAAATATTCAGATGGTTTTAGGGTGGAGCAGTATTTATGGTTATGCTCCCCCGTCCGTTTCAAGAGTTTGGTTTGGAAAAACTCCTGAACCTGCTATAGGAACTGCAGACTATAATTCAAATAGAAACTGGGTTTATTCTGAAGCACTCCATACAAATTATAAAGATTACCCCTTAGGGAATAAATATCATTACACTTCTTATTTAATCTGCCCAAATTATAGAGGAAGTAGATTTGACATTTTAATAAATTATGAAGTAAATTATGCAAAAGATTTGAAAGCAAGAGAACTTAATGTTAAGGGAGCATGGATTGACCACGAAATATATGCAGATCCGAGAAAAATTGCATATTTTATGAACAATAGTTTATTATATAATGATTGCGAAAGAGATGGGAGCTTACAAGAAGCAATAGAAGGATATAAGGGATTAGTAACAGAACAGTTAGATGCATTAGAATTAGAAGTTCCAGAGATTGATGTTTCATTTTTTAGAGGATTTGATTTTAATGAAAGTTATTCTATTGGAGGAGACGGGGGAGGACAATATTTTCCAACAGTTCCCGGAAGAACAGGTTCAGAACCAGGATTATACAACTCTTGCAAAAATGCTACGCCAGTAGAAGCCTTAAAAATTTTAATTCAAAAAGGACTTCCTGTAAAAGATGGAAGACCAACACTTTTAGATACACTTCCATTTTCAAAGACATATGATTTTTGTTATATTCTTGCAAAAAATGGTGCCAAAGGAGTTACTTTTTATTATGATAACAATGCATTAATCGGAGCCTTTTCAGAAGCAAACGATTATTTACTAATTGATAAGATGGCTGAATGCAATAAAGCATTTGAAGATTATAACAACCTCTAACCAATTAATTTTTAAACTAATTTCTCCTTTTTAGTTTATGGAAAAAAAATATGAACTTCTTGCGCCCGTCGGAGATTTTCCGCAGTTGCACGCAGCAATAAATTCTGGTGCAGACGCTATTTATCTTGGATTAAAAAATTTAAACATGCGTTCGGGCGGAGCAAAAAACTTTACAATTTCAGATTTAATAAAAATAAGAAAAATTTGCGACGACGCAAAAATTAAAATTTACTTAACATTAAATACAATTATTTATGAAAATGAATTAAAAGAACTAGAAAAAATAATAAAAACAATTTCAAAAAATAAATTAATCAACGCTGTTATTTGTTGGGATTTAAGTGTAATTAATTTGTGCAAAAAATATAAAATTCCTTTTCACATTTCAACGCAAGCTTCAATTTCAAATTCAGAAGCACTAAAATTCTATGCAAAACTGGGTGCAGAAAGAGTTGTTCTCGCAAGAGAATTAAATTTAAAACAAATAAAACAAATTTCAAAAACTGCTGAAAAATTAAAAGTGGAAATTGAATGTTTTTGTCACGGGGCGATGTGTGTTTCTGTTTCCGGCAGATGTTTTACTTCGCAATTTTTACATTGTCTTTCTGCAAACCGCGGGCAATGCGCACATCCGTGCCGTCGGGCTTACACAATAACTGACGAAGAAGGTAATCAATTAAAATTAGAAAACAACAAAGTCATGTCTGCAAAAGATTTATGCACTTTACCTTTTATAGATAAAATGAAAAAAGCGGGAATTTTTGTTTTCAAAATTGAAGGAAGAAACAGAAGCCCAGAATATGTTTCTGTTGTTGTGAAAGAATATAAAAAAGCTTTAAATAAAAAATTAACAAAACAGGAAGTTCAGAATTCTTTAGAAAATCTAGAAAAAGTTTACAATAGGGGTTTCTCATCCGGATTTTATTTGAAAATGCCAACTGCAGATGATTTTTCGGCGTCGGAAACTGGCGAACAAAAAGAAATAAAAGAATATGTTGGAAGAATAGAAAAAATTTATCCAAAAATAAATGTTGCACTAATTAAAATGCACCACGGAAAATTGTCAATTAACGACGAAGTTTATATTATTGGAAAAGAAACTGGAATTAATAGAATAAAAATTGAGAGTATGGAAATTGAAAATCAACAAGTTTCGCAAGTTAAAAAAACACAAGAATTTGGATTAAAGATTTCTCAAAAAGTAAAGATTAAAAAAGGTGATGAAGTTTATTTGATAAGAGAAAAAAATGACAAGTAAAACTGCGTTGACAATTATTGTAAGTATTATTTTTACGATAATAGCTGTTGCTGTTGTGAATGTTGGAATTAGTTTGATTTTAGAACAACCACAATATGAAAATTATTGTTCAAATGATATTGTAAAACCACTTCCAATAAATGCATCAGCAGAAGAACAAGAAGCAATAAATAGACAATACGAAGAATGCTATGAAAATTACGAAGAAGTTCAAAAATCTTATAATCAATCTAGATACTATATTTTGGCGGGCGTTGGTTTTGTTTTATTGCTTTTAGGATTATTTGTAAAAGAAAATATGATTCAATTTTCTGGATTGGCGTCGGGCGGAATTTTAATTATAGAGGGTGTTGTTGTGAATTTGCAAAATAAATTAATTGTTTTTATTTCTCTTCTTTTAATTTTAGTTATTTTTGGTTTTATTGCTTTTAAAGTAATTAACAAGAAAAAATAATTTTATCATAAATCATACTCATCACACTCGGCTGTGATGACGGCGAACTCCCACGCGGCGGGAGTTCGCCACTCATTCTTATTTTTTCTTTAAAACAATCAAAGATAAAACTAAAATTATCCCTCCAAAAACAAGCCCACCAAAAACATCAATAAACCAATGAACCCGAAGATAAATTCTTGAAAATACAATAAGCAAAACTAAAATAGAAGAAATTATTATAGAAATAATCTTAGATTTTTTCTTTGAAAATATTGCAATAAGAAGTCCAAAGAAAACTATTGATACTGTTGCATGCCCACTCGGAAATGAAAATCCTGTTTCAGCAACAAGCATATTTTCCGGACGAACCCTTTGAATTAATTCTTTAAAAATTTTAATCAACAACCCCGTAACAATCATCGCACCAGAAAAAACAAAACCGTTCTTTTTTGAAACCTTAAAAAAAATAAAAACAGACAAAATAATTGAAGCAAGAATTAATATTTCTGGTTCAAAAATAAATGAAATAACTTTCGCAAAATTTTTTAAAAAAGAAGTTTCTATTAAAACCATAAAATCATTGACAAGTAAATCTAAGGACATTACTTATTACAGGTCTTTTAGTATATAAATCTTTAAAAGATCTTAGAAATTAATGAATTTATGAAACACGCGACAATGTGTTATGTTCAAAAATCTGATGAAGTTTTAATGGTTCATAGAAATTTATCAAAAAAAGATATTCATTATGGATTATATGTTCCGCCCGGCGGAAAAATAGAAAGAGGCGAACGTCCGATTGATTGCGTTGTGCGAGAAGTTTTAGAAGAATCAGGATTAAATTTAATAAATCCAAAATATAATGGCGTCGCGATTTTTGATAATCGTAATAGAATATTAGGAACTCAAACAAATCAAGAAGATTGGGAAGTTCATGTTTATTCTTGTGAAAATTTTAGTGGCTCATTAAAAAGAAAATGTGAATCGGGGAGTTTATTATGGGTTCCTAAATCAAAACTTTTAACACTCCAAATGCATGAAGGAGACAAAGTAATTTTATCTTGGCTTGAAATACAACGGAGATTTGAAGGAATTTTTAGATATTCTGGAGAAAAATTATCAGAAGCGATTGCAAGATTTGATTAGTATCTTCTAAACAAAATTAATCTTCCACATTCGTCCCAAACAAATAAAGTGTCTCCGTCGTCGTTAAAAATATGTTCAAAACTTTTTTCAAATTGTGAAGTTGCATTTAAAGTTTCAAAATAAATATGTGTTGCCTCGTCTTTCAAAATAACTTCTATATTAAAATCACAATTATTTTCCAAAACAATTTTTTCACCGCCGTCGGAAATATAGTCAAATTCAATTAATTCAATGCAATAAGAAATATTAGATTTTTTCCAAATTCCAAATTCATTTTCTCGTGCGAATTTTTCTGCTTCTTCAAGTTCGTCGAAATATTTATCTTTATCGTAGTAATAAAGATGTGCTAACCCGTTTTTTAAAATTAGTTTGTTTATATTTTTTTCGTCGATAAACGCATAAATTAAGAGCCTATTATATTTGTCTGCACCGAAATTTTCAATTTCAACTCTTTTGTTTTTTGTTTCAATTTCAAGAAATTTTTTCGCAGTTTCGTAAAGTGGCATATTTTTTTCAGGAGTGTTAATTCCTCTTAATCTACATTTTACATTATTTTCTAAAACAAATGTGTCGCCGTCTGTGATTTCTGTAACCAACGAAATTTGTTTTTCTGTTGAGCTGTTCTCAATATTAAAATAGTAAATTAAACCCAATAAGACGACGGAGATAATTATGATTATGTTTTTTAATCTCATATTAAAATTATGATAGTAAGGTTTAAAAGTGTATTTTTTGTTTGTAAATCATGTCAAAGGTTAGAATCAAACTACAAAGTGTTGATATTAAAAAAATGAATGAAGTTATCAGCACAATAAAAGATATTTCCAGCCGTGCGGGTGTAAATATTTCTGGCCCAATTCCACTTCCAACAAAAAGATTGAAAGTTACGACGAGAAAATCTCCGTGCGGAAATGGGACTGCAACATTTGATAAGTTCGAAATGAGAATTCATAAAAGAGTTATCGACTTACCTGCGAATGACAAAGTTCTTCATAATATTATGAGAATTTCAATTCCGCGAACAGTAAAAATTAAAATCGAGATGATTGATTAGAATTTATTTTTATTTAAGTTGTAATGAATAATCTTATAAACAGAATTTTTCTAAATAAATTATTGCCCACCTCGCATAACGGTATTGCACAAGCCTGGAAAGCTTGACCCTTCGGGGTGCCCAAGTTCGACTCTTGGGGTGGGCGTAAAACATATCAAAATATAAGCGCCGATATTTCTAAATAGTTAGCAGACGTCAAATTTAAATAGAACTTTATTTTATTATTACAGAGATGGTGATAACAGAATTTTTAAATAATATTTGGTACTTACTTAGTCTTACTACAAAACCCTTAATTTTTTGGGAAGTTCTTCCGCTCGCGATTATCACAATTTTAATTATTGCTTATTTCCAACTTTACAAAAACGAAAAGCCAGGATGGAATACTTATCTTTCTAATTCCCTTGTTTTGATTTTTATTTCAGTTTCTTTGATAAAATTTGTTTACACAATGGATGCCGACGGAATTGCGAATTTCACAGATTTCCCATCGAAAACTGTCGCGATAATAATCTTAATTGGGCTGGGAATTTTCCTCACAAAATTTAATTTTGAACATCTTCTCCCAGAGAAATATGCAATTCCTATAAGTTCGCCAATAACTATAAATCTAATTGCTTACGCAGTTATTCTTTTTGTTCATTCAGAATCTTCTTTAAAATGGATCAATTTAGTTTCACTCATTATAATCGTCGTCGGACTATCAATTCTTTTTAATTTAATAAAAATTCCATTTAGATATTTTTTTATTTATTTTGAAAAAGAAAAACATAAAGAAAGAATTGAAAATATCAAAGAAGCAAAATTGCAAATTGACGAATTGAAAAAAGAAGTTAAGTATAGGGAAGATGAAATAATCAAGCAACAATTTAGAAACGCTGAAAAAGAAAAAAAAGAAGCAATTAAAATTGAGAAAACCTTGCAAGATAAAAACTTAAAAAAACACAAGAAAAGAAAATAGTTATATTTTTATATCCTGCTAATTAATTCTATTAATGAAAAAATCTAAAGAAAATAAATTTTATATCACAACGGCGATTGATTATGTCAACGCACACCCGCATATTGGACACGCGTTTGAAAAAGTTTTAGCCGATGCTCTAGCCCGTTACCACAAACAAAAAGGCGACGACGTTTTCTTTTTAACAGGAACAGACGAAAACGCACAGAAAAACGCCCAAGCTGCAAAACAAGCAAACATCCCCACAAAAAAATTCGTCGACGAAAACTCAAAAATTTTTATTGAACTTTGCAAAGAACTTAATGTAAAATATGATAATTTTATTCGAACTACTGAAGAAAAACACAAAAAAAAAGCACAAGAAATTTTCAAAAAAGTTTTCGATAAAGGCGAAATTTACAAAGGAAAATACGAAGGATTTTATTGCACCGGTTGCGAAGCATTTATAACAGAAAAAGAACTTATCGACGGAAAATGTCCTGAACATAACAAAAAACCAGAATGGTTTTCAGAAGATGCTTATTTTTTCAAGTTAAGCAAATACAAAAATGAATTAATTAAATTTGTTGAAAATTATATTGTTCCAGAATCAAGAAAAAAGGAAATTCTTTCCAGATTAAAAAATGAGGAGTTAAGAGACTTATGTGTTTCAAGAACAAATCTTGATTGGGGAATTGATTCGCCGATCGACAAAAATTATAAAATTTATGTTTGGTTTGACGCATTAATAAATTATGTCTCTGGCGCCGACGGGCACTGGCCAGCCGATTGTCATGTAATCGGAAAAGGAATAAACTGGTTTCACTCAGTAATCTGGCCAGCAATGCTAATTTCCGCAGAAATAGAATTACCAAAAAAACTTTTGGTCCACGGCTATTTAAATTTAAAAGGACAAAAAATGTCAAAGTCATTAGGAAACACAATTGACCCAATTAAACTTGTTGAAAAATACGGCGCCGACGCTGTTCGATATTCCTTACTAAGATGTTCTGTTTTTGAAGATTCTGATTATTCTGAAGAACTTTTAATCCAAAGATACAATGACGAACTTGCAAACAAACTCGGAAATTTAATTTCAAGAACAGCTTCGCTAATTGAAAAATATGGAATTGAAAAAACCTCCAAAGACCTACTAACAAAATTAAATCGAGAACAAATAGAAAAATACTTTGACAATTTTGAAGTTGATAAATCATTAAACGAAATTTTTTCTTTTATCGATAGTTGTAATGAATACATACAAAAGAAAAAACCCTGGGAAACAAAAGACAAAAAAGTTTTGTATGAATTAAAAGAATCTATTTTGAAAATCGCAGAATTACTCTATCCCTTTATTCCAGAATCTTCTGAAAAAATTAAAACACAATTTTCAGAGAAAAATATCAAAAAAAGAGAGATTCTTTTTAAAAAAATAGAATAATCAGCAGCAATAAAGCTTGTCTTTTTTATCTAAATCTTTTGCACTTCCAAACGGATTTCCTGTTTTTCTAATATTTTCAATCATTTCTTTATTTTGAGAAAGTTCTTTTCCTTTCAAAACCAAAACTTCCCGAGCCTTTTTTATTGCATCACAAATTTTCAAATTCAAAGGACATCTTTCTTCACAAGCTTTACACAAATTACATTCAAAAACAATTTTTTCAATAATTTTATCATTTAACAAAATTGCATGCCCCCGAGGAGAAAATGCCTCTTCTCTCAAAATTTTAAAAACAGGACAAAGAGATTTGCACATTCCGCACTTAACACAAGGTTCCAAAATTTCCTGAATTTCATTTATCAAATTCTCTGCTTCAATTTTTTCTTGCTCAGAGTTTTTTTGTTTTGCCATCAAATCACCTTCCCAACATTAAATTTATTTTCATTGTCTGTTCTTTTCTTTATGTTAATCAAAATCTTTTTATCATTTGCCTCAACAAATTCTTTTTTCAACAACCCAATCCCGTGTTCTCCTGAAATTTTTCCACTTAACCTCTTTGTGATTTTCATTAAATCTAAAACAAGATTTTCTTGTTCTTTTGAAAAACAAGGATGCAAAATACCGACGGAAAGATGTCCAAAAACAGGAATTTTATTTTCTTCTAAAAATAGCATTAGCTTTTCAAATTTGTCAAGTAAAATCTGCGGATCCTCAATTCTGCAAAATCCATTTTGAGCAAGAATTGGATAAACATTATCTCTTAGTTTCATTAAATTTTTGTAAGCTTCTTCTTTTAATTCTCCGTCACCAGATTCATATTCAATTATTAAATAATATTTGTTTTCTAATCCAATCCACGACGAAATTTTTTTGTCTAAAAATTCAATCATAGAAACTTCAGAATTTCTTTTTAAGCTCCTTGCTACGTCAATAATTTCTTCTAAACTTTCTGATGAAAATAATGTAGCAGTTCTATTTTTTATTTCATTTAATTTTAAGCATGCTTTTACAATTACACCAGTAATTCCTTCCATTCCAGAATAATCAGATAATTCTGTTGCTCCCTTTCTGGAAATTTTTCCGTCGCTGTCAATTATTTCAATCCATTTAATCCATTTAGAAGTTTTTCCATATAACCCTGCCCGGCTCCCAACAGCGTCGGTTGCAATCATCCCCCCGATTGTGCAAACAGAATGCGAAGAAGGATTAACAGGAAATTCTAAATCATACTCCTCTAAATAATTTTGTAAATCATCTAAAACAACACCTGCCCCAACCTCAATTGTTTTCCTATCTTTGTCAAATTCTCCAAAAAAATTTAACTTAGATAAATCCAAAACAACATCTTGCCCTTGCAAAGGAACGCAACCCCCAACCAACCCAGTCCCACCACCACGAACAACAATTCTTTTATTCGCACGAACAATATTAGAAACCTCTGCAATTGTCGACGGAAAAAAAACTTCTAAAGCATTTCCAGAAATCCCCGACGCATCTGTTTCATAAACTCTCAATGTACTTTTGGTTTTTGGTTTCATTTTAAGGAGGAGATTATACTATTTATTTCATCTTCGTATTTTTTGCTTCCTATTGCAAAAATACTTACAGACATTTTATTATAATACGAAATACTAATATTAATTTCTAATTCTTTATCTTGTGTTATTAGTTTAGTATCGTCCCAAGAATCAGTTAATAACATCCATCCAAAGAACCTCAAAAAATTATCAATTTCTTCTTTTGGAAATTTATACTCATATGCATAAATCTTTTTTGCAAGAGAAATAAATTTACTCTTTGAAACTTTTTTATAAGATGATTTTGCAACATATTTTTTCATAGGTTTATTGAATATATAATCTAAATATGCCTTGTCTAATTCAGAATATTCATTATTCTTTAATATTAAATCATAAACTTGGGATAGCATACCTAATTCTTTTTTCCCTATTTTTTCAAGTTCTTGCTGAGTCTTTCCTTTAAAAAATTCAGTAATCAATTTTTTAAGTTTGCCTAAATTTTTATTATTTCCTTCGATAATTTCATTTACATAAGTTCTTATTTCTTTCAAATTGGTTTTTGTTTTTCCAGCCATATTACCTATTCATCTCCTTCAACTTTCTTAAAACAAAAGATGAAAATTCTTCTGATTTATTTTCTTCATTTGAAAAAGCAGACGACAAATTTGCAAAACACAATCCGCACGCAGAAATTATTTTTCCAGCATCTTTCGGCATTTCATTAACTCTCAATTTTGCAATTTTCTTTGCAACATCAGGAAAATTCGCACGAACACCACCACCACCACCGCAACACAAAGATTCATTTTTATTATGTTTCATTTCTTTAATCATTCCGCCAAGCAATTCAATAACTTGCCTTGGCTCGTTGTAAATTCCACTATAACGCCCCAAATGACAAGAGTCATGATAAGTAACAATTTCTTTATCACCTTCATGCCTAATATCTTTTCTCTTCAATGCCCTCAAAATTGTCTGTGTTGCGTGTTCAACTTCAATATACCATTTATCTTTCCCAGTCAACAATTCAGGATAAATATTTTTAAAAGTATGATAACACGACGGACAAGAAGTAATAATTTTTGTAACATTTTTCTCTTTAAATAATTTCAAGTTTTTCTCAGCCAACTTTCGCGTATCTTTTTTATAACCAGCATTTAAAACAGGCAAACCGCAACAAACCTCTTCGTCAGAAAGCAAAATAAAATCAATTCCAAGTTTATTAAAAATCTTTTTATAATTTTCAAACTCTTGTTTTAAAACACCTTTTGTCAAGCATCCTGGATAATACAAAGTATTGCTTCCCAAATTCTTAACCCAATTAATCAAGCCCATTATATTTTAATTCCTAATTTAATTAAGTCTGATTTTAATTGTTCTGCGTTTTTAAATAGAATTGTATTAAAACCTAATTCTTTTGCAGGAATAAGATTTTCTTCTTTATCATCGACGAAAATTGTTTCATTTGATTTAATTTTTTTTAATTTTAATTTTTCTAATAAAAACTCATAAGATTTTTTATTAGGTTTTCTAAATCCTATTTTACAAGATGTTAATCTAAATTCTTCGTCGAATAAACTCAAAGTTTCTCTTCTTGCAGTTGCTTTTTCGTTTAATATTGTAGAATTACTTAGCATTCCAACAAGATATTTTTCTTTTAAAATAAAAATTATTTTTCTAACCTGTTCATTTATTGAAGAAGTTTCTTCTCTAATTTTTAGCCATTCTTTTGCAAGTTCATTGTAAGAAACATCTAAATTAAGTTCTTCAACTAATTTTTGAAAAAAGGAATTATAATGCCATCCAGTATAAGAATAATCTAAATATTTTCTAAATACTTTTGTAAATTCTTCACTAGAAAAATTATATTTTTTTGATATTTTATCTCTTGCTTTTTGAGCAGTTTCATTTACTAAAACTCCTCCCACATCCAAAATAATAGCTTTTATTACCATATTTATACAAAATTTATAGCAGTTATAAAGATATATGTAGCCAAGCCAACAAGTAACAAACCAGAAGCCAGTTTCATCCACTTCTTGTTTTCAGCTGTCCAATTTTGCAACTTCTGGGTCGAAATTCCTTTGTAAACCAACAAAGTCAAAACAACCAAAGGCAAAACAAATATTAAATTATAAATAAAAAGATAAGTTAACGAAAAAAACTCGTGCAACGACATTAAAGTCAAAATTCCCAAATAAACTTCGCCAGTACAAGGCAATTCAAATAAAGAAACTAAAACCCCTAAAATAATAATTACAATCAAGGAAGGATTTCCCATAAATTTTTCAATAATCGGTTTTGCAGATAATGGAATCCTCAAGGTCAAACCTTTTCCATACCAAAAAATATCTTTTAATTGTAACAATCCCAAAACAAATATTAAACAAGCAACAGCGACGTAAAACCAGTAAAACCACGAATTAGAAGAAAAAGATTCTATAACCTTATACAAAGCAACACCAACCAGAAAATAAGTAGCAAAAATAACCAAAGAATAAACAAGTCCAGCCCGCAAAGCCCTTTTAGAAGAACCCATCCTCAACAAAGAAGCAAGCAAAAAAAGCAAAACACCAAATGCACAAGGATTTATTGAATCTATTAAAGCAGCAACAATAACCGCCCAAATTGTCAATTCTCTTTTATTTGTTGGATTACTACTAAAATAATTTCCATAATCATCAAAATTCTCAACAACATTTTTTGACTGCTCAATAATCGGCGTGTCGCCGATTAAATAATAAAAATTTTCTCCTTGAGAAAAAACTAAAAACGGAGTTCCCAAAGATAAATTAAACATCTCACCATAATTAAAAAATAAATTCCTCGAATTCTGATCTACTGCAAGATTATGCTTTTCCAAGAAAACATTTTGCATTAAAGAAAGTTCATCTAAAATTCCATTTGCTTCAACATTTGCACAATGACCACACCCCGTAGAATAAAAATAATCTAAGTTTATCTGAGAATTTTCTTGAGCAGAAACAAATGAAAAACTAATCAAAACCAAAAAAGCAATCAACAAAAAAACATAATATTTTTTCTCTTCCATCATATTAATTTCAATCAAATTTTATTTAAAAACATTATGTTAACGCCGAAGCTAATCAAATAAGATAAGATTATCTTTTTCGTCTGGTTGATATGTCATAGAATTAATAAAAATAGATTGTATTTAAGGGTTTTTGTGAGGGTTGCTAATTAATCTGATAATTTTATAAATATCTAAAGCATATAATATTCATGGAAAAAAGAGTCTTGATTGGGGGATCTCCAACGGCGGGAAAGAGTTACACCGCAAGAAAAATTGCTGAAGAACTAAAACTTCCATGGATCTCAACAGATACAATTAGAGAAATGATGAGAAAGATAGTCAGAAAAGAAGATTATCCTGCATTATTTTTACACGCTGATGCAACCCCCGAAATGGGAATAGATTTTTTAAATAATAATTCTGCGGAAGAAATAGTTTGGGTGATTAATGAAGAAAGTAAAGATACTTGGAAAGGGGTTAAAGCATTATTAGAGACTGATTATGTTTTTAAATCGTATATTATTGAAGGGGTTGCTATTGTACCAAACCTAATCAAAAATTTTATTGCTAAAAATAAAGATGTTGTAGTTTTATTTTTAATAGATGAAGATATTGAAAGAGTGAGAAAAACAATTTTTACAAGAGGACTATGGGATGATGCAAAAAAGTATCCTGATGATATAAAGGAGAAAGAAGTTGAGTGGGTAATCGCATTTAATAATTATATAAAAAAAGAAGCTAAAAAATATGGATTTCCAGTTGTTATCGTTGGAAACAGAAAAGATTATATTAAGAAAATTAAAAATCTTATCAATACTTCTTCCCCAAAATCTTAGTAAATCTCACACTTCTTTAATCAAAAAGTGATATTTTCACCAACTTTTTTCTAAAAGGGTTTAATCAAACTTCCACGCCGAATGCCCAAACTGAATTAACAAATCAAAATCTTTTTCATTTACCAAAGGTGTGTCGCACGCACCAAAACAATCTCCCAAATAAATTGAAACATCAGCACCAGAATTTTTTTCAATAAAATCACAAATTTCCAAACCATAAGGTTTCAGCCCGTCGGGAAATTGCAAAAGAACTTTAACATTTTCCTTTTTCAAATTCTTAATTTCTTTCAAAATTCTGTCTAATTCCAAGTCATATTTTTCTTCCAAATCTCTCAACAAAAAGCCCATAATTAATATTAATTCTTAATGTTTAAAAATGCTATTATATTCCTTAGACTATGAACAAAATCCGCCAACCAATAGTGACTGTAAAGGGTTATCTCGGCTATGATTGATTATGATTTATTGAATTAATTGAGCTTTATATATTTACTCTTTCTCTTTTTCTAAGCATTTAATTATTTTTTCTTTCAAATCTTCGAGAGTGAGCTTTGTGTGATTAACTATGCTGATGGTCTTAGTCTTTTTTGCAACCATGTCATAAATCTGTATTCTAAAGTGTGCTTTCTCTCTTTTTATAATCATAACCATATATACTTAACTACCGTAACCTTTATATAGTTATCGTGCTACTTTAAAATGATAACATGGAATACCAAACATTAATTTATGATGTAACGCACAAGCTACCAGATGAAATTTGGGGTAGAGAAGACATAGATGTAATGATAAAAGTCGTCGATGAGAACCCAGATTATTTGCATAACATTTGGGGTGATTGGATGAGGGCAAGAGATAAACTCATAATTAAAATGCTTTTTGAGCATGCTCTCCGCCCTAAAGAATTGCTTTGTATGAAATTTGATGATATGGACTTACAAAAGAGAACTCTCAGAGTTAGGGGCGAAAATAATAAAGTTAGAAAAGATAGATTAGTGCCAATGAATGAAAAAATCGCTCCTCTTTTCTTGATATACTTTAATTTTCCAAGATGGCTATGGAAAGGTAGCCCTTATTTGTTTCCAAGTTTTGCTAATCAATTTCTAAGTTCTCAACGCTGGAAGCATATTTTTAGAGAGAAAGTGCTTAAACCTGCTGGCTTGTGGATACAGCCAGAAAAGCCATCTTTATGTAAAACTCGAAGTTACACATTAAGGCACTCAAGGGCTACAGAACTCATAAACAAAACAGATATTTATACCGTAGCCAATATTCTCGGGCATGGAGACATTAGAAGCACAAAAACATATCTTCACTTAAATAAAGAAATTTTTGAACACATGAGAAAAGCTTTAAATAGCTAATTCAATTCTCACAAGTGTAAATTAAAAAAGATGCAATAATTAAAATAGAAAGAGGTTACATTCAATGAAAACATGCGAAGATAACAAAAGAGTATGGGCTAAAATAAAAGAATCCAAAATAGACCCAAACTATATGAAAGTATATGAGAAAGAGTATGGACTTGGCGGTGCTAAATTGGGATTAGCACTTGTTGAGAATGGCTCTAAAGTATTATCTCTTGGATGCGGGGGGGGGGGGCGTGGGGAAAAAGAACTAAAAAGGAAAAATTGCAAAATAACGGCAATAGACTTGGATAAAGATATGATTGAGCAAAGTAAGAGAATAGAACCAAATGCCGAATATATAGAAGGGGATTTTTTAAATTTTAGAAGAAAAAATTATTATGATTACATAGTTTGTTTATTTAATACGGTAAACTATTTAGACAAGGCACAAAGAATAGAACTAATAAATCTTGCTTTTTATAACCTAAAAAAAGGTGGGCAGTTGATTATTAACACCGTAGACTTATCTTATAATCCTCTGCGTTTATTGCTATCAAATTTAAAACATCATAGCATGTATTATTATTTTCCTCAAGAGAGTAGATTATGGTTTAAAGATGTTAATTTTAGAAAAATTGAGATTGTTAAAGTTGAAACAAGCAAATTAATTGTCGCTAAAAAATAAATCTTTGAAATGAGAAAAGCTTTAAATAGTTAGATATTTTTGAATGACTAATAAAATAAAAGAAGTTAACTCATGGAAATTAGAAAATTAATCCCGAAGTTCATAAAGAAGCCGATAAACTTTGTTTATTCTTCAGCATTAGAGATAGATGAACCCAGAAGACTAAAAAATATTTATTCAAAATTCATCGGGGGGGGGATTTAGTGTTTGATGTTGGGGCTAATGTAGGGGCTCATTCTAAAATTTTCTTGGATTTAGGGGCTAAGGTTATTGCTATTGAACCAAACGATACTCTGAATAAAAATTTTAAGAATTTTAATAAAAATTTAACATTAGTTAATGTTGCAGTCGGTTCAAAGAATGATGAAAAAGAGCTTATGATGTATTCTGAATGTGGGCATAATACTCTTATACAAAATAGCCCAAAAGTTGTGGAGTATGCCTTTCTCGGAAAAAAGAAAGTAAAAATTGTGCCTCTTATAACATTAATTAAAAAATATGGTGTTCCTAAATTTATGAAGATAGATGTTGAATTATATGAATTTGAGGTTTTATCAACGTTAAATGAAGCTAAATCTCTTCCTAAATTTATTAAATTTGAATATAACCCCCATTTAACAGGGGAGTTACTTAAAATTGGCGAAAATTGTTTAGATTTATTGGATAAGTTAGGATACAAGTTTAATTATTCAAAAGGGACAGTGCATCTATTAAAGTTTAAAGAATTTGTTGAAAAAGAGCAATTAAAAGAAAAACTGAATAAAGAAAGAATATTTTGCGATGTTTATGCAAGTTTAATTTAACCAACAAAAGAAAAAAACCTTTTTGTTTCCTCTGATAAGCGTTCTCGGGATTAAAAATTTTAGAAATATTTGCGTTTGCCTGCTTCTCACTCTCTTTAAATAGTCTCCTTTCCATAACGTTTTTAATCTTGTGTTCACCCATTTTAATATGAAAACCACAACCTCTAACCCTCTGCGTCAACCAATTGTAACAATTGCAGGACATGTAGACCACGGAAAGACAAGCATACTTGATAGTTTACGTGGAACAAAAATTCAAGAATCAGAAGCAGGCGGAATAACACAAAAAATTTCTTTTACTTCAATGCCAAAAGAAACAATCAAGAAAAGAGCAGGAATAATTTTAGAAAAATTCAAAATACCTTTAGAAATTCCAGGATTTTTATTTATAGACACACCAGGACACGCCGCCTTCACAAACCTAAGAAAAAGAGGAGGAAGTTTAGCAGACATTGCAATTTTAGTAATTGACATCAACGACGGAATAAAACCACAAACAGCAGAAGTTCTCCAAATTTTAAAATCAAACAAAACACCTTTCATAATCGCACTAAATAAAATAGATAATATTTCTGGCTGGAAAAAATCCGAAGACAAATTTGTTTTTTCAAACATAGACAAACAATCAATAAATGTAAAAAATAATTTCGACGAAAAATTTTACACCATCGTCGGCGCACTAAATTCTTATGGATTCAATGCCGAACTTTATTTTAAGATAAATGACTTTACAAAAAATATCGCAGTTGTCCCGTGTTCTGCAAAAACTGGCGAAGGCATTTCAGAAATTCTTGCAATGATTTCTGCACTAAGTCAAAAATTCTTAAAAGAAAGAATAAAAATAAAATCTCAAGGAAAGGGCGTTGTTTTAGAAGTTAAAAAAGACAAAACAGGAAATTATTTAGAATGCATTTTATACGACGGAACATTAACAACAAAAGACGAAATTGCAATCGCTTCCTTAGATTCATTAGAAGGAATTATCAAAAGCAAAATAAGAAATATCCAAGAAGCACAACCCCTAAACAAAGGATACAAAAATTCTGAAAAAGTAGAAGCCGCGTCGGGAATTCGGATGCAAATCACTTCAAAAGAAGAAATAGCGTCGGGAATGCCGTTCGAAATAATCACAAAAGAAAAATCTTTAGAAGAAATAAAAAACCAATTTGAAAAAGAACTTTCAGAAGAAATCAAAACAGACAAAACAGGAATCGTCGTAAAAGCAGATTCTTTAGGAAGTTTAGAAGCACTTTTAACTTTGTTAAAACAAAATAATATAAAGGTTGTCAAGGCAGGAATTGGCCCAATAACAAAAAAAGATATTTACGTTGCAAACTCGCTTCCAGAACAAGACAAAGTAATTTTAGGTTTTAATGTAGAATTATCTGACGACGCAAAAGAAGATTATAATCCAAAAAAAAGCGAAGTGAAATTATTAACTAATGAAGTTGTTTACAAATTAATAGAAGACTTTGAAAAATTTAATCAAGAAAAATTAAACAAAATAGAAAAACAAAAATTACAAGAACTTCCGTCGCTGGCGAAAATAACAATTTTGGATTTTGTTTTTAGAAATTCAAATCCTGCAGTGTTTGGTGTAAAAGTAGATGCAGGAATTTTGAAACAAGAATTAAGCATGATAAATTCCAATGACGAAAAAATCGGGAGAATAAAACAAATGCAAGAAGAAAAATCAAATATCCAATCAGCTGGAAAAGGAAAAGAAATTGCAATTTCAATTCCCGGAGTTAATTTTGAAAGACAGTTAAAAGTCGGCGAGAGTTTATATTCTGAATTAGCTGAATCACATTTTCGAAAATTTAAAGAAAACAAATCTTTATTAAGTGAAGATGAAAAAAAAGTTTTAATGGAAATAGCGTCGATAAAAAGAAAGCAACAATTAACTTGGGGCGTTTAGTGTAACTCTCCCATAATTACTACACCATAACAATCTTTATAAACGCAAAAATTCTATAATTTCTACCTACGGGAAAGAGAGTTGTGTGGTATAAAATGGATTCAAAAATCACAAACTCGCAAAAAATAGTAGGAATTTTTATTTTAGTACTCACAATTTTATTAACAATTTCTTTTGTTTCTGCAACCTATTACAAAAGTTGCGAAGGAGAAAATTGTTGCAAAAGTGCTTGTACTCGATGGGGAGCTTACGGACAATCTTCAGTAATAACTGGATTTTGTAGAATGCCGACAAATTACACATCAGGAAATGATTTAATAAAACAATTTTGTTATCAAACAGCATTTAGAAATTTAAACGGATATGTAGACATCTCCAATTGTATTTGCAATGAAAAAACAACAAATTATTTTTTAATTGACAACGACGGCGACGGATACAATTCTTCCATAGACTGCGACGATAACAACGCAAACATTCACCCCGGAGCAACAGAAATTTGCAACCAATTAGACGACAACTGCGACGGACAAATAGATGAGAACAATGTTTGTGGAAATCAATCAAATCAAACAGACACAACAGCACCAGCATCTGTTTCAAGTTTAGAAGTAGAAACAAAATCAACATCTTCAATAAAGTGGAGTTGGAAAAATCCAAGTGATAATGATTTTGCATTTAGTATAATTTTTATAAACGGAATAAATATTGCAAACACTTCAAGTGAATTTTACAAAGCATCAGGATTAGAAGAAAACACAGAATATACAATAACAATTCACACAGCAGATTTTTCAGGAAATATAAATAACGTAAATGTTCAAGATACAACTAAAACAAAAAAATATAGTGACAATGAAGATGATGACGATGACAACGACGGCGACAACCAAAAAATGATTGATTCTTATGTTGATTTAGGACTTGCAAATCATTTATTAGGAAAAAATGCCGGCGTTGAACTTGGTTCTATTTTAATAAATTCTATTGACAGCGAAGACAAAGAAAAATCAAATTTCTTACCTTTATTTATTTTAGTTTTTTCAATCTTATTAATAATCCTCTTAATTGTTTTAGTTGTTTATTGGTTTAGATAATAATCTTTAAAAAGCCCTTTTTTCATTCATATTTATGGTATTCAAATTTAATATTTCCCACAAGGGAAAAACTGCGAAGTTTGAAATTGAGAACGAAGAATTAGTTGGACAAATAATTGGTTCAAAAATTAACGGAGTTTCTGTTTCACCTGACTTAGAGGGTTATGAACTTGAAATTACAGGAACTTCTGATAAAGCAGGTTTTCCAGGACTTCCAGAAATCAAAGGCCCTCAACTAAAAAAAGTTTTGCTTGGTTATGGAAGAGGAATGCACAAACATCCTCGACGAGAAGGCAAGAAAAAAGTTTCGTCAGCTGATGGATTAAGATTAAAAAAATCTGTTCGAGGAAATGAAATTTCTTTAAATACAGTTCAAGTGAACACAAAAGTTACAAAAGAAGGTTCGAAAAAATTTGACGACTTGTTCAAAAAAGAAGAAGTTGCAGAACCTACTTCTCAATAATTAACAAACCTTTAAAAAACACTTCTGATAAATAATTATATGACAAATGATATTACGAAACTTGAAACAATTAATGTTGGAATAGTCGGGCATATTGACCACGGGAAAACGACTTTATTATACAAATTATCTGGAAAGTGGGCAGACACACATTCTGAAGAACTTAAACGAGGAATTACAATTAAATTAGGATATTCTGATTCTATTGTAAAAAATGAAGGAACAAAAGAAAAACCTAAATACACAACTTCAAAAGACTCAAAAGGCGAAGCAGTAAAATATATTACTTTTGTCGACGCACCAGGACACGAAATGTTAATGGCAACAATGCTTTCAGGAGCAGCAATTATGGACGCAGCAATTTTAGTAATCGCAGCGAACGAAGGAATCAAACCGCAAACACAAGAACATTTAGTTGCATTAAAAGCAAAAAAAATTGAAAATATAATTATTGTTCAAAACAAAATTGATTTAGTTACAAAAGAACAAGCACTTGAAAGTTACAAGAAAATCAAAGAATTTGTTAAGGGAAGTGTTGCTGAAAACTCCGTAATAATTCCAGTGTCTGCACAACAAAATGTTAATATTGAAAAAATACTAGAAGAATTAGTTAAAATAAAACAAAAAATTTCTAATAAAAATGTTGCGCCGATTTTTTTGATTGCGAGAAGTTTTGATATTAATAAACCCGGAACTGAAATTCACAAATTGCACGGCGGGATTTTAGGCGGAGCATTAAAACAAGGAACTTTAAAAATCGGCGACGAAATTGAAATCAAACCAGGATATTCTTACAAAAAACAAAACCAATTTTTTTACAAAACAATCAAATCAAAAATTGTTTCAATGCAAAAAGGAGAACACCAAATTAAAGAAGCAACTTCTGGCGGAAGTTTGGCAATTGAAACTGAATTAGATACTTCGTTGACAAAAGCAGATGCACTTTCTGGTTGCATTGCGTCGGTGGTTGGAGAACTTCCAGAAATTACAGATAAAATAAAAATTTCTTATGAACTTTTCAAAGAAGTTTTAGGAACAGGAAAACACGAAAAAATCGAGCAATTAAAACCAACCGAAATGTTAATGCTTTCTGTAAATACGTCGATAACAGTCGGAACTGTTCTAAGTGTAAACCAAAAAACAAACCAAGTTGAACTTTCATTAAAAATTCCTATTGTTCCGTTGAAAGGCGAGTCAATTGGAATTGCAAGAAATTTTCAAGGACACTGGCGGTTGGTTGGGTTTGGCGAAATTCAAAGTTAGTCCAAACAATTTATAAATTCTAAATTATTATTTAAGTAATGCAAAAACAAGGTGATAAAACAAAAAAAGCAATTCCTGTAAAATACATTGTCAAAAATATTTCTAAAACTCCTGAAAAAAAATCTTTTTTTGATAAAATTCCAAAAGAGTTTGTGCCGACTGCAAAATTTGGCTGGATTTTTATAATAATTTTCCTCGCTGTTTTATTCGTCGGAATGTTTAGTTTCTTCTCGTCAATAGGTTCTTTAATGTCAGGAAATCTTGACATGGCTTTAGAAATCGGCTACCCAATGACTTTTTTTAGTTTAAATCTTTTAGAAGTAGAAACACTACCAATATTTTTCATTCCATTAATCGTCGACTTAGTTCTTTATTTGTTGGTTGCGTACATATTAGATGTTTTGCTAAATGTTTTTATTATTGATGTTTTGAAGATAACTCCGAAGGAAAATAAGATAAATAAAAATTAATTTTTTAAAAGAGTTTTATTATAGTGGATTTATTTAGATTTACTTAAAACTTCAAAGGAGTGGATATCAAATTTACAATCACCTACCCAGTCTAAGGAAAGTTTACTTCCTTCTAAAAATACAAGATTTCCCCCCCTTACGTTTTGATAAGAGCATTCTCCTCCCATAATAATACTTGAAGAAACTGCATTTGAAAAAGTATGCCCATGCACATTATGTGAATTACCTTTGGAATCTGATAATGTTTTAGTCTCTGGACCTAAATAATATCCGATAAATTCCCCCCTATCAGAATAAAGTCTAACTATATCTCCTCTTGAACATTTTGCAATTTCTTCAATAGATCTTAAACTCATAAAAAACAAGGATATTCCAACTTTATAAACCTTATGTCATTTAAAAGTTAAAACATTCGATAAAACAAAAAAATCACCCCGCCCCCCTCAAAAAATCCGTCGCCGTCGCCACAACCTCACCCGTCACTAACATCTTCACTTTCAGGAACTTTTACTAAATCAGTAACAGAGTCGTCGCCACGCAATTTTATTATCTTAACACCTTGCGTCGCCCGCCCCATAATTCTTATATCCTTAACATTTGTTCTAATCACCATCCCCTTCGCTGTTGTAATAATAATTCCATCCTTATCTTGAACAGATTGCGAAGTTATGACGTCGCCGTTTCTGTCGCCGACTTTTATATTTATTACACCTTTTCCAGCCCGCCCAGTCAAACGATAATCTTCAATTGAACTTCGTTTTCCATAACCATTTTTAGTAATTGTTAAAACAGAAAAATCTTTTTGGTTTTCCAAAGGCAAAACTTCTAATGAAACTACTTTATCGTCTTTCCCAAGTTTTATTCCAGTCACACCATAAGACGCCCGCCCCATATCACGAACATCGTCGGAATTAAACCGAATCGCCTGCCCTTTTGCAGTAACTAAAATCATTTCTTGCTTATCTTTAATCATTTCAACTGAAATCAATCTATCATTTTTACCCTGCAAATTAATTGCCTTTATCCCGCCCTTTCGCGGAGAATTAAATTGTTCTAATTTAATCTTTTTAACAACACCCTTTTCAGTCGCCATCATCAAATAATCTTTAAACTCTCTAACAGAAATTACAGAAGTCACATTTGTGTTCTTCAAATCCAACAAATTAATCAAAGCTTTCCCTTTTCCATATTTCGCAACCTCTGGAACTTCAAATGCTTTTAGCCAGTGGACGTTTCCGCCGTCAGTAAAAAACAAAAGATAATCATGAGTTGAGCAAGTCATTAATTGTTTTACGAAATCTCCAGTCGCCAAATCAGAACCAATCACACCTTTCCCACCCCGCTTCTGTTCCTTGTATTGTTGCAAATCAATCCTCTTTGCATAGCCCTTATCAGTAATTGTAATCACAACATCTTTCTTAACAACCAAATCTTTTTCTTCAAGTTCCTTAATATTTCCAACAACTTTTGTTTTTCGGTTATCGCCATAAGCTTCCTTTAATTCACCAAGTTCTTTTTTAATTAATTTAAAAATTTCTTTTTCATCACCCAAAATCTTTTTTAACTTATCTATTAAATCTTCCAAATCTTTTTCTTCTTTTTTTAACTTTTCAAATTCCAAAGAAGTAATCTGATGAAGTTTCATTTCCAAAATAGCTTCTGTTTGATTGTCTGTTAATTTGTATTTTGTTTTTAACTGAATCGCAGCTTCTGTTTTCCCTTTTGACGCACGAATTAATTTTACAACAGCGTCGATGTTTGATTGTGCAATTAACAAGCCCTCAACAATATGCAATCTTTTTTCAGCCTTGTCTAAATCAAATTCTTTTGTTTTTCTAATTACTTTTTGTCTGTGTTGCAAGTAAACTTTTATGTATTCTCTTAATGTCAAAAGTTTCGGAACTCGTCCAACCAACGCCAGCATATTCGCGTTGAAACTAATTCTAAGTTGCGTGTATTTGTATAATCTATTTAATGTGAATTTTGTTTCTGCACCTTTTCGTAATTCAATTACAACTCGAACTTTCCCCTTTGAAGACTCATCTCGAATATCAGAAATATCTGGAAGTTTTTTATCTCTCGCCAAAATCGCAATTTGTTCAACTAACAACGACTTATTAACCTGATAAGGAACTTCTGTAATAATTATTTTTGTTTTGCCAGAAGAATTTTTTGGTTCTTCAACTTCTGTTTGTCCTTCAAGAGTTAATTTTCCTTTTCCTTCTGTATAAATTTGTTTTATTTCCCCACTAACTTTCCCGCCCGTCGGAAAATCAGGAGCTTTTATCGCATCAATTAATTCTTTATCATCACATTCAGGATTTTCTAAATAAGTTAAAATTGCATCGCAAGTATTGTTTAAATTATGTGGCGGAATATTTGTAGCCATACCGACGGCAATTCCAGACGCACCATTCAAAAATAAATTAGGAATTTTTCCCGGGAGAATTATTGGTTCTTCCAAAGTGTTGTCGTAATTCATCATCATTTCAACTGTTTTTTTATCAATATCTTGCAAAAGTTCATCTGAAATTTTTTCCATTTTTGCTTCTGTATATCTTGCAGCAGCAGCAGAATCTCCATCCATAGAACCAAAATTTCCTTGTCCAATAACCAACGGATATCTTAATGAAAAATCTTGAGCCATACGAACCATTGCCTCATAAATCGCAGCATCGCCGTGCGGGTGATATTTACCCATAGTGTCCCCAACAATCCTACCTGATTTCTTAGTCTGCTTATTTGATTGCAAACCCATTTCATTCATTGCCCATAAAATTCTTCTATGAACTGGTTTCAAACCATCTTCAGCAGAAGGCAAAGCCCGCGCAACAATAACCGACATTGCATAATTCAAATAAGCTTCCCGCATTTCAGAAGATATTTCAGCGTCGATTAATTCCTTTGCTTCAATATTTTTTTTCATTTCTTCTTTTCTTTCTGCTAACATTTCTTTGTTTTCTTCTAAATTCTTTTTTATTTCGTCGTTCATTTTAACTTAACTCCTTTCTTGCTTTATCTAATTGTGGCTTAATAATTTTTTTCGCTTCATCAGACATTTTATTATAAGAACGTTCAAACTTTCCTAATATCTCTGCATCTGTTTTATAAAACTTCCTTAACACACCTATCTCCTCAAAATGAGTCATTGCGTCTGCGTCAATTAAAATCTGGGCTTCTTTTGTTGTGACATTTCTTTCTTTACTTCCTCGATGATTTAAAATACAATCTTTTACTAAATCTATTTTTTCCTGAGGATAATTTATACTTTTTAAAAATTCTTCAGCAATTTTTGCTCCTTCTATATGATGTTCTTTATATTTTCCAAGAATAGAAGCAATATCATGTAACCAAGCAGAAATTTCAACAATTTCTAAATCTGCATTTCTCTCTTCAGCAAATTTCTTTGCAAATTTCACAACTTTTTCAACATGATCCTCAAAAAAATCTTTTTGTTCTGGAGTAGCTTTTTCAAAACTTTCTTCATAAAATTCTTTTACTTGTTCTATTATTTGATTATTCATTTTTTTCTTGTTTTGTTTAATTTATTTTTATCAACCACGCCCAACGGAAAAGTCATATTTGAAAAATTGCATTTCTTACATTGCATCTTCGGGATAATCCCAAAAGCATTTCTCCATCCAAAAATAAATCCAACGTCGACAGATTTACATTTAGGACAAAAATATACTTTAACTTGTTTATTCTTTTCTTTCGCCATCACAAATCAACCTCTGCTTTTTCAGCATTTTGTTCAATAAATTCTTTTCGCGGTGCAACAGCATCGCCCATCAACAAAGAAAAAGTTTCATCTGCTTCAACAGCATCTTCTACAGAAACTTGTTTTAATCGTCGAGTTTTTGGATTCATTGTCGTGCTCCACAACTGCTCGTCATTCATTTCACCTAAACCTTTAAATCGCGAAACCTCAGCCTTCCCTAATTCTACTAATTTCTTTTTTAATTCTTCACCGGTATAAACATAATAATCTTTTGTTCCTTTTTTAATTTTATAAAATGGGGGAACAGCGACGAAAATGTGCCCGCCTTCAATTAATTGCGGAACATATCTATAAAATAAAGTTAGCAACAAAGATTTTATATGTTGCCCGTCGACGTCAGCATCAGTCATAATTATAATTTTATTATATCGTAATTTTTCAATATCAAATTCATCTCCAACACCAGTTCCAATCGCAGTAATTAAATTTGCAATTTGTTCTGACGCCAAAGCTTTCGCAGGATTTGATTTTTCAACATTCAAAACTTTTCCTCTTAATGGAAGAATTGCTTGAGTTTCCCTATCCCGCCCACCTTTTGCAGTTCCGCCAGCCGAATCTCCTTCAACAACATAAAGTTCTGTAAGTTCTTTTTTCTTCGAAGAACAATCAGCAAGTTTTCCAGGAAGCCCGCCACCACCAAAAGCATTTTTTCTTCTTACTAACTCTTTTGCTCTTTTCGCAGCCTCTCGAGCCTTTAAAGCAGCTGAAGCTTTTTGTGCGATTTTTTTTGCAATTGTAGGATTTTCTTCAAAAAATTCCCCCAATGAAGTTGTTGTAATTGAATCAACAATTCCTTTAACTTCTGAATTTCCTAATTTTGTTTTTGTCTGCCCTTCAAATTGTGGTTCTTTTAATCTTAAAGAAATAACAGCAGTAAGTCCTTCACGAACATCATCTCCTTGTAATTTATCTCCTTTTTTTAAAATATTTTGTTTTGTTGCATAATCATTTATTACTCTCGTCAACGCTGTTCTAAAACCTGTAACGTGCGTTCCGCCCTCAATAGTATTAATTGTATTTACAAATCCGTGAACATTTTCATTATAAGTTTCTGTGTATTGAATTGCAACTTCAATAACTGTCCCATTCTCAGCTTCTTTTTTAAAATAAACAGGTTTATGCAAACTTTCTCGAGTTTTATTTAACCAAGAAACAAACTCAACTAATCCTCCTGCATAATGAAATTCATCTTTTCTTTTTTTACCGTCGTTATTTTCTCGCAAATCTGAAAATATAATTTTTAGTCCAGCATTTAAAAAACAAGTTTCTCTAAATCTCGTCGCCAAAGTATTATAATCAAAATCTATTTTTGAAAAAATTGTTTCGTCTGGTAAAAAATTAACCTTGGTTCCTGATTCATGTTTTTCACAGGTTCCCACAATTTCAACTTTTGTCGACGGAACTCCGATTTTATATTCTTGCTTGTAAATTTTCCCTTCTTTTTTAACCTCAACAAACATTTTTTTAGAAAGAGCGGCAACAACAGATATTCCAACTCCGTGCAAACCCCCAGAAACAGCATATGCTTTATTGTCGAACTTTCCGCCTGCGTGCAATTTTGTAACAATAATTTCCATAGCAGGTTTTTTATAAACAGGGTGCATATCAACAGGCATTCCACGCCCATTATCTTCAACAGTTACAGAACCATCTTTTTCAATTGTTACAATAATATTTGTACAAACTCCAGCCAAACATTCATCAACAGAATTATCAACAACCTCATAAACCATATGATGCAAACCATATTTATCAGTAGAACCAATATACATTCCAGGACGTTTACGAACAGCTTCAAGTCCTTCTAAAACAGTAATATCCTTCGCAGAATAATTATTTTTTTTATTTTCGTCAGTCATGTTAGATAGTTTCCACTCTTTTTTCACTCTTAAATCAATAAGATAATTAGAAAAAACAAACTTGCTTTATAAATGTTTTTGTCGATTTGTCGACGAGAAAATAGATTTTTGAGTGAAAATTGAAGATTTTTGAAGAATCAATGTACTACAACAGCTCTTACTTTTAAACCATATTTTTTCTCTAATTCTCTTGCCTGTTTTTTTATTTTATTGCAAAAAGATTCATAATTATTTATCATCTCCATAAATTCATCAAATTTATTTGGAAATTTTTCCTTTATCACTGGAATCATTCTATCTTTGACTGATTTTTTTATATTTAAAATTTCAACCCAAACATAATCACAAAAACTTAATTCTTTAAATATCTCTTCTAAATCAGTAAAATTAGTTACAGGAGAAATAAAACCAAAAACCCTTATTCCACTTTTCTTTGCTTGTTTTAATGTTTCAATTCTTATTTTAGGTGAAGATGCTAAAGGCTCAATTGCTCTTGAAAAATCTTCATCCAAACTATTAATAGACATTCCCAATTCTGCGTTTAGGTTTTTTAATAAATCAAAATCTCTTTTTACTAATCCCGATTTAGTTAAAATCTCAATAGAAAACTTTTTCTTATAAGGAGACTTAGAAATAATTTCTAATATTTGTCTTGTTAATCTAAATTTATTCTCTAAAGAAATATAGCAATCACATACACTAGACATCCATATATGTCCTGCTTTGTTTTTTTCTAATTCTTTTTTTAATAATTCGGGACAGTTTATTTTTGCATAAACAAAATCCCCCCAACTTTCTTTTATATTTTGGAATCTTCTTATAAAATCGGCATAACAATAGATACATCCGTGCTGACAGCCAGTATAGGGATTAATAACGTAATCAGTTAATTTAGATTTAGTCATACAACTCTTGCATTTAATTTCTTTTATTATCATTTATCTATAAAAGAAAACTTATAATTAAATATATCTATTAAAAAATCACGGCAACAAAACAGCAGCAGACAAAACAGTTGTCCACATTCCATCCTTGTTTCCTTCTGCAGATTGAGTAATATTTTGGGTCTTAAAAATATGCCCCGAAGCCTTGTAAACTTGTTCTCGTTCTTCCCACGCAGATTCAGAATTAAATTCAACTCCCAAGGTTGTCGCCAACATCGTCGCTGCCAAATCCTCTGCATATTCCCCTGTTTTTTTCGCAGTTTCACCAAACGCGTGATGTTCTGATAAATATCCATACTGATTACTATCTTTTGGAACTGCCAAACCAACAGAAGCAGAAACCAACCGATTAGGTTCATTAGTATCATTTCTCGCCATAACAGTAAAAGTAATCTGCCCAGCACTTAACTCTTTTAACCCTTCTTCTTTAGAAACAATTTTAGAATTTGGCGGAAGAATAGAAGACACCATAACCAAATTACATTTTTCAATACCTGCATTTCTCAAAGCTAATTCAAAAGAAGCAAGTTTGTCTTTGTGAACACCAACCCCTTTTGTAAAAAAAACTTTTTGCGGAATCATTTTCAATAAAATAAATTATAAAATCAAAGTTTTTAAATCTATTCCCAATTTTAAAATTACAAAAGAAGAATTAATTTTTTATAGTATCAATATGAATTGAACAAGGCAATCTTGCTTTTACAGATTTTATAAGTTTTCGTGCATCTTGTTCTTGTTTTGGTGTTTTTACGCCGAGGATGAAAATTGTTTGTCCTGCATTTACAAGTGCTGCTCTGCCGACGGATTTTCCAAAAGATTGTGACATTCCGGTCTGCATTCTATCTGCACCTGCACCAGTAAGCATTTTATTTTCTCTTAAAATATGGTGCGGATAAATTTTTACTTCAAGATAAAAATCTTTTCCAACTTTTTCTGTTAAAAATCTGTTTAAAAATTGTCGCGCAGCTTCAATTGAATTATCCCTCATCTGAACTTTTTCTTTTGATTTTATGTAAAGTGTAATTGGATATTTTCCGTCTTCAAAATTTTTAATGTCACCCATTTTGAATCTTACTATCTTAGAATTCGGAATTGTTTTTATGTAGGATTTTCCCTTTACTTTTGATTTTCTTGTAAAAGGACGTGCGTATCTTTTTGAGTATGCTCCTGCTTTTCTTAGTGCCATTTTATTTTTTTATTTTAGAAGATTTAGTTTCTTTTATTTCGACGTCGGTACCGATTGCTTGTCCAGGCAAACCTTTTTCAAAAACTGCTCTTAAAATTCCTTTGTTGCCGTGAGCTGATTTTATTTCTCCTTTAATTATTTTCTTTTTCTGTCCAGGTGAAACCCATTCAACTAAATTGCCGACGAACTTTTGTGCTTTTTCTCTTGAATCAACATTTTCCATTTCCAATAAAAAGTGCCGCGGTTTTTGTGTACTTCTTCCTTGTCTAAATTGTATCACTGTTGCATTTACCATATTTAGTTTTGATAAAATTGATTTATAAAGGTTATTGTTTATTTGTGTTATTAATTTATCAAAAGTTTTAGATAACTTTTAATCTTATTTTTTGCTTTTTTGATCTTGACTTACAAACAAAATAAAGAACAAATAATAAATTAATTTTTTTAAATAAATTTGATAAATTAATAATTTATTATTTGTTTAAATTTTTACTAACCATTACTAAATAAAAAGGTTTAAGATTCGTTGATAGGTTTATAAATAAAAGAGAATTAATAAATATCGAGGTGATTTGAATGTCAATAAAAAGAAATACTAAGCAGTCTATTACTAAGGGGGTTTTGTTTGTTTTTTTGTTTGTTTTTTCCTTAGTTATATTTGCAACTGCTTTGGTAATCCAATCATCTAATTTTGAATTTACTAATTCTACAACAAATCAGATTTCTTCTACTAATCAAACAATATATTCCCATTTACAAATGTCAGACAATGCTCCGTATGATTCTCTTGTAGCTTATTTTAATTTTGATATTCCTTTTCATTATAAAACCCATTCGTTGATTAACAAAAACGCCCCCTATAGTACTGATCAGGCAGGCGTAGAAGTATTAGGCGATTCTTTATATGTTATTGGAGGATGGGATTTAGAACTATCAGAAGCATCAAATAGAACATTTTTGTATAATTTTACTTCAAATAGTTGGGAAATTAAGACAGACCTTCCAATAAAATCTCAGAGCCCAATTTTAAGAACTGTAAATGGAAAATTATACCTTATAGGGGGCTATGATAATGCAATAAGTATGTGGAATCGAACTTATGAATATGATCCTGCAACAGATACATGGACAAGAAAATCCGATATGCCTTCTGCAAGAGAAGACTTTGGATCTGCTGTTGTTGATGGAAAAATATATACTTTTGGAGGATTAAATACCCAGCTTGCAGATTATAATTATGAACTAAATGTTACAGAAATATATGATCCTGCAACAGATACATGGACCACTGGATCAGATATGCCAGAACCAAAATGGTCGGGGGATTTTTGTGAGTCTTACAATAAGATAATATATTGTATTGGTAGTACAGATTATTATTCAGACGGCCCAGGAGGATTACTTGATTATTCAAATATTTTCCTAAAAAATACCACTTTGGCTTATGACACTCAAACAGATACTTGGTCATATAAGGCACAAATTCCTGTAGCAGTAGCTTATAAAGAAGTAAGTGAAATTGATGGAAAACTTTATATTATTGGAGGTGTAGTAAATCCAACAACTACTAATTCAACAAATATAACGCAAGTTTATGATATTTCAACAGATACTTGGGATATTAGAACATCTACATCTCACCCCGCTGTAGCAGGTACAAGTACTGCGGTTTATAATAATAAAATCTATTATCTTGGCTCATTTGCAATTGCCTACGATACGTGGTTTTATGTTTTTGATCCTTATGGGTTTAATTCAACAGAAACAATTCCTGCTAAACCTCCATTATATAATATAATATCAGGTAATGACAGTAACTCTTCAATTAATTATGATACTTACGCAAATGGGGGGGTTGTTTTAGACAATGGTCCTTATGGAAGCTTTGTCAAATTTGATGGAACGGTAGGCTATGCAAATTTAGGAGACGCATTTGTTAATGGTCCTCCTGCAACATTATGTGCTTGGGTTAAACTTGACGATTTAATAAACTTGGGTCAGCCAGTCATCTTATCAATTGGAAATGGGACTGCGGGTAATCATATTGCATTACAAGCTATGAGAACTGACTCAAGTAGTATTAATTATTTTAAATTAAGAACATATACAACTTATGAAAGAGCTGCGACTGGAACAACAAATGCTTCAGAAACTGTTGGCAAATGGACTCATCTTTGCGGAGTTTATACAAATACTTCTCATCGTGCAATCTATGTTAATGGTTTAAATGAAGGAAATAATACTAATACTCAGGATGAATTAACTGGATTAACTGAAACTTCCCTCGGTGTTTTAAAATGGAATTCGTTTACTTATTGGCTCAATGGTTCAATTGACGAAATTATGATATTCAATTCGTCATTATCTGGAGCACAAATTCAATCAATTTATAATAATCAATCAGCAAGATTCAAAAGCCCTGGAGCAATAAATCAGAAACTAACAAATTATACTGAAGTAAAATTAGGATACGATAAAGTAAATCTCACAACAGAATTCAAAAATTTAGAAGGACAGGTAAATGCCTCAATAGGATTTTACAATGGAAGCTGGCATTGGACATCCCCACAAGTATTAACAAGTGATTCAGGTTCAACATTCACAATAGACGATTCTTCAACAAATATTACTGTAAACTTTACCTTATTAGCGGAGGCGTATAATTTCTTTTCTCCTTCACTAAAAGAAGAGTTTACTCTTTTAAGTTATACAAGTGACACAGATTCCCCAAATATAAGCTTAGTTTCTCCACCAAATGCTTATACAGAAACTTCTTCTTCTGCTACAATAAATTTTCAGTTTAATGTTACAGATGTTTTAAGCAATGTTGTTTATTGTTCAATATCCTTAGATGGAACTAAATATGCTAACACCTCAGCAATTAGTGAGACCAAAACAAATACAATTTCAATTTCTTCAATTGCAACAGGTTCTCACTCTTGGTATGTTTATTGTAATGACACTGTAGATAATAACGCAAATTCATCTTCTAGAAGTTTCACAATTAATGCACCTGAAGAAGAAACAACAACTTCTAGTGGAGGAACTCCAACTAGTTATCCTACAGAATTAAGTTTACAAAAGGGATATTCAAAATCCTTGGGTTTACTTTGGAAAGTTAATTTTGAACACCAAGGAGAATCACACCAGTTAAAGATTGATAAAATTTACTCATCTAATAAATCCGTAACAATCACAATTTATTCAGAACCCCAAACAAAAACTCTTTTAATTGGAGAGGAATGGAAAGTTAATTTAGATAGAGATTCTTATTATGATTTGTTAGTAAGATTAGAAAATATAACATCAAGTAAAGCAAATGTTTTTATTCAAAAGATCAATGAAATAATTCCCGGACAAGCAGGACACGATATTCACCAAAAAGAAAATTTAAAGAAAAAAATATGGGATAAATTGGATTATTTAGCTGTTTTAGTTTTAGTCTTTTTAGTATTTTTTTATATTCGTAAAAAAAAGAAAAGAGATAATTAATTTATCTTTTTACCTTAATAATTTTTAACTAATCCTTATAATTAAATTAGGGCAGTTATTTTTTCAAATATTTTCTTAGTAGATTATTTGTTTAAAATATTAATTCAAATCTAAAGTTATGAGCCCGCTGAGATTTGAACTCAGGACCCCTGCCTTTCTTAGCACTTAAGAGAGCTTTGAAAATATACTTCTAATGAAATATACTCTTATAAGAGCAGTGCTCTACCTGGCTGAGCTACGGGCTCGTAATTAAAATAAATAGAAATCGTATTTAAAAGTTTGCTTAAATAAAAATAATTTTTTTAAGGCTAATTAATATTCGCCTTCGTCATCAGAATCTTCGTCATCATCTTTTTTCTCTTCATCTTCGTCATCCAAAGATTCATCGTCTTCTTCGTAGTCGTTCATTTTACCTCCCATTTTAGATTTTTCACTAAAACCCAAATGGTTTTTAAATCTTTTTGACAACCAAAAAAGACAACAAAAGGTTTAAAAGACAACTTAAAATTATTTTTTACAAAGAACTAATGCGTAACTTTCGTCTTTTGAAATATAAAAATCTACTTTGCCGAAATACATTTTCATAAAACTGATAAAATCTTCTTTATTGTAATGATACGAAACCGCGACGATGATTTGGTCGCCTTTGTTAAACATTACTTCCTTTTCTAAGAATTTTATAGAACAATCTTTTTTTATTGTATAATACATCTCAATTCTTTGGTTTTTTAATCTCGCACCATATTCTAAATTTTCTTTTTTTAGTCCTATCTGTGTCAGTGTTTTTATAAGTAGTTCATCTAGAAATTTATTGTTGTATGCTTTCAAAACTTCGTCGCTATTTTTTGTGTTTACTAATCCGTTTCCAATCAAAAGAACGTCGTCCCATTCCATTGCACTTCTTATTTCGTAAAGTAATTCGTTGATTTCAAAATTTCCTAATGTATTTCCTAATAACAAGAAAAAATGTTTTTTGTAATCTTTATATCTTAAAAGATTCGAAACATTTTCAATATTTTCAAAGTCAGAAATATTCCATTGAAACTTTACAATTTCGTCGACGTTTAATTTTGAAACTCTGCTTATTGCTTTTTCAACCATGTAAGAAGAAATGTCTATTGGGCAGTATCTTAATTTTGTTTTTTCTTTTAGTGTTTCGATGAACAAAACTGCTTTTTTTCCGTCGCCACAACCCAAGTCAATTAAGTTCAGTGCGCCGTCGCCGAATTTTTTAAGAATCTCTGGCAAGTTTTGGTTTATTAAATCAATTTCTTTTTGGATTATGTCTTTACGGTAATCTTTTGATTTTTCTAAATTAAGAAATGCTTGGGCTTGGTCTGGTGTAAGATACCATAATTTAGAATCAGCGATGTTCCAAATTCTTGTGTTACCCTCGAGAGAATAACCACGTTTAATAAGTTCACGGAAAATTAAATCATTTATTTTTGGCTCGTCCGCCGTTTCCATAAAAACTAAGAGAAATAGTGCTTTTTATTTGTTTTGTTTCATTTTTAGGAAGTAATGGTGACAACAAATCTCACTCTCCTCGTCCGAATCTCGTCCGAAGATAGTTTAAAGATACAATGCGCGAGCCTGCTCGCAAAATGCACTTCGCAAAATTATTTTATTTTTATTTTTTTGCTCGGATTCGAAAGTTCTCATCTCGGATTAAGTCATCTCCTTCGTCGATGACTTTTATGCGCGAGCCGAGATTCGAACTCGGGTTACAACGTTGGCAACGTCGCGTTCTGCCACTGAACTACTCACGCATATCTAAGAAAATAATAAGGTGTTTAAAAAGATTTATGCTCTGTCCGGGATTCGAACCCGGGTCACAGCCGTTCTTCATCGGAGATGAAGAAATGAAAGATGTCTTCATCTTGCTTTGAAAGGGCTGTATGCTTGGCCTCTACACTAACAGAGCAATGGCCCGAGGAGGAATCGAACCTCCGCCATCTCGGTGTAAACGAGAGGGTCTACCATTAGCCTACCGGGCCATCAGGACAAGTTGGCTCTATGAAACATCTTTGATGTTACTTTAGCCTACCGGGCCTGTTTTGTGATGTATTTAATATCGAAAATGTGCTTTTAAAGTTTATGAATTAATAAAAGAATTGCGATTATTGAAATTAATAATTGGATTAAGATTCCTAAAATAAAACTTACATCATTTTGCATTCTTGTATGAAATGAAAGATATTTTTTGTAGAAATTTAAATTTTTTAAAGGAGTTAAATAAAAGATTTTCAAAATATCCGGCAAGACACAAAAAAACGCCCCAATTAAAATGAAAAAATTGTTAAAATTAAATAAACAAATAAAAACAAAAACAGCAACGGAAATATCAATTAATTCAACTATTAAATTTTTTATTGGTAATTTTTTAAAATAATTTTTTTTATAATCTTTTTTATCCCAAAATCCGTCCCAGTGAGGCAAAATATCAAGAACAAAATGTATTAAAAAACTTAGAATAATTACAATAAATAAACTTGGAAAATATTTTCCAACTAATGCGCCGACGAGCAAATGCACAAAATAAAACATATTAATTTAAGGTGCTTTGGATTTATAACTTTATCATAAACTTTAAATATAAACTTTTCAATGATTAACTATGACTGAAAATAAACACAAGAAAAATTCTGAAGAAAATTCTGTTGAGCAAAATCTCTCGCAAGATTATGTTCCAAAAAACAAACTTGGCGACTTACCGATGTCTAACAATATCGACGCTGAACTAAAAAAGCAAATGGACAAAACGCAGAAGGACTTAGAAAAATTCAAAAAAGAAATCACAAAAAAATTTAAGTACATTGAAGCGATTGGAATTATTCCCGCGCAAGCGTCGAAGAAAATCGAAGAAGAATTTGAAATTTCCGAAGAAGAATCTAAGAGAAATCTTATTCATGTTTTGACAATTATTCCTGAAGAAAATTTTAAAGAAATTGGAAAAGTTAGATTAGAAGTTATAAAACTCGCAAAAGAAATTAATGACAAACTTTGGGTTCACGTGATGACGCCCGTCGATGTTTGGAATTTATCTTTAGATTCTAAATTTGATATTGTCGAAGCAATTGGAATGTCTTATCCAATTTTAGACAAAGGACTTTTGGGAGCTTTAAGAGTAACTGAAATTCATAAAACATTAGTTTTGAAAAAATTTGAAAAATACGTTTCATCCTATGTTATCGGCGGGAGTTTGGTGAGGGGAGAAACAAAAACAACTTCAGACATTGATGTTGGAATAATTATCGACGACACCGACGTAAAAAGAATGTCGCGGTTAGAATTAAAAGAAAAATTGAGAGGAATTATTTATTCTTATATTCAAGAAGCAGAGGCAATTTCAGGTGTGAAAAATAAATTGTCTCCGCAAGTTTGGCTAATGACAGAATTTTGGGATGGGGTAAAGGATGCTCATCCGATTTTTTTCACTTTTATTCGTGACGGAGTTCCTCTTTATGACAAAGGAACATTTTTACCTTGGAAATCACTTTTACGAATGGGAAAAATTAAGCCGTCACCAGAAGCAATCGATATGTTTATGTCGTCGGGGAATAAATTAAAAGAAACTGTTGAAAGAAGAATTTTTGATATTGCGACATTGGATTTGTTTTGGGGAATTTCAACGCCGACGCAAGGACTTTTAATGTTATACGGACTTGCACCAGGAAATGTTTACGATACTGCAAAGCAATTTAGAGAAGTTTTTGTTAAAAAAGAGAAATTAGTTGAAGAAAAATATGCAAATATCTTAGATGAAATTTTACTAAAAGTTTGGAAAGCTTATGAACATGGAAAATTAAAACCTGGCGACGTCGACGGAAAAGAATTAGATAGACTATCTAAAAATGCCTTAGATTTTATGGAAAGATTAAAAGGACTTCGGGTACAAATTGAAAAAAGAGTTCAAGAAAAAACAATTGAGCAAGTTTACAACGATGTTTTTGGAATGCTTGAAGCTTTATTAAAAAAGAAAACAGAAAAACAAATTATTTTGGAGTTTGAAAACGCGTTGATTAAAGAAGGAAAATTCCCCCACCGATTTGTAGAACAACTAAAATTTATTGCAGAAACAAAAAACAATTTTTCTAAGATAAAAAAATCTAAGTCAAAGAAAAAAGAAAACGAGACAGAAGTTGCGAAACAGACAAGGGATGTTGATACTGCGAGGAAATATGCTAATGAAATTACAAATGCTTTGGTTGAATATACTCAGAGGTGCGATTTTATGGCGATGGATAGAACTCGGTTTGTAATAAAATCAAAAAATAAAACAGCAGAAGTTTTCTTTTTGGAAAATACTTTTGTCGTCGATGAAGGCAGAATTCAAAAATTGCAAAATGAAATTTTGCATCCTTCAAATCAAGAAGAATTAAGAAAGCAACTTGAAAAGCAAAAAGGTAATGACGGGAAAATTAATTTTAAAGATTTGGAAACTTTGAAAAAATTGTTTGGTGATTTTGAGTTGGTTTATTGAATTTGAATAGTTTGAATAGGATGTTTTTGAAGTAGAGATTTAATCTATTAATCGGTTTTTTTATAAGAAATGATTTTAGTATAATTATAATAAGAGTAAAAAATCGAGGTCGTTGGGATATTAATTAAAATTGTGAAGAGAAATTATAGTTTCTTATTATAATATTTACAAAATTCTTTTGCATTACACATTTGGCACTTTGGATTATTTTCTAGACATATTCCGTCTTTAGTTCCAAATTGTTCGGACTTTCCCATTTGACCATATTTTACAAAAATTATATCCACATATCTTATCGGTTTTCCAATGGCATTTTCAAACTTTTTTCCTTCTCTGATTGTCCCATCTAAATCCTCAATTGAATCAATTAAGCCTAAACGAAAAAAAATCCGACAGATTACCCTATCTGGTTTTAAGACATTAAAACCTAAATCTGTTAATAAATGATTAACTGTTCTTGGACCTAATCCATAAAATCGGCTTTTTAGATCATTTCTAAGTCTTTCAATGTTTTCAAAATTTGGATTTAAACTATTAATACTGAATGATTTAATATAATTTTCAAAAGATCCGAATTTATCAATTAGTTCTTGAAATGACTTTGCATTTTTAAAACAATAGCCACATTTTTTAGGAAACCCGATTTTTGAGATGATTCTTTGTTTTTCATATTCCTTCAAATCTAATATTTTTTGATAATCATATAATTCTGATTTTATCAAATCTAATTTTCTTTCGATAGTTACTGCACGAATTCCAGAATAGAAATTTACATAAACTATAATCCAAAAAATATCTTTGTTGGATTTTTTTCTAAAATCCATTTCTAAGAAAGGTTGCAGTCTCCTTAAGAACTCTTCTTCAGATATAAAGAGATTTTTCTTAATTGATTCTTCGAATTTTGAAAATATTAATTTGTAATCAACCATAACTTTAAGCACCCAAAAACTTCAAAAGTTCGAAGATTAAAAATGCTGGCCAGACAAGTGATTTTAAAATGCCGACGACGCCCGCCCAAAAAGTTGGTGCTGTTGAAATGTAATAAATTAATGCGCCGAGAAATCCCAAGCCGTAAATCGCCCCAGAACCACTATTGCAACGAGTATATTTTCTTATCATAATTTTCTTAGTTGATTAGAGTTTATATATTTAATTAAATATATAAATATAGAAAGTTTTTCGAAATAATGGAAATAAGAAATTATATTTTATTTGCATTGATTTTTGGGGGTATGGTTTTTTTCGCAACTTACTTTTTTCAGATAAATGGAAATGTAATAAACTCCATCGAAGAAAATTTAAAAAACGAAGTCAATTTTTCTGAACAAGATTGCTTTTATTTTTGTGCAAATTATAATTTAACTGACTTGAACTGCACTGAAAATTTAGAGATTATTAATTTAATTAAAAAGTGCGAATGTGAAAAAAGTCCGTAATTTTATTTGCATAAATAACCTTTTATAGTTTGATTTTTTGTGTGTTTTATGTTACTCGGACTTGTAGGAAAACCATCGTGCGGGAAATCAACTTTTTTTAAAGCGGCAACGCTGATGGATGTTTTGATTGCGTCGTATCCTTTTGCAACAATAAAACCAAACCACGGAATTGGTTACGTTCGTGTGAAAGCATTGTGTTCTGAACTTGGTGTGAAATGCAATCCACGGACTGGGTGGTGTAATGGAAAAACAAGATTTGTTCCTGTTGAATTAATGGACGTCGCTGGTTTAGTTGAAGGTGCTTCTGAAGGAAAAGGTTTAGGAAATCAATTTTTAGATGACTTAAGAAAAGCTGATTTATTTATTCACATCGTCGATATTTCTGGAACAACTGATTCAGGAGGAAAAGAATGTGACTCAAATTCTTCGCAACCAATCGAAGATGTAAAAATGTTGGAAAATGAATTAGATAAATGGTATTTAGGAATTTTAAAAAAGGTTTGGGGAACTTTTGCTCGGCAACTACAAATTGAAAATAAAGATTTCGCAAAATCCGTTGCAAAACAATTTTCAGGATTAGGTGTTAAAGAAGAAGATGTCAAATCAATTTTATTAAAACTAAAATATGATTCTTCAAAACCTGCTGATTGGACTTCTGAACAATTATTAAATTTTGCACATAACCTTAGACATTTAATTAAACCAATGATTATTGCTGCGAACAAAATTGACAAAGAAAACGGAAAGAAAAATTTTGAAATTTTAAAAAAAGAATTTCCAGAGTTGCTAATTATTCCGTGTTCTGCCGACGCTGAACTTTCCTTGAGACAAGCTTCGAAAGCTGGAATGATTGAATATTCGCCGGGAGATTCTGATTTTAAAATTCACGACGATAAAGTAAACGAGAAACAAAAGTTAGCATTAGAAAAAATAAAAAAAAATGTTTTAGATGTTTTTGGTTCAACAGGTGTTCAAGAAGTTTTAGATAAATCTGTTTTTGATTTTTTGAAATACATTGCTGTTTTTCCGGCGGGTGCGAAACTTTCTGATTCAAAAGGAAATATTTTGCCTGATTGTTTTTTGCTTCCGCCAAATTCAACTGCTTTAGATTTTGCCTATTTTTTACATTCTGATATTGGTGATAATTTTGTTAAGGCAATTGATGTTCGGACAAAAAAAGCTGTTGGAAAAGAACATGTTTTGAAAAATTGCGACGGGATTGAGATAATTACAAGGTAATTTTAACCTTAATTATTTGTCGTAACTGGCGAGGAATTACAAGATAGAAAGGTTTAAAAATTCTATTATTATTTTTTATTGATGAGAACTGAATTAAGAAATCCTTATGAAATAAGAAGAACAGACCCAATCAATTTATATGAATTTAGAGAATTAAATTTAAGAGCTCAACTAAGAGAAGGAAATCAAGGAACTATTTTTGTAGTTTATGTCCATGGAGTTCCTTATATTTTTGATGGAAATCACAGAGTTAGTGTTGCAAGAATGATGGGTTGCCCTCTAGAAGTTACCATTATAGAAAGTGATTCTGATTTAACAACGGCCCAAAATTATCTTTTAACAACTGAAGAAGCTCCTCGAGTTTTGCCTGGAGAGGTTAATTCTTTAGAAAGGTTAAAATCCCATCTTTCACAAAGAGCTAAGATATTTGATTTTATGTAACTAGTAAGTGATAACATATAGAAAAGTTTAAAAAGAGAAAATTAATAGACTGAATATGATAATTAGTCCTAGTTTAGATAGACAAATAGAAGAGAAAAGAACAAAAATACACACAAACCCAAATTTTTATTTAATCAGGTCTCAAAGAGTAAAGGCAGATTTAAGAAATATGTGTAATTTATACTCTTTCTGGTTAGAAAATCCTAATTTAAGAGAAAATATCTTAAGATTAGCTTGCGTAACAAATCCTAGAAAACTTAGAAAATTAGCAAGAAAAGGAGTAACACAAATAAAAGATGCATGGAATTATTTAAATTCTGTGGGAGTAAAAGGAAATTTTGTTCAAGAATTATCTCCAAGCGTAGTACAAAACACTGCAAGGTTAGTTAATCCTATAAAAAACCAAGGTTATAGATATGTAAGAGTAAGTTTGAACTTAAAATATACCCCACCGAACTCTGTAAGAGTCCCTGAAAAAGTTGAGGAACTTTGTCATTTTATAAATCATGCTAAGGAGTTATCAACTGTGGAATTAGCTGCCTTAACTCATTTAAGATTAACTGGAATACAACCGTTTCCTGACGGAAATAAAAGAACTTCAAGATTAATACAAGATAGAATTTTAGGAGATTATGGACTTCCTCCTGCATTAATTCCTGCGGGTGAAAGGGCAGTTTATATAGACTTATTAGAACAGGGATTAATTGGTCATAGAGATGGGAATATAAAATTACAAAGACCTTTTTTTGATTATATTGGTGGAAAAGTCAATACTGCTTTGGATGAAATTTTAGATGATTTAAAAGTTAGATAAAATAGCAATTAGTTTTAATATTAATCAACCGCAACAATATTTATAATCCTTGGTTTTGATTTATATTAAATGAAAATTGAAGTTTCGGTAAAGCCAAATTCTGGAAAATCTGAAGTTGAAAAAATTTCTGAAAATAGTTTTAAAGTTTTTTTGAAGTCAGCTCCTGAAAATAATAAAGCGAATTTAGAACTTTTGAAATTAATGAAAAAATATTTTAAAAAAGATGTTTGTTTTTTGAGAGGATTATCTTCAAGAAAAAAGTTTTTGGAGGTTTGCGATGGAAGAATATAGAGAAGGTATTTATCACTTTAATCTTAGAAAAGGAGAACAGCTTTTTGTTCCTTATTCTTTTTTAGCATCTGAACAAAGAAATGGATTATTTAAAATTAGATTTAATCCAGAATTAATTTCAAAACCAGAGAAATATATTGATGCAAATTCAAAAAGTATTGAAACTTCAGAGGTTATTGATATTCCTGTTAGTTTGCTAAAACAACTTTCTACTATTTTGATAATAAAAGGAAAAAAAGAAGCTGTTGATTTTGCAAGAAAAATTGCATGGGTTGCAAGGGAAAGTGTTCAAGAAGATACTGATTTTGAAGATATTTGGAATAATTATACTGGCGAAGCTGTTGAAGAGGTTGTGACTTTTATTGGGAAGGGTTTGGGAAATTATGAGTACGTTTGGAGATTTCCAAATTATGTTTTTGGATTTTATAATCAAGTACAAGCAAGAATTGTTTTTGATGCTGAATGTAATACTCCTGTTGAAGAAAGATTATTTCGTGGGAAAACATTAGAAAGAATGTTAAAAGATGGAAAAATAAAAACAGCTCTTTTTTCTGAAAATTCTACTTCAAGATTAATTAATTCAATTGGCGAAGGAAGATTTGAATCTGCAAGAGCAGAAGCAAAACTTTTATTATCTTGTGCAATTGATATTTATGAAGGAAGAAAAAATTATGACTTAGCAATTTCATCTGGTGTAAAAGATGCTGAAGAAAGGGCACAAGTTGAAAATGATGAAGATGATGATTGGGACGACGATGATGAAGAGGATAATGATTTAAATATTCCAGAAAAATTTGATTTAGGAATAGATGATAAAGATTTTGATACTGGGCTTGATGAGGGGTGGAGAGAATCGCAATAAAATATTTTTATGCAGACGAATTAAAAGAAATTGCAAGAGAAATTATCGAGAGATTAAAATGGTTTCATATTGATTTAGAAAATGTTTCTTTTATTCGAAGTTTTGGAAGTTCGTCGCGGGGAACAATTGCAAGATGTCATGCTCTTGGAAAAGCAATGCAAATTGGTATGGGGAGAAAAAAAGGATTTTATTTAATTGAAGTTATTTCTGAAAGATTTGACAAAATGTCCGACGACGACAAAACAAAAACAATTATTCACGAATTAATGCACATTCCAAAATCGTTTGGTGGCGGATTTATTCATCACAATATTGTAAATGAAAAAAATGTAAGAAAAGTTTATGAGCATTATTGTTCTTTGAAAAACAATGAAAATAATCTTGGTGAAAAAAGAAAATGGTTTTAGAAAATTTTGAATATTACGAAGGAAAACATAAGAAAAATATCAAAGTGAAAAAAGTTTCTGTTTTTTCAACTGGCTTAATGTTCAGGAAAAATTCTCCACCATTATTATTTGAACTTGGCGAGCAAAAAACTTTTTCAATTACTTCTGTTTTTTGCGAACCATTTATTGCATATTTTCTCGACGACAAAAAAAAAGTTTTAAAAAAAATAATTATAAGCCGATGGAAAATTAAGATTAGTGGAGAAGGTAGTTATCTTTTAGAAGTTCCAATTTCCCGACGACAAGAAAATTAAAATCAAATACTATCGTCGGGGAGTTGATAGAAACATTTAAATATTAAATCAATTTTGTATTTTTAAGTTTTAGAAGGAGGTTGATAAAATGGGAAAAATTGTTGTTCATAAGGTAATTACTAGAAAGCCAGGACACCTTTACTATGTTGACGGACAAGGAAATGTTTGTGAGGCTGTAATGGCTCGTGGTGGAAAAAAGAAAGCTACCAAAAAAAGAAGATAATTAAATTAATTTTTTAGTATCATACTCAATGAACCTCCTTTTGTAGGGAAATGGAGGTTCATTATTTTTATTATATTTTTATTGTTTGGATTTTTTGATTTATTTTTGTTGGATTTTTTCGTTATATTTTTATAGTGTTTTTGTGTTTGCTGTTTATGAAATATAAAAAGAAATATCAAAGAATTGTTGACGAGCTCATTAAAAAAAGCTTTCCTGAATTAATCGGAAAAAAGATTTTCATTTTTGAAACAAGTAAATTATTTAAATGGTTTAGTGGATTCACTTTTTTAGGGATAAATAAATCTTATATTTTAATTAACAAAAATATAAGAGGTTTAACAAAAAAGGAAATTAAAGGGTTATTATCTCATGAATTGTGCCATGTTGTTGATTTGAGAAAAAAAAGTTTTATTTGTTATTGGTTAAAGATAATTCCTTATCAAATAAGTTGGTTAGTGGGTGGAAAAATTGTTAATGAGATTGAAAATAAAACTGATAAACAGGCAATAAAAAGGGGTTATGCCCATGAATTATACTCTTTTGAAAAATGGCGTGAAAAAAGAACCTCAAAAAAAGTTTTAGCTAAGTCTTATAAAAAAGGTTATCTTTCGCCAGAACAAATTAAATCTTATGCAAAATTAATTGGAAAATGGTAAACAAAAAATACATTCTCGGAATAGAAACAACTGCACACACTTTTGGAATTGCAATTGTCAGCGACGAGAAAAATCCAAAAATTCTCGCAAATGAAAAAGATAGTTTTTTTACTGAAGATGGCGAAGGCGGAATGATTCCTATGGAAGTTGCAAAACACCACGACGACATTTCTGAAAGTGTTTACAATCTTGCCTTAGAAAAATCAAAAATAAAAGAAAAAGATATTGGAGCAATTGCCTTGTCAAATGCCCCTGGCCTAGCTCCGTGTTTATTATCTGGAATGAATTTCGCAAAAAAACTTTCTAAAAAATTACAAGTTCCAATTGTTTGTGTAAACCACTGCATCGCACATTTAGAAATAGGAGAATTAATTTTTCCAGAATGCAAAGACCCTGTCTTATTGTACGCGTCCGGTGCAAACACGCAAGTAATTGCTTACGAATCTGGAAAGTACAGAGTTTTCGGCGAAACATTAGATATGGGTGTTGGAAATTTTATTGACACCTTTGCAAGATACGCAAAACTAGGTTTTCCAGGCGGACCAAAAATACAAGAACTTGCAGACGAATGCAAAAACAAAAACGAAATTATTGACTTACCTTATTCTATAAAGGGGATGGACGTCGCATTTTCAGGAATGCTGACAAAATTAAAAAATTATTTAGATACTAAAAAATATTCTCTAAACGAACTTTCTTATTCAATGCAAGAAATTGTTTTTGCAATGCTTGTCGAAGCTGGCGAACGAGCTTTAGCCCACACAGGAAAAAAAGAATTATTGTTAGGTGGCGGAGTTGCTTGTAACAAAAGATTACAAGAAATGTGCAAAAAAATGTGTGAAGAAAGAGGATGCAAATTTTTTGTTCCTGAAAATTCTCTTTTAGTTGATAACGCCGCAATGATTGCTTACTTAGGTTTGAAAATGTTTAAGAAAAATATTTTTATTGACTGGAAAAATGTTGATAACAAAAGAAAATTAGATATTAAACCACGCGAAAGAACAGATAATGTGGAAATTGTGTGGAAGTAAATATTTATTAAAGATAAATTATATTTAGAAAGATGAAAAAGAGTCTTAGTAAAAAAGGTGTTTCAACAATTGTCGCGACGGTGTTGATTGTTCTCGTCACAATCGCAGGTGCGAGCATCGTCGGTGTTTCTGTTTATAATTTGGTTTCAGAAAATTCTTCCCAAGAAATCCCGTCGCTATTCATTGAAAATTCAGAAGGTTATACTTTTTGGGACGAAGAAAATAAAACAATGTGCGTACAAATTGGACGGGGCGACGACGACGCTGATTTTGAAAAATTACAAATTATTTTCGACAACACCGACGGAAATTCAAAAACTTTTTTAGTTCCCTACACAAACGAGCAAGGAGTTATTCCACAAATTAACGAAAAAAAAGTTTATTGTTTTAATTCTCTAAACGAAATCCCGTCGTCGGTAAAAATCGCCGCAGTTTTTTCAAGCGGAAAAGTTAGCGAAATTTTAGATTCTTTGGACTTGATAAAATCTGGAAACGTCGTCGGAGAAATAAAACTTTTTGATGAGTATGGTGAAGAACTAAAAAATCATCCTATTTTACTTTTTACTGCAGAAGAATTAGAAGAAATAAAAATAAGAGCAGAAGACGAAACAATTAATGAACTTGGATTTTCTTATAAACAATCAGCAGATGAAGTAATACGAGTTGGAGAAGTATACTATAATGCAGATTTTCCTACCTGGAATACTTATGTTGAAAAATCAGATTATTGTTCTAAATACACCTATGTTTATAATTTTTCTTCTCAAACCCCCCCACGACATTCGTCTTGTATTTATCCATTTTTTACTGGAATTACTAACATAATCTCCACAAGAATTATTTCTCTTTCCTTAGCATATTCTTTAACAGGAGAAGAAAAATATGCAGAAAAAGCTAAAGCTTATTTATTAGATATTTCAGATTGGGATTATTGGTATGACCCCGACTGGTCTTCTTATCCGCAAACACCTGGAGCATCATGTTTATCCGACGGCTATTTAACAAGGGCAAGCGCAATTGGATATGATCTAATTTATGATTATTTAACTCCAGAAGAAAGAGAAAAAATTAGAAATGCTACTATTGAAAAAGGAATAAAAATAATTGAAAAAAATATAAATCCTGGTTGGCCTAATGGATTTTTCTTAAAATTAGGAGGATTAGGACTTGCGTCTTTAGCATTTAAAGATGAAATTAACACAAGTTCTTGGCTTAACAAAGCAATCTCAAATGCAAATATAGGAATAAGTTTAGGCGGAGAAGACGGAGATTTATGCGAAACTTATGGTTACGGAACATTATTTCAATTTGAGCAGGAATTTATTAAAGCCCTATATAATTCCGGAAATCCTGAAGCATTGGAAATGATAAATTCTCAGTTTTTTAGTAACCTCCCAAATTTCCTTGTGTCCACACAATCTTCGTTTAAGAGTTACCCAAATTTCGGAGATAGTTCCGTCTCTACAAATCTCGCAAGCTTTAAAAGAACCTTATTATGGTATCTCGCTGTTAATCATCCAAAAAAAGCAGAGGCCCTCTGGGCAATAAATCATTCTGGAACAAATATAAAAAACATAGATTATACTCTTTTTTGGTTTGATTCTTCTGTTGTTCCCACCGCAGTAAATGCAAATTCTGCCCAGTTCAAAACAGCAGCAATAACTATTTTAAGAAAAAACTCGTGGAGTAATTCAGATCCGATTCTTGCATTCAAATCAAGTCAAACATGTACATCAAGTCACCAACATTATGATGCAAATAGCTTTATTTTAGGTATGGATAAATGGTTATTAACAGACCCCGGATACGTGTCTGCAACAGATAAAAATTATATGCTTTCAACAAAATCTCACAATTCTATTTTAGTAGATGACATTGGACAAAATAATAAAAAGGGGGGAATTGTTGAAGAATTTTTTACCTCAGATAATTTAGATTATGTTATTGGAGAAGCAAAAGATAGTTATCCCACTAATTTATTAAACAAATTTCAAAGAAATATAATTTTTATTAAACAAGAAAATCCTTTCTTTATAATATACGACGAACTTGAATCTGCTTCTCCAAGAAGTTATACTCTATTTTATCACACAAATTCTCCAAATATGGAGATTGACAGCGACGGATTTAATATAAATGACTATCCTTATAACCTAAAGGGAAAAGTATTTTCTTCCCAACAAATTAGCGAAAATATAGTTCCAACCCCCCAATATAATTTTGAGAAATTTAGATATGAGGGAAAAACAACTACAAAAAAGAATAACGAACATTTCATTAGTTTATTATTCCCTTATGAATCTCGTAGCGAATTATATTTTGAAAACTCTTATGATATAGGTTTCCTTTCTTATGGTGGCGGAGTTCTTTCTTATTCAAATGATTGTTCAGAATCTTTTGAAGGAGACTGCAGTTTATTAGTCGAAGATAAAGAAGATTCAGGTTCTACTTCTGTGTTTGACTCTAAAAATTTTATAAAAGTAGATAAGGATAAAGATTACTTGTTAAGTGTTGCTGTTAAATCAGAAGATGGAACCCAAAAATGTTACGCAGGCCTGCAATACTTCTATGAAAATAAAACCAGAATTAAATATGACTACCCTGCACTTTATAGCAAATTTCCTTCAACCTCCTGGAAAAATTATGAAGCAACTATTGGACACTCAAGTAATTTTAAATTTCCAGAAGGAACTGCCTACGTTAAAGTATATATTTTAGGAAGCTATAGAGAAACCCAAGGTAAAACATGGTGGGATAATATTATCTTTAAAGAAATTGGAGAAGAAATGGATAAACCCACAATTACAACACCAGATAATAATATAATTAATATTTTCTATAAAGATGAAACAAAAATTATTCTTTTCAATAAAGAAAAGACATCTAAAGTTTTTGAAACAGAACACGGAACTTTCCAAAGTGACGCATTATTCTGCATAATTAATTCAGAAGGTTCAGTAGTTTCTTATAAAGGCAATTGTTCAAAAATTTAATTCTTTAAAAATTTTCTCAACGCCGAAGAAATTTCTTTTCCAGAAGTTCTGCCTTTAAATTTTTGCATTAACAAACCCATATAAGCCCCCTGGCTAAGATTTGGTTTTTCTTTAAGAAGTTGTTTTATTTCTTTTTCAAGTGCTTCTTCATTAACAAGTTCTTTTTCAAAAACTTTTTTTAAAGAAATTCCGTCGGCAATTTCAATCATTATTTGTTTAACATCATTTTCCGAAATCTTTTCTTGCTTTAAATTATTTAAAATTTCGTTCAATACATCTGTGTTTAGTTTTTCTTCTAATTCTTTCAAAGGAATTTTATTTTTGATTGAAATCTCTTTTATAAAAATCGTGAGCATTTTTCCAATAAGATTATAATTTTCATAATTCTGTGAAAGTATTTTTAACTCTTCTATTTTATTTTGTTCAAGAATATTTTTTATAAGTTGTTCATTTAAACCAAATTCTTTTAAAAAAGATTTATTTTCAGACGCTAATTTAGGTAAATTATTTTTTACCTTATTCAATAATTCCCTAGAAATTTTAATTAAAGGAATGTCTGTCTCAGGATACATTCTTGCAGAGCCAGGCATTGGGCGAAGAAATATTGTTTTTCCGTCGGGATTAGTTTTTCTAACATGCCCCTGAATTTTTCCTTTTGATTTTTCAACTTCTTCTTGCTGTCTTTTAATTTCAATTTCAATTGTTTTAATCATTATTTTCTGTTCTTGAAAACCTTTAATCTCAACTCGCGGATGATTTTTTGTAGAAATATTTACATCTTGTCTTATTGTCCCAATTCCTCTTTTTACTTTACAAGCTCGTAAAATTTCCCCGATTTTTAGTGCTGCCTCTTTTATTTGTTCTGGGGATTTTAAATCCGGTTTTGTTGTTATTTCTACGAGCGGAATTCCGAGTCTGTCTAATTTAAATTTTTTTATATTTACATTATCGCCAGCGTCGCTGTCGTCTTCTGGTTTTGAATTTGACGGGCGGGCAGCGTCCTCTTCTAATGCAATTGTCTCAATCCCAACTTTTCCTTCTGATGTTTCAATAAATCCGTCGTGGGCAATTAACATTGTTCTCTGAAAACCAGAAGTATTACTTCCATCAATAACTGTTTTTCTCATTACTTGAGTCACAGGAAAAATTTTACAATTTAAAAGTTCTGCAATTTGTAACGAAATTTCTAATGCTTCAGGATTTATCGCGTGGGGCGGTTCTTCATCTAATTCAACTAAACAATTTGTGTCAAAAACTTCATAAACAAAAGTCATATCTTTTGACTTTTCATATGCTGCTGCAACGTCGATTTCCCCTGTTTCGCCGACGACAGGATTTAATTTTCTTTGAATTGTAAATTTTGGTTCGTCGTTTCTTAAAACAGAAGGACAAGAACAAAATAATTTATGAGTGTCTAATTGTTGGTGAATTTCAAGTCCTGCTTTTAGTTGAATATCTTCCATTATTATTTTAGTATTGTTTTAGTTTTAAATGTTTTTGAATAGGTTTAAATAATCTTTTTCCATTAAGTTTTATTAAAGAGAAGGAGGTTAAGATGCAAGAAATAAAAAAATTAGGTATTTTGTCTGTAACTAGAATTTCGTTGCTGTTTGGTGCAGCGTCTGGAATTTTGGCTATCTTGTACTTGGGGGTTTTGTCGAGGTTACCTATTGATACAATTACTGCAATGGGTTTGCCGTCGGTGACTTTGAGTGCAACTCTTATTTTAACTACAATTCTTTGGAGTGTTGTTATGTATGGAATTGGTGGTTTGATAGTTGCTCTGCTTTACAACTTATTTTCAAAATGGGTTGGCGGAGTAAAGATAGACTTTACACAAACAAGTGTTAAAAAGAAAAAATAATTTTTATTTGTCCTTTTAATTTTTAAGGATTTATTTTTTATTTGTATTATTTTAAAATGTTAGAAAGATTTATTAACAAAATTATTTGATTTTGGATATGGTTAATTTAAATCAAATTAGATTAAAACTTGCAATGGATCACTTAGGAGTTAGAGTAGATGTTTCTAATTATCATAATATCTTAAATGTTTGTTATGAAGCTGAGCAAAGAGGGATTCATATTTCTCCGTCGGAAGTTTTGGCGGATAACAAAGGATATTTATTTTCTCCGCGAACCCATGAAAACGCAGGTTGTCCTCCTCAAAATTTATTAGATGACGTTGTCGCAATTCAAACAGAATGGAACGCTTCTTATACAGATTTTACAAGATGGACATTAGACGCCGATACTCTTCGAAAATTAGATGATTTAAAAACAAAGTTAAAATTAGGGGTTGTTAGCGTCAGCAGAGAAGATTAAAAATCAAAATTAGTTTCGCAATTTTCTGAAAATTCATTTGAAATATTTTCTAAAAGTTTTTGTCTAACGTTTTCTTTCCCTTGAAATTCTCTTGACTTATGTCCTAAAATCCACGAAAGTTTTACAAGGGCTGTTTCAGGCAACATATCTTTTAAAAAAATAATTCCTGTTTTTTCTAGTTCTCGTCCTGCTGAGTAAACATTTGGATTTAATGTTCCGTAAATTGTTTGCGGTGTCGCACAAATTACAATTCCTTTCTCAATTAATTTTTTTATTGTCGGCAAAAAATTATATTTTGCATTTTTTCCAGGAACTTGTCCAATTCCAGCGACTTCTAAAATAATTCCTTTTGTTTCTTTCTCGACGAGAAAATCTAATATTTCGGGATTTTGTCCGGGGTGAATTTGGATTAAAGAAACTTTATCTGAGTATTGTGCATCTAATTTTGTTTTAACTTTTTCGTTTTTTACTCTTGCATTAAAATTTTTTAGAAACTTAATTGGTTGTTTTAAGTCAGAAGAAATTTCTGCGAGCGGTGTTGAATTTATTGTTTTAAATGTATCCCTTCGTGAAGTATGCATTTTTCTTGTTTTTGTGCCAGGCATTGCTAAACATAAATTATCATCTAAATTTTTATGTCCGATGATCGCAACTTCTGCAATATCTGAAACTGCGTAGCGAACAGAACAAATTAAATTTAAAGCCGCGTCTGTTGAACCTCTGTCGATGCTTCTTTGAGAATAAGTTAATGCAACTGGTTTTGTTAAATCTCTTAAATAAAATGACAACGCCGACGCTGTGTAGTGTAAAAAATCTGTGCCGTGCGTTATAATTACTCCGTCGATTTCTGAGTTATTTACTAATTCGCAAGTTTTTTCTGCTAATATTTTCCAATCCAAAAAAGACATATCCTCACTCCATTTTTGAAACGGTTTTTCAATTTTTACAATGTTTGCAATTTTGGAAATTTCTGGAGCAATATTTAAAATTTCTTCTTCGTCTGTATAAATTACTCCCCCTGTTTTTGGGTCTAATCTCGACGAGATTGTTCCGCCGGTAATTATCATTGCAATGTTTGGTAATTTTTTATTTTGTTCTAATTGTTTTTTTTCCTTAATATTTTCTTTTGCTTTTTCTAAAACTTTTAAATCTAAAATTGTATTTTCTCTAATTCCAATATTATAACCCGATTCTAATTTTAATAAAATAATCTCCGAATCATAACTTTCTAAAACATTTCCTTGCCAGATTTTTTCTTGTGTTCTTAATTGAACTTTATCGCCAACACCTAATATTTTTTCTTTTGGTAGTTTCATAATTTAGATAATTTAATAAGATATAAAAATGTTTGTTTAGGATTAATTCATTACTCTAAATTCTAAGTGAGGTAACCATAAAGAAATTTCTCTTTCTGCGTTTTCAGGTGAATCAGAAGCATGAATAATATTTCTTACTGGGCGATTTTCTGCAATTGCTGTTTCTAAAGAATCATTTGAAAAAGTATTTCTTATTGTAAATTTTTCTGCTTCTGCAGGGTTTGTCGCACCGACGATAGTCCTTATTGAATGAATTAATCCTTGTTCTCCATAATAAATAAAAGGCTGAATTCCCCCTTGCGACATTTGGTAAATCATTTGATATGCAATATTAGGGATTTCAGTAACTTGTTTTTGGTAATGTTGCAAAAATGGAAGCACTGGGACTGGTTTTAGTGTTTGAAAAGGAATTTTTGAAAAGGGCACATTCCAATTTCTTAAAGAATTATCAAGATGAGCAATTACTTCAGGAGAAATTTTAGGTTCTTTCACAAAAACAAAACAGCTTTCTTCGTATTTTCCTTTCATTTAATTTTTTCATTATCTTGTGTTTAAAAGGATTTGGGTGATTTTTTCAATAGATTTTTATAGTAAATTATTTTATTCTGGGTATGGTTAAAAAAGAAGGCAATGCATTTCCTGTGAAAATTGGTTTGGAGGTTCACGGCTACTTAGACACAAAAGAGAAATTATTTTGTAAATGTAAAACTGATTTTTTAAATAAAGATATTTTGCCGAATACACTAATATGCCCAATTTGCACTGGGACGCCGGGAAGCAAACCAATGTTACCAAACGAAGAAGCTGTCAAAAAGTTGGTTCAAATTGCCTTGGTCTTAAGTTGTAAAATTAATTTTGAAAAGGCGTGGGTTTGGCAGAGGAAACATTATAATTGGGCTGACTTACCTAAAGGTTTTCAAAATACTATTTCAGGGGCACACGCGATTTTACCTGCTACCGACGGAGAATTTAAAGGAATTAGAATTACTGAATGTCATCTTGAAGAAGATCCTGCACAATGGAATCCAAAAGACGGAAAAATAAATTATAATCGTTCTGGACTTCCGTTGATTGAAATTGTTACTGAACCAGATTTTAATTCATCAGAACAAGTTTCAAATTGGTTGAAAAGTTTAATTTTATCTTTAAGTTACATTAAAGCATTCAGAAAAAACGGCGGAATAAAAGTTGATGTAAATGTTTCAACTTACGGCGAAAGAGTTGAAATGAAAAATTTAAATTCAATTGAAAAAATTAAAGAAGCGATTGATTATGAAATTGCAAAGCAAGTTGAAAATTACAAAAAAGGAATAAAACAAGAAAGAGAAACCTTAGCTTACGACGAGAAATTAGGAAAAACAATTAAAATGAGAAGCAAAGAAGGACAAGCAGATTATCGATTTATTCCTGACCCTGATTTGCCTGTAATAAAAATCGACGAGAAATTTGTTTTAGATATTAAAAAAAATCTTCCTGAAACTCCTGAACAAAAACTTGACAAATTAATTAAAAAGTATAAAATTGATAAAGCAAATGCTGAAATTCTCTCGAAGAATTTGGATTTAGTTTTTTTTGTTGAAGAACTTTCTGATGAAAAAATTGATGTTGCAAAAAATATTTCGTGGATTACAATTGAACTTTTAAGAGTTTTAAATTATAATAAAAAACTTCTTGAAGATGAAGACGTTGATATTCAACCAAAACATTTTGCTGAATTAATTAATTTTGTTGAGGATAAAAAAATTACGCCGCTAAAAGCAAAACAAATTATAAATGATTTTGTGCCGAAATCATTTTCAATAAAACAAAAAGGTGATATTGGGAATATAAATGAAGACGCTATAAGAAATCTTTGCGAGCAAGTTATTGAAAAAAATCAGCACGTTGTTGAGCAGTATAAATCAGGAAATGAAAATAGTTTGAATTTTTTAATGGGACAAGTTATGAAACTTTCTGAACGGCGGGCGGGACCTGAGGATGTTCGGGCGAAACTTCAAGAGTTAATTAAAGGAGATGAGAGTTGAGTGGATGGGGAGAGATGTTGAAAGAATGAAGAATAGTGGAGAAGTGGAAGAAATTGATATGAAGCCTATTGAAAAGTTCTTCGAAAAGGTAGGGGTAATGTTAACTGCCTTTTCAATATTTTTATTTACTTTTTTTAATATAATCAGCTCTGATTTTGTAAATGTCCAAAATGAGTATTATAAAGTTTCTTTAGGATTATTATTTGGAATAATTTTGATAGTTGCAGTATTTATTGCGCTAGTTTCTCAAAAATTTGATAAAATAGTTATAAAAGTTTTTGGATTGGCAGTTCTTGCATTGCCGATTTTCTTATATATAATTATGGAAGAGTCAATTAAACAATCATTGTCCAATGGAATTTCGTTTTTATTGATGGTGCTTACCTTATTCGGAGGGGTTGGTTTGATGATTTGGGTTTTTAAGAAAATTGAAGAAAGGATTGGGGAGTTAAGATTTTTTTATTTGGTTAATGGGCTTCTTGCTACAGGGTTGTTTTTATTATTTAAATTTACAAGTTTAGCAGGGGACGTTTACCGGCTAATTCCTCGTGGAACCGGATGGACGGAAGCAATTGTTGTAGGTTTGGAGGTGGGGATCTCAATTGGATTAGTCCTAGCTCCTGCCTTAATAGTTTCTAACAAGTTGTTTCCGGTTAAAGATTAGTTTTCTCAAAGATAGAAATAGGGGAGATTCATTTGAAGAAAATTTAGATTTTTTCTTTGGTTTTTTAATTTAGATTTCTTCCCCCAAATAATTTAAATACTCTTTTTCTTTTATTATTAAGGAGGTAATATGGATTTTAGTACTATAACTGGACGAGTTGTCGAGGAAGTTGCAGCAGATTGGTTTGGTTTGGCTTTTTTAGCTTTGGGTGCTGTTTTTATGACATTGTTTATTTTAGCCTTATATGTTTATAGTTCGTTGGCTTTGATGACAATTGCTAAAAAGCTCAAATACAAATATGCTTGGCTTGCTTGGATTCCAGTTGCGAATATTGCAATGATTTTGCAGTTAGGCAGATTTCACTGGGCGTGGATATTTTTAATATTAATCCCTATCGTCGGATGGGTTGCTTTATTTGTCCTAATTGTAATCTCAATGTGGAAAGTTTTCGAAAGAAGAAAATATCCCGGATGGTTTAGCCTTACATTAATTTTACCAAAAGTCGGCGGAATATTATTCTTAATTGCAATCGGATTCGCAGCTTGGGGCAAAAAATAATTTAATTAATTTTTATCTTTTTTATTTATGAAAGATTTATAAAATTCGGGGTGATTTAAAAATGAGTGAGATTATTTTAAGTGTTCATGCGAAAAAAAGAATGCGTGAGAGAGGAATTAGTTTTGAACAAGTAAAAAGTTGTTTTGACTTTCCGGATTATGTTGTTAATAAAATAAATCAGATAGAATTTTTCAAAAAATTTCGAGAAAGGACATTAAAACTAATTTGTTCGCGAGAAGGTAAATTTATAAAGATAATTACATTAGTATGGAAATGAAGACAGAATTTGATAGAGATGCTGACGTAGTATATATTTATCTTAGTGAAATTGCCGACGCTGGCGTGAAAAATACTATTTCATTAAACGAAGAAATTAATATTGATTTGGATGTTAATGGAAAGGTGTTGGGAATAGAAATTTTAGAAGCAAGTAAAAATTTGTCTGCGAATGCGTTAAAGTCAGTTAATAATATTTAAAAGATGGTGAAGAAAGAGAAAAAAGAAGGTGAAAGTTCTAGACAGAAAGTTAGTTCTGCGAGTTTTCCGACTTTGAAGTTGATGACTGAGCGGGAAATTGCTTTGGATTTCGCAACAAAAGTTTACAAGGAATTTGATGCAATGATAAAGTCAATTGTTTTGTTTGGGAGCACTGCGAAAAAAACCGCTGTTGAAGGTTCTGATATTGACATTATTGTGATTATCGACGATGTTTCGATTGCGTGGGACGGGGAATTGATTGCACATTATAGGGAAACTTTGGCAGATATTATTCGAGAAAATCCTTATAAAAAATCTTTGCATATTAATTCTGTGAAGTTGTCGTCGTGGTGGAATGACTTGATGCGGGGCGACCCAGTTGTAATAAATATTTTAAGATACGGAGATACTTTGATTGATTACGGCGGATTTTTTGATCCGTTAAAAGTTTTGTTGAAAAATGGTGCAATAAAATCCACACCAGAAGCAATTTATACTTTGTTGCAGAGGGCGCCGACGCATTTGGCTCGGGCGCGAAATTCTTTGCTTGCTGTTGTCGACGGATTATATTGGTGTTGTGTTGATTCTGCTCACGCAGCTTTAATTTCTGCAAATGTTATTCCGCCGTCGCCAGAACATATTGGCGAAAAATTAGACGAAACTTTTGTTAAAAGAAAAATTTTGAAAGGAAAATATATTGATTTTTATAATGAAATTCATGAAATTGCAAAAAATATTGTTCACGGAAAAAAAATTGAAATTGAAGGTGAAAAATTAGACGAACTTGTTGAAAAAACAGACGATTTTTTATTAGAAATGGTACGACTTGTCGACGACATTATTAATGTAAAATAATCTAATTTACTATATCTTCTAAACACCTAACGACTTTTTGTATTGTATATACTCCGCCAACAATCAATGAAACAATTATTGCCCCGTGATAAATAATCGCGAGACTATTAGAAGATTCATTATCAAAAATATTTGGTTTAAATTTTAAATTATCTTTTGTAGCTTTGTAAACTCCATAAAGAGGTAACCATTGTTTCCAATCAGGAGTCCTATTTTTATAAAACCAATCAACCATCGAGAACACTATTCTAATCTATTTATAAAGATTCTTAGTGATTTTCCTTTAACATTGCTTCTGCAAATTTGCTTTGAGCTTCTGTCAATAACATTTCAATATTTCTTTCGATTTTTTTTATTTCACCTATTTTATCAATTTGCATAAGGGGGAAAATTTTTTCATATGCTTCTGAAAGTATTGTATATGCCGCACATATATAAGAATCTCTTAATTCCAAATCTTTAGTAATTGCCTCAAAATCTTCTGCAAGAGCTAATTTTTCTTTTGCTATTTCATATTGTTCTTGAAATTCATCTGCTATTCTTGGTGCCATTTTATTTTTTAGCTTTTGCCTGAGCATATTCTAAACCAAGTCTTATTTGGTAAGATTTTCTTTCGTTGTCTTTTAATTCAGAGATTTTTGCGTCTAAGTAATCTGTTGCTGTTTTTGCGTCGTATTCAACTTTTTCTTTATCTCCTTCTCTTGTTTTTTTGCTTAAATTATCTCTTACAAATTCTTGTTTTTTCTTTGAAATGTAAACTTGTGCTGCTGATGCAATAGATTGGGGATTATATTGTGCTTCTGCTAAAATTAAGTTCCATAATTTATTATCTTTTCCACCTACGTCTAATAAGAAATTTGTTAATGTATTATAATCTTCCTGTGCTAATGCTCTTTCTGCTGTAAGGTATTTTTTATCTCCGCCAACTTGCCAAGCTAATGAAACTACTCGATCATCTTTTAATTCTGTAATGACTTTTCTTTGGTCTTCTACAACTTCTTTTGCAAGTGCTTCTGTTTCTAATTCTAAAGAACTTGGAACTAATTGTGCAAGTGAGGTTGGTTGTGTTTTAATAGCGTCGGCTGCTGCTTGTGCCTGAGTTTTATCTTTAAGTGCTAAAGGTAAATAAGAATTAATATAATTATTTTGCATAGTATAAGGATTTTGTTCTTGAGAGACTTGACTAAGAACACTAACTCTTTGTCCTAAATTCACTATTTTTTCTAAATCAACTGCCATACTTTATTCATGTAAAAAGAGTTTATAAATCTTTCGAATGTTGTATCTTTAGGGGGGTAACAATAAATTAACTAAAAACATCGAAAACTTCTTGAGAATTATTTTCTGATTTTTCTTTTTTATTTTCTTGCGTTTGATGATTTTGCGTCGGTGTTCCTCGTTCTAATTGCAAAACAAACTCTGAAATTTCTTTGGCAACGTCGGCATTTACTGAAATAGAATCTATTCCGCATTTTACTAAAAATTCTACAAGTTCTTTTTTGCTTCCTGCCTGCCCACAAATCGATGTTTCGACTTTTGGGTTTCGTGAATGACATTCTCTGATTACTCTTGAAATTTGTTTTTTAATTGCCCAGTCAGCGTCGTTGTATAAATACTGGACGTCTTCGTTTCCTCTATCAATTGCTAATGTGTATTGTGTTAAATCATTTGTTCCAAAAGAAATAAAATCAATTCCAACTTCTAAAATATCTTTTATTAAAATTGCCGACGCTGGCGTTTCAACCATTATACCAACTTTTAGGTTTTGATTTTTTAACATATTCATTTCTTGTAAAATATTTTTTGCTTGTTTTACTTCTTCTGGGGAAATTATTTGGGGGAACATTAAACCAAACTTGTGTCCTTTTTCAATTAAATTTTTAACTGCTTGGAGTTCTGCCTTGAAAATATCTTTGTGTTTTAAAGAAAATCTTATTCCGTGGTTTCCGAGCATTGGATTTTTTTCAATTTCTTTTGGAGCCCCTTCTAAATTTGAATATTCGTCACTTCGAATATCAGAAGTTCTTACCCAAATTTCTTTTCCAATAAATAGGTCGGCGATTTGTCTTAATCCATTTTCTAATATTTTTGTGTATTCATTTAAAGAATTATTTTGTTTGTAGTAAATGGGATGTTTTTGGTTTGACGCAATTATTCCTTCGAGACGAACTAAACCAATTCCATCTGATTGTGCTTTTGATGCTCGTTCTGCATAATCTGGAATGTCAACATTTACTTTTATTTTGGTTTTTGTGTCGACGACGGGGAGGATTTCAACTTTTTTATTTTCTGCTCTTCCTGCAAATATTTTTCCTGTAAATCCGTCGACAGTTATTTCTTGTCCATCTTGTAAAACATCTAATGCATTTTGAGTTCCGACGACAGCAGGGATTCCCATTTCTCTTGAAACAATTGCTGCGTGTGCTGTAATTCCGCCTTCAGAAGTTACAATTGCCGACGCTTTTTGCATTGAGACAACCATATCAGGATTTGTCATTTCAGTTACTAAAATATCTCCTTGTTTTATTTTATCTAAGTCGTCCATTGATTTTATTATTTTTACAATTCCTGATGCAACCCCCGGCGACGCTGCAAGCCCTTGCGTTAAAATTTGTCCCGCAAGTTCATTATTATCTTCGTGTTTTTTTAATGTAGTTACTGGCCGAGTTTGTAAAATGTAAAGATGCTCTCCCTCGACAGCAAATTCAATATCTTGCGGAATTTTATAATGTTCTTCAAGTTTAATTGCATAATCTGCAAATTGTTTTATTTCATAAGTTTTCAAAACTTTCTGATTTGATTTTTCTTCTGTCAATTGAATTGTTTTTGTTTGTCCGCCCGCAGTTCTCACAATTGCGATTTTTTTATCTGAAATTTTTTCAGATTGAATTTCACCTTCAACAACAATATACTGGTCTGGTTTAATTCTACCAGAAACAATTCCTTCGCCTTGTCCAAAAACAGCTTCGATAACAACCTCATTTTTTTGAGTTATAGGATTTTTAGAAAACATTACTCCCGACTTATCTGAATTAATCATTTTTTGAACAATTACTGCAATTGGAACTAAAGATTCAAAACCTTTCTTTTTTCTATAATAAATACTTCGCGCAGTAAAAATCGAAGCAATACATTTTTTTATATGTTCAATTAATTCTGAATTTCCTTTTATATTTATAAAAGAACTTTGTTGTCCTGCAAACGACGCGTCCTTACTATCCTCGGAAGTTGCCGACGAACGAACAGAGACAAAAATTGGTTCTCGGGCAGAACGCATAATTGCTAACGCGTCGGGAGATTGTTTTAATCCTTCTAAATCAACATTAAATGCATCGTAAGATTCTAAAATTTCTTCTCTTAAATCCAATGGCATTTCTTGTTTGATAATTAATTCCCGAATTTCTTTTGCTTTTTCAGTTAATAATTGTGTATTGTCAACGTCGATTTTATTCAAGATATCAGTGATTTGTTGTTCTATTTTTGTTTGTTTTATAAAATGAAAAAACGCTTTTGTTGTAATTACAAATGCTTGAGGAACTGGAAATCCTGCGTTGAACATTTCGCCGAGATTCGCACCCTTTCCGCCAGCGATACCTGTATCATTTTTTGATAATTCAGAAATCCACAAAATAAACCTCTCTTTTTTGCTCATTAAAAAAAGAAGAGTAAAGAGTTTTTAAGGTTTGTTGTGGTTTTATTATTTAATTAAATGTTAAAGAAGAATTATATAATGTAACTAAGATTTTTACTTTTATTAGACGTTTTTGTCACAAAATTTTTGAGAATATAAAATTTTAAAAACCTGTTTTTTCTAAATTTAAAATGCGAAAAAATATTTTACTGCAAAAAGGTTAGTACTTAATTATGAATGTGCTGATAAAATTTTTAGACTTACAAGAGATACGGCACATCGCGGGAGGTCTTATGAAGGTAGAAAACAAGCATTTAATCTTGTGAAAACTATTGATGAGGCAATTGCTACAGGAAAATATAAAGGAGATTTTTTATGACGTCGGAAGCAGAAGCACAAATTAAACTTTATAGAAATAAAATGCAACATAAAAAAGATGAAAGAAGACAAGAAAGTCAATTAAGTTTTTGAATAAAAACATTTAAAACCTATTTGTTCTTTTTCGTATTTACAGCCCCGTAGTGTAGCGGTCAAGCATACAGCCCTTTGGAATATAATAAGAATTTAAAGAAAGGCTGTGACCCCGGTTCGAATCCGGGCGGGGCTATAATACTATTAATCAAAGCGAAATAGAATCTTAGTAACTCTCGGATAAGAACCGAAAGGTTCGACGAGCAAAACGCTCTGAAAAACACCTCTTTCTTTTTGAATTATTGTAAGGTGCATTTTGCGAGCACGAGCGGAAAAACCTTTACTCTTTTAAGAAATATAAATTTAATACAAATAACGAAAGAGCAAAAGTTTTTAGGGCTATATCTTCTTAACAAAATCCTTATCCAAATCTTTAAAAACCACTTTTTACTTCAAGAAATACATGGTAAAACAAATTATGGAAAAACCAGTTTGGTTAAAATTAAAAGAAGACGAACTTGTAAAAATTATAGCAGGGCTTGCTGAGAAAAATTCTTTGTCTCAAACAGGAATAATTTTAAGAGACCAATACGGCGTTCCATCAACAAAAGTTTTCGGAAAAAAATTAAAACAATATTTTAAAGAACTTGGAATTGAAAAAAATGAAGATTTAGAAGTTGCTGAAAAAAAAGTTAATAAAATAAAAGAGCACTTAAAGAAAAATATTACTGATAAAAAAGCAAAGCACAAAATGCAAAAAGCGCAGTCCAAGTTGAACAAAGTTAAGCAATATTACAAATTATAATTTTAATGAGGTGAAAATGTTAAAGGAAATAGAGAAGTTATCTAAAGAATTTTTAGAAGAATCAAAAGATAAACCAGTAAGAATTATTTCACACCACGACACCGACGGAATTACTTCTGCGACAATTATCGCAAAAACATTAAAACGTCTTGACAAAAAATTTTCTATTAAAATTGTAAAAGGACTTGATGATGAAAATCTTTCAAGAGAATTAAAAAGAAACAAAAAAGAAGTTATTATTTTTACAGATTTAGCTTCGTCAAATTTAGATCACTTTCAAAATTTAGAAAATCCAATTTTTATTATTGACCACCACGAGATAAATAAAGAAAAATTAAATTCAAAAATCAAAATTATAAATCCACACTTATTCAATGGCGAGGAAATTTGTGGTGCAGGACTTTCTTATTTTTTTGCAAAAGCAATTTCCCAAGAAAATATTGAACTTTCGAAACTTGCAATAATCGGAATGATTGGCGACAGACATGAAAAAAATATCTCAAAATTTTATAATCAAATTATTAATGACACAAAAGATTTAGAAACAAAAAAAGGGCTTACAATTTATCCTGCGACACGTCCGTTAAGACGGGCTTTAGAATATTCTACATCACCCTATATTCCTGGCGTGACAGGAAACAGCGAGGGAGTTTTAGAATTATTAAGAGAAACAAATATCCCTTTTGAAAAATCTCTTTTAGAACTTAATGAAAATGAAATGTCAAAATTAATTACTTCAATAATGTTACGAACGACAAAAAGTAATCATCGGGACGAAATAATCGGGAATCTTTATATTTTAAAATTTCTTAATCGAAAAGAAGATGTTAGAGAATTATCGACGCTGATAAATGCTTGTTCGCGGTTAGGTTATTACGATATCGCAATTTCTTTGTGTTTTGAAAATGAGAAAATGAAAAGCAAAGCATTAGATATTTATGCAGAATACAAACAAGAACTTATCACTGGTTTGAAAGTTGCAGAACAAGTTGAAAAAATAAAAGGAAATGGATTTGTAATTTTAAATGTTAAAGATAAAATTAAAGACGCAATTGTCGGAACTGTTTGCTCGATGCTTTCGTCGTCGCTGAATTATGAAGAAGGGACTATTTTAATTGGGATGGCGTATAATCAAGATAAAATAAAAGTTTCTGCGAGAATTGTTGGCAGAGAAGGAAAAAATTTAAAAGAAATGCTAGAAAAAACAATTATAGGGTTTAAACAAAAACACCCAAATGCAAATGTAGAAGTTGGCGGGCATGAAAAAGCTGCAGGTTGTTTAATTGAAAAAGATAAAGAACAAGATTTTATTTGCGAACTTCAGAAAAGTTTAGAAATTGAAATTGTAAAAATCTAATTATCTTAAACGAATTGTTTCTAAATTTTTTGGGACAAGAGTTTCTACTCGTTGCATTTTATATAAACTTGAAGCCAAATCCAAACTTCGGGATTGTTCGCCGTGATTTATGATTATCCTTTTTGGTTTTGGATTTAAATTATTTACAAATGCGATTAGTTCGTTTCTATAAGAATGTCCTGAAAATCCGTCGATTAATTTTACTTCGAGTTTTATTGGAACTCTTTCTTCTTTTCCGTCGGACTGAAAAACTTGTTCTGTTATTTCGTGATTAATTAATTTCATACCCAACCCCTTTGGTGGCTGATAACAAACAAACGCAATCCCGTTTTTTTCATTGTCTGCGAACTCTCTTAAATATTCTACTGATGCTCCGCCGACTAACATTCCCGAAGTTGCTAAGACAATACAAGGCCCACCTTCGACAACCTGTTTTCTTTCTTGTGATGAACCAACGTGGTGAAATACTTCAGAAACAAAAGGATTTTTGTCTGCGAAAATTGATGAACGAACAGAGTTTGCTAAAAAATCAGGGTAAGCTGTGTGAATTGCATTAATGTCCCAAATCATTCCGTCGATGTGAATTGGAACTTCTGGTAAAAGCCCTTTTTGCATAGCATCTTCTAAAATTAACATTGTTTCCTGACTTCTTCCTAATCCCAACTCGGGAATCAAAACTTTTCCACCCCTTGAAATTACCTTGTTTATGAATTCAATTAATTCATCCTCTGTTTCTTTTCTCGTCGGTGCATTATTTTCTTTCCCACCATAAGTTGATTCAATTTGTAATGTTTCTAATCTAGGAAAATAAGATGCAGCAGGTTCAAGTAAACGAGATTTTCCGAATTTCATATCCCCAGTATAAAGATAATTATGTAGCCCGTTTCCAATATTAAAATGAATCATTGCTGAACCAAGTGCGTGTCCTGCATTGTAAAAAGTTATTCTTATGTCTGGCGAAATATCTGTGACTTCATTATAATTTAAACAAATAGAATGTCTTACCATACTCCCGACGTCTTTTGATGAAAATAAAGGTGCTGTTGCTTGTTTGTAAGCTACCCCTATAAAATCAAGGGCTAATAAAGCTGAAATATCCCTCGTCGGTGTTGTCATATAAACGGGACCTTTGTAACCCATTTTATATAAATAAGGAATTAGTCCCGAATGGTCGAGGTGGGCGTGTGATACAACAATTGCGTCGAGGGAATTTATATCAAATTCTGGGGCATCTAAATAAGGAAATTTTTCAGAACCATTTGAAGAAACATCTATTCCACAATCAATTAAAACTTTTGAAATTGGTGTTTGCAAAAGAAAGCAACTTCTTCCAACTTGTCGTCCGCCACCGAGAGCAGTAATTCTTACCCATTCTTCGATTTTCTCAGGATTCCATTCTTTGTAAATTGATTTCCCAATTGAGTTCAAGAATTTTTTTCTTGTGTTATTATTTTGGTAAAGAACTGAACGAATATTATCTGTGATTTTAGATTTTATTGCAGAACTTCTTTGAACAATTGGTGTCCAGAAAGTTTCTGATTTTATTTCTTTTAAAATTGAGCCAGACTTTCCAATTGCTAAGCCAGGTTTTTTTGTTTCTACGACCACGATACTTCGCTGAACATCAAAAATTATTTGAGTAATTTCTGCTTCTTGAGGAATTTTTTCTTTTATTATTTTTTCTGTTTTCTCTTCTGATTCTAAAATTTTTTCATCTGCTCGCAGTTCAACTCTTTTTTTGATTTTGTTGACAATATTTTTTATTTCAGAGTCGCCGTCGTGGAAAAATGATTTGTCTTGTGTGTAAATAACTATGTTTGCGCCTTCAAAATTCGTAGAAGATACAATTCCTTTCGGAAGTTCGTCTTCAATTGTTTTTAAAATATCTGTCATTTGAATTTATTAAATATCCTCTTTACTTAATTTTCTTCTGTATAAACTGCCCTTGCAGTTTGTTTTGAAACCTGTTTTATTCCATCTTTTGTGATTGTAAATACGTCGACGCCGTAACCAGATGCAGTGTCTCTTTCTGATGAAGATTTTATTGCCTCTATTGCTAATTCTACTCCTTGTTCTACTGATAAATCTTTTTTATATTGTCTTTCTAATAAACCTAAAATATAAGGCATTCCTGACGAAAGGTTTGCGTCGTAATCTTCTACCCTCATAATACTCCCATCAACCCCAATAGAATATAATTCTGCTTCTCCATTTTCATTTACTCCGCCAACCATTAGTCCAACCATATATTGAACCATCGAAGGTTGTCGAATATTTTTATAAGAAATCATTGCAACTAAACTTGCCGCCTCTCTTACTGTTGGACGTTTTTTGTCTCTTAATTCTTTTAATTTTAATTCAGCTCTTACTAATTTTTTTGACATTTCAATATCTGAAGAAACACCTGTTCCAGAAACCAAAATAAAGTCATTTACTTTTTCTACCTTATTTGTTGTTTTGTTTGAAACAATTTGCCCGCCGAGAGTTGTTTTTTTGTCGCCAGCCATAACAACGCCGTCTTTACACACAATTCCAACTAAACTTGTTCCTGATTTCAAAATATTTTTCTTTAAATCGTCATCCATTTTAAATGCTTAGAAATATTCCTAAGAATATAATTTTTAGTAGAATATAGGATTTATAAAACTTTTGATTGATTTAGTTTTTTAGGAATACTTAAAAACTAACTTGTTTTTTGGTTTTTATGAATTATGAAGAACTTTTGACAAAAGCATATGATGAAGTTGAAGTTAGTCCAGAAGCTAAAAATAGTGAATGTGGACGTTTTGAAATTTTAAAAGTTGAGGGACATTTTCAAGGAACACGAACAGCAATCACAAATTTTTGCCAAGTTGCAGACTGCTTAAGAAGAGAACAAGAACATTTAGCAAAATTCTTATTTAAAGAACTTGCGACGTCGGGTTATGTTGACGGCGGGCGGTTAATTTTAGATAGAAAAATCAATTCAAAAATAATAAATAACAAAATTGAAGAATACGCAAAACAGTTTGTCTTTTGTGGTAACTGTAAAAAACCAGACACAGAACTTGTCGAAGAAGGTGGAAAAATTTATTTAAGATGTTTAGCCTGCGGAAAAAAACAAGAAGTATATAAGATTTAACTAAACAGAGGAGGAAACATGGAAGCAAGATGTATGAAATGTAAAGAGAACAGAGAAATGAAAGATATGAACATTGTTACAACTGCTCGTGGCGGTTACATGGCAAAAGGAAAATGTGCTGTTTGCGGTTGCGGAATGTGTAAGATTCTCTCGAAAGACCAAGCAGAGAAGTTGAAGAAGTAAATTGACTTAAGTTTATTTTTTATTAAATTATAGCTTTGCTAATTATGATTTTATAGGAAGATTTAAATAGTAATATCAATTGATATTATTAACAATTAAACAAAATGAAAAGTAAAATGGAATTATTAAATCAAAATTCAAATGCGAGAAGCCCAACATTGCAGACAGTTTTAATGGTGGAAAAATTTATTGATGAAAATAGTGGGGAATATAAGAAAACAAAATTATTTAATAACTTGCCAAGAAAAGTAATGTGGCAGACATTTCAAGTTATAATGGAATATTTAGAAGAAAGTTTGAGAATTGTTTATGATAAAGAAGGTTATATAGTTTATATTTGGAATCCAGAATTTGCTAAAAAAGTAAAGAACATGCCTGCTATTAAAGTATGAAACCTGAAAAAGTAGTATTTGATGATTTTGAATTACAAAACTTATTTGAGGGTTTAAAGGAAGACGATCCAATTAAAAAAGGGTTAATTAAAGCAATAAAAGATTTGCAGGAAGATGCTTTTTGCGGAAGAAATGTTAAGAAAAGTTTAATCCCTCAAAAATATTCTTATTTGAATAATTTGTGGATTTATAATCTTCCTTCTTCGTGGAGGTTAATTTATTCTCTTTCTCACGGCGAGTTAAAGATTATTGCAGTTGTTCTTGATTGGATGAATCATAAAGATTATGAAAGATTGTTTAAGTTTTGATTTTTAAAAATTAGTTTTCTGCCGTGACTTTAAAGAGTTGCTGAATAAAGTTAAGAAGTTGGAGAAGGATGATGTTATGCCGATGTTGATGAAAAAGTTTTGCTCTTTCGCTATTTTGCATTTAATTTATATCTCTTGAAAGAGCGAAACTTTTTGTGGATGTATAAGGAGGGATAGAAAAATTAAAATTATCTTAGACTGTCAGAACCATTTAAGTCATATTTGCCGATTTCCATATATTTATCCCCAATTTTTCCTTCTAATCTTAAAATTGATGCCCCAACTTTTTTTTCATTATCTTTAAAACGATCGCCGGCATCCCTATCTGAAGGCAAACATAATTTAACAGTAGCTCTTAAGGGAGCATGTTGTGTTAAATATTTAAATTGAGAATCGCCAATTAAACTAACCAAGTTAATTGGGCTATAATGACCAAATTCCCCACCAACTCTCCTTACTACAAAAATTGCATCAGTTAATGGAACAGTTAATGAAGAATCTTCTCTACTTACTAGCAACCTTGGTTCTTCCAAAAGGCTAAGACCCCCATAAGTCATTTGAGGGGAAAAAAGAGGTTCTGTGATTCTTTCATCAAATTTCTGGCTAACATCATATTTTCTTTTAAAATCTTTTTTAGATAATCTTCCAGCCTGTAAATCAATGAAATCTCTCGCTACTTCCTCAAAGGGAACAGGTTCTGCAGTTTTCTTTCTACTAGTTTTTTGTGCCATTTTTATTGTAATACAAGGAGATTTATGTATATATAAATCTTTCTATTGTAACTACTATACAATAACATAATTAACCCATATACTCAATCTCGACAACATTTATAAATCGCCCCCATCCAACACAATAAAGCCGAAAAAGAAATCCCAAAGTAAATAATTTCTTAGTACATTTTTTAAATGCTGATTTTCTTTAGTTTGTATGTTAGTTAAAATTCACGATTCTTATAGAATGGTTGTAGCTGTTTGCGACTCTGATTTAGTTGGGAAAAAAATTGAAGAAAGAGAAATGCAGTTGGACTTGACTGGGAATTTTTTTAACGGAGAGGAAAAGTCAGACGACGAAACAGGAGAAATTTTATTAGATTGTGCAAAAGAAGATGCGACGTTTTTTATTGTTGGCAAAAATTCGTGTGATGTTGCAAAGAAAATTGGAATTGTAAATAAAAAAGGAATTTCTGAAGTCGCAGGAATCCCGTTTGCACTTTGTTTATTATAGTTTCACAACATTTAAAACATTTAATTACTTTAAGAATTTATGAAACAGGATTTATTTTCATATCACAAAGTTTCTGAAGCAGAACGTTCGGAAATTAAAAAGCAGGCGAAAAAACTTTTAGATGATTTTGCATCGAAACTCGAGAATTTGGATTTAAAAGATAAAAAAGAAAATTCATCAGAACATTTTTTATCTTCTAATTCTGGAACAAAATCTGGTTTGAGAAAACAAGGCGAACCATGGATTTCTAACCAAGATTTTATTGAAGCAACTTTAGAAAATGCCCCGTTTGTCGAAGACAGTTCCATCGTCGCTGAAACTGGGGGGTGGAAGTGATGGCTGAAGGAAAATATATAATTGCATCAGGGCCAGTAATAATTGAAGACGGGAAATTATTAGTAAATAAAGACAATAAAGATGATTTTTACAAACTTCCGGGCGGAACAATTGAAGAAGGTGTTGAAGATTTGGAAACTGCGTGTCATAGGGAAGTAATGGAAGAAAATAATGCAAAAATTGAAATAATAAAACCTTTACACCCAATGATTTTATGGAAAAATCCTCAAACAAAAGAGCAAATGGTTATCTTATTAATACATTATCTTGCAAAATTAAAAAATAAAAAAGACATAAAACCAATTCCGCCAATTCAAGAAACAAAATGGCTTGACATTGAAGAAATAAAAAACGGCAAACACAAAATTGCTCCAAATATTAAATTCTTAATAGAAAAAGGAGATATAAAATAAAATGCCCGAGTCTCTTGAAAAAATCACAAAAAGATTAGATACATATATACGAATGTTAAATGCATTAAATCCTGAATCAGAAAGATGGAGAGAAATTAAAGATAAACTTTTAGAAAGTTTAGATCGAAACTCAAAAATATTAGGAAGGCATTTAAAAAAATATGAAAGAGCATATTATAATGCAGGAGAAAATTATAAAAAATTAGTAGCATAAAATGTTAAAACAAAAAGTCGCACAAATAAAATCAGGAAAATTAACAGCAAGACAAAATGTTATGCAATTTTCTGAAAAAATAAAAAAACTTAACAAGGACTTAAATGTTTATTTGAATATCAACGACGAGGCATTGAAACAAGCAGAAGAAATTGATTTACGAATAAAAAATAAAAAAGTTGTTGGGAAACTTGCTGGTTTGTGCTGTGCAGTAAAATCAAATATTTGTGTAAAAGATTTAATTGCAAATTGTGGTTCAAAAGTTCTTGAAAATTTTATTTCACCTTATGACGCGTCGGTGATTAAAAAATTAAAACAAGAAGATGTAATTATTTTAGCAATGACAAACATGGACGAATTTGCTTGTGGTTCGTCAGGAGAAACTTCTGCATTCGGTGCAACAAAAAATTATTTTAACAAAAAATTAATTCCTGGCGGTTCGTCTTCGGGAAGTGCTGTTGCAGTTTCTGCGGATTTATGTGATTTTGCTTTAGGTTCAGACACTGGCGGAAGCATAAGAAATCCCGCGTCGCATTGTAACGTCGTCGGATTAAAACCAAGTTATGGTTCTGTTTCTCGTTATGGGTTAATTGATTTGTCAATGTCCCTTGATGTAATCGGGGTTCTTGCAAAAAATTCTGAAGATACAAAATTAGTTTTTGACATAATCAAAGGACAAGATAATTTTGATTCAACAACTTTTGAAAATACAGATAAGAAAAATAAAAAAATAAAAACTATTGGAGTAGTAAATGTAAACAACTTCTGCGACAAAAAAGTAGAAGAACACATAAAAAATAAAATTCATAAAATAACAAAAACTAACAACTATTCTATAAAATCAATAGAACTCCCATTAGAAATTGCAATACAAACATATTATATAATAAATTACGTTGAATTTTTTTCAGCGACGAGAAAATTTGACGGACGAAGATTTGGTAAGAAAATCGATGAAGAAGCAGGACCAGAAGTTATAAGAAGAATTCTTGGAGGAAGTGAAATCACGCAAGCAGAATTTAAAGGAAAATATTATAGAGAAGCTTTAAAGGCAAAAAAATATGTAGCACAAAAATTTAAAGAAATTTTTGAAAATGTAGATTTGATTATTTTACCGACGGTTCCAAAACTGCCCCATAAAATAGGAGACAAACTTTCTGTGGAGGAAATGTATGCTTATGATGTTTTTACTGTTCTTGCAAATATTGCAGGAGTTCCTGCGATTTCAGTTCCAGCAGGAATTTTAAAAGACAGCGACGGACTTGATAAACCAATTGGAGTACAAATTATTGCAGACAATTTTAATGAAGACAAAATTTTTGAATTTGCAAAAAAGATTAAATAAATTAAAATAAAAAATATATTAAAAATTATGCCAAAAATAAATGAAAAACAAGCAAAAGAATTTTTAGATAATATTAATGAGAATGATAAAGTTGCGATAATTCACCACGACGATTTAGATGGTTTTGCGTCGGGAATTTTGTTTTATGATTTTTGTAAAAATAAAAATGTTAAAGAAATTAAAACATTAGTTTTTTCTTATAACACTCTTGATAAAAACTATTTTAAAGAAGAACTAAAGAATTGTAATAAAGTTTTAATTGGAGATATTGCTCCTAGTGGAATTAATAAAATAAAAGAAGCAATAAAAAATAAAGAGATTTTTTATACAGACCACCATCCAAAAGACACTGAAGTTCCAAAAGAAATATTAGAATTAAGATTTGAAAATAAATATATTCCTTCTTCAAGAACAACACAAGAATTAACTAATTTAAAAAAATGGTTAGGAGTTGCAGGAACAATTGCTGATGCAGGAGAAAGATATGAAGAAAATCAAGAATATATTAATAATTTTTTAGAAGATAATAATTTTGAATTAGAGAATTTTAAAAATGAAATTGTTTTTCCAATAAGTAATTTATTGATTTACTTTGAAAATAATTTAAAAAAAGCATTTGAAATATTAATTAAAATAAAAAATCCAAAAGATTTAGAAAACATTAAAAAATATTCTAATGAAATCTCAAAAGAAATAAATTATTTTTATGAAAAATTTGAAAAAGAAAAAGAAGTAATTGGGAAAATGAATTTATTTTACTGCGAACCCACTTTTAAAACTAGAAGTGCAATTATATCAAAAATTAGTTATAAGTATCCTGAAAAAATCTTTATTCTCGCGACACCAGATAAAAATAAAAAAATAAATTTAAGTGCAAGAAACCAATCAAGAGATTTTGACGTCGCTGAAATTTCTAGAAATGCAATAAAAAATTTTCCTGAATCTTTTGCAGGAGGACATAAAGCAGCTGCTGGAGGAAATATTCGGCAAGAAGATTTCCAAAAATTTAAAGAAAACTTGAAAAAATATTTTGAAAAACAAGAATAAATCGTCGAAAACAAAAAATAATATTATCTTCTTAACACAATAGTTTTTATAAATACAAATTATCTTATTTTTGTATCCTTTTGAAAGGAGGTATGATAAAAAAGACATGGCTTTAGATTTTGCAAAAGAAGCAATACAAAACGTTGAGAAGAATAGTGTTAATTTCGACGAGTTAAAAGCTGGAAAAGCAAACATCAAAGTTTTCGGAATTGGTGGTTGTGGTTGTAATATGGCAACTTGGCTTTTTAACAAAGGAATTAATGGTGCTACAGTTTACGGAGTAAACACCGACGCACTTCATTTGTCAATTACAAAAACAGATGAAAAAATTTTAATTGGAAAAGAGCTAACTCGTGGACTTGGTTGTGGCGGTTATCCTAAAAAAGGAAGAGAAGCTGCAAAAGAATCCCTTTCTGACTTGAAGAAAGCTGTTTCGAATTCAGATATGGTTTTCGTTCTAGCTGGAATGGGGGGTGGTTCAGGAACTGGAGCAATCCCAGTAATAGCTCAACTCGCAAAAGAAGCAGGTGCTGTTGTAATCGCAGTTGTAACAATGCCTTTTGAATGTGAAAAAGCAAGAATTGACAAAGCAGAATTTGGTTTACAAGAATTAAGAGAAGTTGTTGACACTGCAATTGTTTTAGATAACAATCGTTTAGTAGACATTGCAGGACAATTACCAATGGAACAAGCATTCGCAGTTGCAAATGAATTAGTTTCGACGATGATTAAAGGAATTGTAGAAACAATTACATTACCTTCGTTAATTAACTTAGACTATGCAGATGTTTCCGCAATTATGAAAAACGGCGACGTCGCTGTTATTGGCATTGGTGAAGACAACACAAACGCGAGAGTTGACGCAGCAGTTCAGCAAGCTTTGACTCATCCTTTATTGGATGTAGATTATCGTGGTGCGACAGGTGCTTTAATTCACGTAACTTGCGGACCTGATTTGAAACTTGAAGAGTTTGATAATATTGGTAGATTGGTAACTGAAAATCTTTCACCAGAAGCGCAAGTTATTATTGGTGCGAGAGTTAACAAAGAATTCCAAGGAAGAGTTAGAGTTATTACAATAATGACTGGTGTTAAATCACCTTACATCCTCGGAAAAAATCAAGCTTTTGAAGAACGACAAACAATCAGCGTAAATGACTTGGGGCTAGACAGCTATTAAATCAATTGATTTTAATTTTTTATTTTTCCCTTTTATTTTTCAGGGATTTTTTCTTTTTTTGAGATTAGTTTTATATGAACTTCTTTAAGTTGTTTTTCTGAAAGTTTAGAAGGAGCTTCCAACATTAAATCTTTTGCTTCTTTATTTTTTGGAAATGCAATTACTTCTCTTATAGAGTCTACCCCTAAAATTATTTGAATTAGTCTATCCAACCCCCACGCAATTCCACCATGAGGAGGTGCACCAAATTTTAAAGCATCTAATAAAAATCCAAATTTTTCTTTTTGTTCTTTTTCATTTATGCCTAAAAACCTAAATACTTTTTGTTGTATTTCTGGGTTGTGAATCCTAATTGAGCCTCCGCCGATTTCAACACCATTTAATACAATATCATATGCTTTTGATTTTGCATTTGCAGGATTTTTTTCAAATTCTTCCATATTTGGCATTGTAAATGGATGATGGGTTGCAACGTATTTTTTGTGTTCTTCTGAATATTCAAACGCAGGAAAATCAACAACCCAACAAAATGCAAATTCTTTTTTATCTTCTTTATTTTTTCTTAAGTCTGGTCTATCAGATTTATATTTTGACATTGCTTCGTCGTAAGTTATTCTTTGAAAAGGTGTTTTTATATCAATATTTAAAATTTCTTTCCAAATTTTTTTAAGAATTTTCTCAGTTAATTTAATTATATCATCTTGTTCAATAAAAGACATTTCTACATCAAGCTGTGTAAATTCGGGTTGCCTATCTGATCTTAAATCCTCGTCTCTCATACATTTTGCAATTTGAAAATATTTCTCGAAACCTGCTACCATCAAAAGCTGTTTAAATAATTGAGGGGATTGAGGCAGTGCAAAAAATTTTCCAGACTGAGTTCTCGAAGGAACAACATAATCCCTTGCACCTTCTGGAGTGGACTTTGCTAAAAGTGGTGTTTCAAATTCATTAAATCCTTCCCCATATAAACAATCTCTAATTATTCTTATTATTTTACTTCGGATAATCAAATTATTCTGCATTTGTTTTCTTCTTAAATCTAAATATCTATACTGGAGTCGTATTTCTTCGTTTGTTTCTTGATTTTCTAAATCAAACGGGAGTGCAGAACAATAATTTAGAACATTAATATTTTCAATTTTTAATTCAACTTTTCCTGTTGGAATATTCGGATTAACTGTTTTTTCAGGTCTTAGCCCTACGACACCTTCTATGGAAATACAAGATTCTTTTGTTAGTGATTTTGCTAAAGTTATTTGTTCATTCTTAGAAGTTATTACACATTGTACTATTCCTGTTAAGTCTCTTATATCCAAAAAAATGAGTTTTCCGTGTTCTCTAATTATATCTACCCAACCTTCTATTTTTATCTTTTTATCTTTTATTTTTTCATTTATTTCGCCAATATGCGTTCTTTCCATATTTTTATTATGTTTGGAGTGTTTATAAAATTGTTGGGACAGATTTTTATAGTTAATATTTCTTATTTATTTATGAAAAAGAGTTTTAGAAAAAAAGGTGTTTCGACAATTGTCGCGACGGTGTTGATTGTTCTTGTCACAATCGCAGGCGCGGGCATCGTCGGCGTTTCTGTTTATAATTTATTTTCAGAAGATCCAATTCAAGAAATTCCGTCGCTGTTCATTGAAAATTCAGAAGGTTATACTTTTTGGGACGAAGAAAATAAAACAATGTGCGTGCAAATTGGACGAGGCGACGACGACGCTGATTTTGAAAAACTACAAATTATTTTTGACAACACCAACGGAAATTCCAAAACTTTTTTAGTTCCTTACACAAACGAGCAAGAAATTATTCCAAAAATTAACGAAAAAAAAGTTTATTGTTTTAATTCTCTAAACGAAATTCCGTCGTCAATAAAAATCGCCGCAGTTTTTTCAAACGGAAAAGTCACTGAAATTTTAGATTCTTTAGATTTAATAAAATCTGGAAACGTCGTCGGCGAAATGAGATTTTTTGATGAGTATGGTGATAGTATTAATAAAGACGGATTTATTTTTACTTATTGGCCTATTGGTTTAGTTGAGAAAACTAGTTCTTTTTATGCATCAAGAATGCAGGCAAGAGAAGACATGAAGAATGCGGGGATGAATTATGCAGGTATTCTTATTCTTCCTTTTTATGACTCTTGGGCTGATGAGGAGATAGCAGATCTAAAAAGTCAAGGATACAAACTTGCTTTAGAATATTCTGCAGGTCATTATGAAAATAATCCGTTGCCTGAATTAGAAGATGTGTACGGAGATGGTGCTAAGCAATATTTAACTGCAGATTGTTTAGATAGGGATAAGTGTGAAAATTGGAATTCTAGTCACGCACTTAATCCCCAGTATACTGGAATATTGTGGCAAAATACTTTGGAGAACTTAAGAAATGTTGTTGTAAGAGCACAACCTGAATTAGTCTTAATAGATACTGAGCTTTGGCAATATCCAAAATCTATAGATTATTTATTTACCGATATTTCTGATCCGGGCGATGATTGTGATTGTTCTATTGTTAAGGATGGAATTGGTTATGATGCTTATAATTCTGCATGGTTTGAAAGAGGACTTGAAGTAAAAGAAACTATAGAAGATTCTTGGCCTACTTCAGAAGCTTATTTTTATCATGAGCTTGCACAAGATTCAGGAAAATGTTGGCCAAATTTGTATGGTTATTGCGCAAGTTCTTCTGTATCACTTACTTATCTTCCTGGAACTGGAGACTCTGCGAGCCCCTCTATGTATTTTGCTGCAAATTTAGAAATGTTAGAAAATTATATTTCTTGGTCAAATATGACTAATTCATTGCCTTGGGTTTCTTTTTCTTATGTAATGGGATACAGTAATATTTGTAGTTTTAAGAATTATAAAAATCAGATTAAATCTTGTATAAAAATGTATGATATTGGTGTTTCAAGAGAGGCTGGAAGAATGTTAGCTCAATCAGGTGCAAGAGGGTTTGTTGTTTATCCAAATGCATTTAATGAAAAGGAATCTTATGGCAATGAATGGTATGAACATTGGCTTGAACATGCGGAGGCAATGATACAAGGATTTAATGAAGCAAAAGATTATATTGAAACAAATAAAATAAGAAATCCTGACTTTGAGGCTTATAAGGCTGTTTCTCAAAAAACAGAGAAAATTAATGGGATTAATTATCTTTATAACACAACTTTTTTTCCAGTATTTTGGGATGTCAATGATACAAATCCTTCTTTTATACATAATTTTTATGGAAGTGTAAGATATGTTCCTACATTTTATCCAGGATATTTAAATTTATCAGAAGATAAAGTTTCTGGAATGTATTCTTGGCAACATTCAAGAAAAGGAGATTTAGGAAATAGGACAATTAATTCTCAAAATTTTACAATATCTTTTAATGAAAAAGGAAATTATAAGTTTTCAATTTATACAAAATCAAGTGTATCTTCAAATAATGGAAAATTTATTTTTATAATTGTAAATAAAAATACTAAAGAAGAAAAAGAAATAGGTAGTGTTAGTTTAAATGAAAATTGGAATAATTTTGAGGAAATTATTTTTTTAGATGAAGGAGAATATTTACTAAAAATAATTATTGAAGATAAAACACTAAAAGAAACAGATTTTTACTTGGATAATGTTATTTTAGAGAAAATTTAATAGTCTACAAAATTTTATAAAGTAAAATCAAAGAGTTATCATTATAATGTTTCATACGGAAACTTTATAAACCAAATTTTCAGTTAAAATATATCAATGACCACGAAAGTGTGAGAGTTTTTCTCTTTTCGTCGGTAATAAATAAATGGACAAAACAAAATGGTAGCAATATATGATGTTATTGAACAAGCTCGAAAAACCGGCAAGGTTGACAAGGGCGTGAATGAAGTTACAAAAGCAGTTGAACGAGGAGTTGCAAAACTCGTCGTAGTTGCTTCTGATGTTGACCCAAAAGAACTTACACAACACATCCCGATGTTATGCGAAGAAAAAGGAATCAAATTTGTTGAAGCTGATTCCAGACAAAAACTCGGAATTTCTGTTGGGATAAATGTTCCTTGTGCAGCAGTTGCAGTTATCGAAGCTGGCGACGCGAAACTTGACTCAATAAAATAATTTTAAAATGGCAAAACAGCAGAAGACGAAAACTAATGAAAGCAAGGGCGCTTCTAAAGGCTCTGAAAAATTATCAGAAGGAGTAGCAGTTCCAGCAATTGTAGAAGCAATCGCAGGCAGAACAGGAACACGAGGCGAAATCACTCAAGTAAAATGCAGAATTCTTCAAGGAAGAAACAAAGGAAAACAAATGAGACGAAACGTTCGAGGCACAATTTCTAAAAGAGATATTTTAATGTTAAGAGAAACTGAAATCGAAGCAAGAAAAATTCAAAAAACAATTCGAAAAGGAGCGTTTAGTTAAGATGCCAGTTTGTTCATTTTGTAAAAAGCAGTATGAATTTCCGCGAGGAATTACAGTTGTTCAAAAAGACGGGAATGCAAAATATTTTTGTTGTAGCAAATGCAGAAAAAATTCTACAATGGGAAGAAATCCCAAAAAAGTAAGTTGGGTAAGAAAGTTACAAGGTAATAAAAAATAATTCTATAAAATTATAAAGTAAAAAGATTTCTCAAAAATAAAACTATTATTTATATCTCCCCCGAGATTCTACTTTTTTCAGTTGCTCCAAAATATTATTACAATCTTTATTTGATTTTTTATAACCCTTCAAAAATTCAAAATATAATTTTTCCCAATTCTGAAAATGTTTTGCTTCGAGTGCTTGTTTTATTAAATGCAAATCAACGGCCTTATCTTCAATTCTCGACGATATAAAACCCAAACCAAAATCAATAATAAAAACTTTATTTGTTTTGGTTTGTAAAATTGCATTTGAAGTTGTCAAATCGCCGTGAATAATATTATTCAAATGCAGCTTCGCAGTTTGTTTCCCAATCTTTTTCATTACCTCAAACTGCTCTTTTTCTTTTTTCAAATTAAGGGTTTCAGAAAGTCGTTCTCCGTAAATATATTCTAAATAAATCGCATTTATTTCTTTACTTACAGAATGAACTTTTGGAACATTAATTCCTAATCCAACGGCTTTTTCCAAAATCCTTGCTTCGCGTTTTGTCCGCGACTTTCTTAGTTGAGTATCTAACTGTTCGTGACGATATAATTTTGGAGTTCTACTTTTTATTATCATATTTCCATCTAAAAATATTTTTGCTTCTGCACCTTGAGAAATTAAAACTGCGCCCGCACCGACGTCATTTTTGGTTTTTCGCAGAGGCGACGCCGTCGTGGTTTGGTTTATTTCCTGCCGAGCCGGCGTCGTTCGTGGTTCGTCGTCGGTGGTAAGCGTCGTCGTGGTTTGGTGGTTTTGTTTGGATATCATTTTTAGAATTTTGATGATTTACTTATAAATGCAATAATAGTAATTAAAGCTAAAGATATAAACATAAATATTACTCCACTAATTAGTGATTTTAAAATAAAATGAGGTTTTCCGATAGAAATTATTATGAAAGAAAGGTATAATCCAGTAATTATTCCTATAGAATAATTTATTATATAATTCCTAAGTTGAATTTGTTTGTTCATTCGTTTATCTTTTTTAAGAATTTTTTTTATTCCCCTATAACCTAAATAAGGGAATATTAGAAAGAAAAAAATTAATAACCAAGTTTCATGAAAAGCTACCGCAAATGCAATTACTAATCCCGCTACCGTACTTGCCATTATTGAATTATAAATATCTAATGAATCTCTAGAATTTTTACTTACTAAATTATCCCATTTTTGAATTAATCCCATCTTTTCAAAACCTCACTTTCCCCTTAAACTTCCTCGCCATTTTCTGCAACATTTTCTGATCAACTTTTCCGTCAGCAAGAGACGACTGCGACTTCAATAAATCATTCATTAATTTATACTGTTTAAGTAATTCCCGAATCTCCGACGTAGTTGAGCCAGAACCTTTTGCAATTCTCGCAATCCGCGAAGTTTGCTTTTCCAAAATCTCAGGATTTTCAATTTCAGATTGAGTCATCGAAGAAATAGCTGCCTTAAAATGTTTCATTTTCTGTTCTTGTTTTTCCATTAAATTCGCAGGAAGTTTTTTACTCGCATTTCCCAACCCAGGAATCATTGACATAATTTTATCCATTCCACCAAGAGAACCCATTGACTCCAACTGCTGATACAAATCCATCAAAGTAAATTTCCCCTCAGCCAAAGATTGCTCAATTCGTTTCTGCTGTTTTTCAGTTGTCGCACTTCTAACTTTTTCAAGCAAAGCATTCAAATCACCCATCCCCAATAATCTCTGAATAAAAAATCCAGCATCAAAAGTTTCAATGTCGTGAATATGTTCGCCAGTCCCAATAAAAAAAACAGGAGCATTTGTTTCTGCACACGCTGTCAACGCCCCGCCCGCCTTCGCTGTCCCATCCATTCGAGTAATAATAACTCCGTCAATATCCAACGCTTCTTGAAAATCCTTTGCCTGTTTTTTCGCCGACTGCCCAATATCCGCAGGCATCACCAAAATCCGAAAATCAGGTTTAATTTTTTTGTCAATTGTTTTTATTTCCTTAATCAAATCAGCTTTCAAAGAATCCCGCCCCGCAGTATCAATCAAAACCAAATCATATTTTTCAAGTTCCTTTTTATAATTCTCATAAATTTTCACAGGATTTTTTTCTTTCTTATCAACAAAACAAACCAAATTCGCTTTCTTCGCCTGTTGTTCAAGTTGTTCCATCGCAGCAGGACGCTGAGTATCTAAACCTAGTAAAGCAACTTTCCGTCCCCGTTTTGCATAATACAAACCAATTTTCGAAATCGTCGTCGTCTTCCCAGCCCCATACAAACCCAAAAAAACAATTGAAGATTTTTTAGAAAGTTTTAATTCAGAAGATTTTTTCGAAGTCAAAATTTTCTCAAGCTCGTCGTGAATCAATTTAACTAATTGTTCTTTTTTATCAATTCCCTTAATATTTTCATCAAACGCAACTTTCTTAATTTTCTGACTCAACTGAAAAACAAGTTCAACATTTACGTCCGCCTCAATCAAAGCCCGCTGAATATCTTTTATAATTCCATCTACAAGTTTCTTATCCAAAAAAATCGCATTCGAAATCTTTGTAAAACTTGACTTTATCGCGTTTCCTAATTTCTCAAGCACCATAAAAATCTAAGATTTCCAAGAGTTATTAAGTTTTGGGTTTTTGAATTACAACCCCAGCCCCTTAATAATTTTTTTCTTATCAAAAACTTCTAAGTCATCATAACCCTGCCCAACCCCCAAAAATAAAATTGGTTTTTTTGTAACATAAGAAACAGAAAGTGCTGTCCCGCCCTTTTCATCAACATCGGCTTTTGAAAGAATTATCCCGTCGATATTAATAGTATCATTAAATTTTTTTGCTTGTTCTGTCGCGTCGTTCCCAGTTATTGACTCCCCCAAAAAAATCCTCATATCAGGTTTACTAACCCTCGCAATTTTTTCCATCTCCTTCATCAAAGAATCTTTGTTCTGCATTCGCCCAGCAGTATCAATCAAAACAACGTCGACGTGATGTTTCTTTGCATAAGAAATCGCATCAAATCCAACAGAAGCAGAATCTGAACCATAATCTTTTTTTATCAAAGGAACTTTTAATTTTTCAGCGTGCTGTTCAAGTTGCTGAATCGCAGCTGCCCGAAAAGTATCACCCGCAGCCAAACAAACAGACAATTTATTTTTCTTCAAAAGATTCGCAACCTTCGCAATCGTCGTTGTCTTCCCACTCCCATTAATTCCAGCAAACAAAATCACATAAGGTTTTTTTACTTCCAAAGTGGACTTAATTTCCTTAACAAAATCTTTCGGCTCAATCAAAATTTCCTCAATAACATTTTTCAATTCTTTTTCCAAATCAACCCCATTCAAATTTTTCCCAATAAGTTTCTCGCCCAACGACATTTTAATTTTTTCAACAACCTCGTAGGAAACATTATTCTGAATTAAAATTATTTCAAGTTCCTCAAAAAGCTCGTCGAACTTTTCATCTGTCAATTTCTTAGAAAAAAAAGAAAATTTCTGCTTCACATCTTTCTGCGGTTTTTCTGCCTCTGTTTTTATAATTTCTTTCAAAACTTCTTCTGTTGATTTTTTCTCTTGTTTAGAAATTTGTTTTTTCTTCTTCAAAGTCCTTTTTTTTTGCGATTTTTCTTTTTTAGGAATTTCAACTAATTCTTCCGAAGAAGTAACTTTCTTCACCCACGACTTTAATTTTTCCTTTAACGAACCAAACATATTATTAATTAGATAAAGTATTATTTAAAGATTTCATTATCAAAATAAAAGAATTATAACACACCACAACAATTCTTATAAACGAAATATATCTGATATTTTTATGATAACTTACAACGACCTATACGAAGCATTTCGAAAAGAAAAATATTCTGAACAACTCCAACCCCTCGGCAAAAAATTCATTCAAGAAACTTTTGAATATTTCGAAGACAAAAAAAACTTTTTGAAAAAAAGCGACGACATGTTCTCAGATATGATGATAAAAAACAAGAAAAAACTCGAAAACGCAATGTCATCTTTCAAGGGTTTGTTAAGATTGCGAAAAAAGAAAATCCTAAACCTTTCTTTCGTCGCATCTGAAGTCGGAATTTCAAAAAAGGACTTTGATAATTTACTTGGTTTTGAAAAAGACTTATTTGAAGAAATCGTCCGCTCCTTAGAAAAAGCAGATAAGTGTTTAAATTCAGAAATGTCAGGAAAAGAAAGTATCGAACAAAAACATGTTTTAGTAAGATTCTTAGAAAGTGTTCCTGAATTTCTAAACTTCGAAGGAGAAGAAATCGGCCCATTTGAAAAGGGCGAAGTCGCAAACCTCGAAAGAGAAGTCATTGAAATTTTAGAAAAAGATAAAAAGGTGGAAATCATAGAAGAAAATTAAAATGGCAAGAAAAGGATGTGATCATTATGATCCAAAAACAAATACTTGTTCAAAAGGTTATCTAGCAAGAGAATCTTGTGGTACTGGAAGAGCAATAAGATGTTTATCTTATAGAGTTGATCATGTGAGGGCTGGTGATGGTGTTCAAACACAAAGAAGAAGAACTCAACAAAGAATTGAAAGAATTTTAAATTATTTTCCTTTTCGAATAAAAATTCTTTCTAATCTTTCTCAGCAAAAAGCATTAGACGAAACCTCACGACGGGTTTAATTCAAAATTTTTATTGCCTTCCCATTTATAATCGCATCTGAAAGTTTTTTCCTTGCGGATTTTAAAATTCTTGAAAGTGTTGGTTGAGAAATTTGCATTTGTTTTGATGCTTTTTCTTGCGGAATTTCTTGAAAATCAACCAACCGAACCGCCTCAAATTCAGCTAAATTTAAAACTGTTTCAACTAACTCTGTCATTCTAATACCCGCCGGCTTAAAATAAGAAGCATTCGGGCGCCCACGAATACATCTTTTTATTATTGGTCTTGGCATTTTATTTATTAGATTTTAGTTCTTTTAACCTTTTCTGAATTTCAGCTTGTTCAGCTTCAAGGATTTTTTGTTCTTCTTCAGCTGTTAAAACAACTTGATTTTGAACAAATGGACATCCTGCGAATCTGCCTAAACCCATTCCTCTTCCTAGTCCACGCCCTCGTCCGAAGCCACGTCTAGCTAAAGGAATTCCTGCATTTGTGTTGCATAGTCCTAATCCTCTTCCAGTTAAAGGTCCTTGTCCTAAAGGTCCTGTTCCGTCTTGTGCTGGCATTTTATTTTCCTCCTGTTTTCCTTATTTTAATTATGAATACCTATTCATTATACTATTTAAATGTTTCGTTTTGAATGTATATCCAAAAAACCATAATAAATAAAAAACAACATCAAAACAATATTTATAAAGTTCAATTCTGTTTATTTATCATGAAAAAGACAATGGTGATTTTGTTATTCGGATTTTTTTTATTTGCTATTAATTTAGTATCCGCAGAAACTCTTTGCGGAAATAGCATCGCCCCAGAAGGTTGTAACGTCGTTGGAAATAATCTTGAATGCACTTTGTCTGATGGAATGGTTGATGATATTATTTTAGGAAACTGGCCGGGAGTATCTGGTGACAAAGATTATTTATGGTTAGGTTGCACTAGTGTTAAAGGATACTCCACAAAAATTTATTTTAAAATAAATAATATTGAAAATTATCCTCCTGCAACCAAGGCAATAATTAAATTATGGAATGACTTAGTTCGTCTTCAGAGCAATGTTACTATACAAAAAATAACCTCTGATTGGAGTGAATCAAGCACAACCGCCCCCACATTTGACTCTCAAATAGTTAATTCTGTTTATTTTTATAACTCGGGAATTCCAAAATGGAGGGAATTTGATATAAGCTCTATTTATAATCAATGGAAATCTGGAGTTGAAAATTATGGATTTCGGATAGCAGATAAAGGTTGCCCTTCAGCAGGAGCTGTTGAAGGAAGAAACATGTTTTCTTCAGAAAATTCAGATGCAGAACATAGACCTAAACTAATTCTTGAAAATGCTTGTATTGTTCGTATTGAAACAAATTGTACTAATCTCGAAGATGACGACGGCGACGGAGAAACAGATTGTAATGATAAAAATTGTTTTTCAAGTTCTTATTGTATTCCACTAGCAATGTCTTGGAAAAATATGAATAATACTTTGATAGACGGTGCAGATTTAGGAGATTATGTTATGATGGTAGCTGAAGATGTTGTAGGGGCAAGTGCAGGCGAAGAAGTTAAATTTTCAATTTATGAATATGATGAATCTTTATTAGATTTTGACGACGACATTCGCGTAGGTTCAAATGCAATTTCTGGAAAAGTAAATTCAAACGGCGACGCTGTTGCATATTGGAAAATTACTTCTGAAGACTTATCAAAAACAAATGGAGATTATTCTGAATTTTATTTTAAAACAGACAAATCTACTGGGGAAAGCTCAAAATTAAACATAAGAAACAGTATTAATGACGATGAATTAAAAATACAAGTAGTTTCTCCGTCGTGTGGTTCTGATCTCCCATTCGGAACAAACTCTCAGGTTACTATCGAGGCTTTTGATTTAGATGATTTTATTAGTGGAAATGTTTTGGTTAATGAAATACTAATCGGAAATTTTGAAGGGAATGGAGAATATTCTTTTGATTATGATCTTTCTGACCCTGGAAATATACAAATACGAGCCGACGTAAATAATTCAAGACAAGTTTTAAGAAGTTCAGTTTCAAACATTATGGTTACTGATTTATATGACGAAGGTGCGAAATACGTTGCAGCATGTATCGACAATCCAAAAAATTATGGAGAATTTGAACAAGCACTAATATTTTTTAATGCCTCAAGTACGCGGGCACTAGAAGTTGTTTCAGGCACTTTAAAGGAAATCACAAAAGATAAATTATTTTTCAAATGGGTTTTCAGCGACGGAAAAACAATAAGCTCAACAGAATTATCTAATTATCCCGGAATAGAAGCAAGTGACTTATACAATGGATTTAATAAAAGATTTGGAGGAGCAGGAAAAAATCTTGGGACATTAACAGTAAGTTTTGTTTAAAATGAAAAAAAATATTTTTAATTTACTTGCAATTATTTTAATTGGAATTTTTTTATTCTCTTTTATTTCTGCACAAGAATCTGAAAGCGACACAAATTTTTTTATTTCAGGATGTTCAAATGAATATGTTTCAGGAATTCCAGTTGGAACTTGTTCCTTAGATGGTGCTTGGTTTTGTATAGACAAAAATACTTTAGTCTCAACAATTAACACCGAATTTGATTGTACAAATAATAAAGACGGTTCAAGAACTTGTTGTCCTGCTGACTACACTTGTTTAGAAGGTACATGTACCCCGAGAGAATTCAGTTGCGAAGAACTTAAAACAAAAGATGATTGCGAAAACGAAGATGATGAAAACGATTGCTACTGGCTTTCAGAAACCTGCGTATCAAATCCAAACCAATACGGCTGTGGTGCTTACAAATACGAAGACGAATGCAACGCCGACGAATTTGGATTAGGAAAAACAGGTTATGGAACAGAACTTTGTGGAAGTTACACAGACGAAAATATGCTAATTTACAACTGTCATTGTATTTGGTCTGATGAAAGTAGCGAACAAGCAGGATGTAATTTAGAATACGAAATAGTCCCAGAATTCTGCGTAGGTCTTGATTGCGACACAACATATTCCTGTAAAAAAATATACAACTTTGGAAATTGCACAAACGGAAAACAAACCATTGACTTCAAGGCAGTTCTTTATGACATTACAACTAATACTGCAAATATTATTACTGACACCGAATTGAAAAAAAGTTATTCTTGCAACGACGGAACAACAGAAAGAAATTGCGGAGAACCCATAATAAAAATCCCTTTTTTCAGTTTCTTTAATGTAATCTGCGTCTTCATTGCAATAACTTTAATTTACTTTGGAATTAAAGAAGATTTATAAATATTCGACGCCAATTGTTTTCATGAAAAAAATTAGAGGTACAATTTTCTTAATAGTTTTACTAAGTATTACAATTGTTTGTGCATCTCTCGACGTAAACGATTACTACATAAAAAATACTTACATTCCTTTTGAAAAAGTTTCAGGAAATATTTCTCTTACTATTGAAAACGAAAATTTCAATTCTAAAATAACTTCAAATCTAAATGGGAATATGACCTTAGGTGACTTTTTAGAAAAAAACAACGCAGATTACGAATGTTCTCCAACAGATTGTTCAAGCGACTACGAATTCTCCGACGGAGAAATAACAAAAACAATAAAAATAACATCCGGCGAAAGTTCTTTTGCAGGCTTTGTCTTAAATGGAAAAGATGTCTATGTTTCCGGATTATCTTTTGATATTAAAAGTGATTTCCAACGAAGCACACAAATCCCCTTAGGAATAAAATTCTTCGAAAACGAAATCTGGGAATTTTCAGAATTTTCAGACGAATTCTCATCGGAAAAATATGGATGCTACAATTCATTAAAAGGTTCAGCAGGCTCTTTAATCAGAAATTCAAACTATTGTGAACGCATAAATATTTCAGGAAGTAGCAAAATTTTAGCAGGTGCAAAAGTTTCTGGAACAGACACAGAAAAATTAGAAATGAATCTTTACGAAAATTTATACGGCGGGCTCGTCGGAAGTTGCGATTTCGCACCATTTAATGAAGAAAATTCTTGCGAAATAGAATCAGAAACAGGAGAAATTTTCAAAGGAGAGTATTATGTTTGCGTAGGAAAATACGACGAAGAAACAAGTTACAAAATCTATTCTGAAAATTACGGAAGCAACTGCGGTTTTATTTACGGAAGTAGCACAACCAACGAAACCGACTACGGAATTTTCATTAAAGAAGCAAAATATGAAAACGCAAGTGCAATAGAAATTGAACAAGATTATTTAGATGAATTAATTGGGAATATAAACTCTATAATTGAAAATCGTTACAACGGAGATTGTTCCGATGGTTGTATCCTGCCAATTGAAATCAAAGGAATTTTCCAAAATATAGAAATCTCAAATATTGTTTTAGATTACTCAAACAGCAACGGCGACTACATTGAAAATAAAATTTATAACTTAGAAGAAATCCCCGCGAGTGTTAATTTCGAAGGAGTTTTAGATTTAGAACTTTTAGGTTTTGAAGTTGGCGAAGACGAAGACGAAATTTTAATTTACATCAACGAAGAAAAAATAATCGACGAAAATATTGAAATTTTAGATGCACCTTATATCGTCGGAATTTATCCAATAAACCCTCCCGCAGGCGTTCCAGTAATATTTTACGCAAATGTTGAAAACGAATATTTAGTAGATAATTACTTATGGGATTTCGGCGACAGCACATCACCACAAAATTCAAACGAAGATAATATTTTTCACACATATAACAGAACAGGAAATTTCACAGTAAAACTAACAATCCAATCTAAAAATTTAACAAGTTCAAAAAGTTTTCCTATTAGCGCAATTTCACCAGATAAAGCAGTAAACGATTCAATAAAAAAATTAAGAACTTCCGTCGAGAATGTCAAAAAAGAAATTAAAAAATTCCCTACATGGTATCAAACTGCATTAGAAAAAGAATCGAATATTTCTTACTATGACACTGAATTAAAAAGATTAGAAACAAAATTTGACAAAGCATCAAGCGAAAGTGCCTTCGTAGAAATTGCAAAAGAATTATTTTCAATGGATTTTCCCCTATCAATTTATATTTCTGAAAATTCTGTAATGCCCTTATTAACTGACTTAAACGAAATAAACCCAGAACCAATTCAGTCATTTGCCGGCGGAAACCAAGAAAATCTCGACGCATACAAAAATTCAATAATCCAATGGCAAATTGAAAACATCGAAGCAATCGTCGACAATACTAAAATAAGTGTTTCAAAAAACAGCGGGAAAAATTCCGTTCTTCTAAATATTTACCTCATCGATGTTTTCTCGTCGTCAGAATGGGAATCTTATTTAGTAATTAACAAAAATTTCAACGATTTGTTTTTCAAAGAAAATAGCAACGAAAGAAAACAAGGAGAATATACCCTTCTTATTTTAGACAAATACGACGAGAAAAGTTTTGCATTTTACACATTAGGAAAAACAGAATCAGTATTTTTTGTGTCGCCGAAATTAAGTTACCTGCCAGTTTTAGAAGGAGAAATTGGAGAATGCAATTTTAACAATATTTGTGAAAAAGAAAAAGGAGAGAACTACAAAAATTGTAGAAACGATTGCAAACCCGTCGGACTAATGATTTTCTGGATAATTTTTATTTTTATTGTTGGAATTATATTATATACAATCGCTCAAATTTGGTATAAATCAAAATATGAAAATTATCTATTCAAAGACAAAAGAGAATTATATAACTTAGTAATGTTTATTTCAAACGCCCGTGCAAGAGGATTAACAGACAATAAAATTGTAGAACAACTACACGAAAAAAAATGGGACACAGAAAAAATTGTTTACGCATTAAGAAAATCGCGGGGCGAAAGAACTGGCTTATACGAATTAATCCCTGTTGAAAAAGTTGTTTCTTATTTTAGAAATTTAAAATCTAAAAAAGAGGTTGCAGGCGGTTTAAAACGAGATGCCCCAACACCGACGACATTTATCGGAAATCCGCAATATTTCAAAAGATAATATCTACTCAAACACGGAAAAGGTTATAAAGTATTTTTGATAGGGTTTTTTATGGTGATGAAAATAATAAGAAATTTTGCAAGAAGATTGTTTTCAGGACTTTTCAAAAAAAGAGGGGAAATAAAACTTGGATTTTACGGCCCACCAAACGCAGGAAAAACATCCTTAGCAAACAAAATTTGTCAAGATTGGATTGGTGAAGATTTAGGAAGTGTCTCAAAAATTCCGCACGAAACAAGAGAAATTCAATTCAAAGAAAAAGTAGAAATTGAAAAAGACGGAAAAAAAATTGAATTTAAACTTGTCGACACCCCTGGAATTGCAACAAAAATTGACTTTGAAGATTTCTTAAAATTTAATCTTGGAAAAAAAGAAGCAAAAGAAAGAGCAAAAGAAGCAACTCAAGGAATTATTGAATCAATAAAATGGCTCGACGATATGGACGCTGTCGTCGTCGTAATTGACTCCTCAGTAAACCCTTACTCCCAAGTAAATGTCACAATTATTGGAAATCTCGCCGCACGAAAAATTCCAGTCCTAATTGTCGCAAATAAGATAGATTTAAAAAAATCAGATGTTAAGAAAATAAGTGGAGCATTCCCAGAATACGACGTCGTCGGAATCTCTGCAAAATCAGGCAAAAACATGGAAGAGTTTTACGAAGCTCTTTTCAAGCTTGTTAAAAAAGTTTAATAATAGAAAAAACAAATAATAATTATGAAAACAAAAAAGAGTGTGAAAAAAAGCAAGAAAGGTGTTAGTGATTTAACTATTCATTTTATGCCCTATTCTGAAATTGCTTATGAAGATGCTTTAGGAAGAATAAAAAAAATTATGGGAATTGTTTTACAAAATAAAGTTATTTTATTACAAGGAAAATTAAAATCAGAAGAAGAAACAAAATTAATAGAACACACAATGACTTTAATTGGAAACATCCCCGGATTTCAAGGAGTTGAAATCGCAACAATATCAAACGACTTTGGAAAAAATTTATTCAACAAAGTAAGACATAATATCGCAAGAATTTTAATTGGCGAACACGACTCTGTCACAATAATCGGCCCAGCATCAGTTGTAAAAGAAATTCAACGAGACCCAAAAAAAATTGAATTCATGTTAAAGAAAAGATAAAAATTCCTTAGATTTATAAACAAACTTTTTCTTACATAAATATGGCTTTTAATAAAAATGAAAATGAAAACCCCGACGCACCAGTCAGAGTTAGGTTACCAAAAGGCAGAGAAGTAATTGGAATTATATCGCAACGACTCGGCGGAAGCAGAATGTTTGTTTCGTGCATGGACGGAAAAACAAGAAACGCCCGAGTTCCAGGACGAAATCGTCGAGGTTTGTGGTTAAGAGAAGGCGACGTAATTCTCGTCGAGCCGTGGGAATTCGACGACGACAAAGCAGATGTTTTGTTCAAATACACTTCATCAGCAATTATCAGATTAAAAAATATGAATTTACTCACGACAAATACTGACGAGTTTTAAACCCATAATAAAAATAAAATGAGAACACTAAATGTTGAAAATCTTAAAAAAATAAAAAAAGCAGTTCCAATCATAGAGAAAAAAACAAAAATCAAAATTTCTTTTTTAAAACCCCAAGGGAAAATTGGAATCAAAGGAAATGAATTAAATGAATTTTTAGTTACAAAAATTCTCGAAGCAATTGATTTTGGTTTTGATTTAGACGACGCATTTCTTTTATTAAAAGAAGATTTTGTCTTAGAATTTATTGATATAAAAGAGCACACGAGGCGAAAAAATCTCAAAGACGTCAGAGCACGGGTTATTGGAAGCAACGGAAAAGCAAAAAAAACAATCCAGGAATTAACAGGTTGCGTAATTACAATAAACAATAATTCCGTCGGAGTAATCACAGACACAGAACATCTCGAAGCAGTTGTTCAAGCAATTATTTTATTAATACAAGGCACAAAACACGGAAATGTCTTTGCCTACTTAGAAAAACAAAATATAAACTTACGAAATTTTAATTCTGAAGATTTAGGTTTAAGAGAAGGGATTAAAAAATAAACGTCTTCGGGAGGACTCGAACCTCCGACATCACGGTATCTGTAACCCAAATTGTAACAGCCGTGCGCTCTACCTGCTGAGCTACGAAGACATACATCTAATTAAATTTTTGTGCTTTTAAAACTAACGATAATAACATTTTTATACTATATTTCCTTTTTTTTCTTATGCAAATTGGTGATGCAATAAAAAACAGAAAAAGTGTAAGAAGTTTTCTAGATACAAAAGTTGACTGGCGAAAAATATTAATGGCAATAGATTATTCGAGATTTGCCCCAATGGCCGGCGGTTTAAACTCTGTAAAATTTATACTTGTTTCAGAAAAAAATAAAATCGAAAAATTAGCGGAAGCATCTCAACAAGATTTTTTTTCTAACGCAAATCACATTGTAGTAGCAGTTTCCGACGACGAAAAGTTAAAAAGAAACTTTGAAATTTTTGGAGAAAAGTTCGCGAGACAACAAGCAGGTGCAATGATTCAAAATTTTCTTTTAGGTTTAGAAGAACAAGGACTTTCAACTTGCTGGGTCGGACATTTTGTTGAAGAAAAAATAAAAGAAATTTTATCAATTCCAGAAAAATTAGTTGTCGAAGCAATTTTCCCAATAGGAAAAAAATCAAAATCACTTGCACAAAAAAACCCTGCACAAAAACCTGAATTAGAAAACATGATTTATTTCAACAAGTGGAAAGAAAAGAAAATGGAACCACAAACAAGAGTAAGTTATGAAAATATGTAATTAATCGTCAATATAAAAAGGATAATTTGTCATCACCTTACCAACTAATTTTTGCACTCCGCGCCCAACCAAACGAACAGGCGCGTGAACTGGCCAAGTTACATAATAAAAAAAATCAGAAAATTTTAAAAGAAATTAAGTTTGTTCTTCAACTCTCAAGGCTCCCCCATCAGAATCCTCCCTCCCACCAGAGCAATTTACAGGAAATAATAATTTATCAATTGATTCAATTCCTCGCGAACTTCTATAAGGCGATGCCATAAATTTTCATATTTTCCAACTATAAAAATATTTCTAAAACAAACATATATAAAACAAATTTCCTTTTTCTAATTATGAAACATAAATTATCAATTATCCTAACAATCTTAATAATTTTTCTTTTAACTCAATTTATTGGACTTGCAGTAATAAATTCTTACACAAACACCCCGCTCCCCTACGGAATGCAACCTTCTGCCGACATAAACAATTCCCAAGGTTTTATCTCAATAATAATTTCTTTTGCAATCGCAATTGGACTAATTTTTCTTTTAATGAAATACAAATGGAAAGCAGTAATCAGAATTTGGTTTTTCATTGTAATCACACTCGCACTTTCAATTTCAATAAATGCACTTCTAAAAAATTATTTTTCATTTTCAACAATTTTGGCGTCGCTGATTGCACTTCCGCTTGCCTATTTAAAACTTTTCAAACCAAATGTAATTTCACATAATTTAACTGAAATTCTAATCTACCCAGGACTTTCAGTCGTGTTCATCCCAATTTTGGGCATCTGGTCAATTATCATTCTGTTAATTTTAATTTCAATTTACGATATGTGGATGGTTTGGAAAACAGGTTTAATGCAAAAAATGGCTAAATTCCAAATGAATGAATTAAAAATCTTCGGCGGTTTGTTAATTCCTTATATGTCAAAAAGAGTAAAACAACAAATTGCAAACTTAAAAAAATCAAAATCTAAAAAAGACAAAAACAAGAAAATAAAAATTCAAACAGCAATCTTGGGCGGAGGAGACATAGTTTTCCCATTAATTACAGCAGGAATTTTCTTAAGAACTTTTGGATTAATTCCAGCACTTTTCGTCGTCGCAGGCGCATTCGCAGGATTATTATTTTTATTCACAATTTCGCAACCAAAAAAATCCTACCCAGCAATGCCTTACATAACCGCCGGAATGTTTGTCGCGATGATTTTAGCATATCTAATTCTGTAACCACCCTAAAAAGACAACACCACCAAAACATTTATAAACCATTTTCATTTACTCAAAGTAGTGAATAAAATGGAAGCAATATTACACTTAAGAAAAACAAAAGGAAAAGTATCCATAGAAGGATTAGCTACACTTAGTTCGGAACTTGAAAACCAAGGATTTGAAACTGAATTTGTAACTCCTGCCCCCCATATTTCACCAAACTTAAGAACAGCACTTGTAACAATTATTGGAAGTAATGACATCCTCTCATTATACAACTCCCTAACTAATCTAGGATATTCTATCTTAGAATCAAGATTAATCCCCAGTTATAAATTAAAAAATCCATCAGAAGAAACTCGGATGAGCGCAGAATAAAATGACGAACACAGAAGAATATTTTCAATTAACTCAAAGACAATATATAAGATTAAGTAAATATTTAGAAGATTCTAGAGTTAAACCAGGAAGCAAAGTCGCTTTAGTAATAACCATCGCACCCCTTTATCAATGTACTCATGACATTTATTTATTTGATGGAACGGCATTAGATCTTAGAGATTTTAGGGAAGGAGTCCACCCAGAATTAACAATTATATCTTCTTCTGTTCAAAAAACACAGAGGACTAAATCTCAAATAGAAAAAATCATTGGAGATAAACTAAAATGACAATAACAAAACCAGAACTAGTTAAGAAAATCAAAGGATATTTTGACCTAAATATTTACGAAACAAAAGTTTGGTTAGCTTTGCTTTCAAAAGGAGTTTCTTCAGCAGGAGAAATAGCAGAACTTTCAGGAGTTCCTCGTTCAAGAACTTACGACGTTTTAGAATCTTTAGAAAAACAAGGATTTGTAATTCAGAAAATCGGAAAACCAGTAAAATATATTGCAGTAAAACCAGAAATTGTAATTGAAAAATTGAAAAACAACACTGTAAAATATGCAGAAGAAAAAGTAAAAACACTTTCTGGATTAAAAGATACTCGAGAATACGAAGAACTAAAACAACTTCACAAGTCAGGTGTCGAACCAATAAAAAATAATGAGTTATCGACGTCAATCAAAGGAAGAAGCAACTTGTACATGCAAATGAGGGACGTTATGGAAAGTGCAGAAAAATCAATCTACATGACTTCATCAGCATTTGAATTAACATCAAAACAAAAAATGTTCAGTGAAATTTTCGAAAAATTGAAAAAAAGAAAAGTAGATGTAAAGGTGATGATTTCTGAAGATGAATCAGAAGCAAAAAAACTTTCGAAAAAAATTGGAGTTGAAATAAAATCAAAACCAATCAACGCAAGATTTGTTTTAGTAGATAAAAAAGAAATTATTTTCACAATAAAACCCCACGCAAACACACACGAAGACTACGACTACGGCGTCTGGATTAACTCTGCATTTTTCACAAACTCCTTAGCATACATGTTCGAAATTGCGTGGAGGAATGATTAAGATGGTAAATAAAAGAGATGTTGAAGAGCTTCAAGGAGCAGTAACGAGTGCATTGAGAGATGGAGCTTTTGTTAAAGCAATAGTGAATTGTGCTGAAGGACATGTAGAAAAAGCAGGTAAGTTATTGGTGGATTTAGCAAAATCAGGTTTTAGTTGGGGCAATGGTTTTAGATGTGATGAACTAGAACATCTAAGGGCACAAGCTGAAGGAGATTATCACACAATAGTAGGTTTTTATAAAAAATATACTACACCTTCTGGAGAACGTCTATTAGAGAAAGACTTGAAAAGAATGGAATATTTTAGAAAACAAATGCAAGGAATTTATGGTGCTTATTGTGCCTTATCAAGAATAAATGGCAGTTGGGCTAAAGATTAAGATTTTATTATAAATCACAACAAAATGACACTTCACGACACAACACAACTACCACGAGAAAATTCTCAAGACAAATTTTATTAAACAAAAAATCCCCGAACAATACCAAAAATTTTCAAATACAAAATTAACAACCCATTTTTTCTTCTGTTAAAAAATCGTTAGCACATTACTAAATCGCCGAAGGCGACGTCGGTGACGCGGAGCGCTTAGACAAAGTCAAGCGCGGAGCGAAAATAACACTCAAAAAAAACCGATGCCTCATTTCTGTTAAAAAATCGTTAATGCATTACCAAAAGCGAGCGAAGCGAGCTGTCAGTTAAAAAAGTTTTCTGCGTTCCGCAAGAAAACTTTTTAATATTAAAACAAAAAACGCCGTCGTGGTTCGTCGGGCGTGGTTCGTCGGTGGCGGGCGTCGTCTTTATTTTTCTATTAAAAATCACTCAAAACCTTAAAACAAACCCCAATCTCATTTTCAAAATTTTTCAAAAAATTAAAAACTTCTTCTAAATCAACTTTTTCTTTTTTCCAAACAAATCCTTTTTTCACAAACGTCTTTTTATTACATTTTTTAAATCTTGAAACAGCTTCCTTCATTTTAACAGACGGCCCGCGAACATCAATTTCATTTTTTTCTTTTAAAACCAAAAACCCTTTTGCATTTTTTCCTTCTCCTAAATAATAAAATTTCTTCATCAAAATTTCTTGCTGTTTTCTTTCCAAAGAACTAACAACAAAATCAAAAAACTTTTTCATCTTTGTCCCCGCAATATCACCTTCTTGCCTATCTGTTTCAAATTCAACTTCAATAAAATTAATTTTTTTGTTTTTAGCAAAATCTTTCATTCCAAAAACAAAATCATCAACATTTTCTTTTTCAAAAGCATTTACCGACGGCGACTTCAAAAATCTTTCAGCACATTCTAAAAATTTATTAAAAGTTTCCAAAGACAAACCAGCGACGACGTTCCGATATTTATAAGTCGGATCAACCAAAACAAACGGCGACTGCAATTTACTTTTATTTATTTCTCTCATCGCTTCCTTCCCATTTTTAAAATATTTTTCCAAATCAATAAATTTTGTTTTTTTAATTCTTCTTAAAAACTTTTCAAAACCACCAAAATAAATAATCAAACATTCCAAAGCATAACCAGAAAACCCCTGAATATAACTTTCAGCACCATAAACATCGCAACCATGACAAAACGCTTTCGCAAGTTTTATTTCATCTACAAGTTTTTTATTTTTGTTTAATTTATGTTTAACATACTTTACATGTTTCAAAGAAACATCAGTTACATTATTTGCTTCAGAAGGATTTTTATTCTCAACAACAGGAATTATTTCAAAAACAATATCAGTTTTATTGTCATAAACTTTAAAATAATCTCGACTTCCGTGAACAACTTCAAAATCTAATTTTGCTTTTTTTAAGATTTTTTCTAAATTCGTCGTCGCTGTTTCATTTTCAAAAACAACAAAAACATCAACATCTTGTTTATTTTTTTTAATCAAGGTTTCTTTTGCCAAACTTCCGCCGATTTCAACTTTTATTTTTTTGTCGGCAGTAGAAATTTTCTTGACAAACTCGTCGGCAGATTTTTTGATTTCTTTTAATTCTTTCGGAGATAAACTAATTTTTTTTAATTCTTCTTTTAAAATATTTTTTATTTTACTACTCATATTTAATTAAACTATTTAAGAATTATAAATGTTCTCATAAATCATTTTCTTCTCTTTTCACGCCCAACCCACTTTCCAAATCAATAATATATTTTCCTTCTTCTAATTTGAAAACAATTGGTTTTCTGTTTAACAAAGAAACTAAATCAATTTCAAATTTTCCAGGAGAAATAACACGAACAGATTCCAAATCTAAAATAACTGGCTTCGCCTCGTCCTCAATTTCTAAAATTTCCCGAACATCTTTTTCAACTTGCTTTTTATCAATAACATTAAATTCAGGCAAAGGCATTTCTTTATTTTCTTTTATTTTTGCGACTTGCTCATCTCTAATATAAAAAAAGAATCTCCCCCCGCAATCAGCACATCCATCAAGAATTTCCCGACTACCAATGTCGATAATCTTCCCGCAGTGAACACATTGATTTGGCATTTTATGAAATTAACAATTTTCTATTATATTTAATTTTATGGAATGTCATTGGCATTTTTTACCTCAGCCATTAAAAAATGACTCAATAAAAATCTTTGATTTACTTTTAGCATAATTGAAACAAAATTTCAAAATTAATAAAGGTTTGTATAAATTTATACTATCAAATTCGCCGACGAAAACCGAAGCACAAGTCATAGCAAAAAAGTTGCCAAGTCAAAACAAATTTTATTAAACGAAAAATTTCTCCCAAAAAAATAACACCTCATAAAAAATTCTGTTAAAAACCCGTCGACACATTAATAAAATCGTTGGGCAAAAAAGTTTTCTTGCAGAATGCAGAAAACTTTTAAATATCAAAAAAACCCGCGCGCGTCGTTGGTAGGGGTGAGCGTCGTGGTTTTCGAAATCGTCACCAAAAAAACTTATTTTTTATTTTCAAGACAATTTCCAGATTCTCTTAAATAATTATTCTGCCCAGAACAAACTTCTTCACCCCATTCAAGAAAGTTTACAAAACCATTATGAAATCTACGAACAACAAAATAAGCAACAGGCAAAGAAACCAACGCCAACGAAACATAAAGAGAAGCATCTGCAACAATTCCCGACGCCATTCTCGAACAATCAACAATCGCTTCTATTCCTTCCATATTATTTCCTTCTTAAAATAAAAAATCTCTAAAAAATAAAAGAGATTAAATTAAAAATTTTTAGTAGTAACTTGTTTCTACTTCTTCAATTGGACTTTCTTTTCGTGTTAGTAACACAATCAGAACCACAAGCAAAACTACGAACACAATTACAAGAATAACTGTTAAAGCAACAACTGATGCTGAAACACTTCCACCTGTAACATTTGCTCCAAGAACAACTTGCTCGCCGTCAACATCTACTGAAAATGTATAAGTTCCAACTTCTGCATCTTTCGACGCTGTAACTGAAACCGGGATAGTTGCACTTGACTTAGGTCCAACAGTAACTACTGAAGGAACTGAAACAGTCAAAGCACTACTCGAAACAGCCTGAATATTGAAAACCTTAACATCTTCGCCAGAATTAACAACAACCAAATCATAGGTTTTTGTCTCGCCTGCTTTCATATCCTGTGTTTTTACTGTAGCTAAAACCATTGTCGACGCATCTGCATCAACATTGATTAACTTTCGAACAACAGTGCTTGAATCAGAATTTGAAACCTTTATTTCAAGGTCATAAACTCCAGCAACAGCATTCGCAGGAATCTGCAAATAAACTGTTTTCAAAACACTATCTTCTTCGTCGCAGTCATCGTCACAATCTTCAGTTGGAATCAAATCGCCAGCATAACCTCTGCTAGAAACTCCCAACGCAGGAATTGAAACAACAACATAATTGTCGTCAGCTCGTTCATATCCAGTGTTTTTTACAACCACAACAACTGGCAAAACATCACCAGCAGAAACTTGCGAATTGTAATCAACAGAAAGAACATCCAATTCATAAGATTCTCTCTGTATTCTCACAGAATATTCTTTTTCTGTTCTGTCATCAGCTGAAACAATTTCAACATAGAGTGTAAACTCTTTGTCCAAATCATCTAAGTCCGACGGCATTTCAAGAGAAAGCAACTTTGTGTATGTTATCCCGTCGATTATGTTAAATCTACTTGTGGACGCTTCAACATCGTCTCTGTGTCCTTCGATTCTAACATTAACCTTAACGTCGCTCATATCTTGAGTTGCTTCAAAAGTTACCTTAACAGGAACATTGTCTCCAACCATTCCAGCCATTGTAACGCCAGCACCCAAAGAAACGTCGTTAAATCGAGTTTCAACATCTGTTGCAAGATTTCCTGCAGAAACAAAGCTAACTAACAATAATGCAAAAGCCACGAAAAAAGGAACCAAAAGCGCCTTTGTTTTCATTGTTATATTTACCATTTTAGTTAAAAGAAAAACCCGCCCGAACTTTATAAACCTTCTGATTGTTGTAATTTTTCAATGACAAAAAAACTTAAATAGTATACCCGAGTATACAAACTATCATCAAATTTTAGGAACAACAAATGAAAGAAAAAATAACAACAATGAAACTACAAGACGAAACAAAAAATCGTCTTGAAAAATTAAGAGAACACAAACGAGAAACTTACGACGACATAATCAGAAAAATTCTTTATGTTCTAAATGCAGTTCGAGAAAGCCCAGAAAAAGCAAAACATATTTTAGAATTTATTGATGAAAAAAGAAAAAGGATGATTCAAGAAGAACAAGAGCAACAAGAACAAAAAAAACAAGAAATTAAAAAAAATAAAACAACTAAAAACAACAAATAAGAATATTAAAAGAAAACTCTTTTAGGAATTTCTGGCTGAACAATATAAACAAGCCCGTCGCGAAGTTCCAAATTAGGTTGCTTTCCCTCTTGAGCAACAGTTCTCAAAATCTCTCTATAAATCTCCACTTGTTCTCTATAATCTTTATTCATTAAAACTATCCAAAAATCCAATATTTAAATTTATCTAAGTAAATCGCCGACGAAAAAAGCATTTTACTTGCAAATAACAAACTCCGAACAAGTCATAGCAAAAAAAAGTTGCCAAGTCAAAAAATTTTCAGTTCAAAAAATTAACCCCCATAAAAAATTCTGTTAAAAATCCTGCGACGCATTTAAAAATCGCTAGGTTCGGCACGGGCGTCGTCGCCATAGTCAATTAAAAAACCCCAAAGGCATCATCTTTTTATCAAAGATAAAAATCAACCAAAATAAAAAAAATAAAAATAAATTTATTTAACAAGCACTTAATACTGCAGTTGCTGAAACATCACAAGGTTCTTCTGTATTTCCAACACTTACAACTGGTGCAATACTAACTGAATCAGGAGTTCCTGTCATACTTGAAACATTAATCTTAATTACTTTTTCTTCATTAACTCCGGGGAGTGTATTAAAACCACTAGTAAAGTCTTCTTTTTTAAATGAAGTTGTATCTCCTCCAGCAGAAACTAATACTTGCAAATCAGCTAATGCAAAATCTTCTGCACCGTGACTAACTTGAAGAGAAATAATATCATTATCTTCATCATAACAAGTATAACCCTTATCAGTAACTAATCCCACCTGCGAAACAGCATTCAAACAAGTTGTGCTTCCTGAAATCTGATTATTTATCATTGGAATAATTGCAGCCCAAATTATTGTAACAGCAGCCACAGTTATCAAGATAATCAAAACAGTTGCAACAACAGCTGAAATACCTTTTTTTCTAAAAGAAATATTCATTTTATTATTCAATCAACCTCCTTTCATTTCCATTTTCATTTTATTTAATATAATTTCCTCTTTTTAATGAAATTTATAGTATTCCCCTCTTTAAAACCTTTTTCATTAGTAGCCCTCGACAATTAATTTTTTTCCTTGCTCAACACAAGTATACGGAGTGTTCTTAACATCGTCTTTTACTTTCCCTAACAAGACAGGATAAATAATTATTTCGTCGGGATTTGTTTTTAACACAACAGAATTTGTTCCTGATTCACCAGCATCAAAACTAAAATCAAAACTATAAATTTCAGAACTTCCACCAGAAATTTCTTTTATATCAAAATGATGAATAGGCACACTTCCCCGATTTGCAATATCAAGTTTCCACCCAGCATAATCTTTGTATAATTCAGCGTCAACAATAACATCTGCACAAACATCATCAATTGGCTGTCCGAATTTTTCAATTTGTTCAGAAATAAAACCCCGCGCCCACAAAAAAACTATCGACGCCAAAACCATCACCAAAGCAATAAGTAAAATCGTCGCAATCACAGGAGACAAACCTTTTTTCTGTCGCAACAAAAAAAATAAACCACTTCTTTTTTTCATAATAAAAATACAATTCCAAACTTTATAAATGTTCTTCGAATATGTTTTCAATTTCGCCGACGCCGTTCAATAAAATTTCGCCGACGAAAACCAAGGCACAAGTCATAGCAAAAAAGTTGCACAATTCTAAAAATTGAAAAAAATAATTTTGTAAAATTTCAGCATAATATTTGCGAGCGAAGCTCGCCACTCTGGGTTGGGCGGGCGGGGCTGAAATTTTCAATTGCCTCAAAAAAATAACAGCACATAAACAATTCTGTTAAAAAATCCGTCGACACATTACTAAAAACCGCGCCGTGGTTGGTGGTGGGCGCCGTCGCAAATCATCCTTTAATAACAGCAAGAGGAACAAGCCGTGCAACTTTTTTTGCAATTCCTAATTTATCAGAAACTTTCGCAACTTCTTCAATATCTTTGTAAACCTGCGGTGCTTCTTCTGCAATTCCCTTCACACTACCCGCCTCAATCAAAATATTTTTTTCTTCTAATTGTTTTTTTATTTTCTCTCCATTCAAAGTTGAAATTGCTTTATTCCTCGACATTAATCTTCCTGCTCCGTGTGCAGTGCTCCCAAAAGAAATTTCATCTGACTTATCAGTTCCAACCAAAATATAAGACGCAGTTCCCATACTTCCAGGCAAAATAACTGGCTGTCCAGTTTTCTTATAAATTTTAGGAAGTTCTTTTCTCGACGGCCCAAACGCCCGCGTCGCACCTTTTCTATGAATACAAAGTTTCCTTTTTTTCCCGTCAACAAAATACTCTTCAATCTTCGCAATATTGTGTGCAACATCATAAACAAGATTAAATTTATTTTCAGGAAAATGTTTTTTCAAAATTTCTCTTATTTGATGCATAATCATCTGCCGATTACAAAAAGCATAATTCACAGCACACGCCATCGCAGAAAAATATTTTTTACCCAAATCAGATTTAATCGGCGCATTAATTAATTCTCTGTCAGGCAAATTCTCAAAACCATATTCTCTTTCCATTAATTTAATATAATCAGAAGCAACTTGATGCCCGAGCCCACGACTACCACAATGAATCATCAAAACAATTTTATTTTTCTCAATTCCAAAAACCTTCGCAGTTTTTTCATCTAAAATTTCATCAACTTTTTGTATTTCTAAAAAATGATTTCCAGCACCCAAAGTCCCGACTTGTGGTTTTCCTCGCGCCAGTGCTTTTTGCGAAACATCTTTTGGATTTGCACCACCCATTTTCCCATATTCTTCACATCTTTCTAAATCTTCTTTTTCACCAAAACCATTTTCAATTGCCCACCCAACACCATTAATTAAAATTTCATTTAAAACTTCTTCTGAGATTTTTTCTTTGTGTCCTTCGCCAACCCCCGAAGGAATTTTCTCATAAATTTCTTTAATTATTTTCTTTCGTTTTTTCAAGAAATCTTCAACATCAATATCCGTAGCTAAAACCCGAACACCGCAATTTATATCATAACCAACCCCGCCCGGCGACACAATTCCTTTTTCTAAATCAAAACCAGCAACACCCCCAATTGAAAAACCATAACCTTGATGTGCGTCAGGCATAACAAAACTCGCCTTAACAATCCCAGGCAACATCGCAACATTTTTCGCCTGTTCCAGAGTAATATCTTGTTTCATTCCTTCAAGCAAATTCTCACTAGCATAAACAACAACAGGCACATTCATTTTTCCTGCCTTCTTAATTTCAAAAGAAAATTCACTAGTTTTTTTAATTTCCATAAATAAAACAAACAACAAAGATATTTAAGATTATCTCAGACATCAAGAACAACTTGTGCAACAAACTTGTCGCCCTCAGTTCTCACAAAAATATCATTATAAGTAACTGCCTTAACATCATTAGTAAATTTGTATTTTTCTGCCTTATCCCCCGAAACAACTGCCCGCAACTTAAACTCATTTTCATCAATTTTAATTTCTTTAATTTTATTTAACAAAAAGTCCTCTGAGTCAAGTAAAACCAAAAATTCTTCCAAGAAATCATAAAGCAAACCTTCTAAATCCTTGCCTTCAACAACAACTTCTTTTTCAACAGCGTCGCTAATTTCAATATTCCCGCAGACAATTTCTTTCAAAGCCATTGCTGAATCAGTAAAAACTTCTTCCAAGGTAGTCCCAGTCGCCCGAAACTTTACATCTGCTGTATGCTCCAAAAATGTGTATGACATAAGCAAATCAAGTAAGTAAAATCCCCATTTAAACCTTGTTATTTCAAAACCTTCCCAGTTTCAAGATACCACAAATACAAATCAAGTTCAGCCAAATTAACACTACATTTTCCAGACAAATTTTTCAAAACTTTCTCAATCTCCAAATATTTATTTTTTGTAAGTGTCTTCTTTTTTCTATCAAATTCAATTAAACCCTCTTTAAACAACAAATCCAAAATATGAAAATCAATAATTGCTAAATTTTTGTAACCAATATTTCTCAAAAAATGACTTGATTCTTTCATTCCCAAGCCTTTAACATTTTCAACTAACCACTCCCGAATTTCAAAACTATTTTTCTTCAAAACATTTTCACACAATTCATTTTTACATTCTCTTGCTAAAACAATTCTTTCAGCTCGTTGAGGCCAAAACCTATGCCCAAAATTTTTCAACTTCAATGCAAGTTCTTTTTCAGAAAAATTTTCAAACCCCTGCCCAATTTCATTCTGAATCTTAATACATTTTTCTGCCTGAAAATTTGCAGTCAACAAACAAAAACATAATTCAGAAAAAACATCTTTTTCCGACGACGAACCAACTTTTTCAAATTCCAAAATTCTTTTTCTAACTATGTCGCCGACTTTTGATTTTTTTAAATTTTGAATTTTTTTAATTAGAAGTTTCATTTCAATTTTTAATAGCCAAATCTCCTTTCATATTCTTTGTGATTAAACCACTCCAAAATAATTGATAAAACACAAACTTCTCCGTTTGCAACAGAATAAATTAATCTCCAGCCTCGGGGCAAATCATATTTCCATAAATTATCAATTCCATATTTTTCAACATAAATTTTAGGTATTAAATTCTTTTTAATTCTTATTCCGCAAAAAGCATTTTCCTCTAAATCTTCAAATGCTCTGCAAATCCAAGAATATAATCTTTTATCTTCTGTTTTTGAATTTTTTAATTTTTCAAAACTTTCCTTAATTTTTTCGTCGGCAAAATTTATTTCAGATTTCATTTTTTCCATTTAAGATTTGGGTTTGACAAATACTTTTCAACAATTTTTGGATTCCAAATCCAAACAACATTTCCTTCTTTATCTTGTGCAATTTTTCCAGAAGCAAGAAGATACTCAAAAATAATGCAAAAAGTTTGATACATCATTTTCTTAGGAAGAGATTCCCATAAACTTCTTTTTTTAAAATCTCCAGAATTATCTTTAATAAATTCTTCAACCATCAAAACAGTTCCTAAATTAGGAGAATGTATTATTTCTTTTTTCCTAAACCTATCAAATAAGCTTTCCATATGTTATATAATAATATATAACTTATAAATCTTCTGGTTTTTGCAAATATGCAGGGTCAGCAACCCACTCGCCGTTTTCAGCTTCTACACAAGGAATAGTTTCTAAATTTCTCCACGAACCATCGCAATTTCTGGGGTTTGTTAAATCTTCTTCAAATGTTCTTAGCTGTTCAGCAAATCTTGTATTATACATAAAATAATAAATTAAAGAGAATATAAATAACTTTCTAATAATTCTCGCACAATAATTCGTAAAAATCTATTGGATGTTTGCAAGCAGGACATTCGTTTGGTGCTTCTTCACCTTCGTGAACATAACCACAATTTCTACATTTCCATTTTACAGATTTCTTTTTCTTAAAAACAGAATTATCTTTTAAATTTTCAAGTAATTTTCTATACCTTTTTTCATGATGTTCTTCGACTTCAGCAATTTCCTTAAAGGAAATTGCAATTTCTTCAAAACCTTCTTCACGCGCAACTTTTTCAAAATCAGGATACAAAACACTCCATTCTTCTTTTTCTCTGTTTGCAGCTTCTAACAAATTTTCTTCAACACTACCAATTTTTCCAGCAGGATATTTTGCACTAATTTCAACAGCGTCGCCATTTGATTTTTCTAAATACTTAAAAAAAACTTTTGCATGTTCTCTTTCATTATCAGCAGTTTCGTCAAAAATCGCAGAAATTTGTTCAAAACCATTTTTCTTTGCAACTGACGCAAAATAAGTATACCTATTTCTTGCCTGACTCTCGCCAGCAAACGCCTTCAAAAGATTTTTTTCTGTCTCACTCCCCTTCAAATTATATTTCTTAAACTCACCGTCTTCGTGTTTCATAATTAATAAAAAAGAAAAGGGTTTTTATAGTTTTGTAAAGTGGGTTAACTAATTATTTATCAACCAAACAATCTCTTAAACCAATTCAAAATCTTCTGAATCAAACCAGCTTCAACACATTTTCCAGAAACGCAAACATTTGATTCGCACTCGAAATGATTATCACAAGTTTCATCGCCTGCTTTTTGAACAACAAAACCAATTTCAGAACAATATCTTAAAGTTCCATTGATTGATTTTCTATATCCCAAGTCATAACATTTATCGTCGAGAAAACAGCCTGAACACCAATCAAAATTATCACTTAGATTTTCTGATCCTTCTTGAGAACCGCCCCCACTTTCTTCATTATCTCCAAAAGAACTAACAGTTACAAAAACCGTGCTGTCTAAATAGTTTTCTTCAATATTTATTGAGTTAACCACAATATTCATACCATAATCTAAACTATGACTTGCACTACCCGCATCAAATTTATAAGAATCTCCTTCATACAAATCACTAACAACAGCATTTTTTGTATTTTGAAATTCTGCAAAATATCTATCTTCTGAATTATATTTAGAAATCTTTAACAATCTTATCTTAACACCATTAACTTTAACATAATCTTGTGTTTTCATCTTATATTTTCCTTCTCCACTAAAAGTATTATACAAATCATCTTCTGTTAAATTTCCTTCCTTACAAGCCCCATTTTCACATCCATTAGGACATTGATAATCAGAACTTCCACACCCATATCCTAAGTCATAATTATATTCTCTTACCCAACCTTCATACTCCCCAGAAAGACAATCATCTTCACTCTCTCCATTTTCATCAACACAAATTCCTTTTTCATAATAATCTCCATTATCTAAATCACCAAAAACACCATCTTGAGTAACTCCTGCAAAACCTAACGAATCAGAGACCTGACAATTTTCTTCAGTATTATTTATTAAAAGTACAGGCAAAATCTCAACCATAACTTCCACATCATCAGAAATAATAAAACGATTATCTTTCAAAGTAAAAACTTTTTCTTCATTATTTGAAGGATTATCTTCCCAAATTTCAATAAAAGAATTCCCAGACATACTAAATATAAATTTTATTTTCTCTACCTTAATCGCTCCAACAGCAACTTGGATTTTAATTTCTCCTGTTTTTCTATTTAAACTCGTATAACCTTGATCAGCGATTATATTTACCTTACCTAAAGTATCTAAACAAGTAACCTCGCAAGTTTTCCAAGTCCATTCACTCATTAAATCGCCATCTAAATAATTTACAATTCCGTCTCCATTAAAATCAAAAAGATAGCAAGGCGAAGTAGATCCTGAAATATACTGAGCAGAGTTTACATTACATTGATTAAATTTCAAAATATCCATAGCATCAACATCTCCGTCTTTATCATAATCTGCTTTAGAACAAGAAATCCTACTAATTTCATATCCAAAACAATCAGTTATAATTGCTCTATCAATTGCACTAACAACACCATCCCTATTTATGTCTGCCTTATCACAGTAAGTATTAGAAGCATCACAAGAAATATTCCAATAAGGATTATTTATTTCGATACTCCTAACATAATCCTCATCTAATTGATTAATCACAAAATCTCTATTAACATCAGTGTTTCCACACCATTCATTCGTCGCACCCGCAACGCCAACTAAAAAAATCATCAAAAACATCCCAACGAAAAATTTATTCATAGAATATCCAAAATATATATATATAAAGTTTTCTAAGAAGATAAATGAAACAGCCAAAGCAAAAACCAACCTACGACATTTTAGGGAACATTGCAATAATAAAATTTCCAAGAAACACGGCGAAAAAGTCAAAAATAATTTATGCAAAAAAATTTCTTAAAGAAAATAAAAACATTACAACTGCAGTTGAAAAATCTCATAAAATTTCAGGCAGATTAAGAAAATCAAAAACAAATTATTTAACAGGCGAAAAAACAAAAATCGCAATTTACAGAGAAAATAATTGTATCTTTAAATTTGACATTGATGAAACATATTTTTCTCCTCGGCTTTCATCACATAGAAAAGAAACTTGCGAAAAAATCGCAAAGCAATTAAAAAATAATTCCAATGTCTTAGTGATGTTTGCAGGTGTTGCGCCGTGGGCAATTGTTCTTGCAAAAATTCTAAAAACAAATTACAAAAATAAAAATATTAAAATAATTTCAAATGAAATAAACAGACAAGCAAATAAATTTGCAAAAGAAAATATCAAATTAAATAAATTACAAGATTATATTGAAATTGCCGACGGCGACGCAAAAAAACTCCCAGAAAAATTAAGAAAATACAAAGCAGATGTAATAATGATGCCCCGCCCAAACTTAAAAGAAACTTTTTTACAAACAGCGTTTTCTCTAAGTAAAAAAAATACAAAGATTTTTTATCATGGGTTTGGGACAAAAGAAAAAGTTTTGCGAGAAATTCAAGAACAAGTAAAAAAACACAATGTCAAAACAAGCAAAATAAAAATCCAAAAAGCAGGCGACATTGCCCCTCGAGAATTTCGGTGGTTGTGTGAATTTATTGTAAGATGATTACTTCTTATAAGAATCAACATAATTAACAATGTCTCTAACAGTTCTCAAACTCCCCACATCTTGAGGTCTTATTTCTAATTTTTTACCTTCATAATCATCTTCTATAACCATCATAATTTCTTGCAAATCCAAAGAATCAGCACCTAAATCCTTAGTTAAATCAGAATCTAATGAAATAACCTCTTTAATTCCTAAATGTTCTCTAATAATCCCCACAATTCTTGATTCAGTTTCACTTAATCGAGTTTCATCTGCCATAAAAAAAATTAAGAAATATTCTTTTTAAATATTTATATACTCGCAGGCAAACCAAAAACTGCAGTTCTCTGATAAGGAGCAGTTCCTTTTTTTGTACTAAAATCAACTCTAACCACCGGCGGAACTCCACTTTTTCCCACAACATTTGTTTCTGAAACAACAATAGAAATATCTCCCCCTCTTAATATTGTTTTTCTTTCCTGTTCCTGAACAACTTCAAATCCTTGTTGATCAGCAAGATAATCAACAATTTCATCTCTAAAAGCACCACCCACAGAAACGCCCCGAATATTGTCAACCAGTTCATTTATTCTCGTTTTGTAATCTTCAATTGAATCCATAATTAATAATAAATTAAAGGATTTTTAAATCTTACTATTAAATGACACAAATCATTCTACACTTTCCGCCTTAATCGCAGTCGGTGCTTCGCCCCCGTGCCAAGTAAATCTCGGACGAACCCGCATCGGATAAATTCTCTCAGAATTATCATCTAAAATAATTGCAGAACCTTTCAGCCTCGGAAGTTCGTCAAGTTTCTGTTTCACACTCTGATACAAATACGACTGCATAATTTCATTTAAAGCATCGACATCAAATTTTGAAGTAACTCTATGAGACAAAACAATATCTGACTGAGTCATTGCATCAGTATGAATTTTTCCAGGTTGTTGCGTAGCCAAAACCAAAGAAATTCCAGGTTGTCGTCCTTCTCTTAATAATTGTATCAAAGCATCAGACGCAGGTGTTTTCGAATCTCTCGGTAAAAACTCATGTGCCTCGTCAATAAAAACCCAAACCAACGGCATTTCTCTTTTAACTGAAAAATTCATGTAATCAAGCCCGTGCTGAACAGATTGGATTTCTTCATATTTCCGAGCTTCCATTCTTTCTTTAAATAATTTCTGACTAACCAAACCAATAATCAAACCCCGAACATTAAACCCGCCCGCCGACGCATACATTGACAAATCAATAATCGTCGTCTGCCCAGCAGAAACCAGTTTTTTAATTTCAGTTCCTTTTTCTTCATCAAAAACTTTCCAGGTTTCAGCAGCATCAAACAAAGCCATCGCAGAATTTTTAATATCAGAAGAAACTCCCTCGACAGCAAAAATATATTTACGAATTTCTTCAAAACCAAAACTATTCATTTCATTTTTCAATTTAGAAATAACACTTTCAATAACAACAGCAATTGGTTCTGTAAATTTCAACTCAAATAAATTTATCCAGTCACCAATATCTAAATCAGAAATCTTAATTGCAAATTCTTCATCAACTTCAATTCCCTTGTCTTTATAATCTTGATAATAACCAAAAGGTGCGAAAACCCGAACAGAAACATTTTTTGATTTTAAACCCCAGTTGTCTAAAAGTTCCCGATCTTTTTCATTTTTAAATTTCATTGTCCAAAAAATTCCCATTGTGTCAAAAATCAGCGACGCAATATTTGCAGATTCTTCGCCGTGCAAATCAGAAAGTGATTCTGCAATCGCCCCAATAGTATAAGATTTTCCAGAACCTCTTTTACCCGCAACCATCATAACATGACTTCTCGCAACATCCATAAAAATTTTATTAGAAAGTGAAGTATAATTCCCCATAGTCACATACGACTTCCCAAGAAAAACAAGTCCCCGACTTCCAAAAAGTTTTTTATCACTCTCATTTCTCCCGACAATAACATCAAACGACATAATAAAACATAGAATACTTGCTTTTTATATTTTGAGATTAAAATCTATCTAAACTCGCCAAACAAACAATCTAATCTTCTTAAGTTTAAACTCATCTACATCTCCTGAAATTATTTTTTCTTCAACATAAACATCCGCGTCAACATAAGTTTCCATATTACAAGGAACCAAATCTCCGTCAGAATCAACTAAATCACAAACTCGCAAAGTAAAATTCAATTCAACAGGAATTTTTACTCTCGCAAAATCAAATAGAAAAGATTCATTTCCATCTAAAACTTTTTGTCTTAATTCATAATCAGCAGAAATCTCATCTAAAACGTTTTTCTGAATATCAAAAATATTTTCAGAAACCTCTGCTTGAGAAAAAGAACGCGAATAAAAAAACAATACAACGCCGACAATCATCAAAATCGCGAGCGACGCTTCCATAATTCTTATCCAACCCCGCTTATTTGAAATTACCATATTTTCATCACAAACCTCTCATTAATTATTTCCCCGTTTGAATAAAGAACTTCTTCTAAATATTCCCCAGAAAAAACCTCAACACTTTCAGGAATTTCTTTTTCCATTACAACAGAATCAGAAACAATAGAAAAATCAAACGCCGACGGAATTTTCAATTTTTCTTTCAAACCATCATAACCATTTTCATATTCCAATTCAATTTCCTCAAGAAGTTCAGCAGAAATTATTTTTGTCTCAAAAACACTCCCAATTTTATAATTTGTAACTCTCTCACAATTCTGTATATCGGAATTAGAAAAAACAGAAGAAACCAAAACCCTAAAACAAGTATCATCTACTTCATTCGACGCACCTTTATTTATTTTCAAATTATCATCAACTAAATCAGATTCTCGATAATTACCATTCAAATCCTTAACATAAGTTTTCATTCCATCAAAATTCACCCCTAAAAAATCTTTGTCTAAAACAACATAAAAACAATCTTTATCTGAAATAAAATAATCTGCCCTCAAAAAAATTTTTGTTAAATTCGTCTGCGTGTTTTCTAAAAAAGAATTATGAAGAGAATCTACTACTGCTGATTGAAGAACATAACCGCCAGTAGGACGAATAAAAATCATCAAAAAAGTTACAAACCCGATAAACAACACAAATGCAACAATCATTTCAAAATGTGCAGAAGCACCATTCTTATCAAAATAAAATTTCCACCTCATAATTTACTAACAAATTACAACTTTATAAAACTTTCATATAATTAATTTCAAAACCCGATTTCTCTCATAAAACCGTCAAACCAATTTGTAGAATATTCTTCAAATTTACATTCTTTACAACTACCACCACAATCAATTCCTTCTTCGTCGCCGTCCTGTCGTCCATCAAAAC
>Ga0265297_10000536_pt1 | contig 110175 bp, 112 predicted proteins | sample Munlanlwell13791_FD_192502 | JGI IMG/M metagenome (GOLD analysis project Ga0265297, IMG submission 192502) | Leachate microbial communities from a municipal landfill in Southern Ontario, Canada - Leachate well 137-91 | ecosystem: Engineered > Solid waste > Landfill > Unclassified | place...
TATGTTCTACAACCGAAACATCTTTAGAAGCAAAAAAGATTTAGAAACAAAAATTAGAGAATGGAACAATTACTACAATAATCTAGAGCATTGTGCTCTAGATGGAAAAACTCCCAATGAAATGCTACTCTTAAACAAAGTCGGATAATTAATTGATTATCCGCCAAATGTGTGTGCCTAAAACAAATTAAATCTTGGGCATTAAAAACTGGAGCAAACTCTTTTTCCAAAAATTGTGCATCTTCAGCTCCAACCCTAAAGGAAATTATCGTTCCAACATTACCGAAAACACTATCCCTAATTAAATCGGGCAGTTGGCCAATAAACTGATGTGAAATTATTAATGATAGCCTGTATTTTCTTGCTTCTGATAATATTTGAGAAATACTATTAGTGGCAAAGTTTTGAAATTCATCAATGTATAAATAGAAATCTTTTCTTTCATTTTCAGGGGTATCAACTCTTGAAAATGCCGCCATAGCTAATTTACTAGTCATGATCAAGCCCAATAAAGAACTATTTATTTCTCCTAACCTTCCCTTACTTAAATTGACTAAAAATATCTTTCTATTATCTAATATTTCTCTAAAATTAAACGAGCTCTTGGTTTGACCGATAATCGGACGCATATAGTCATTAGAAATAAAAGTATCAAATTTAGAGGTAATGTATGGTACCATATTTTTCAAGGCTGCCTCTCCTCCTGCCTGTTCCGCTTGCTTCTCCCAAAACTCTTTGACTAATATATTATTACATTTGGCTAATAATCTATGTCTGAATTCCGAGTCAGACATAACCTTAGGCACCTCCATTAAAGTATATACTTCGTTAGGGTCGTCCATTAAAAGCATTAAAGCATTCCTGGTATATTGTTCAAACATCGGACCTCCAGTTTGCTTTAAATCATATAATTTATCAAAAATATTCATCATCTCATTAACAATAAATGTTTTCTGCTCAGGGAAACGTCTATCATATTCAAGCATATTTAAGCCAACTGACCTCTCTAGATTAGTTGGGTCAAAAAGAACAACATCTTCAATTCTTTCATTAGGAACCTTACTTAAAATATCATCTACTAAATCTCCATGAGGGTCCAATAACCCAATTCCTTCACCATTATTAATATCTTGTAAGGCCATGCTGGATAACAAGGCGGACTTACCTGTTCCAGTTTGACCGATAACATAAGCATGTCTTCTTCTATCATCAATTTTTATTCTAATGTCTTTTTTTTCTTCTCTGTACTCATTGTATCCCAACAATAATCCTTCTCTCGGTAAATCGGTTGGTGGAGCGGAATTCTTCGCCTTCACTCCTTTAATGTTCGGAGTTGAGGTCAAGGGGGTTGGAAAGTGGAAAATACTGGTTAGCTCTTCTGAATTTAAAATATTCTTTTGTGAAGAATCAAACAATCTAAAACTGTACTGATAAATTAAATCATCTGCACTTTTGCCCTTAAGCATTATCAATCTAAAATTATTTGTTTTCGGAGAATTAAATTGCTCAAAAGAATTAGCCATTTGCATGAAGACGTCTTCACATCTTTTCTTGTCTTCAATCGAAACAACTAAACGAATATTTGCTTCAAAGCTATCCTTGCTTATTTTTTCTTCAAGCATTTTTAAAAGCATCTCATCAACTTTGGGCTGAGTAAACTTATTCTCCTCTTTCCCCTTAATCGCACTCAAAAAATTAGTAGCTCCAATTGCTTGATTAAATCCTTTGCCCTGAGCAACTTCATCAATAATCATTTTACCCCTAGTATGCCAGTCATTATTCCCCTTTTTTAAAACAATCTGAATAACCGCCTCTTCTTTTTCATTAAGTTTGGTCAAGATATTAGTTATACCCGAAAGAGGATCAGTTTCAATGTAGTTATATGTTTTTATTGGAAGATAAAAAGGTTTAGTTGTTTTTAAATAACCGCACTGTATATTTTCCGTTGGAGAGAAAATATTGTAATCGTCTGATTTTTCAATCTGAGCATTAGGATAAATACTGTATATTTCTTTTTCTATAAATCCTTCAAATCTTTTGGGAGCAGCGACATAGAAAAATATTTGTTCTTTAACTTTTCCAATTTCTAAAGCAATCCATGGATCTATTCCTAAAACTCCCTCTTTATTAAAAGAGGTCAAGCTACTATAAAAATCTTCCATTGATTTTATCCAGTCTTTTTCTTGTTTGCCAGCTTTCTGCAATTCTTCAGCCGATTCTGTTGTCATCTTAACCGAAAACAAAACAAACCCTAAAGACTCTTTTAATGCTTTAGATTTGTTTCTTTTCTTAAATAAGAATATAAAAATAAGCAATAAAACAGTTAATGCCGCAATGATATAATAATAAATATAGGAATTATTAAAATCGAACATATTAATAATTCTATTATATAATGAATAAAATAAAAAAGAAAGTATTAGATTAAAAATGCTCTATTTCTTATTCCTTAATTAATTTCATGTTATCTAACAAGTTCTCTGCCAATAAAGCATGGTCTTTATTAAAAATAAAAGATCCGTGATCACCTTTGGTTGAAACAAAATAATCCATATTTTCTTTTCCCGTATTCTTAATAACATCTTCTATTGGAAAAACTCTATCATTTGCTCCACAAATAAAACCAACCTTGACTCCTTTTTCTCTAAGCTGTTTGGTCATTTTAAATATGTTTGAAACAACACAGGCTGATATTTCCTCATAAGAAAGCTTGGGATTCTTAACGCCATACTTAAAAACTTCTTTTATATACTTAGAAAATAGGCTTTTATCTATTCCTAGCTCTTGTATTCCTTCATCAACGATAAATCTTTTCATCAAGCCCATTGAAGAATCATTCTCTATCATGCCTGCCGGAGAAATAAGAACTATGTTCCTAAATTTCTCTGGAAAGAGATTGGCGGCTATTATTAAATTTAATCCGCCTTCAGAATGTCCAATAGCATCAACTTTGTCGATCCCCTTCTTTCCTATTGCCTCTATGATAGATAAAGCCTTCTGTAATTCAGCAACAGGAATATTGCTATCGCTTTGTTTAATTTTATTTTCTCTTGAAAAAGAAATTGTTAAAACCTTGCGACCCTCATCAGAGATTGTTTTTAGTGCCTCCCCTTGAGATTCAGGAATAACTCCCCAGCCAGGAGAAACAAAAACAGGAATATCATCCTTACTGTTTTCAGGATTAATTTCCTTAATGTTTTTATTCTCTATGAAATCATATTTTTCCAATAGAATATCTGCCTCGCCTCTCGCTTTTTCATAATTTTCCTCATTGGAAATGTTTTCATTATTAAAATTAAATTGTTCAAAACTCATATGTTTATTATATCAAAAATTATTTCTTCATGAAATACTCTTTCTCTTTAATATCAAACTTCTCGATTGCATACCTTAACATTGTTCTCGGCATTGTCTTGTAATATTTTTCCAAAAATTCAATTTCAACATCTTTGTCTCTCTTGCCTAATTCTCTTAACATCCATCCAACTGCCTTATGAATCAAATCATGCTCATCCTTTAATAATATTTCCGAAATCTTCAAAACATCTTCATATTCTTTATTTCTTAATAAGGTAAAGGTAGACAAAATAGCAATTCTTCTTTCCCATAGATTTTTTGATTTAACTAGAGAATACAATATTTTTCTTTCTTTTTTATTTTCTAAAAGAAAGCTACCGACAATATTCGGAGCGGTTAAATCAACCAAATCCCAATTATTAATATTCTTAGTATTTTTTAAATAAAAATTGTATATCTCTTTTTTATTTTCTCCCTTCTTAAATTTCTCAACCAAAATCAACAGTCCAGCAAGCCTATGCTCATGAACCTTACTATCTAACAATATCTGAACATCTTTTAAGTGAGCCTCCTTGAATTTCTTAACGATTTCTCTGGTAGCTGGAACCTTAATTCCCCAAAAAATATCTCCCTCTCCGTATTGGCCTTTTCCAGTCTTAAAAAATCTAGACAATACTTTTGCCTGCTCAGCATCTTTCTTAAGTTTTAATTCTTTTAATATCTTATCAATCATTTTAAGCTAAAAATTGGAACAAAGCTCCAACTAAACAAAGAAGTCCGAATATCAAAGTAAATTTTGAAAAATTAACTTTCTTGGAAAAATCCAATAATAGTTTTAAAGAAATTATCCCGAAAATGAAACTAAAAATAACTGCAATCCAAGAAGAGGAAGCAATGGTAGGGTTTTTAATATATAAATATAACGAAGAACCAATAACTACGGGCACTGAAATTATATATGATTTTTTAAGTATTTCTGTTGGATCGTTCTCAGTTAAAGATAATCCGAAGACGGTCGAACCAGAACGGGAAACTCCAGGAATAGCTGATATTGCCTGCAATAATCCTACGATAATCGAAGAAATATCTTTATTAATCTTTAACTTAATATTATTTTTCTGAAACCAAGAAGTTAAAAGAAGGCCTAGCCCTGTCAAAGCTAGTAAACCCGAGCCCATAGAAACATCTCTAGCCATCTTGTAAATAAAGAAACCAAGAGTTCCAGAAATAAAAGTTACGATAATAAAAAATCTTAAAAATTCTTTATCCTTAAATAAAGCTAAATTAATCCAGTCTTTCCAGAAATACACCAAAACAGCCAAGACTGTTCCTAGGTGTAAAAACAAAGCTAGATCAACACTATTAAAATCTTTAACTAAATAATTAGAAAATATTGCCACGACCCCTTCGCTTGAGACTGGTATCCACTCAAATATTCCTTGCAAAAAACCTAATAAAACATATTCCCACATATTATTTTTCTATTTTAACGAATCTATATTTATTAAATTGATCTTTGAAGAATTCAAACTTTGAATATTTATCTTTAATTATTTCTTCGATCCAATTTTTCTGCTCTGAATCAAATTCAAGATAAACAATCCCTTTATCTTTTAAATAATTGACTGCTTCATTCAAAAAAATCTTAATATATTCCATTCCATCACTACCGCCGTATAAGGCGATAGAAGGCTCAAACATCTTAACATCTTCCCCTACTTCATCAATCCTGCTTTCAGCAACATAAGGAGGATTAGCTAGGATATAATCGTATTTATTTTTAATATTCGAAAAAACATCTGTCCTAATTAAATTATATCTTTGCTTGTCTATATTATTTAAATCAAGACTTATTTTTATCTGTTCTAAAAATAAACTCTCTTTCTCTCCAAAATCACAAAAAGAATTATTAATATTCTTTAAAATTGATATTCCTATACAGCCAGAACCAGCGAACAGGTCAAGACATTCCGACCCTTCTTTAATTTCTCTAATTGCAATTTCAACCCAATACTTAGTTTCCTCTCTCGGTATTAAAGGTTTTTTTGATAAATCAATCCTTGCCCCTAAAAAATCTTTAAACCCCTTTTTGTAGTCTTCTGGCAAATCCATATTATCCAACAATTAAAAGTGCTGCCAAAATTCCGATAATTATTCCACTGAATATTTCCAACATACTGTGCCCTAACCTTTCTCTTAGCTTATCCATATCTTCCTCTTCTTCTTCGTTATACATTTCTATCAATCTATTCAAAGACTGGGCTTGCTTTCCAGCCGCACCCCTAATAACCTTGGCATCGTAAATCATAAAGAAGGCAAGGATGATTGAAATAGCAAAAGCCACCGAATCAAACCCAGAAATCATTCCCACCGCCATTGATAACCCCGCAACAGTAGCACTATGAGAGGAAGGAAATCCTCCCGGTAAAGAATATAAATCAAATCTAAACTTTCTCTGTTTTATAGTTAAAAAAACAGCTTTAATTGTTTGAGCGATAAACCAGCCCAACAATGCCGATGCAAACGCTTTGTTTAATAATAGTTCTTGTATCATAGATATATCTTATCAGATTTAATCTTTAATATCAAAAATCTTGCTAGACTCTTTAAAACCCTTAATCATTTTTGCTTTATGCTGAGGAATATTGAAGTATTCTGCAATTAATTCAATTATTCTCTTGTTGGCCATATTTCTTTCTGCCTCTTCACAAACAAAAACATCAAAGCTGTCATTACTCTTCTTAACTATTTTCTCTTCTTTTGAACAAGGGAAAGCTTTCACCTTAATCAGCATATTTTTTTAATATTTTAAAATCTTTCTTTAAAACATCTCTCATCTTCGGATTATATAATGCTACGGCTGGATGATAGAAAGGAATAACCGTTTCTTTTCCCTTAAAAACTTTGCCATGAATCTTACCAATCACATCAATATCATCAATAAACCCAAACTTCTTCATAACAAATTTCATTGAAAGCCTGCCGAGAGGACAAATTACATTAGGAGAAATCAGCTCAATCTGTTTCTCGATAAAACAGCTACAAGCTTTAATCTCTTTTTCTTCTGGATCTCTATTCTCTGGTGGCCTGCATTTAATAATATTGCAAATATATACCTTTTCCCTATTTATTTTTGCCGATGCCAATAATTCATCCAAAAACTTGCCAGACCTGCCGCAAAAAGGAATTCCTGTTGCATCTTCTTTGGCACCTGGAGCTTCACCGATAAACATTATTTTCGCTTTCAAACTTCCTTGTCCAATAACTGGAGCTGTTCTTTTTTTAAACAAAGCACACTTCTTGCATAGTAAGGCATCTTTTTTTATCTTCTCCAACTCTTTTTCTTTTTTGCTAAGCATAAGAAAATATTAACATAATTTAAATAAACAAAAAAGCCCCAAGAGTGGGGCCTTTCAAACTAATTTATCTTCAATAGTTCGACTTCAAAAATAAGAGTAGCATTAGGAGGAATCACTCCGCCTGCACCATATGAACCATAGCCAAGATTCGAAGGAATAGTTAGTCTTCTCTTTTCTCCAACCTTCATATTAAGCAGTCCTTGCTCCCAGCCTTGAATAACTCTATTTTCTCCCAAGGTGAAAGAAAAAGGCTGTCCTCTATCTACGCTTGAATCAAACTTGGTTCCATCTGTTAGTGTTCCTACGTAGTGAACAGTAATAGTGTCTCCTGTTTTTGAAACCTCTCCTGTTCCTTCTTGTAATACCTCTATTTTAACTGTGTCCATTTCTTGTATTAAACTAGCTTGCTGTGTATTTTTCGCATTATCAGGTGCCATAATTTCTCTCGGCTTCATCAAAAGGAAAATAGCAAAAGCAATGACCAGCAATATTACTATTAATAAAACTGTCTTTCTTTTAACTTGCATATTATTGAATTTCGTAAGAAATATTTACGGTAACCTGTATCTTATTCTCTCCTACAACAATTTGCATGTTACTTCCTGTTCCAGAAGTAGCTGTAGCAGTTGAACTATAAACTGGGGTAGAATATGATTCAGTAAAACTTACTGGGTCGCCCAGTCTAACATTTAAATTTTTAGCAATCTCTTCTCCCTTAGCTTCAGCACTGGCAATGGCCTGCTCTCTTGCCTGTTTTTTTAATTCTTCTTCGTTGCTGACGATAAAGGTCAAACCAGAAACTTGGCTAGCTCCAGCCTCAAGAGATCCTTGAATATTTCTTCCAATTTGATCGTTATCCCTCATTGTAACCTCAACTGACTCAACAGCTTCATAGCCAACAATGACTCTTTTTCCTAAAGGATAGACAGTTAGATCAACTCCTTTGGTCTGCCATTCATATTGAGGATAGATGTTGAAATCAACAGTCTTCATATCTGTCTCTGCAACGTCCTGTCTCTTTAAAAAATCTATAATTGCATTTACCTTATCGCTGTTATTTGTTAAGGCCGAATCAATCGTAGTTGCTTCGGTAATAGTTGTAAATGTTACTAAAGCGACATCAGGAACAGTATAAATTGTTCCAGTTTCGGAAATATTAATTGTATTTTCTCCTGAAGACGAACCGAGATACTTAGTTTGTTTTGAAGTGTTTTGAATTGCAAAAAGCGTATAGATAGTCAAAACTAGTAAAAAAACTATTCCCATTATCATTAAAATCTTAATCATGGGATTCTCCGTTTTCGCTTCTTTTTCGAAATATTGTGCTTCCATTTTATTTTAAATAAATTAACTTATTATTAACTTCGACCTTTAACTTATTTTTGATCCTGGAATAATTTCTTTTTCCGGGACCAAAACTGATAAATTATTATTGTCTTTTACTGCCAAGACCATTCCTTGACTTTCAAAGCCCATTAACATTCTGGGCTCAAGGTTGATTATAACAATCAATGTCTTATTAATCAATTCCTCGGGTGTATATGCCTTGCCAATCCCTGCTAAAATCTGCCTTTTCTCTTCTCCTAAATCTATTTGTAATTTTAAAAGCTTATCCGAACCCTCAACTCTTTCTGCTTCGATTACCTTCCCTGCCCTCAAATCAACTTTTTCAAATTCTTCAAAATTAATTATGCTTTTGATTTCCATAATCCATGTATATTACAATATATTCTAACCTTAACTTCTCCTGAAATATTAAACTCAGCCGAAGGATCATCTCCTGGCTTTAAAAATACCTTGCAATTATTTGCTTCTATCCATTCGATATAATGCTTCTCTTCCATCGGATGAGGAACTTCTCCAACCTTAACTAAAATTCCTCTCTCAGTTTTTTCAACCACAGGAACATGCTTTTCTTTCCCCTCATCGCTATCTTTTTCTACTAACAGATCCATTGGTTGTCCACAACAAACAAGCTCTCCTCCACCTTCATGAAGAGCTTCAACAACTATTCCACAAATACTGCATTTATATATTTCTTTTTGTTTTGCCATATATAAATATTAACATTGAAAAGAAAATAAGAAAAGACCCCCGAGTTGGGGGTCTCTTGATATTAACGATTATTCACCTCTGAAGTTGTTTTCCTTCATTGGTCTTGCTTCGTCAACGATCATCTTTCTTCCTTCTACATCAGATCCGTTGAACATGTCCTTGGCTTTAGCAGCCTCTTCTTCTGTGGCCATTTCTACGAAACCGAATCCTTTTGATCTCTTGCTGAACTTATCTATAATGATGCTAGCTGCTGCTACGTTGCCAGCTGCTGCAAATAAATCCTTAAGAGAAGCATCTGTTGTGCTGTAGGGAAGATTTCCTACATATAACTTCTTTTCCATTTGATTTTGAAAATTGATTAATTAACGACCTACTCTCACTAACTCTGTAGAGAAGAGCACGACACCATGTGTGTTTAAGATAAGGATACAGTAAATACATTAAGATGTCAATGTTTTTCAAAAACATAGTTCGTGATATAAATACAATATAATAATTGCAAAAAACCATGAATAAAATAATAAAAGTAATTTTAATTATCGTTCTTCTTTCTGTTATCGTCTATTTGGCAAATATTTACTATAAATATCAAATCAAAGATTACGAGTTGAAACAAAAAATAGGACAAATGCTAATTGTCGGATTTCGAGGAACGGAAATCAATAGATTGTCCTATATCTCAAGGACAGTAAACATTTTAAATCTTGGGGGTGTGATACTTTTTGACAAAGATAATCCATCAGGAGAATTTCCCAGAAATATTACCGACTATAATCAAACAAAAAAATTAATTGAAAGTTTAAATAAATACTCCTCTTCTCCGCTTTTTATTAGTGTCGATGCTGAGGGAGGATATATTAATAGGTTAAAAATAAAATACGGATTTATAAATATTCCTTCCGCCGAAAAAATGGGAAAAAGAACTATCGAAGAAACAAAAAATCAAGCTGATGTCCTAGGTCAAGAATTAAAGGGTCTTGGGTTCAATATGGATTTCGCTCCCGATGTTGACGTTAATATAAACCCAGAAAATCCAGTTATAGGATATCTAGAAAGATCTTTTAGTGCCGACCCAGAACAAGTTTACGAACATGCCTCAAGTTTTATCAAAGGGCTCCATCAAAATGGCATCATTACCGCTATTAAACATTTTCCTGGACACGGAAGCTCAACATCCGATTCTCATTTAGGATTAGTTGATGTAACTAACACTTACAAACAAGAAGAGCTGATTCCCTATCAAAAACTAATTGAGAATGGATATTCTGATATGGTGATGACTGCTCATATTATAAATACAAATATTGACCCTGTTTATCCATCAACTCTTTCTCCTCTGTTTATTAAAAATATTCTAAGAAACCATTTGAAATTCAACGGAGTTATTGTCTCTGATGATATGCAAATGGGAGCGATTGTTAATAACTACGGATACGATGAAGCAATCATTAGAGCAATCAATGCTGGATGCGACATGCTAATTATTTCCAACAACGGAACAACCTATAAAGAACAGGCTCCTTACGATGCTGTAAACATCATCCTTAAAGCAGTCAAAAAAGGAGAAATCTCCGAACAGCAAATTAACGATTCTTACAACAGAATCCAAGCACTAAAAGAAAAATACGGAATAAAAAAATAGAGGGATTATCCCTGTATTTTAACTTTAGCCATTGCTAGCTCTTGAGCTGTATATCTTGCATCTTTACAAGCAAGCCTTCTTATTACTGGAAAAGAATTATTTTTAGCTCTTTCATACAAGAAGCAAGATATTTGTGAAAATATTTGACAGTCGATGACTTCGTTGTTTTGATCGCCTTCTCCCATCATCTCCAACATGTAATTCCTAAGGGGTCCGATGTTTTGGACATCAACATCTGGGAAAAGCTCCATATCAGGAAACTGAATTTGTGCTCTCAGCCTCACTCCGTATGAAGAAAAGTAAACAGCAGTCATTTCTGCTAAATCATTCTCTTCTTTGTTTTCCAAAAGATGATTAATTCCATAAGCTTTTGGAACACCATTTTCAACATGAAGCCATATGCTCATCATCGGTACAAGAAACTCCTCAATAAAAATTGGAAGCTTTGGATCAATATCTATGATCCCAATAACCTCTCCTAATTTTTCAGCTGCATTCAACGACATCAACTCCGAATAAAGGTGCCATAATAATCACAATATAATACTATTGATTGATTTTTGTCAATTTAACAATAAAAAAATAGAATATTGATTTATTCTATTATTATCTTTTTTTCCTTAGGATTAACCTTGGCTGTAAAATACTTATCTGCCCCGAGCTTTATAAATTTTGCAAGCTCTTCTTCGGGATAGTCGTCAATATATAGTCTTACGGCTAACCAAGAAAATATCGCTCCGTCTGTTTCTCTTTTGTTATCAAAATTATTAAAATAAGAATCCGAAATTTTTTGATCAACAAAAGGAATTCCCGTTGACAGCTCTGGAGTGAAAAGAACCATTTCTGGATTCTCTTTTTGTGCTCTCATTCTTACAAATTTGAAAGCAACTTGGAATCCAAATGATTCATCATCAACACCATCTTGAGTTCTGCTGGAATTTACTAGGTAGCAATCATCTTTGATTACTACCCAGGGAAGGCAGGGACAGCCAGAAATTTTCTTGATTTTGAATTTTGGCTCAAAATCAATTTTTCTTATCGCCTCTTCTATGTAGTCAGCTAAAGAGCGATTATCCTCAACAAAGGAAATACCGTCGTCTTTTCTGACTATTTTTTTTAATGTCCGGATAATCTCCATCTTAAGACTCCTTAGCATTCCAATAGAAAGAAACTATTAAAAATGCTAAACTTGATATACCATAAAATAATAAAATTAACAACAATGAAAATCAAAGACCCAGTCAGCGGAATAAGCCACTTAATCGGAGCAATCCTTTCCTTAATCGGAACAATTTTCCTCCTCTATTCAGCCTACAAGCAAAATGACTTAGCCAAAATAGTATCTTTCTTTATCTTTGGCGGAAGCATGTTTTTTCTTTACACCTCTAGTGCTATTTATCATCTCTTTGGACACTCACCAGAAGATGTTGATATTTTTAGGAAAATAGACCATGCGATGATATATATATTAATTGCTGGAACATATACCCCTTTCTGCCTGATTGCTTTGAATAATTCATGGGGAATTTTAATCCTAATAATTATTTGGACTATTGCTGCCGCTGGAATAGCGACCGTCTTTTTCAAATCATTCTGGGCTAAAGTCCCTCGCTGGTTTGCGACTGGACTGTATATGGCAATGGGTTCAATTATTATCTTCTTTATTTATCCATTATTTAAAGCAACAAACATTGAAACAATTGTTTGGCTTCTAATTGGTGGCCTTTTTTATCTTGTCGGAGCAGTTATTTATGCCATGAAAAAACCAAATATTTCAAAGGGATTTGGATTCCATGAATTATTTCACATCTTTGTTCTTCTTGGAACAATGTCTCACTTTTATGCAATCTACAGATATTTATTGCCTATATAAAAAATTGACAAAATATCCAATATAGAATAGTCTTTTTGTGGGCCTTTCAAAAAAGGTCGGAGGATTACAGATGGAAAAAATATTAGTATGGCATTGTTCAGATGTAAGATTTCGAGACTCAACAAACAATTTCTTTTCTAACGTAACCATGGTTCCCATAGTCCGACCTGGATCAATAAGAACCATTGTTGAAGATAAAAAAAGAATGGCGGCAATGGAGGAAACCTCTTTGCTTGTAAGTCATTACAATATAAAAAAGATATTCCTGCTAACTCATGAGGATTGCCGTGCCTATTCTATCCAAAATCTTTCCCAGAAAGAACAACTTTCTGATTTAGCTAAAGCGAAAGCCATAATAGAAAATGCTTTTGCTGGCACGACGGTAGTTCCTATTTGGCAAAGCCTGCCACAAGGAAATAAAAATGTAACCTTTTACAAGGTTAGCTGTGAAGATGATAATTATCTCATCAACCAAATTCTTGGAATCGACAGATTCGGAGAAATCAAGGTTCGTGCAATTGCATGAACTTCTTTTTTTTATTTTCTTGCCAAAATAAAAATAATAAGATATATAGTTATTAATAAAATAATAAAAATAATGTTCCATAGAGAAACATATATGAGTAAACACACCTGCTCCACCATCGTCTTCCATTGCATCGACTTTAGAACAATCAAAGAAACAACAAAATTCCTTGACAATAAATGCGGTTTAGGAGATTGCGATATTGTTTCTGTCGCCGGGGCAGGAAAAGGAATCGCTGACAATAATGAAATTTTTAGAAATTACCTTCTAAGACAAATAAGATTATCTCATGATCTCCACGGAGCAAGAAACGTTATTCTAATCCATCACAGTGATTGCGGAGTTTATAATGATTGCTATCAATTTAACTCTATTGATGAAGAAAAAGAAAAACAAATTATTGATATGAAAAAAACAGAAGAAATAATTAAGGAAAATTTCCCTGATATGGCTATTGAAAAAGTCTGGGCTCAACTACTAGACTCAAATGGAGAAAAAATTGAATTTATTACTGTTAACTAAAAAAAGAAGAGACAATCGTCTCTTCTTTTTCTATTCTGTTTTATTTTCTTTTCTTTTCTGTCTTATCCTCTCAATCTCGCTTAAGTATTGTTTTCTTAAACGAATATTACTAGGAGTAATTTCTAAATATTCATCGTCTTTCATAATACTCAATCCACCCTCCAAGGTAACTCTAACTGGAGGAGTTAATTTTATTGCTTCATCAGATCCTGAAGCTCTCATATTTGAAAGCTCTTTTCCCTTAGTTGGGTTAACAGCTAAATCATTTCCCTTAGAAACATTTCCAATGATCATTCCCTCATAAACATCTTCCGCATGACCAATATATAATACTCCTCTTTCTTGCAATCCCCATAAAGAGAACCCTGAAGACTTGCCTGTAACCATAGAACTCATGGAACCAGTAGTTCTAGTCTCAATCTCCCCAGCATATGGCCTAAAACCTAGCACTCGGCTGGCTAAAATGCCCTCTCCGCGGGTATCCATAACAAAGTCTGGCTTATATCCCAATAGGCCCCTAGTTGGCATCTCAAAAACAATCCTAGTGTGTCCCTGTTCTGGCCTCATTTCCGTCATAATTCCCTTCCTTCTAGAAAGTTTTTCAATAACAACGCCTGACATATCATCAGGAACGTCAATAATAACTTCCTCGAAAGGTTCTAATTTCTTTCCATTTTCTTCCTTAATAATTACTTGCGGCTGAGAAACTTGCAATTCAAATCCTTCCCTTCTCATCTTCTCTAAAAGAATAGCGATATGCAATTCACCTCTGCCATATACTTTGTAAAAATCTGTAGATGAAAAATCTATTTTTAATCCAACGTTAATCTCTAATTCTTTTTCTAATCTCTCTCTTATCTGTCTATTGGTAACATACTTTCCGTCTCTTCCTGCAAAAGGAGAATTATTAACTAAAAAGTTTAATGAAATAGTTGGCTCATCAATACTAATAACTGGCAATGCTTCTTGGTCTGGATTATTGCAAATAGTTTCTCCAATAAAAATATCAGCAATTCCCGCAATCATAATTACATCCCCAGCGATAGCTTCTTCTGAGTCTCTTCTGTCTAGTCCGTAAAAAGTATAGATTTTAATAATCTTTCCCTTTCTTGTCTCTTCTTTAATTCCTTTAATGTAGACCTCGTCTCCCTTCTTGATTTTTCCTTCGTAAACTCTGCAAACAGCCAATCTGCCTAAAAAGTTGTCATAAGCTAAATTAAAGGGCTGAGCTCTTAATGGCTTAGCGGTTAATTCATCAGAAGAAGCAGGAGGAACTTTCTCCAAAATTAAATCTAATAATGGAGTTAAATCTTTTGATTCATCTGTTAATTCTTTTTTAGCTATTCCATCTCTTCCAATAGCATAAACATATTCAAAATCAAGCTGTTCATCATTAGCTCCTAAATCCATGAATAACTCTAAGACCATTTCCTTAACTTCTTCTGGCCTAGCAGCTGGCTTATCAATCTTATTGATCACAACAATCGGTTTTAGTCCTAATTCCAATGATTTCTTTAAAACAAATTTAGTTTGAGGCATTGGACCTTCCTGAGCATCAACGACCAATAAGACAGAGTCAATTGATCGCAAAACACGCTCTACTTCCGAGCCAAAATCAGCGTGTCCAGGAGTATCCACGATATTAATTTTAGTATCTTTATAGAAGACAGAGGCATTCTTTGAATAGATAGTAATTCCTCTTTCTTTTTCCAATTCATTTGTATCCATTGTAAAGCCCTCTTCGGCCACCCCAGTCTGCCTCATTAAGGCGTCTGTTAGTGTTGTTTTGCCGTGATCTACGTGGGCAATAATGGCGATATTTCTGATTTCCATAATTTAAAAAATCTGCTAAGAAGCAGAAAGCTTTTTACTAATATATTATATATAGAATAGATTTGATTTTTTGTCAAAAAATTAAGAAGCTTTTTTATCCTTTAAAGAAAATACGACTAATCCTTTTTCTTTGATTAGCTCCTCTTGTCCAAAAGTATTTAATTTAAAATCAAGAACATATCCTACCTCCCTTTCTATTTTTCTTCCTGTGTATTCTTTTGTTTCAGGGTCCCATTCCTCAAGAATAATCGTGTCACCTTCTTTGATTTCAAAATCATTCAATCTTAATTCGAAGTTTTTCTTATTAGAATTAACTAATTCGTAAAAATCTGGTGGAATTTTCTTTTTAATTATGGCCATATTATAATTTCCCCTTAATTTCTAATTCAAACCTTTTAAAGAAGTCTGCCATATATTCATGCCTTTCTTTAGCAATTTCTTTTCCCGCTTTAGTTAATATCCCTGCCCTTACTTTTCTTAATTTATAATAATATTCTAACAAAGCCGTATCCTTATTGGTGTAAGCATAGTCATCTGCATTTTCTGCAACCTGCTTTTCGTTGCCAACATAAAGAAGGCCTCCGTGATTTCCCGCAAACAGAAAATCTCTAGCTATGCCCACCGCACCAATTGAATCTAGTTTGTCAGCATCAAATAATACTTTCGCTTCTATGGTTTCGGGCTTGTGGTTATTCCTATAGCGATGAGTTAGAATACAGTGCTTTATATTCTCGACAATATCTTTATCTAAATTAAATTTTGATAAAATTTCTTCTGATAATTCAGAACCTCTTTCTGCGTGGCAAAAATCCCCCTTGCATTTCATTTCTTCTTTTCTTCCAATATCGTGAAGGTAGGTTGCAATTTTAATAATATCCATGTTCGCACCTTCTTTCTTTCCAATCTTAATGGCCAAATTATACACCCTATCAACATGGGTCCAATCATGACAACCACTAGCACCAACAAAATAACCTTGAGCTATCTTTTTAACTTCTTCAATTATCTTGTTATTTATTTTCATTTTATTTCCCACAACAATGCTTATACTTCTTCCCACTTCCACAAGGACAAGGATCATTTCTTCCTATTTCTGACTTAGGAGCACTATTTCCTCTACCTTCAGAAGCAACCTGCATTTGATTAGGTGTATTTTCTACTTTAATTGTCGCTCTCATTATGCTTTCAATAAGCATTCTTTCATAATTATCCAACAATTCCCTGAACATCTTATGTCCCTCCTTCTTATACTCAACCAAAGGATCTCTTTGCCCATAGGCTCTCAATCTAACTGAGTCCTTCAAGCTTTCCATATTTTCTAAGTGTTCTATCCAAAGGTTGTCAATCACTCTTAAAGCAGCTACCTTTTCAATCTGTCTCATATTTTCTATTCCAACTTCCTTTTCTTTCTTTTCGTAATCCTCTAAAGAATAATTATATTTTTCGAGCAAAGGCAAAACAACTTCTTTTAATTCTCCTTTTTCTGCTTTTTCCAACACTTCAACCCTTTTTGAATAGATTGTCCCTCTTTGCTTATTCAAAACATCGTCATAGTCTAAGACATGCTTTCTAGCGTCAAAGTTAAATCCCTCTATTTTACCTTGAGCCGATTCAATACTCTTAGAAACCATTCCATTTTCAATTGGCGTATCTTCAGAAATATTAAATCTATCCATTAATCCTTTAATTCTATCCCCACCGAAAATTCTAATAACATCGTCATCTAAAGAAACAAAGAATTGAGTTGTGCCTGGGTCTCCCTGTCTTCCTGCTCTTCCTCTTAATTGATTATCAATTCTTCTTGCTTCATGTCTTTCAGTTCCGATAACATGCAAGCCGCCTAACTTCTTAATTTCTTCATTTTCTTCTGGTGTAGATGGTTTTCCTCCTAAATATATATCAACTCCACGACCTGCCATATTAGTAGCAATCGTAACTCCACCCTTCCTTCCAGCTTGAGCAATAATTTCACCTTCTTCTTCGTGGTGCTTAGCATTCAAAACTTTATGCGGAATTCCTTCTCTTGATAATAGCTTATCTAAATATTCATTCTTCTCAATTGAAGTCGTTCCAACTAATACCGGCTGACCAGTTTTGTATTTTTCTTTAACTTCTTCAGCAACCGCTCTAAATTTAGCCTCTTCTGTCTTGTAAATTTTATCTCCTAAATCTTTTCTGACTACCTCCCTATTTGTTGGAATAACAACAACGTCCAAATGATACACCTTATCAAACTCTTCGGCTGAAGTTTCTGCGGTTCCCGTCATTCCAGCTAGCTTATCATACATTCTAAAATAATTTTGGAAAGTAATCGAAGCGAGAGTTATTGATTCGGGCATAATCCTTACTCCCTCCTTGGCTTCAATGGCTTGATGAAGTCCGCCAGACCATCTTCTTCCTGGCATCATTCTTCCAGTAAACTCATCAACGATTATGACTTCTCCATTTTTAACAACATAATCTTTATCTTTCTTGAAAAGTATTTCTGCCTTGAGAGCTTGCTCCATATGATGAAGGTATTTTATTCCTCTATCATCATAAATATTTCCAACATTTAAAATCCCCTCTATCTTATCGATTCCTTTTTCAGTTAAAGTAACTGCTCTTAATTTTTCATCAACTTCATAATCCTCTAAAGCTTTTAGTCTAGGAATAATTTTTGAAAACTCAGTGTACCATTTTGAACCTTCTTCATCGGGAGCAGAAATAATCAAGGGAGTCCTCGCTTCATCAATTAAAATAGAATCTACTTCATCAACAATTGCGTAGTTGAATCCTCTCTGCATTCTTTGTTTTAAATCGTAAACCATATTATCTTTCAAATAATCAAAGCCAAATTCATTATTTGTTCCATAAGTAATGTCGCAATCATAAGATTCTTTTCTTGAGCAAGGCTTTAAGAAATCTTCCATAACCAAAAATCCTCCAAGTTCATCTCTTGTCTTATCTTCTTCTTCCGCCTTCTTAAATGTCGGATCATAAATAAATGATTGGTCATGATTTATACATCCCACGGTTAGTCCAAGAAAATCATATATCTGTCCCATCCAAACTGCATCTCTTCTTGATAAATAATCATTTACTGTTACCAAATGGCATCCCTTACCTGAGAGAGAATTTAAAACTAAAGGAAGGGTTGCTGTTAATGTTTTTCCTTCTCCAGTTCTCATCTCAGCTATCTTGCCTTGATGCAGAGCCATGCCTCCTATTAACTGACAATCAAAATGTCTTTGGTTGAAAGTTCTTTTGCCCGCTTCCCTTACTAAGGCAAAAGTTTCGGGCAAAACATTATCTAGGGTTTCTCCATTGACTAATCTCTTTTTAATGTCTTGTATCTTATTCTTAATTTCTTCATTGCTTAAAGCCGAAATTGCACCCTCCAAAGAATTAATCTCATTAATTACGGGCTTTAAACTGTTTGCGTATTTAGTATTTGCGTTGCCAAAAAGGCTGTCTAAAAATGCCATATTGTTTTAATTATTATACCATTTCATACTATATTAAGAAAGATAAAACGTCAAAAACAAAAAGGGCCATTTGGGCCCTTCTCTTTACTAATCCTTAGTCTTTCTTCTTTGCTCTAAAGATATTTTATCTTTATGTTTTTTTATCTGAACTTCCAATTCTTCCCTGACATCAGTCAGAGCAGACCGAAAATCTTCTTTCGCTGAAACAGCTCTCAACATTTTTCCTCCCGGAACTTCAACTTGAACCTCTGCACGAAACAAATCTCCTTTCTGATGATGCCTTGTTGTTTTACTTAATTCAACCTCAATTATTAAATCTGGAATATCTGGAAGTAGTTTTTCAATCTTTTTTATTTTTTGTTCAACCAGCTTTAATAAATAATCTGTTAACTTAATGTCGGTTGCTTTTATTTTTATATTCATAATTAAAGATATTATAACTAAAACAACTCACTAGGAGTTGTTTTAGGAGAAAACTATTTTCTCTTCTTAGCAGTTTTCTTTTTAGCCGCCTTCTTTGCTGGTTTCTTCTTTGCAACTTTCTTTACAGCTTTTTTTGCAGCTTTTTTTGCAGCTTTCTTTTTTGTAGCCATTTTGTTTAGAAAAAGTTTGATTTTTAATTAGTCGACCTTTTTCATTGCTTAAAAATATCTACTAATTATATTTTCCTCTTTATTAAAAAATTTGTCAATAGCAAAACACTAAAAAAATTTAATTTCTTCTTCCAAGTCGATTAAAAATTTTTCTTTCACAGATTTTTTAATTAAATTTATCAAACTCATCACATCATTTGATGTTGCATTCTTCAGATTGATAATAAAATTTGCGTGATCATCTGAAATTTTTGCATCTCCAATTTTTTCTCCCTTCAAATCACACAGTTCAATTAATAATCCAACAGGAATAACTCCTTTTTCATTAAATATTTTTAATTGTGGATATTTATTAACAATATTTACTTCTAATTTTCCTTGATAGTTTTTGAAAATTGAACCAGCAGAAAATCCTTTCGGTTGTTTCGCTATTCTTTTATCTAAATTACTCTTCATTCTCGTCTTTACACTTTCTTCCTTGTCTTTCAACAATTTTAGTTCTGCTGAAGTAATTAACAAATTAGAATTATTTTTAAATATGCTTGTTCGGTATCCAAAAAAACAATCCCTTTTCTTCATCTTCTTTTCTGTGACATTATTTGAAGAAATATCTATAACATCAACGCTTTCAATTGAATCAGAGATTGATTCGCCAAAAGCCCCAGCATTGCCATTGATTGCTCCTCCTAATGTTCCGGGAATTCCGACTCCCCACTCAAGCCCCGATAAATTATTCAACTTAGAAATTAAAAATGACAAAGGAATCGAAGTGTCAACTTTAATTATCATATTCTCTCCATCTTCTTTTTTTTCAATATTAAAATTTTCTTTTAAAAGATTTTCCGCTCGATAAACAACAACCAACCCATTAAATCCGCTATCGGAAAAAAGGATATTACTCCCCCCTCCAATAACCAAAAAAGGAATGCCGTCTTTATCTACCCTCTCAATCACCTTTTTCAGCTCCTTTTTATCGGAAGTCCTTAAAAAATACTTAGCTAAACCGCCAATCCTAAAAGTAGAATAATTCTTGAGGGAAATATCTTTTTCTATTCGAGGAAAATCATTTTTTAATTCAAGGAATTTGTCCATGCTCTAATTATATCACAAATTATTGCAACTCGTTTATCTTCTGAGCAACCGCATTGTCTAATGGATTTAATTCAAAAGCTTTCTTATATTCTATTAGGGCCTCGCCATATTTTCCATCCTCTTCTAATAGTCTAGCTATAGCCACATAGATATCATAATTTTGAGGTGCTAAAATTATGGCTTTTTCATAAGCATCAATTGCTTCCTCTGTTCTGTCTTCTACGAGAAAATTAGTATTCTCATAAACTAAACCTAAATTCTGCCAGCTTTGAAAATTATTCTTATCTGATACACAGACAACCTTAGCCGATGTTTCAGCTTTTGCCGCATTCTCTTTAATAGATTGTTTTTGCTCTTCTTTCTTTTCTGTCGTTGTCCATTTCTGCTCAAAATCTTCACTAGCCTTTATTAAATATAGTTGAGAAAGGCTGATATAATAATCGCTTGATTTCCAAAGCTTGGAAGCTTTTTCCATTTCTGATATTGATTCGCTAATAGCTCCTTGATTATTAAAATTATTTATGGATTTTTGGTAGTGAGTTTCTGCTCTGTAATAATTAATAAAGTTAAAAACAATTACCCCCCAAATAATAAAAATAGTCGATAGCACTCCTTTAGCAATATTCTGAGAAGGAATTTCGACAATCCTTTCTTCTCCTTTTTGCTGACCATCCCAAAGACCTAAAGCAAAAAATAATAGAAAGAGAGACGTAATATCAATACGATAGAAAAATATTAAAAGAGAAAGGCAAAAAACCGTCGGGAATAATAAATCCAGGACATTAACCGTTGTATCTTTTTTCTCTCTTTTAAAATTTAAAAAATATTTGAAACCTTGATAATAGAAAAACGATATCAAAAACAATAAAGAAACGACTACTAGCAACCCTCCCGTAACAAAAAACGTTAAAAGAGGAATTGAGCCTTCTTTGAATATTAAAGAAGAATCAACTGCATTAAGGCTTTTATCCTTATATAATGAAAATTGATAAGAATAAGTCGATAGCCCAGAGCCTACAAAAAAGTTTTTAACACTCTCTCCTAAACTTTTTTCTGCAATATTCCAGCTAGATTCATAAGAGAGGCGTGATTCATTAATTTTCTCTCCAAAAGGGTTAGGTAAAAAAAATAAAATTAAAAAAAGTAAAAGCAAAGATAAAGAAAGAACTGCTTTTTTTCTTTTAAAAACAAAATTGCTTTCGAGCATGCTCCTCCAAAAAACAAGGAATGCTCCTATCGACACAAAAAACCACGAAAGCTTGTAATCAATTAATATTAAAGAAACAAAAAATAAGATAAAAAATGTTCCCATTGAGGCCACTTTCAAAATATTGTATGATTTTCCTTTTTTAAAATAATTAAGATTGTTAAAAACAAATGATATTAAAACAACAAAAGCCATTGAGATAACAATAGCTGCTCCAGAGATGCTATCAAAAACAACCAAGCCAGTTCCTGTAAATTTTTCAATAAGATAAAGAATCGATAAGATAGCCGAACCTGCAACAAAAAATTCTAATATCTTTAAGATTCCCCTTCTTTTAATAGTACTTGAAAGGTAAAAAACTATGAAACAAGCTAAAAACACTATAAAAGCATCTGCCTGGACGGGACGGCCCCAAAAACTCAAAAAGATATTCTTAGAAAATAATAAAGATAATAAAAGGGCTGATATTAGACAAATCATTAATCTTTGCAAAGGGCTATCTCTTAAAACAATCTTTTTGGTGAAAAAAATATCTAATATTTGAAAAAGAAAAATAATAAAAGCGAATATTAAAAGAAAAGCTTTTTCATTTAAAACCTGAGATACATTTGCTTGAGGAATAAAAAAGAATGGAAAAAAGAATACAAATATGCAAAAAATGTTTTTTGATATTTTCTCGAAATTAATCATGTTACTATTTTACACTACTTGCTGCGTTCTGCCCAGCCACACATCCCGTAGTCCAGCACATCTGTAAATTATACCCCCCGCAAGGACCATCGAGGTTAATTGCCTCGCCAGCAAAATACAAATTATTAATTAATTTAGATCTCATTGTCTTTGAATCAATTTCTTTTAAGGATATTCCGCCATGAGTCGCCATCGCCTTATCAAAACCGAGAAGGCCGACAATGGCAATCTCAATTTTATTCATAAACTTAATCATCCTCATTCTTTCTTCTTTAGTAATATCATTGCCTTTTCTTTCGAAAGGAATACTACTAAAATTAAGAATAAAAGCAGAAAGTTTTTCTGGGAAAAAATCGTTCAAATGTTTTAAAATATGCTTTTTTCTATTTTTATTAAACACAGACAACATAAATTTATCCAATTGATCAATGTTTTTATTAGGGAATAAATCAATAAACATTTTGACCTTGCCTTTCTCCATTAAATCTCCAATGGTCCTGCTCATATCCAATATTAATGGACCACTAAATCCAAAATGAGTAAATAATATCTCTCCCCTACCTTCTCTTTTAATTTTTTGATTGCAAGATAGCGAGACACTAACATCTTTCAAGGAGATGCCTTGGAGACTTTTTGTCCATTGGTCCTTAGTTTCAATTGGAGTTAAAGCCGGCTTGATATCATCAATTTCATGACCTAATCTTTTAGCCCAGATAAAACTATCTCCTGATGAACCTGTGGCGGGATAAGACTTCCCTCCTGAAGAAATAATAAATTGATCGGCTTCAATTTCTTTTTCATTTAATAAAACGATTGAATTAATTAATTTCCCTTTCTTTTTAATTTCCTTAACTTCAGAAGAAAGAAGAACCTCCACCTTATGTTTCTTTAATAAAGAAATTAAAAATGACAAAACATCTTTAGCTTTTTCAGAAGCAGGAAATATCTTACCTCCTTCATTCATTAATCCGACTCCATTATCTTCAAAAAATTCCATCGTCTCTTTTGTTCCAAAAACAGAAAAAGGAGACAAAAGAAAGTCCCCCTCTTTACCAAATTTACCGCAAAATTCACGAGCACTCTTTTCAATATGAGTTAAATTACATCTTCCGCCTCCAGTCATTAAAAGTTTCACTCCTAATTTTTCATTTTTCTCAATCAAAACAACTTTGGCTCCCGCCTCTCCCGCTTTAATTGCTGCAATAATTCCAGCTGGCCCGCCTCCAATCACTGCAACGTCATATTTTTTTAAATTCTTTTCCATATTATTTTCCGCTCTTTATTTCAATAACATCTCCATCTTGAACAATATATTCCTTTCCTTCAGTCCTAATCATTCCTTTTTCTCTTGCCACAGCAAAACCACCACATTCTATTAACTTCTCCCAATTAATTACTTCTGCTTTAATAAAGGTCTCTTCGAAATCAGTGTGAATCGCTCCGCCAGCCTTAGGAGCCTTATCCCCCTTATGTATTGTCCAAGCTCTAGTTTCATCAGGGCCAGTGGTTAAAAAGGTTATTAATCCCAAAAGACTATATGATTCCTTGATTAATTCATTCATCTTAGGCTCAGGAGAAAGACCGAAAGATTCTCTTTCCTCAGCAGTCATATCTCCGCTTTCTGATTCGGTCAAAACATCCATAAAAATATATCTCCAATTGTTTTTCTTAAATACACCTAAAACATCCGAAGAAATATCCTTTTCTTCTCCATTTAATAAATACAAACGAGGCTTTGATGATAATAATTGATAACTTTTAATTATTTTAGATTGTTCTTCGTCCCAATCAATATCAGATAGCATCTTTCCTTCCTTTAATAGCACTTCAACTTTTTTTAATACTTCTAATTCTTTAAGTGCTTTCTTGTCTCCTGACTTAACCTCTCTCTCTAAAGAAGATAATCTTTTTTCGACTGTTTCCAAGTCTTTCAATATCATCTCCATATCTAATATCTCTTTATCTTTTAAAATATCAATATTGGGACGAGTATTAACAATATTTTCATTCTTAAAACAACGTAAAACATAAACAATAGCATCGACTTCTCTGATATTGGCCAAAAACTTATTCCCCAATCCTTCTCCTTTGCTTGCTCCCTCAACCAATCCAGCAATATCCACGAATTCAATTGTTGTGTATATCTTCTTTGCTGAATGAGTTAATTCAGCTAATTTTTCAACCCTAACATCAGGAACAGCAACGACACCGACATTGGGGTCGATAGTACAGAAAGGATAATTAGCAATATCCACTTGTTTTTTTGTAATTAATTGGAATAAGGTTGATTTGCCAACATTAGGAAAACCAACTATTCCGATATGTAATGCCATCTTATTTTAATAATATCTCAGCTTCTCTTTTTAAGACTTCTAACTGTTTCTTTGGTATATTAACCTTTTTTGAAAATTTATCAATGTCTAAGGCCAATATTTCATCAACAAGCATAATTCCTTCTTTTTTTAATATCTCTGCTTGATAGCCCTTAAACGAAGGAAGAATGGTTATAGGATAAAGCTTGTATCTATCAATTATATTTTCCAACCCTTCGTTTTTAGGATAATTCCAGCCTAATAATTTTATCTTCTTACAATTCGAGTATTTTATCGCTTGATCAGTAAATCTTGAATTAGTAACAATGAAAAAATTGAGACTTCCGTTGAAATTTCCATTATTTTTAACATCGTCTAAGATTGCAAATCCTTTTAAACAAACATTGACATCTACTTTGTCCCCCGCGTTATTCCTGTACTTACATTCTCCAATATATGTAGTCCCCTCATCTTCAGATAAAAAATCTATCTCGTAACTACAACATTTGCCAGATAAAATCCTGCTACCTTTAGTCTTCATTCCTGAGCGAGAAAAAACCTGTCGCACGAAATCTTCAAAAACAAATCCCGCTGGACCTAATTTTTTCATTCCTTCTTTCAGGCTGAACTTCAAAGAAAATTGAAGATTCTCTTTTTTTAATCTTTCTTTGACCTTCTTGAATATTTCTGTCGTTTTGATTCCATCGTAAGCCTCTCTTTCTATCTCTTTTGAAATTTCTTTGGCCAAAAAAGCAGGAGCCCCTGCTTTCATCGCAGAATAATATACCTTTTTAGGAGAAAAGTTTTCTTTTTCTCCGTTGATTTTTATTACCTGATAAGAGGCCATATTATTCAAACTTTGACTTAATGTCTTCTTTTACTTTTTCGTAATTATTTTTTATTCCTTTGACCTTAAAGCTCAATTTAATGTATTGCAATCCGAAAATAATAATAATTAATCCAATAAAATAAGCAAATATCTTAAGAGCTTCTACTGGCCAAACAATAAAAGACAAGCCAAGAGCAATTGCCACCAAACCATTCAAAAATACAAGCCACCAATTTCCGCTTACTTCTTTAACGTAGTTATCTACAATATTGATTACAAAAAATTTTGACTTGGTTTCCATATTTTTATTAATTATCTATTATCTCCACTGCCGTGAAGTTCATTTCTTTGATGCCTCGATTGAAGCTTTTCAATATTTTTTGAAGCAACATCATCAAAAGAAATCTTTAACTCTGTGGAAAGATTGGCAACATACCACAAAACATCGCCCAACTCTTTTATTATTTCTTCCCTCTTTTCGTCCGAAACAATTCCGTTATCGTCTCTTATGACTTTCTTAATTTTTTCGGCCACTTCTCCCGCCTCTCCGGCTAATCCCAATGTTGGATAAATAAAATTATTATCTTTATTAGGATAAATCGCTGTCTTTCTTGAAAATTCTTGATATTCTTGAAATGTCATATTTTTATATTAATTATTATTTTTATAATTTAAACTAATTATAATATAAGCCGCCAATCCTCCCATTAAAGCAGTAACCAATTGCGGCCAGCTCATCATTATTGCAATCTTATCCGCAACAGCTTGCTTGATAAAAAAACTGATTAAGAAATTGCTTATCAGAAACAGAAAAGAAAACTTCACTAAGGCTGCTGGAATCAATCCTAAGAAGAAATTCTTCTTTCTTAATAAATTAAATATATACACCAAAGAAATGTTTCCTAAGATTATAAAAGGTACCATTGGAGCCATAACCATTGGCAATAGCCCGAATGATAAAGAAACGATGCTTGGCAATAAACAAAGTAAAATAGCCCCTCTCATTCCCAATAAAACAACTGCAATCAATAAAGATGCATTAACTATCGTTCCAGTTATTATTTGATTGTTTATTAATGGAGCGAAAGAAACAATAAGAAGCAAAACAAAAAATTGAATCAAAGATAATGCTATTTTTTTATTTAACGATAATACTTGTTCCATATTATTTTTCTTTTATTATCTTAATCTTATCCTTTTCTTTTTTAGAATAATGAGTATGGCATATTTTATGAATAATTTTCTTATTTTTGAAAAAATCTTTATAAAGAAGATTCACAACTGGACTTTCGTGAGCCATCCTTAATCCCCACTTCTTGTCCACCTCATACAAAGCTACTGCCCTCTTTCTCCTTATCTCCTTATCGGTCGGCATCGGTTGTCCTCCTCCTCCGACACATCCTCCAAAACAAGTCATCACCTCTACATAATCATATAATTTTGGATTCTTTTTTAATTTCTCTAAAAGATTCTTAGCATTGCCCAGTCCATTAACAATAGCTATTTTTACCGTAATCTTCCCTATTTTAATTTTCGCCTCCTTGCATTCCTGCATTCCCCTTATCTCTTTAAAATCAATCTTCTTTAATTTCTTACCAGTCACTTTTTCGTATACGGTTCTTAAAGCCGATTCAGTTACTCCGCCAGTAGCCCCGTAAATAACTCCAGCCCCAGTATATTTATTCCAAGGAGTATCTGGTTCTTCTTCTTTAATATTATTAATATCTATTCCTTTTCTTTTAAATAGCTTAGCTAATTCTCTAGTTGTCAAAACATGGTCTATCGGCTTTAATCCATCGACATAAAGTTCTTCTCTTGTTGCTTCATATTTTTTTGAAGTACAAGGCATGATTGAAACAACGACTATTTTTTTAGGATTAATTTTTTCTTTCTCGGCCAAGTATGTTTTAGTTAATCCTCCTAAAATTATTTGCGGAGATCTAACGGTCGTCAAGTTCTTCATAAATTCAGGATAATTAAGTTCAACATATTTAACCCACGAAGGACAACAGGAAGTAAACATTGGCAATCCTTTTTGAGTAGTTAATCTTTCAATCAATTCCCCCCCCTCTTCGATTGTTGTAATATCAGCTCCGACTGAAACATCAAATACTTTATCAGCCCCTAGCTTCTTCATTCCAGCGATCATCTTGCCCGTGACAATAGTTCCGTAATCCATCCCAAACTCTTCTCCCAAGCTGCTTCTAATTGCAGGAGCAAATTGAAAAACAACGTATTTATTCTTATCGTCTAAAACTTTTAAAACATCGTTGATAGCATCAACTTCTTCAAAAGCTCCGCTCGGACAATGGACCAAACACTGCCCACAGTAAATACAATCCTTGCTTTCTTCTTTTGATGGGACAACCTCCCAAAAGAAATTATTTTCTTCCACTTTTAAGAATCCGACTCCTTGTCGATCGCACATCTCAACACAATTATGGCAATCAATACATTTTGAAGAATCGAATATAATTGACGGTCCAAATTGATATTTAGGGAAAAATTTCTTCCTATCTTCAAGCTTTGATATCTCTATGCCACATTCTCTAGCTAAAGCAAGAAGTTTGCAATGATAGCTTCTAACACACCCGCTACATTTTTCAATATGCTGAGAGAAAATAAGCTCTAAGTTGGTTTTTCTAATTTTTTTAATTTCTGGAGAATCGGTAATAACCTCCATTCCTTCTTCTATCTCAACCGAACAAGATGTATACAATCCTTTTCTGCCTTTAATTAAAACTAAGCATAAACGGCAACTGCTTTTCGGTTTTAAATCAGAATGATAGCAAGCAGCGGGAATCTTGATATTATTCCTCCTCGCTACCTGAAGAATAGTTTCTCCTTTTTCTCCAACAACTTCCTTATTATTAATTTTTAATTTAATATTTTTCATTTTTTAATAACTTTCTCAATTAAAGATATAAAAGGAACAGGGATGCCTCTTCCTAAAGCACAAAAGCTTGATTCTCTAAGGCTTAAAAATAATTCATCAAGAACATCATAATCAAGCTTTCTCTTTTTAACCATTTCGTAAATTCTATAGGCTCCTTCCCTGCAAGGAACGCATTTATCGCAATTACCAATATGAAAAAATTCAGCCCATTTTTCCATTAAAGCAAAAACATCTGTTTTCTTTTTATTATAAATTGTGATAGAACCAGCACCAGTAACTGGCCTATTTAATTCTTCCACAATCATTATTTCTCCTGAAGCTCCTCCTCCAATTTGAGCAAAGAAATCAAATGACGGATAGTTAGTAGTCTTTTTTAAAACTTCGAAGATGGTCATCTCTTCTGGAAGTTCATAAACTCCAGGATTTTCTACATCTCCATTAATAGAATAAAATCTCTTTTTCTCGTATTTATTTTGAGCAATTTTAGAAACATAATAAAAAGTCTCGACGTTATTCATTAGGGTTGGACAATCAAATAATCCGCTATCGGTCAAAAAAGGAGGCTTCTTTCTCGGCTCAGCCCTCTTTCCTTCTATTGATTCGCAAATAGCCGTCTCCTCGCCACCAATATATCTTGCTTTCTTTTCAAAAATAACGATATTTCTTTTACCAATTACCGATTCAATCTTTTCTTTCATTTCCTTGTAATACTTACTGTTAATGTAAAGATAGCCTGTTTCAGCAGAAATAGCTTTCATCGCCAAGTCAATTCCATTAATAACTTCGTCTAAATAATTTCTTAAAATATATCCATCCTTAAAAACATCTGGTTCGCCTTCAGAGGCATTACAAATCACATACTTAATTTTTCCTTTAGATTTTTTAGCTAGTTCCCACTTTAAACCAACCGGAAAACCTCCGCCTCCGCGGCCCTTCAATCCTGATTCTTTTAGCTTTTCTATTATTGAATTCTTTGGCATATCAGTGAGCGATAGCTATTGAAAAATTAAGTAAAGAGGCAAATCCAACCCAAATTAAATATGGTAAAAGAAGATAGGCCGAAGCCTTTGAAACTTTAGAATAAGACAATATCATCACAACTATCATTATTATCAAAGCAACAATATCAACAAAAGCCCATAGATATTGTCCTAAGCCAAAGAATATAATTGGCCACAATAAATTAAGAATCAGTTGGACAAAGAAAAAAACCATTGGTTTTTTAACATTTTCTTTTTCTCTCAATCTCCAAATTAAATAAGCTGATGTCCCCATTAAAATATATAAAACAAACCAGACTGGGGCAAATATCCAAGCGGGAGGAGCGAAAACAGCCTTATGACTTATTTGGCTATAAGTTTCTGGCATAGAAACTCCAGATAATTGAGAGCCGAGATATCCGGTCAATAATGACAGGGCTATAAAAGAAAAGAGAAAAATTATTTGTTTGGTTTTTTTCTTCATATTTTTATAGTTAATTTTACTATTTAATTATATTTCCTTTCTTCCTTTTATACAATGTTGACATAACAATAAAGTATTTCAATTATTCAGCCCATAATTTGATACAGCATCAGCCCTTAAAATACTCTTCAGCGAGCTGAAAGGAAAAATAACGTCCTGTCTTCCCGCAATATAAACAGCAACCTGATTAGCATCAAAATAAAAAACAATGGTATCTTTATTAAATGTAAATGTTTTAAAATTTTCTACCTTAGGGCCAGCTCCCGCTCTTACTGATTCTTCGTCAGTAAGGCCATTGTCGCTATTTACTTTTAATAAATACTGTATTGTTTTAGCAGAAATGACGTTAAGATAGTCTTTGCTAGAATCAAGAATATCGGAAAGGCTAATAACTTTTCCTTCTTTTAAATCATAATTAAAGCTTTGCGAAGAAGTATTTGGATGAGCCCCTCCAGTATATTCAGAAATTTCAAACCTAATACTTATAAAATCTTTATTAATTTCATAGGGTTCATAAAATATCTTTAATGAATTTTCTCCATTCCAAGCATCAGTACTACTAACTTTTTCTTTGAAAGAAGATATGATATTTTCGACGAAATTACTTATTTCTATATTAACCTGTCCATTTTCAACCGCTCCGACATAAGGATACATCGACTCAATTGTATAATTTTTGCCACTTTCTGTTTGCTTTTCTAAAAATATATATGGCTTAATGATTTTAAAAATATTTTTAATATCTTCTGCCCTAGTAATCATCTTTAAATATTCATCTCCCCACTGCTTGTCGCTTCTCAGTGGATCTGTTGAATATACAAAAGCAAAAACGTCAATATTATTCCTTCCTAAATATTCTCCCTTTTTATTATCTTGTTTCTCCCAAAAAGAATAAGGGACAATCGATATCTTAAAAAGGTTTGCCTCCCCGTAATTAAAAGAAATATATCGAATTCCGTTTTCACCTTCCGTTCTCTCTACTTGATATTTATTTTTCCAATCGCTCGGCAACTTAATAGAAAAACTAAATTCTTCGTTGCTATAGGTAATTGCTTCAATTAATCCTTTTTCGCATTTTCCATTATATAAATCCCAAACATTGCAAATATTTCCGTTAAAAAAAGAACAATTGCCATTTTCCTTATCGTTGTCCATTCCCGTAATCTCGTATTTGCCTCCTAAAATGGCACAATATACTGCCGCTTCGGTGATATACCCCGCAACCTTCAATCCTCCGACAGGACAATCTCCGTTTAACAAAGAATCTGCCTCGCATTGGCGGTTATCTTCAAATAAACAAATCTTGTATTCATTTCCATCTCCCCTTTGCTTTGTCTGGATAACTCCTCCCTTATCTGTACAATTACTAGAAGACGAATCTAAAATATTTAATCCTGGAATATTAGGAGTCTCAAATTTATTTCCGCTAAAAAAACAATAAATCGTAATAATTAAAAGTATTGAGACAATGATGATTAATATTTTTTTGTCCATACTGGTTAATTCTTTATTTCTATCTTTCCATTTTTAATGCTTTCTCTCAACTCTTCACTTGATCTTTCGGCTAAAGAATTTAGAAAATCTGCTCTTTCTGTTTCTTCCATTAGTTTAGGCTGGGATAGTTTATTTATAATTGGATAAAGAGTGTAAACTTTTTTATCTTTGTACATCTCCATTCCCACTCCTAACCCTTCTTGAGTATCTTTAGAGAAATACTGGTCAAAAATAAAGTTACCCAATGAATAGAAAATCAGCTTTCCATTGTATTGCTCGATATTTTGCGTAACATGAGGATGGCCTCCAACAATTAAGTCTGCTCCTGCATCTATCATTGCGTGAGCCAATGCTTCTTGTACCTTTGAATTAATGGTTTTGTATTCCGTTCCCCAATGGACCAAAACAATTAAAAAAGTTTCTGAATTGTAAAATCTAATATCTTCAATTTGGCTTGCTATCTGCTTGTTTGAACAATTTGAAGAAAAAGTAACATTGACTCCATAATAAGTAATGCCGTCTTTTTGATAAATATAATCAGAATCACAATCAACTGGATCGCCCGCAAAAGCAATATCATTTTCTTTCAATATATTTTGAGTTTCTTCTAGTCCGATTCTTTCCATATTAAGGGTATGATTGTTAGCCAAAGAAACTAAAGAAAAATTACCTGCCCTCAATGATTCTATGCTTTTTTCATCAAAAGAAAAAGTTAGAGAACTGTCAGGAAAATCTTTAGGATTTTTATTGATCGGACCCTCTAAATTTCCAACCGCAAAATCAAAACTATTTAAAAAGTCTTTAATAACATCTATAGGATAGGTAAAAGATGATTTTTGCATTAGCCTCTCAACTCCTCGATCAAACATCATATCTCCAACGAATAAAATGCTTTCTGGCTTGTATTCTTCTTGTTTTGGAGCTTCAACCACAGAAGAGATGCTTGCTGGGGCAGCTTCTGGTTTAAAAACCTGCATTCCGCAAAACAAAAAAACTGCTATAAAAATGATTAACAATATTTTCCCTTTCATATTTCAATTATATCACAAAAAGTCTTGAGGGGAAATCCTTAAAATGGTATATTAAAGACAACAATAACCTAAAAACCTATGAAGAAGAAGGAGGCAAAAACATATAAAGAAAAATATATTCCGATAGAATTCCCTAAAGACGAACAAATACATAACCACATAATTGAATGGTGGTATTTTAATGGTAATCTTGAATCAAAAGACGGACAAAAATTCTCATACATGAATTGCCTTTTTGCAGCTGACCCTAAAAAAGTCAATATTCCCTTCCTAAAAAATGGCCTAATTAATCAACTATTTTTCTCCCATTATTTATTAAGCGATAATAAAAACTGTTTTGAGAATATAACCAATCCTTTATCCATTATTGACCCTAATAGCTTCACTAAGCCCCTTTTATGGGTCAATTATGATAATTCATGCTTAATTGAAGAAACCGCTCCCTTCAAATACCATATAGTCAACGATTTCATCGACCTTACTTTGGAATCTCAAAAGAAACCCCTCTTGTTAAATAAAAGTGGCTTTTTAGACTTAGAAGTTAAGACAACCTACTATTATTCCTTAACAAGTCTTAAAACCTCGGGAATTATAAAACAAAAAAACAAATGGATTCCCGTTAATGGATTATCATGGATGGATCACCAATGGGCTCAAACACCTTTAACCAATGATGATAAGTGGAGATGGTTCTCTGTGCAATTAGATAATGATTGCGACGTTATCTGTTTTGTTTACGGAGACAAAATAAAAACCTCTCACGCCAGCATGATTGATAAAAATAATAATATTAAGACAACAAATAATGTCGAAATAGTTCCAGGGAAAATAAAATACAAGAACAAAGCAACTGGCAATGAATATTATTTAGAATACAATATTAAAATACCAGAATTTAATTTAGAACTAAAAACAACTCCCTTTAAAAAAGACCAAGAGATGATATTTGAAACAATCAAATATTGGGAAGGCGGAATAGGGATAGAAGGAATAATGAACGGTAAAAAAATTCAAGGAAAAGGATTCTGCGAGTTGGTAACCTCAGAAAGGACTAATCTTTTTGAATATGCCATCAAAAAAGCCAGAGAAAACCCGATTACAAATTTCAAAAACATTTCTGATTTGTCTATAAAATCAATTTACCTTTTGAACGAAAAAAGGAGAAAGAAAAATTAATGGTGAACTAAAGCTCTTTCCCTCCATTTACCTTTAATAAAAACAAGATAGCCGAGTCCAGCGGCAATAGTGTTTGCCACTGGGAAAGACCAACAAATTCCCGCAAACCCTAAAATACCTGAAAGAATATAGGCAGTTGGAATTCTTAAAATCCAAAGGGAAATAATGGCTAGAACCATAGAAGTTTTTGTGTCTCCAGCTCCAGAAAATGTTCCATTGAATATTTGCTGCATGCTTAAAAATCCAAAGAATAAAGACATGATTTTAAGATACTGAACACTCTGAGCTATAACAGCTGGATCATTAGGGACAAAAAGTCTCGAAATCCCTTCAGCAAAAAAGAACGATAATATTCCCAAAAAAGTTATAACCCAGAATGACATTTTAGCGACAGATTTAGTAATAGCTTCCGCTCTTTCAAAATTACCAGAACCAATACTTCTTCCTACCATAACCGAGGTAGCCATCATGAAAGACATTGAAACAACCATAATCAACCCCAATATTTCTCCTCCGACCCCGTAAGCAGCAATACTGGTCGTTCCCAATCTAGCAACCATGAATGCAATAAATACAAATCCTAATGATCGAGAAAACTGCTCCATTGAACTAGGAATTCCGATGCTCAAAATCTTTTTCATCATCTTCCAATTAATTTTGAAATTTTCTCTTTTTAAGACAATTCCATTTTTACCTTTTAAAAAGATATACCCAACAATTAAAGTATTAACTACTTCACAAAAAAGCGTTGCCATAGCCGCACCCTCAGTTCCTAATTGAGGAATAAAACCAAAACCAAAGATAAAGATAGGATCTATTAAAAAATTAAGAAGAACTGTAGTTAAAATAATATATACTGGAGTTTTCACATCTCCCATTGCTCTCATTAAGGCCTGATAAAGAGCAAAAGCGAAAATGAATAGAGTGCTGACAAAGAAAAGCTGTAAGTAAGAAATGACGCCATAAGGAATAAGCTGTTCCGCTCCAATCATTTTAACTAAGAAAGGAGAAACAAAATATCCCAGAACTGATAAAGCCAAAGAAACGATAACCATTAAAACTATCAACTGGGCAGAAATAAAGTTTATCTTTTCGCCATCCTCTCTTCCTTTATGGTGCGAAATCAAAACAGTTCCCGAAATAAACAATCCTGCACCCAAAGAAATAACAAGAAAAACTATTGAAGAACAAATAGAAACAGCGGCCAAACTCTCTGAATTCAGCCTGCCTAGCCAAAAAGCATCGGTAATCGAATAAGCCGATTGTAAAAAATTGGCGATAGCAATAGGAATAGACAGTTTAAAAAACTGCCTCCAAATTGACTCTTCATTAATTTTTCTTTTTATCTTTTCCATAATAATTTAAAAACAAAAAGCTAGGTCGCCCTAGCTCCGTGCTTTAACTTAAAGATTTCTTACTTTAATGAAAACGAAGCCTTGACGGTAATCATAATTTCTTTTTCTACTGTAGAAGTATCGTAATTCCCATAATCAGAAATGTCAATTGAATTAGGCTGCATTACCTGAACTACACCCATGCTAGCAGACTTCAATGTTCCAACCTTCTTTCCAGTACTTTGAGCTATGCTACTAGCTCTTGTTTGAGCATCTTTCATTGCTTCTGGTAAAAGAGTAACTCTCATCTCAGGAAGCTTGCTGTAGTAATATTCAGGAGAATAGGCGGAGAAAATAACACCTTGGTCAATTACAGTTTGAGTGCTCTTTGAAATGTTCTGTATTTTTTGAATATCTGATGACTGTACAATTACATTCTGAACTAAAGAATATTCAATCGGGGCACCAGATGTCTTATTGTAATTATACTGTTCCTGCATTGCTACTGGAGAAATAGTTAATTCAGCAGTAGTGATTCCATTATCTGTTAAAAATTTTAATACTACAGCTTCATCCGCCTTCATTTGAGCATAACCGCTCTTTAAGCCAGAAGCATAAACAGTTCTTGAAAAGCTACCATTCCATTTAACTATATCTGCTGTAACAGACTGTTTAGCTGAACCAGTCACGCTTAAAGAATTGTCAGCTGCTTTTATTTGGTATAGCGAAAATGAAATTATGCTAACTCCAATAACAAGGAATATTCCTAAAATTACTGAAGTCTTAATTAAACTTTTTTCTAAAATTTCCATGGTTTTTTATTTATTATTATACCTAAATAATAACACTATTAAATATTTTGTAAAGGATGTATTTGTTATATCTCGTAAACTTCTCCATAAAAAGGGACTATTAAGTCTCCCTTACTTATTCCCTCCAAAGATTGAGCTAATGAAACGCTAGACTCTTCTTCTCCATGGATTATAAATATTTTCTTAGGATAAGGATTTTTGATTGTTTCTATCCAGTTAAACAAAAACGCTCTATCTCCATGAGAAGAAAAAGAAAGAATAGTTGCTACATCGGCCCCAACCTTTATCTTCGACCAATCGACATCAACAATTTTTTCTCCCTGTGAAAGCTTCTTACCCAAAGAACCTTCTGGTTGAAAAGAAACTATTAATAAAGTATTGGCTGGGCTTCCCAAATACTTTCTTAAATAGCCTTTAATTTTTCCTCCTTCAAACATTCCGCTTCCAGCAAGAATTATCTTAGGTGGCGTCGCCTTATCAACTCTTCCCGATTGAGCCTCGCTTCTAATTACTTCTAACCCAGGAAAATTAAACAAATCATCTCCTTTAGAAATAAGCTCCTTTGACTCTTTATCATAAAATTCAGGGTACTGCTTGTATATATCTGTGGCTCTGACGGCCAATGGACTATCTAAAAAAACCGAGAGATTAGATATCTTTTTATTCTCTATAAAATCATTTAATAAATAGAGTAATTCCTGTGTTCTCTCTAAAGCAAAAACTGGAATCATCAACACTCCCCCCTTTTTAATTGTTTCTTCTATTTTTTGTTTAAATATTTCTTTTCCTTTTTCCTTGGATTCGTGCAACCTGTCTCCATAAGTAGACTCGACAAAAACAACATCAGCCCCAGAAATGAATTCTGGATCGTTGACGATGGGAGCAGGAGGATTACCTAAGTCTCCAGAAAAAACAAGCTTCTTCTCTTTGTCTTGATCTTTTACCCATACTTCAAAAATAGAAGAGCCTAAGATGTGGCCAGAATCTCTTATTTTTACCCTTACACTCTCATTAATATTTTTTTCTTCTCCATACTTTAAACAAGTAAAAAAACCAATTAATGAAAAAATATCGCTAGTTGTACAATAAGGGGCACAGAAAGGTCGCCCTTCAATTTGAGCGACCTTAAGTGCATCCAAAAGTATTATTTCTGTTAAGTCTCTAGTTGGTGCAGTTGAATATACTCTTCCACGAAAACCATCAGCAAAAAGCTTAGGCAATCGGCCGCAATGATCTAAGTGGGCGTGAGTTAAAAGAACAAAATCTATTTCCTTAGGATCAAAAGAAAAATCCTCTAAATTTTTATTATAGCTTCGTCCTTGAAACATTCCACAATCAACTAAAAATTTAGTTTCTTCAAGCTCAATCAATATGCACGAACCAGTTACTTGGCGACAAGCACCATTAAAAGTTACTTTCATTATATAGGGCTGATTTCTTTTTTCACTAATGGAGAAAACCAATCAACTTTTAAACTTGCCATTCCCATTGTTATGTCTATATTTATTTTCTTATCTTTAGAATTGTAATCCAATGATTGGTAAACATTGTCACCAACCAAGGAGAACCCTGGCAATTCTTGAGAAGAGAAGCCCGATTCAATCTTTATTTGTACCCCGGTAGTCTCAGGTAAACTTATATTTACAGAACTAGCACCAGCCTCAATAGTCACACTAGAATCAACATTATCCCCTAGCTTTAAAGAAAGATTAGAGGCTCCTGTACTAATCTTGATATTTTCCGCCCTTATTTCACTTAAATCAATATTATTATTAGAACCACCACTATTTAAAACAAAATCCAAGGGAACTTTTTTATCGATACCGATATTAAATTGATTTTTCAAATCAGCACCCCTTGCCATTTCATTTTTCCCCTGAAGACTAATGTTAACTTTTTGAACTGGCCCATTAATTGACTGACCAACTTCGCTTCTCATCATGCTAGTCATGAGCCTTCCTTCAATTAAATTATCTGAATCTATCCCATAAACATTTATTTCTCCGGGGCCAACATCTAATTCAATCTCTGCTTTTTCCAAATTAATATCTTTAGAGACAACTATCGGTGTAATATTATTTTGATAAACAACATCAACTGTGTTGGTAGCGTATAAAGCTACGGAGTAAAAAAACAAACTAACGCATATTATCGTAATTATACTCCCTACCGTAGTTGAGATAATATTCTTTTTCTTAAATAAAGATAATCCTACAAAAACAATGAATAGCGGCCATAAAACACTAAAATCAATCCTCAAAGGATATATGTTGAGATTGTTTATTAAAAAGACCAAGCCAATAATAACTGCAAAAATACCTAAAAAAGCTCTATTAATATTATACTCATAAGCTTCTCTAGGCTTTGATTTAAATATTCCCTGTTTCATCTTTTTATTCTTTATTGCTGAAAATAATCTTTGCTCCGATTAAAACTATAATTAAAGACCAAACGACTCCCCAATTGATAAATGAAAATGGGCTAAAATCAAAAGCATGCTCAAAAAGAATATTCAAGCCCACAAAAACGATTATTAATCCAATAATGTTTTTAGCACTCTTTATCCAATTGCCGTTCTTCTTGATTTCCTCGGCAATATCCTGAGTTTTTTCTTGAGCATCAGTAATCACATCTTTCATTTCTTTATTCTTCAATTTTTGTCCTTCTCCATCAGGAATTATTATTGCTAAAATAAGATAAATGATAATCCCAGAACCACCAGTAAAAGTTAATAGGATAAACAAGATCCTGATGATCAAAGAATCTATTTCGAAATATTCTCCCAAGCCTCCGCAGATTCCAAAAATAACACGATCGGTTTTTGAGCGATAAAGCTTTTTTGTATTGCTCATTTTTTTTATTATTTATTGTTATAATCTTATTATATCACAAACTATAAAAGTAAAAAACCGCCGAAGCGATTTTCTACCGTAGTTTTTATTCTTTGCCCATAAAATAGGCGAAAGCCAAGTACAGTGCTGACAATCCAACCAAGTCATATACTATATTAGATAGCATAGATGCGTTTCCGAATAGTGCGGCAACAAGATCAAAACTAAAGAAACCAACTAATCCCCAGTTTAACCCTCCAATAATCACTAGTACTAAAGCAATTAAACCTAAAGCGTTTAGTTTTTGCATTTTATTTCTCTTGATTTGTTATGCGACCTTTTTATGTACTAATGATATTTTACCTTGCCCTGTTTTTGTTGGCAATGAAATTATCCACAAGTCGATATTTAATTCAAGCTTTCTATTAATTTAAGCTCTCTGACTAAGACTTCTCCATTATTTTCCACTCCTCTAATTTCAACTCTTTCTCCATTGATTAAGTCTGAGCACAAATTATTTTCATTTTTGCAAACACTATCTCCGTCAAAAGAAAGTTTAATACTATTGGCTGGAGCACCAAAATTTTCGTAAGATAAATACCAAACATTCCCTATAAAACCAGGGTTATTAATTATAATATTACCCTCTTTGAAAAAATTGATATTCTCTTCTTCTCCTGAAGAAGAAAAAAATTCCCAATAAACAAAAATTCCAATAATCATTAATACTATTACGCTCAAAATCATAATAACCAAAGAAATTCCTTTATTTGCTTCAAGCATATTATTTTATTTAAGGCTGAAGAATATCTTCCGTTCTTCCGTCTATACTAATTATTACTTTTTTAATTGATGAGAATTGCATTAAGGTTTGAATAATTTGCTGCCTAATAGCTAAAACTTGGCAAGAGCCTCCGATTCCTTTTTCCAATGCCTCATTAAAATCTATTCTTGCTGTTCCATCAATGATAGTCAAACTATTAATCTTCACTCCTTCGTTTATACCACTGAAATAACCTTCTTGTTTTTCCGCAACAGTTAATCCTTTTAATAATTCCTCGATTGTTGCCCTAGCAATTCCTTCAGTCTTATTTATCTCTCTTTCTATTGAAGAAAGATTGGTGCATGAATTGTCCACCTCTTTGCTAAAATATAATTTAACCTTGATTTTTTCTAAAGTAACCTTAACTAAAAAACTTGTAGTCCTAGAATTTTCTTTTATTCCACTTGGATTTTCATTATAGAAAACAAGGGAAGCATCTTCTTTGCTTGGAGTTTTGAAATCTAAATTAGCCTCAAAGCTAACTGGAGATTTCATGAAATCCGATGTCGTCATTAAAGGAGCTGAACCTAATATCGCTCCACTAGAATCAATCAAATCAACCCTTCCTGTCTGGCCCTCGAAGCCAAACCATTTGTCTCCCGTGACAACACCCCTTATTAACAAGGGAGAGGAAATGGTCTGTCCTTCTTGAACGTTATATATTTCTATCCCTTCCTTAACCGAAGCAATCTCTTTTTTCTCAAAATAATACTTTATTAAAAAAACAAACCCGACTATTAAAACCAAAATCAATCCAATAATTATTTGATTTCTCTTTATGGTCATATTGTTTCAATTTTATAGCTTGATAATTTATCATTATTTTCAAAAACAAATTCACCTTTAAATTTATTTCCTTTTAAAAATAATGGCATCCAATATATATCGTCAGCCCACATATTATCAAAAGGAATTTCTTTTATATCAAACCACTGAGGGAGCATCTCCTCGCTCTCCATTATTTCCCCGCTGTATTTTAAAACATTAAAAATATGGACTTCTAATAACTTCCTCGTATCAAGATATTGGAAGATAACTGTCCCTTTTTCTTCTAGATCATTAATCTCCAATCCAGACTCTTCTTTCATCTCTCTGATTGCCGCCTCGATTATCGTCTCTCCTTCTTCCACTTTTCCTCCAAAGCCATTCCACTTTCCCTTTCCCCAGCCCCTCTTCTTCATTCCCAAAAGAATTTTATCTTCTTTCACAACAAGACACAGTGTTAGTATTTTAGGTTTTGAAAATGTTTCCATGTATACATCTTAATATAAAACAAATAGAAAAACAACTTCCTAATATTTTAAACTTAGGATATAATCAAAGCATGATTGAACAATTCTTAACAGCAATATTAATGGGAATATTGATAAACCTTGATGTTTGTCCTTTAGTTGCCAATCTTGCAGCTATTACCTATGTTTCCAAAAACTCAAAAGGAAAAAAGAGTATAATTATTCATGGATTATTTTATTCCCTTGGAAGAATTTTAAGCTACACTTTATTAGCTCTTCTTGTATATTTCGGACTTTCTTCTTTCCATCTTTCTTTCTTGACCCAATATGGAGAAAAAATAGCTGGAGCAATTATGATTATTTCTGGGATAATAATGTTCGTATTGGCTAATAAAGATGACGATGAGGAAGAAAAAGAAATAAAAAATAACACACTTTCAAATGGTTATCTTGGTTCTTTTTATTTAGGAATAATGTTATCTTTGGCATTTTGCCCTCACAGTGCCGCTCTTTTCTTTGGAATATTAATTCCTCTAACTATAAAATCAGCAGTCGGATTATTTCTTCCTCCCTTTTTCGCTATCGGAGCCAGCTTACCGATTATGATTATTTCCTTATTCTTAAGTTACAACACTGATAAAATAGAAAATATTTTCAATAAAATGGAAAAGCTGGAACAACCCTTAAGATATGTTACAGCTGTAATGTTTCTAATTGCGGGGATAGTATTTCTTCTTAATTAAAAAAAGGAGATTAATCCCTTTTAATGACAGCAATTGCATTGATCGATTGGACAAAGTTTGCCAACTTTCATGCCCCCCGATAGTATGCCCTTACTGTTGAACCACTCTCTTCTGCCCACAACATACTGCTCGGCACAGATTGAATTTTTGAAAAATAATAACATGCCAGCACTGTTTGATGGGTTCAGCATCAGTCCCTTGCTTGTTCCCGAAGTCGAGACGACTACGTAATTACCCATTGGATCAAGAGATAAATCTTTCTCAAAAATTTCTTTGAGAAAGCAATCTTGACTGCTGGACTTGAGTCCCCAAAATCCAATCCACTTATTGGGTGGCGTGGGTGTTTTTGTTCCTTGTGAAACTGCTTCCATGTGTACACCTAGGCGCAGATGTTTTTAAAAGGCGCCACAAAGATATTACAAAAATTAAAGACTATTGTCAATTATTCCTGCCTCAAGGCGTTAATTGGATCCATATTAGCTGCTTTTTGAGCAGGATAGACTCCAAAGAACATTCCGACTAAAGCCGAAAAAAACAAAGACAAAATGATTGAAAGCGGAGAGACAGCATAGCTCCAGTTTATACCAAAAGATATGGCAACATAGTAAATCAAAAATGAAACTCCAGCTCCAATAATCACTCCAAGCAATCCTCCTAGGAATGTTAAGATGGAAGCTTCTAATAGGAACTGCCAAAGGATATCTTGCTTCTTTGCTCCTACCGACCTCCTCAGGCCAATCTCAAAAGTTCTTTCAATAACCGAAACATACATAATATTAGTGATTCCAACGCCTCCTACCAATAAAGATACGGCCGCTATAACCGCCAAAAGAAGCGTAATCGCAGACAAAACTGTCCCGACCATAGCTTGAGCATCGCCCATAGTCATGACCTCAAAATCATCCTCGTCGGGATTATCAATATTATGCAACTCTCTCATTAAAGAAATTAATTCATCTTTGGTTTGATTAATACTACCAGCATCCTTAACTTTAACCGACAAACCAATAATATAATCAGTGCCTAAAAGTTTTTTCTGCATTGTTAAAGTAGGAATGTAAACCATGGAATCCATACTCATCCCGAAGGTAGCACCTCTTTCTTCTAAAACTCCGACTACTTTAAACGGCTTACTTCTAACGTAAACTGTTTTATCTATCGCATCATCGTCTCCAAATAAATCATCTTTAATTTTACTGCCCAAAACAATAACCGAAGATGCCGAATCTTCTTCATCGGTAGTATAAAATCTTCCTGTTGCAACGGGAATCTTTTCAATTAAAGGAGCATTAGCTCCATAGCCTAAGATTATCGCACTTTTAGCCGCTCCTTGATATTTAATAATCTCTTGGCCAGTTATGTATGTATATAAAATATCTACGTTGTCAGCCTTTTTAATTTCATCGACATCCTTGTTCTTAAAAGTAGTGATAGTCGTTCCAGAAGCAAAGCTGGTAGAGCTACCCGCAGCTCCCTTTCCCGGAACCCTAACTTCAATATTTATCGCATCTGAACCATAGGCCTCTAATTCTTGCAGAACCATAGCCTTAAGACCGTTTCCTGCTGCAATCATAATAATTAAAGATGCTATACCGATAGCAACAGCGATGATAGTCAAAATCGTCCTTGATTTTTGACGCATCAAACTAATAAATGCTGATTCAATTTGAGTAAATATTTTATTCATATCTTAAAGCTTCTATTGGATTTAAAAGACTAGCTTTCCTTGCTGGAGCGATTCCAAACATTAATCCAATTCCGATTGAAACAACACATCCCAAGATTATCGAAATTGGCGAAATTATTAAATCCCAATGATAATTCATGGCATTAATAATTATAGATATCAAGGCCAAAAGAAGAGAGCCTATGATTATCCCGATTATTCCACTAATAAAAGTAATCGTCATTGCTTCAATTAAAAATTGCCTAGTAATATCTGCATTTTTAGCTCCAATAGCTTTTCTCAACCCTATTTCTTTAGTTCTTTCTTGCACCGTAGCAAGCATTATATTCATAATTCCAAAACCTCCAACAATCAAAGAAATAGCAGCGATAGCCGCTAAGAAAAATCTTAAAGCAGTAGTAATACTAGAAATACTTTCTAGAGCCTGAGCGGTTGAAGATACGGTAAAATCATCTTCCTTCGCATCAGAAATATTATGCCTGTCTCTTAAAATATTTTTAATGTATTCGATTGTTCCATCAATATTTTCCGTTTTATCAACTTTAATTCTCATTATGCTGATATGATTAATTCCCAAAAGAACATTTTGAGCTGTTGAGATGGGAACAAATAAATTTCCGTCTTCGTTTTGCACCAAGCTACCTCCTTTAGCTTTTAAAATTCCAATAACTGTAAAATTAGTTTTTTTAATTTTAATTCTTTGTCCGATTGGATCTTGATCGCCGAATAAATCTTTGGCAATTTGATTTCCCAAAACCACTACCTTAGCATTAGTTGATTCCTCTTCTTCGGTGAAAAACCTTCCCTCTTCTATTGAAGAATTCTGAACATCGGGATAACTAGCTGTCGTTCCATAAAAAGTAGCACTTACTTTATTATCCTCAATGGTAATAATGTCGCTTCCCGAAACATACATTGCTAAAGCCTCAATGTGCGGATAGTTTTCTTTCAGTATCGCCTCGCCATCATCATATTTTAATGAAGTAATAACAACTCCAAAAACAGAAGAAGGAGGGCCGTCTTCTTCCGAGTGCCCAGGAAGGACCCCGACTAGATTAGAACCAATACTTTTAACTTCATTTAGGATAAGACCTTGAACGCTCTCTCCAACCGACAAAACTATCATTACCGCAGTAATGCCTATCACAATTCCAAGCATGGTTAAAAAAGAACGCACCTTGTTGCGGATTATCATCTGCCAAGCGTTTTTTATAGATTCGAAAATATTCATATTATTTATTAAGCACGTCTCCGCTGGCTCTCTGTCTCTGAAGAACTTTTACATCTTCAAGAATGACTCCGTCTTTTACTCGAATCATTCTTTCGGCGTGCTCAGCGGTTGATTTTTCGTGAGTAACTAAAATGATTGTATGCCCTTGGTCGTTTAAATCTTGCAATATTTTCATAACTTGAGCTCCCGACTTAGAATCAAGGTTTCCCGTTGGTTCATCGGCAAAAATAACTTCAGGATTATTTACCAAAGCTCTAGCGATAGCTACTCTTTGTTTTTCTCCACCAGAAAGCTTACCTGGGGAATAACTAAGTCTATGACTCAATCCAACCTTTTCCAACAAATCTTTAGCTCTTTTAGTCCTCTCTTCGGCCGATGCACCTGTATATACCAGGGGAAGCATTACATTTTCTAAAACCGATGATCGGTTTAAAAGATTAAATGATTGAAAAATGAAACCGACTTTCTTACTTCTCATTTCCGCCAATTCATCATCATCCAACCCACTGACATCTCTGTCTTCAAAGCTATAAACTCCTCCAGTCGGTTTATCTAAGAAACTCAAAATATGCATCAAAGTTGATTTTCCCGAACCAGAGGGCCCCATTATGGAAACAAATTCACCCTTTTTAATATCGAAAGTCACTCCTTTTAAAACTGGGGTGACTACTTCGTCATTAATAAAATCTTTTTTTAAATCTTTAACACTAATTAACATGCTATTTAGTTTTTAATACTATTTCTTCGCCTTCACTTAATCCTGATAATATTTCAACCTTGCTGTCATCAGCCTTAAGTCCTAGCTGAACCGTTCTTTCTTCAATTTCTTCGTTCTTCAAAACTCTCACGTATTTTTCATCACTATCACTTCTTGACAATACGGCCCTGGAAGGAATATATAAGACGCTATCCTTGCTTTCTGTTTTAATTAAAACATCTGCTGTCATTCCTGATTTAAACGATTCAGCATTATTATCACTGATTCCTACCTTAACTTTGTAATAAACAACATCTTGAATATCAGTTGAAGCTGGATCAATTGATAAAACGCTTCCGGCAAACTTAATATCGTTGCCTAAAGCATCTAAAGTAATAATAACGTCATTTCCTGTTTTTAATTTAACGACATCTGTTTCAGGGATATCAACATCTATTTCGTAGTGAGGAGAAAGCATTTCAACCATTGCTTCAGAAGAAGAAATTAATTCTCCCTCTTTTTTGTTAACTTTAGTTATCACTCCCTCAATTGGGGCATAAATTATTGCTTTATTCCTACTGGCAATTGCTTGATCTAAAACAGCTTGATAGTAAGCGATGTCAATATCTCTTGGCTTAGCTACTAAAGAATCGTAATTAGCCTGCTGCAATGCAAGAGCTGCTTCAGCTGTATCAACAGCTGCTTTAGCTGTATTTAAATTATTTTCATTTTGAATTTTCAAAATAGAAATATCGCTCTGCAGAGAAGAAACTGTTGTTTGAGATGTGCTGATATATGATTTTTGAGTATCAAGAGATATCTTTTCGGCTGAAGTAACCTTGTCTTGATAAGTTAATTCATCACAAGCTCCTCTAATTGCGGTTAATCCCACAAGCATTTTATTTAAAGAAGTTAAAGCTGTTGAAATGGCTTTATCAATATCTTCTGTCTTTCCGCTAGCCTTAGCTGCATCAATATATGTCTTCGTTTCGTCTTTAGGTATCTTTATCTGATATTCTTCATTGTTTCTTACGATTAATCCCTGTTGATCGTTAAATTCAAAATAATTATCCTTTATTCCATCAACAGTTATGTATGCATTATACATTTTAATATATGAATCATTTAAAACATTTAAAGCATAAGAATATTTAGCCGCTAAATTTTTATCAGCCAAAGTCTGCACATCGTTCAAGGTCTCTTTTGACTTATTAAAAGTAATTTGTGCCGACTCAATTTGTTTTTGAGATACATTTATTTGTTCAGTGGTTGCTCCCGCTAATTTTTGGTCCAAAGAAGCTTGAGCTTGAGCGACAGCAGCATTTAATTGAGATAGAGATAAATTAGCTAGCCATTGTCCAGCCCTTACCGTGTCTCCTTCTTCTACCCTGACAGTTTCAACCACACCCATTCCATCAAAATGAAGGGATAGATCATTAGATGATTCTACCTTTCCAGTAGCATCAACTGTTTGGACTAAGTTTCCTTTTTCCACTTTTACTGTTTCATATTTTGAAGTCTTTTTTCCTCCCGACAAAAAAGAAAAACCGACCACCGCAATAATGATAATTGATATTAAGATAATCCAAGTCTTTTTTGATTTAAAGTTAATTTTAAATTTCATTTTTATATTTCTTATTTTTATTTTATATATAATAATACCATGTTAATGCCTGTCTTTCAAATTAATTGTTTTCATAATCTTCTGAAAGATCAAACGCATTTCAAGATGTTCTTTTTCACTTAGGCAAGAGAATATTTCTTTGACTATTTTAATTTTTTGAGCTTTTGCTTTTTTAAACATTTCTTTTCCTTCATCAGTGAAGGAAAGAATTACATTTCTCCTATCATCTTCATTAAAACTTCTCTTTAAAAAATTCAACTTTATCATTTTATTAACTAGGACAGTCGTTGATGGAGGAGTAATCTCAAGAAATTCAGAAAGTTCTTTCATGGTAGCTTGCTCTTTTTCATTTATAAAATGCAAAGCTCCCACCTCTGTCATACTCATAATAATATTTGGAAATCCCTTCATCCTTCCCTTAAAGAGCTTATAAACATTAAAAAATGGAAGAATTATTTTATCTGGGTCTTCGTGCATGTATTTAGATTATATAATTATTAGATTATCTAATGATATAGAAAAATACATTCAATGTCAAGAAATCGTTCAATCAGCTGCGTAAATTTCCATCTGACAATCACGACAATTAAACTTAAGAAGAAACTTTTGCCCTCGATCATTAATTAAATAAAGGGGCTCTTTTATCGCTTTCCCGTTTTTAGGGCAAAATCCTAAACAATATTTTATGCAATACTTTGTGGTCATAACCTTATCCCCTTTTTTAATTTCAAAGGCTGGAATAATATTAATTATGCCGTGTCTTTTATAAAACTGTTCCGCTAACTTATTCGAAACATTTGATTCATAAGAAAGACTGTTTGACATAAAAGGAACATCATTTTTTTTAATACTAAATTCTTCTCTTTTATAATTATCTTTTCTTTCTAAAGAAATACTATCCACAGCTTTTCTTCTCATCTCATTGATCTGTGATATGGGAATAAAGTAGGGCCTCTTCCATTCAATTTTAATATCTTTGATCGTATAAATGGTCTCTCCTAATTTTCCTAATTGATTATTTATATTTTCAGTCGCCTTTTCTTTTTTCTCCGCCTCTCTTTTATCTATCTTGATTTCACTAAATCCATGATTTCCCTCTTCGTCACTTACAGTCAAAGAAAAACCTTCTTTGTTCTCTTCAAAAACTACCTCTAGAGGTACTCTCCTTTCTGCTTTAATGCTCTTTAAAAACATTGTATCAGCATTACGATAGACATCTATTCCTTTAACAATTCCTGCCATTTCATTCAAAAATATCTTTTCTTTTGTAACGCTATTCACATTGCTTCCCATGAGATTGCCATTTTCATCAAAAAAACAAATTCCATCTCCATTATTTACCTCGACTTCAGTATCTAAAACAAAATAATCTTCGAAAACATCCTTTACTCTTCCCAATAGTTTTCCAACTGATTTAGGAGAAAGAGAAAGAATATCTTTCTGTCTCTCTTTTAAAAAATATGTTGTGTACCCTCGATTAAATGTTTTTTCTAAGTCTGGATCAAATCCCAAAGAAACAACTCCCAAGGAAGATCTTTTAAGATTATTCTTTTTTGAAATGAGCTCGTTTAACCTTTTATTGTAATAAGCAACAACATTAGAAACATAATCTTCGTCTTTAAGCCTTCCCTCTATTTTAAAAGAAGTAATTCCCGCCTCTATTAATTCTTCAAGATTATTAGAAAGATTAAAATCTTTTAAGCAAAGAATCGGCTTGTTTTTAACAATGGTATTATTATCTCCATCTATTAAGGTATATGGTAATCGGCAAGCCTGGATGCACTCCCCTCGATTGGCACTCCTCCCGCTTAAATACGAACTTAAATAACAACGGCCGGAAAGGCCGACACAAAGTGCTCCATGGACAAACGATTCTAATTCTAAATTGGTATTTTTTCTAATTTCCCTGATTTGCCCCAAAGAAAGCTCTCTAGCTAATATTACTCTCTTGAGCCCGATACTTTCCAAGAATTTTATCTTCTCTAGAGAATAATTATCCATCTGGGTGCTAGCAATTAAAGGAATTGGAGGCAAATCCATTTCCAATATCCCCATATCTTGAATTATTATTCCATCAGCTTTTAAATCATAAAGCTTCCAAATCAAATCATTAACTTCTTTCAGCTCATTGTCGTATAAAATAGTATTAAGGGTAATATAAACTTTAACTCTAAATTGATGAGCATATTCTATTAATTTATCTATCTCTTCTAAAGAGTTAGAAGCAGCACTACGAGCTCCGAACTTAGACGCACCAATATATATCGCATCAGCTCCAGCATTAATAGCAGCAATTCCCGTGCTTAGATTTTTAGCTGGTGCCAAAAGTTCTATTTCTTTAATTTGTTGTTCCATATCCGTTCTATAATCATATACTATTGATATTTATTTTCAATCTTTATAAAAAATGGGTTCCTCAAAATGAGGAACCGTATATCTCTCTGCCTGCTTCTTCGCAGAGGACAGATAGGCCGGAAAGAAGAACCAAGACTTCGGCTTCGTGCATAACTTCGCTCGAATCGAATTCTATTCCTCTATCCTTTAGCCTTAATGATCTCGGATAAACAATGCAATACGATGGACATCGCAGAACTAGACCCCCTTCTTCCTGAGGGTAAGCCAAAAAAGTTCCGCATCTAGGCCTATCCCAGATATAGGAATAGGTTTGCTCCATTGCACGAACAATATTATCCATATCACCTTTTGTTGCTATGTCCTCAAGCCAGTCGCAGAGAAGAGGAGAATAATCGCCTCCAATTGCGTATTTCCCGCGCTCATGATTAGCGACAACATACAGAGAAATAAGTTGCCGTTTTTCTAAATTAGATGCCTCATTATTCATGTAAGCAGAACGGGCAAGCTCAGTAAATAATGCTATTGACTGAACTGCTTCTCGGATTGGTTTCCATGCTGGAACATGGATAGTCACAGCCTTGGGAATAGGAATAATCAATTCAGTGTATCCCAGTTTCCCATCTTTACTCTGGAAAAGATTTTTATCAATCTTTAAAGAATTGAAAAAATCTTCTCGGACTCTAATCGATAGAGCAGGGTCCGAATTAGGAATGAATCCTAACCCATACAGTTGTTTGCAATCCTTGTTGAGACCAAACATATGATCACCAATGTACTACCCACCTTTTGTGGTACCCATACAATATCAAAGAAAATTAAGAAGTCAAGCTACGTCTTTTGATATCTCTCTGATAATTAATAGCAAATCTATGTGCCTCATCTCTTACTCTAATCAAAAGATTTTCATTATTCAAAACAAAATTATCATCTTTATCAAAAAAGAATTCGTTCTTTTTTCTTTCTGGCCCCTTGGCAATTCCAATAACAGGAATGTTAAATCCTTTTTCTTTTAAAACTTTTTTGATTGCATTGACTTGGGGCTTTCCTCCATCAACTAAAATATAGTCAGGCGTTGGCCATTCAGGATGATTAAGCCTTCTCTCTAATACCTCTCTTAAGCAATCAACATCACTTTGCCCTAAAACACTCTTTATCTTGAATTTCTTGTATTCACTTTTAATTAGGCTGCTTTCATCAGAAACCACCATACTTCCCACCATAGCTTCATTGCCCAAATTAGAAATATCGTATCCTTCAATTCGTAAAGATTTTTCTTTTTTCTTTTCGTTAACAAGAAAACTTTTATCAAGCAAGGCAAAATCCCTTATCTTGTTCAATGAAAATATTTGATTTCTTAATCTTTTAGCTTCTTCAAAATTCTCTTCTTTTGAAGCTTCTTTCATTTTTTTCTCCAAAGAAATTATTAATCTTTTCTTCTTTCCTTTTAAAAATACAACTAACGGCCTAATGACTTTGTCTTTATAGTCGTGAGAAGATATTTCATTTGTGCAAACCCCCAAGCAATTGCCTAGCTGATAATCAAAGCAAGGTCTTTTCTGATTAGGATTGCATCTCGATACTTTGAATAAGAAATGAAGGAGCTTTAAAATCTGGGAAGTTTTCATTTCCGCATAAGGGCCAAAAGTATACAGGTAATCCTCTTTTTTTAAATTCTTTTCTCTGACTGCAATTAATTTAGGAAACTCTTCTTTAGTAATAACAAAGAAATTCCAACTTTTATCATCCTTTGTTTTCACATTATATCTCGGCTGGAACTCTTTAATATAGTTAGCCTCAAGAATGACTGCCTCTAAAACCGAATCTGTTGTTTTCCATTTAACATCAGTCACCTCATTAATCAAAGATTCTATCGGACGCAATGTTTTTGGATTTAAATAGCTTCTCACTCTATTTCTCAAAGAAGTAGCCTTACCGATATAAACAAGCTCCTTTCCTTTGTAAAAAAGATATATTCCGGGAGCCTCTGGTATCTTTTTAATTTTATCTTGCCAGTTAGCCATTTTTCAAAACTCTTTTCAAGTACTTACCCGTCCAAGTCGGCATCTTAGACAGCTCCTCGGGAGTCCCTTCTCCAATCATCTTCCCTCCTTGATCTCCCCCCTCAGGACCCAAGTCAATAATCCAGTCAGCACATTTGATAAAATCTAAATTATGCTCAATAACCATTACTGTATTACCTTGAGAAACCAATTTCTGCAAAAGAATTAATAATTTTTTAATATCATCATAGTGAAGCCCAGTTGTCGGCTCATCTAATAAATATAATGTTTTGCTCGTTCCCTGTTTTGATAATTCTCTACTCAGCTTTATTCTTTGTGATTCTCCGCCAGAAAGAGTTGTTGCTGGCTGTCCTAAAGTTAAATATCCTAAGCCAACTTCATTTAAAACTTTAAGTTTATCGTAAATTGAAGGAATATCTTTAAAGAAATCTACCGCTTCCTCGATTGTCATATTTAAAATATCAGAAATGTTCTTTTCTTTATAATGGATAGATAAAGTTTCTTTATTAAATCTGTGCCCCTTACAAACATCACAAATAATCTCAACATTAGGCAAAAAGTGCATTTCTATTTCCAAGGTTCCTTTTCCCTCACAATTCTCGCATCTTCCTCCTGGACGATTAAAACTGAATCTTCCTGGATTATATCCACGCATTTTTGCTTCAGGAGTCATCGCAAATAATTCTCTTATCTCATCATATACTTTAGTATAAGTGGCTGGATTAGAACGAGAAGAACGGCCAATCAGCGATTGATCTATTTTAATAACCTTATTTAAATATTCAACATTCTTAATCTCCTTAATTTTAATATCCCTTTTGAAACGGTTGAGCTTGCCTGTTACATATTTATGAATAACATTATTCATTAGTGTTGATTTTCCCGAACCAGAAACTCCTGTCAAACAAACCAATCTACCTAAAGGAATATCTACACTAAGATTCTTTAAATTATTTTCAGAAGCTCCTACTATTTTCAATTTAGGCATATTATCGTAAACACCTCTTCTCTCTTTGGGCAACTCTATTTTTTCTTCGCCTCTCAAATACTTACCTGTTAAAGATTTTTGAGCACTTCCAAACTGTTTACAACTTGAACTTTCTTTTTCTTTTAATAACAAATTATTTAAAGGGCCAGAAAACATTATCTCTCCCCCATGCCTTCCTGCTCGAGGGCCGAAATCAACGACCCAATCGCTCGTCATAATTGTATCTTCATCGTGCTCAACAACAATAATACTATTTCCAATATCGCATAGATTCCTTAAGGTCTTAACCAGCATTTCATTATCTCTTTGATGTAATCCAATTGTTGGTTCGTCTAAAACATATAGTGCTCCCACTAATTTAGTTCCCACTTGAGAAGCCAAGCGGATTCTTTGTGATTCTCCCCCTGATAAAGTTCCGGCCATTCTATTTAAATTAATATAGTGCAAGCCAACATCAATTAAAAATTGCAGTCTATTCCTAATTTCATTAAAAATAACATCGGCAATTTCTTTATCTTTTTTACTTATCTCTTCTCCTGTTTTAGAAAAGAACTCCAAGGCTTTCTCAACTGTCATCACGGTAGCCTCCCAAATATTCTTGCCATTAATTTTAACACTCAAAGCATTCCTATTTAGTCTCTTTCCCTCACAAACTGGACAAGGATTAGTTGAAAAAGGATTTTCAACCCCTAATCCATTACATTCAGGACAATAGCCATAGGGAGTATTAAAACTAAATAGCCTTGGCTCTATTTCTGGAAAACTGAACCCACACTTAGGACAAGAATATTGTGTGCTGAATATCTTTTCTTCTTTATTAGGAAGAATAACGGTACAGAGACCATCGGACATATCAACTGCTGTTTCAATCGCTTCATTCAGCCTAAACTCAAAATCATCATCAATCTTTGAAAAATATATTTTATCAATCACAATTTCAATTGTATGATTCTTCCCTTTTTCCAAGGGTATTCTTTCTTTTAAACTCTTTGTTTTTCCATCAATCCTCACCTCTGAAAATCCTGCTTCGTAGGTATCTTGAAGCATTTGATAATATTCTCCCTTTCGGCCTCTTACGATAGGAGACATAATAATCAATGCTCCCTCTTCCTTAAGTAAGCCCTCTGTTTTTTTGAATATTTCATCGATCGTCATCTTTTCAATCTTAATTCCGCAATCAGGGCAGTACGGGTCTCCAATCCTAGCATACAAAATTCTTAAATAATCATATATCTCTGTAATAGTGGCAACGGTTGAACGAGGATTACTGCTGTGTGCTTTTTGGCTAATTGAAATAGCTGGAGACAATCCTTCTATTTCATCAACATCTGGTTTCTGCATTCCGCCTAAAAACTGCCTAGCGTATGAGGACAACGATTCTATATACCTTCTTTGACCCTCAGCAAAAATAGTATCAAAAGCTAAGCTCGACTTGCCCGAGCCAGATAATCCCGTGAATACAACCATTTTGTTTCTTGGCAACTCCAAAGAGACATTCTTTAAATTATGCTCTCTTGCTCCTTTAATTATTATTTTATCCTGTTGCATGTTATTTCTTTTTTAATTCTTTTTCCAATTGATCAATCTCATCCCTTAAGATGGCTGCTAATTCAAATTCTAATTTATCAGCTGCTTCTTTCATCTTAAGTTTCTTATCTTTCAATATTTCCCTTATTGGTCTATTGTCTCCCTTTAAATCAATCTCTAATATTTTCTCATTACGTTTTTTAGATTTCAATTGTTTTGAAGTAAGACCAAATTGCTCTAGAATATTCTTGATGCTTTTCTCAATTGTTTTGGGGGTAATTCCATTCTTTTTATTATATTCTAACTGAATCGCTCTTCTCCTGTCAGTTTCGCTAATTGCTTTTTCAATCGATTTAGTGATGTTGTCAGCATACAAGACAACACGCCCATTAACATTTCTTGCTGCACGCCCAATAGTTTGAATCAAGCTAGTTTCGTTCCTCAAAAATCCTTCTTTGTCGGCATCAAGAACAGCCACCAGAGAAACTTCGGGAATATCTAGTCCCTCTCTCAATAAATTGACTCCAACTATCACATCAATATTTCCTCTTCTCAGTTCAGTGATGGTATCAATTCTTTCTAGGGTCTTAATATCACTATGTAAATACTTGACCTTTATCTTTTTCTTTTCTAAATAGTCAGTCAAATCTTCTGCCATTCTTTTAGTTAGTGTCGTAACTAGTGTTCTTTCTTTTATAGCAACCTGTGCTTCGATCCGCTTAATTAAATCATCAATTTGAGAATCTCCTTCTTTGGGCGTAATGGGTCTAATAATCACCTCTGGATCAATTAATCCAGTCGGCCTAACAATCTGTTCCACTATCTGCTCGCTTTTGCTTAATTCTTCTTCCTTTGGCGTTGCAGAAACATATATCATCCTTTTGGTTAAATCTTCAAATTCAGAATATTGTAATGGCCTATTATCATATGCACTTTCTAATCTAAAACCATAATCAATTAAAGATTTCTTTCTTGATTTGTCGCCAAAATACATTCCTCCAATTTGAGGAATTGTAACATGAGACTCATCAATAACAGTTAAAAAGTCTGGGTCCGCAGCCTTAAAATAGTCTATTAAAGTAAAGGGTGGCTGTCCTATTTTTCTTCCGTCAAAATGCCTTGAATAGTTTTCTATTCCTTGACAGTATCCAATATTTTCAATCATTTCTAGATCATAATTGGTTTTTCTTTTTAATCTTTCGTGTTCCAACAGTTTTCCTTCTCTTTCAAAAAACTTTAATCGCTCTTCTAATTCTTTCCTAATTCCAGCCAGAGCTTCTTTTTTAGTTTCATCATTTATGACATAATGTTTTGCTGAAAATAGAGAAATCTCATCAACCTCTTCTAAAACATTCCTCCTGATAGGGTCTATGAGTTCAATTGAATCAATCTTGTCTGAAATTTCCATTCTGTATATCACTTTTTGGCTAACTGGCATTATTTCTAAAACCTGCCCTCTTAATCTGAATTTTCCCATTATTAAATCCTCAGTGGTTCTCTCAAATTGTAAATCAATTAATTTCCTTGCCACTGTTTGACGACTGATATTGTCTCCCTTTTTAAAAATATGCATTACTTTCTTGTATTCATCAGGAGAACCTAATCCATAAATACAAGAAACCGAACAAACGATAATCACATCTTTTCTGGTCATTAAAGCTTGAGTGCAAGCATGCCTCAGCCTGTCTATCTCTTCATTAATTTGAGCCTCTTTTTCAATATATGTATCAGTGTGAGCCATGTATGTTTCTGGCTGATAGTAATCATAATATGATACAAAATATTCAACAGCATTGTCAGGAAAAAATTCTCTGAATTCGTTGCATAATTGAGCCGCTAAAGTTTTGTTATGCGAAATCACCAGTGTCGGTTTTTGCACCCGGTCTATTACATTCGCTATGGTAAAAGTCTTACCAGACCCAGTAACCCCAAGTAATGTTTGTTTTTCCATTCCCTGGTTCAATCCTCGAACTAATTTTTCAATAGCTTGAGGCTGGTCTCCTTTTGGCTTCATTTCTCCTTTTAGTTTAAAATCCATATGCTTTAAAACTTAGGAAATTGTATCATACCATCCAAACAAAAAAGGGGCAAGATACCCCCTTCAATGTGTTATTTACTTGCTTTTCTTTAATATAATTAAATGCAAGATAAGGGCAATCGTAAAAAATACTGCTCCACCGAAACAAGGAGTTAAGAATGGATTAGCACCAGCCGCACAACCGATTGTGCAAGTAGAGCTGTTAATCCAGGAAATATATTCCCTTGCAAAATTAAACCAAGCAAATAATGTTCCTGCTAATAGAACGAAAAATTGGGTCAATATTATTTTTTTCATATAATAATATTATAACCTTTTCTTTAAAAAACATAAAGGCTTGACAAGAGAACAATATTATTCCATCCTTAAGCCAGTAAGGATTCTACTATGAAGCCTATTACTGATCCAATAGGAGAAGCGAATCGGATATTATCTGGTCGCTTAGGTGGCCGAAAGGTTGCTATCGAAAAGAAGGATGAAAACAAAAAAGGGGTTGTGATTATTAAATTACAACCTCCTTCCTTTTTAATTAAAATACCTTTTCAAGCACTCTTCAAACTTAAAAAGATTGCTATTCTTAACCGTATACCCAGCGGCTGGAGGATGGCCTCCAAATGTAACTAATAATTCTTTGCAACTTTCCATTGCTTGAACTGCATCCATTCCTTTAGGAACCCTAACGGTTCCTCGACTAAGCTCCTCTCCTTTTTTATAAAGAAAAACTGGCTTTGCAAAATAATTACATAAACGGGAAGCAACTGCTCCTAAAAATTCTGGCTCCCAAACGTGAGAACCTTCAAAGATAATACTTGAGTTATTACTTACTAAGATTCTTTCAATTAAATCATTTACTAAAACAGCTATCTCTCTTTGTTTGTGCTGGCTTTCTAAAAATAATTCATCAGCTGTTTCTTTTGCTTTATCAAAATCAGACTCAATTAAAAACAAATACGGCTTAGGAATATGATTTTCAATTGACGCAGAGTTTAAAGCACTATTAATTTTCGAAACCATGTCTCGCTTAGATCCAAAATCCATCGGATTAAGAATTGAAAATATCGCTCTGATCGCTGGCCTCTGACTATATTCTATTTTTTCCAATCCTTCTTTAATCCATTCCTCGTTCTCTCCAACCTCTGGCATCATATCAGAAATAGTCGCCAATGCTGTCAATTCTAAAAAACTATCTCTTAGCATGGGCGAAAATTTATCTCCCAGCATTTCTTCTGATAATTTAAAAGCAATGCCAACATTAGCATATTCTTTAAAAGGATAATCGTCTGTTGGCTGTTTAGGATCAACAACAATTTCCGCTGCCTCTGGTATCCTTCCAATGGCCTTATGATGATCTATCACTACTATTGAAAAACCGCTATTCTTAGCGTCTTCAATTTCTTTAAAATTAGTAATTCCACAATCAAGAGTAATAATTAATCCTTCATTAACTTTAGATTTAATAAAAGCTAGAGCTTTATCATTCAATCCATAGCCCTCATTTTTTCTATCTGGAGAAAAAGCCAAAACAATCGGAAATGATTCTTTTTTTTCTTTAGGAAGAAGAGAAATTAAATTATCTATAGATTCTTTAACTATAACCATTGAAGAAATGCCATCCAAATCAGAATCTCCATAAATAATTATTTGCTCATTGTTTAAAACTGCTGTTTTTATTCTCTCCGCTGCTTTATCAATATTTTTAATCTTCAACATCTTTCTTTTTGTTACTATTCTCTTCCAAGGCCATTATTCCCGGCAAATCTTTACCAGCCATAAAATCAAGCATTGCTCCTCCGCCCGTTGAAACAAAATCAAACTGATCCATTATTCCTAATTGCTGAATTGCCTCAACCGTTTCCCCTCCGCCGACAATTGAAAAAACTTGGCTATTAATTTCTCCAATCATTTTAGCGATAGCTATTGTTCCCTCATCAAAAGGTTTTTGCTCGAACAGTCCTAAAGGTCCGTTCCAAATTATTGTTTTAGCTTCGCTTAATATGGCTCTGTATTTTTCTACTGTCTCTGGCCCAATATCAAATATTCCCTCCTCTCTTCTTACTGTTCCCACTGCTCCAATTCTTGAGTATTCTTCGTTAAAATCATGCAAGGCCATTATTCCATCGATCGGCAAATGAAGCTTAGGGCTAGTTAAATCTATTCCTTTTACAACCTCCATCAAATTCTCTTCATCTTCACTTAATAAATCTTTGATGCACTGTCCTTTAGCTACTAATAAAGAATTAGCAATTTTACCTCCCAACAAAAGATAATCTGATTTATCTAATAATCTTTCTATAACCCTAGTCTTGGTTGATACTTTCGCCCCGCCAATGATTGAAACCAAGGGCCTATCTGGAGAAATTAAAGCATTGGATAAAACTCTAATTTCCTCTTCGAGCAATAATCCAGGATAGGATGGAAGTAATTTAGTCACTCCCACTATTGAGGCATGAGCACGGTGGCAAACACCGAATCCATCTTGAACAAAAATATCACCCAATTGAGCTAGCTGGCGTGAAAACTCTTCGCTATTTTCTTTTTCTTCCTTATAAAATCTTAAATTCTCTAAAACTACGATATCCCCTTCTTCCATTTGAGAGATTTCTGCTTCTACATTCTTACCGACTGTATCATTAACAAATTTTACTCTCCCTCCTATTAATTCAAATAACCTTCTCGCAATCGGCCTGATTGAGTACTGTAAATCTTTTCCTTGAGGCCTCCCCAAATGAGTAATAATTATAATCTTCGCTCCATTAGCCCTCAAATATTCTAAGGTAGGTATCGCTTTCTTAATTCTAAAATCATCATTGACCTCTCCTTTTTCTGTTAAAGGAGCATTAAAATCAGCCCTTACCAATACTTTTTTACCCTTAACGTTTGTGTTTCTTAAATTATTCATATGGTATATATTTTACAGAAAAAACACTGATTTGACAAGAAATTACTATTTTATTAAAGGAAATTCTAATGTAACTTGGGTTCCTACATTTTCCATTGAATCAATCATAATTGTTCCTTTCATTAGTTCGATAATTTGTTTGGTAATCCAAAGACCCAATCCTGTCCCGACCACATCTTCAGTTTTCTTATTTTTAACTCGATAAAACTTTTCGAACAAATGCTCCCTTTCTTTAGCTGTCATTCCGATTCCTGTATCTTTAATCGTCAAAACAAGATTATTATCTCTATTAAAGACTTTTACCTCAACACTTCCTGAGGGGGTATACTTAATAGAATTGCCGATAGTATTTATTAGGACTTGCTTCAAGCGATCCTTATCAGCAGAAATAAGGGACTTAGTGTTAGGCTCTAAAACACAAGATAATGTCAATCCTTTAGTATTAGATTGAATCTTCATTTCTTTTACCGTTTCTTCAACTAATGGCCATATCTCCATATCTTTAGCATCTACCTTTAATCTTCCTTGTTCAATCCTTGAAACATTTAGAAGATCTTCAATTAAATTATTCAACCGCTCTGAAGAAACATCTATAATTGATAAATATTCTTTAGCTTCATCATTAACGCCCAGCTTGGGAGCTTCCTCAAGCATCATTGTTGCATAACCGCGGATAACTGTTACTGGAGTTCTTAATTCGTGAGAAGCCATAGAGATAAACTCATCTTTCATGGCATCAACCTCTTTGATCTTATTATATAAAATTGAATATTCAAAAAGACGAGAATTAACTAATAACAATAAGATTATAAACACAATTGTTAATAATAGAACCCAATACGATCTGCCTAAAACAACCGCCATAATCGTGTCTACAACGTCCGCTGACAGCTTCATTGATAGAAGTGCCTGTTTCTGCCCGCTCAAATCCTTTAACGGCATAACAACCAGCCAATATTGATAACTATTCTTTCCATCTGACTCATAAACTTTTTGTGCACTTGGCCAATCATTATTCCAAGAAATAGCATAAAGCAAAGAATTGTCGACTTGATTCAATTTATCACTATTGTTCATCGTCGCAACCAATTTAAAAGTATCGTTTTCTCGATAAAAAACATCTAAAGATTTGGTATCACCATTATATGTTCCCCATTCATTAACGAAAGACTGCATCTCTTCCGAAGAAGAAAACTTATCAGAAATTCCTGCATTAAAAGATTCTCCAATGCCTACCGCCTTATCTTGTAAACTCTGATCAATTGTTTCTCTAAAAGAAGTAGAAAACATCCAAGTGTTCAAAATCACCACTCCAGGAATTAAAACCATTAAAGCGATAGAGTATACGACCTGCTTATTATCTTTTAAAAATTTAAAATTCATGCTATTCAGAATATCTTTGTCTGATAATCAAAATGGCAGCGATTAGAACAAGCATTACTACTATTCCCCCTAGAACATATAATATCATCATATTATTTGTTTTGTCGGGAACTTGGCTAGCGTCGCCGGTTGAGACAAAATTATCAACAGAAACGGCCTGTGCTTCCGCTATAAAGAAAGGTGTTGGCAAACTGGTTTCTATAATCTTTCCTTCGTCATCATTAATTGCAACATAAGCTTCATGAGTTCCATCAATCAGGGTCTTATCTAACTCATAAACCCAATTACCATTCGAATCAGCCTGAACTGTTACAACAATCGGCATCACACTATAAATAAACAAAGTGATGACCTGATTTGGCTCAGCCTTGCCTTGAAACATCAAATTAGATTTTTCATTTGATTTAACCGTTTCAACTGAATTGACGGTTAATAACTCACTCACAATTGAAGTAGAGTTTTTAGGCTGTTCCAACGTTTTTCCATCTACAACCGCTTTATCAATTCCCGACAAGACTATTGTTGTTGTTTTTGCCAAAGGATCTAATGGACTAGTTCCATTTTTCAATTCTTGATTATCATCAACTCCATCGCCATCAGTATCTTTTTTATTAGGATCAGTTCCCAAACGTTTTTCGATATCATCTGGCAATCCATCGCCATCAGTATCAAAAGCAATTCCGATGGGAGATAAATTATCTTGAGCAGAAATACTGCTTGTTGATAGTAAATTTACTGAAACTTGTTCTAGGTTTGAAGAAGCCAACGGCATATCTTCAACGCTAACTTCTTTAGATTGAGGAGCCTCTCCTAAAGCAGATTCGACTTGAACGGTAATCGTTTTTTGTTGTGTATCAATTACAGCAGAGCTGCCAGCAATACCATAAAGCTCATTTTTAACTTCCACAGAAATTGTGTCGCTAAAACCAACTAGAATAACGTTATCAATTAAATTGTCACAAGACACTCCGCTAATGTCATTACACTTAGATGGTTTGCCGTATTTATTAATTATATATTCTCGGCAACTAGCAAGAGTTGTTAAATTATTAGCTTTACAATCCGCTACAACTTTTATTTTATAAGTATACGTATCGCAATCGCTCTTATTATTCCATCCAATACTAATACATTCATCAGAAACTTGATCCGTTGAACTTACACAGGACTCTTCAAGAATAGGGCCACCAGAACAAGTAGTTGGATATTTAGAAATAACCGTCCTTGTTCTTTTTCCATCAACACAAGAACTCCAATCACTATAAGTATATTGGCAAGTAGTAGAAGATGATTCACATATTCTAGACAAAGCTTCTGTTGTTGTCTCAGTACATCCAGATGGTAAGCGAGTCGCTATTTGCCTGTATTGCTTTCCATTGGTACAATCGCCCCAGTCGGTATAAGTATACTTACAATAATTAACAGTTGTTGTTTGAGAAATACAAGTTTGTTCTGTTTTAGGACTCTCGTTAACAACAGCCTTACAATCAGAAGAAAGAGTACAAGTTCTTTTTTGAGTTCCTGTCAAACAATTACTCCATTCTCCGCAGACCCACTTATCTTCAGTGCAAGTAGTAGAAACTATACAATACCTTTCAATCACATCAGGAGATCCTCCAGTACAATTATCAGGGAGCTTCTTTGAAATACTCCTTGTTTGTTTTCCGCTGACACATTCACTCCAATCAGAATATTCAAACGATGTACAAGTATTTTCAATATCAATATTGACATACACACAGCTTGTTCCTGAAAGATGATACTTGGTCGGACAAGTACAAACACAATTGCTTGTATTCCATGTTCCCTTACTGCTCTCGCAATTATCTTTATTCTGCACATCCAAATATGGACGATCAGTATTGCAATAATTTATTGTTGTGGTCGTTGTTGTAGGATTAGTGGTAGTCTCGACTTCTGACGCAACTGTACATGACATAATTAAGACTGAGTCTCCGATACAATTAGCTGTAGTTAAAAGTTTTTTAGACTTTATTCCATCTAAACATTCCGACCAATCAGAATAATCAGAAGAAACACATGCTAATGATGGTTCGGTAGTAGTAGTGGTAGTAGTAGTGGTAGTGGTGGTAGTAGTAGAAGTAGCCGTTGTTGCTATGCAGCTTGTTCCTTGAAGACTCCATCCAGTAGAACAAGTGCAGACACAATTGCTTGCATCCCATGTACCACGACTATTAGTGCAGTTGTCCTTATTTTGCACATCCAAGTATGGCCTATCGTCATTACATTGATAAAGATATTTACAAGATTGAACTAAAAGCGGACTTCCTCCCACACAGCCAGACGGATAAGAACTTGTAATCGCCCTAGTCTGTGTTCCATTTTTTTGACAGCTTGACCAGCTTCCATAACCAAAAGATGTACAAGCTGTGCCATTAGTAGTTTGATAAGATGTTGTTGACCCTGCTTCGGCCGTAAAGGCATAATTAATCTGATTTCCATGATATAGAGTCGTATCATTTCCAGAATTATCTGCAAGATAAACAGATTTTACTTTCCATGAGCCAGATTCCGAGCCAAAGGGCATTAATATAGCGGAACGCCAACTGTTTGAAGTTTCGTGACTAAGTTCTGCGTGTAAAATAGACTGGCCTGATGGACTCTCAAGAATAACATTAGCCGTCTTGACTCCAGAACTGTCATCGCTCGCTGAAACAGTTACTATAAAATATGACCCAATAGAGATTATCGATGGAGAAACAGTTATATCTTTGAGGACTGGAGCTGTAGTATCTGTGGTAGCAGCGAAAACATCAAAAACCACTCGTCCTCCACAAATAAAGATACTAGCTACTAAAATCGTTGAAAAGAAAAGATTAACTATCTTATTTTGCATATGCTTGTTATTTAAAAACACCTCAAAAGAGATGTTAAATTATTAACTTAATAAATGAAATAAATTGTATGAACATTTAGCCATTACTATATTATAAGATACGTTTCGAAATAAAACAATACTTTAACGCTACATCCAATCTTTTACCTTAAAAATATAGTAAAAAATTGAAGAAATAAGTGCTATTAGCAAAACAATGAAGAAAAAAGAAAAATCATTATCAGCAAAAGGCAAATTAACATTCATTCCGAATAAACTTCCAATAATTGTCGGTATGGTCAAAATAACAGTCAAAGAAGTTAACAGCCTGATTGTATTATTAAGATTATTAGTAAAAATAGCTTGATAGGAATCTCTTAAATTCTTAATACTCTTTACACTAATCGTACAGTTATCAACTGACTGCCTGATTGAAATCGTCATATCCTCTAGTAAATCGTCATCAAAACTGTACAAATGAACATATCCTCCCTTAGCAATGGCCTCGATTACAATACTCATCGGTGCTAAAGCAGAAATATATTGATTTAATATTTCTTCGCTTTCTATTAATTTAATAATGTCCAATCCTTTTATCTTTTTCAATTCTTTCTTTTGATTCAAAACATTATTTTTAATACTTTTAATCCCTTTGGTAAAGTTTTTAGAAATCAATAACAAAAGATAAATCAAAAACTTGCTTCTTTGAGTAGTGGAAAAAGAAAGATTGCCCTCAATAATTGATCTGATTGTTTTATTCTTTCCTGGAGATATGCTTATAATATACTTTTTACTAATAACTACTGTTAAGGGAGCAGTATAAATATCTTCCTTGTCCTGCTCTTGAGTATCACGAATAAAAACAATAACATTGTCTCCCTCTCTTTCAATACGAGGCAATTCATATAAATCTAGAGCGTCATCAATATCAACAAAATGAAGATCGGTTATCTTGGCAATATATTCAAGGTCTTCAATAGTGGCGTTTTCAACATTAACCCAACACCCATCACGCAAAGTATCGATCTTTTCTATTTTCTCTTTTTTTATATCTTTAAAAAATATTTCTCTCATTTTAATTCTGTTATTGTCTTTTTTGATTATAGTATATAAAAGAATAAATAAAAAGACCGGCTGCATTGCCGGCCTTTTATTTTTAATTTTATCTCTTATTAATTCTTGTTGAATCAGAGATTAATATTGTTGCTGTTTCTCCAGTATCCAAACTTAAAACTATACTATCAGAATTAACTTCTGTAATCGTTCCTGACAACATTGTCTTGTCTGCCATACTGCTATTATCTGTTTTGGCTTGGCCACCAGTTGGAATTTCTCCTGTGGGAGGATTTCCAGTTGGAGCTTCTCCCCCTTGATTATTATTGGTTGGAGGATTTTGTGTTCCCGAACCACTAGTTTGGCAGCTATCTTTATCATCACAAGCCATTACCATTGAAGCAATATATGAACCATTGCTTTTTTCTGCAACTACAGAAACCCAATTGCCAACAGATAAAGATTCTATTGTAGCCTGCTCAACGTTCTGTGATTGAGGATTGAAATTATTATTCTGTTTAGAATTATTTCCTTTAAATAATAATACACAGCCTACAATTATTACTATAACTGCAATTATTGAAATTATTATAATGTGTTGTTTTTTCATATTATTAATTATTATTCGTACCTTAATGCTTCAATCGGATTTAATTTGGAAGCTCTTTGAGCTGGATAATATCCAAAGACAATTCCTATCCCTGCCGACACAAAAAAGGCTAGAAGAACTGATGAGATACTTACAACCGTAGTTGTACCTCCAAACTTAGAAACTAAATAGGAGGCTAATAATCCTAATAATATTCCAGCTATTCCTCCGATAAAAGTTAAAGAAATTGATTCTAACAAAAACTGATTGCTAATATCCTTACCCCTTGCACCTAGTGACTTTCTCAAGCCTATCTCTCTTGTTCTTTCAGTTACGGTTGTTAACATCATATTCATAATTCCTATGCCTCCTACCAATAAAGATATTCCGGCAATAGCACCTAGTAATAAAGTTAAGGTTCCAGAAACTGAAGACATGGCATCCATAATGTCTGCCTGATTCATTATACTAAAGTCCGCTGAATCAACATCATCAATATCATGCCTTGTCAATAATAAGCTCTGTATGTCTGCTTCGGCTTGATCCATATATTTATCAGCCGACACCTCAACGCTAATACTAGAAAGAGACTCACTGCCAGTAAAATAATGTTCGGCTACAGTTATGGGAATATATATTAAATCATCGGAACTGCTCATTCCCGAAGTTCCTTTAGATTCAGTTACTCCAATAACAGTAAATTCTGTCCCATCAATCTTTATCTTTAATCCAGTCGGATCAACGTCTTCACCAAAAAGAGTGTCTCTTGTTGTTGGGCCCAAAACCGCTACCTTAGAAACTTTTTCTACTTGAGCATCAGTGATAAAGCTTCCGAGAGCCACTTCCAAACTTTTGACAGTTTGATAAGTTATATCTATTCCGTAAATACTAGTATTGGTATTATTGCCCTTATACACAACTTGCTTTCGAGCAGAAATCAATGGAGCAACTTCTTTTAAATTGCTAACTTGTGATTTAATCGCATCAGCATCATCCATGGTTAAAGTACTAGCTGAGCCAGAACTTTCCCTAACCATAGAACCATAACTCTTTGTTGAGCCTGGAGAAATTACCAAAAGATTAGAACCCAATGATTGAATACTACTTTCAATAGTAGCTGTTGATCCTTGTCCAATCGCAACCATGGTGATAACCGAAGCTATTCCAATAACAATACCTAAAATAGTTAAACCCGACCTCGACTTGTTCGAGACAAGAGAAACATATATTTCTTCTAATAAGTCTGCAAAAACCATATTATTTAATCTTTAATAATGTTGATTTGTTAGCGCTTCCATCAGCAATAATTAGACCATCTCTTAATTCAATAACTCTGTCAGCATGGTCAGCTACATATCTTTCGTGGGTGATTAAAACAATTGTATGGCCGAATTCTCTATTTAATCTTTGAAATGTTTCTAAAACTATGTCTCCTGTTTTAGAATCAAGATTTCCCGTCGGCTCATCAGCTAAAATCAAATCGGGATTATTAACCAAGGCTCTAGCAATTGCCACTCTTTGCATTTGCCCTCCAGATAATTGACTAGATAAATGATGCCATCTATCTTTATCAAGGCCAGCCGAGAGCAATGCTTTTTCCACTCTCGCCATCCTGTCTTCTTTTTTAATATTATTGTCGTAAATCAAAGGAAGCATTACATTTCTCAAAACGTTAGCACGAGATAAAAGATTGAATGATTGAAAAACAAATCCTATCCTTTCAGATCTAACTTGAGCTAATTCATCATCGCCCAAATCAAGCATATCTTTTCCATTCAAGAAATACTTACCTGAGGTTGGCTTATCTAATGTTCCCAAGATATGCATCAAAGTTGATTTTCCTGAACCAGACGGTCCGATAATGGCAACGAATTCCCCTTTTTTTATTTCAAAAGAAACTCCCTTTAAAACCGTCGTTTCGGCATCTCCCGATTTATATATTTTTACAATGTTGTCGCATTTAATCATAGTTTTACATTCCAGGGCCACCCATGCCTCCGCTAGGAGGGGTTCCCCCGCCAGTATTAGTCAACGAGTTAAGAGTGCTATTGGTGTTAGTGGTCGTCTTTTCAGTGGTAGTACTTGTTTTTTTAGTTGTTGTACTAGTAGTACTGGTGATAACTTTATCTCCTTCTGACAATCCGCTCTTAATTTCGATTGTTGCGTCATCGGTTAAGCCAGTTTCAACTGTTTTTCTTTCAGTAACTCCATTATTTAAAACTTCGACAAAACTTACACCACCCATAGTTTTAACAGCACTGCTTAGAGTAGTTAAAACATCTGAAACAGATTCAATAATAATATTGGCGGATATACTCATCCCTGGCTTAATACTGGTGTTGTCGGTTTCAAAAGATATTTCAACACTATAGCTCACGACGCCCTGGCTCACTGTTCCTGTTGCATCGACATTAGCGACTTCTCCTTCGACAGTCACATCATCAAGGGCATCGAAGGTAAGTTCTACTTTTTGACCGACTTCAATTTTGGCGATATCAACTTCATTTAAAGTTACGGTCGCAATCATATCATTAGTAATTATTGATCCCATGATTGTTCCCGAATTGACATTATCTGACTTATCAACATCAACGCTAGAAATAGTTCCGCTAAAAGGAGCTGTAATTGTATATTTTGCTAAAGTATTTTCTGCTTCAGCTAGAGCTTGTTTTTTTTCTTCCACAGCTAGCTTTTGAGTTCTAATTTCTAAATCAGTCGCTCCTTCTTTGGTGTCTTCTAAAGATAGCTCTTTTACCTTTATATTTCTCTCAGCACTAACAATGCTTTCTTTATAAGAATTAATATTGTTCTTGTCTGAAAGCAAAGTAGAAAGATGGCTGTTAGTTTTACTTGTATAGCCGCTCAATGTTGAAAGATGAGTATCTGCATATGAAGTTGCTGTCATGTGAAGGCCAGATAAAATATCTTTGTAGTATTGGATATAGTTATTACTAGCCTTTATTGTGTCTGATATTTTTTTAACAGTATTATATGTTTGACTGATTAATTTTTCAATATCTTCTTCGCTAGAGTATCTAGTAGTATTTTTGTAGTCATCAAAATTCTGATCATATAATTCTTTAGTTTCAAGATATGAATCATATAAAGCTTGTTCGTAGGTTACTATCTTGCTGTCGTATGCCTTTACAGAATCACAGTAGTAATAAATATTAGATTGAGTAGCATTATTATCAGTAGACTTACTGATTGTTGTAGAAAGCAATAAATTATCTAATCCAAGCATTATATCTGGCAAATCAAGAAAGACATTAGAAATGTCGTTAAACCCATCATCATATGATTTTTCTAGATTATTTTCTGCTTGTTCTTTTGATTCTTGAGCATCAATTAAAGAATTTTCTGCTTGGATAAGGGTTAGCTCGTCAACTGGCTCTTGCATCTCTTCTAGGTCCAATTCAGCACTCTCTAAGGCCAATTCAGCACTCTTAACGCTCTGTGCTCCGTCTGTGCTATCTATTCTAAAAAGAACATCTCCCTTATTAACCTCCTCTCCTTCATCAACATATACGCCGGTGACGTCTCCCGAAACTTCGGCAGACAAATCGACGTCTTTTAATGAAGAAACTTGTCCTGTCCCAGAAACAGAGACACTAATGCTTCCCTTCTTAACTGCTTGGGTTACATAGTTGACAGTAGTCTTTTTGGGTAAAAAATAATTAATAGCAAAGGGAGAGGCTACTAAAATAATTAAAACCAGCACTGATAAAATTTTATGGCTCAGCGCGAATGTTTTAATCTTTGAAATAATATTTTTAATCTTTTCCATGTTTTAATTTATTATTCTATACTATTTATTACCCAGCCGACGAATCTTTTATTTCAACTAAAAAACCGCCCGAAGGCGGTATTCTACTTATGGCACTCTTTAAAACAATCGGGGCCTTTATTTAATTCAAAGCACTGCTTAATACAGCTTCTTTCTGTTTCATTAAAATACAATAAATCAGCTGGAATAGATTTTGGATCCTTGCCATTGAAATCGCCGAATTTAAAATCAATTCCTCTGTCTATAGCTGGCATATCATTTTTGTCAGCAATTTTTATCTTTTTAGCTGTAAAATTAAATTCTCCGCCTTCTCCGACAGAAATAATAAACTGGCCCTTTTTAATCTCAGGCAAATCTTCAATATTTTTTGTTTCAATTCTTCTTAATCCTTGAGGAGTCTGAAGAATTAAATAATCTTCTCCTTGTTCATAAACAACACCAGCTATACCATTATTACGAACATCAGTTAAAGGCAAGAACATTCTCGCAGACTGATTTCCTCCTCTAGCTTGCCTTTCAATGCTTTGTCCTAAATTGGTATAAGTTAAGATTCCCCCTAGAATCATGATCACGGCTACCATTCCAATAGCTAAATATCCAAAAGGTTTCTTGTATGAGACATCGCTCCTCGTCAATAAATAGCCAGCGAGAACGATTAAGATGATAAAAACGATTACTAATAAATATGGAAATGATTCTAAGAAAGCGAAAATACCAAACTTTCCAAAACTTAAATATTTAAGATTATCAGTTTCTTTAAGATAAAAAAGAATTAAATTGAAGAAAAGTATAGACAGAAGAACGCTCAAGGCAAAGGCTGTCCCTAGTCCTAATTTTTCAGCCCAAAAAACATACTTTGATTTAAGCTTTACTTGTCCAGATTTTATCTTTCCCATTATTGAATTTTCTAACTTTTCATTTTCCATGCCTTTCGTTTATTTCGCTTAACTTACTTTTTATCGAATTCTTGCCTCTCATAATCAAGGTTCCCACCGTATTCTTGGGTATCCTTAAAATATCGCTAATCTCATCATATGACATATTTTCAAAATAAAACAAAACAATCGGTTCTTTATATTTATTATCCATATCATTAAGGACCTTCTCAACATCTTCTTTTAAGAACATCCTATCAGCCTCACCCTTAATATCAGACTTCTCGTCTATTAACTTATACTCCACATCGTCCAATGATATTCTACCGCTTTTCCTTCTTTTTAAATGATTTACAGCTTCATTATGGGCTATTCTGTATATCCATGAAGAAAATTTCTTATTTACGTCAAAACCGTATAGGTTCTTATACACTTTGATAAAAACGACCTGAAGAATGTCTTCCATGTCGTCTCGATCACTTAAAAATTTAAGCAAATAATGGGACAATTTCTTTTCGTAGCGTCTGATAATTTCCCTATACAGGTCCTTATCGCCGTTAAGAATTGCACTAACTATTTGTTCATCAGTTAATTCATCCATAAGTATACATTGCAATTATACCATATATTAGTACAATTCAAAACGATAATATATTCCTTTGTAAAATTTGTTCAAATTCTATTTATTATAAGGTAGTGCCAGAGTCAGCATGGCTCTTTCAAATGGGGTGTTTAATATGGAAAGAAACCTAAAGGATGAAACCAAAAGAACCACTGTGGAATGGAATGTCATTCCTGGATCGTTAGGTAAATTGTTTTTATCGGTAAAAGCAATAAGAATGATTGTGAAGTTCAAAAACTTCACAAAAGATAATAACCTTGCAATTTATACTGGTGGTAAAGACTGTGGACCACAATTAATGCAATTCATTACTGTTTGCGGTGGAAACCTCAGTTATTACGGATACATCGAAAAAATTTCCGTAAAATTGCCAAAAAATAAGGTTTTCCCCGTCAGCGTAATTGGACAAAAAGAAAATAAAAAGGGTGACCTTATTATTCGCTGTCGTGAAAAAAATGAAACAAATGATGGAAAGGAAATTACTATCATCATACAAAGATCGATGCACCGTAACTTAGAAATTCTTTCCACTAAATACTTAAAAAGGGGTATTAAAAATGCTCCGCTTCGTTGACACTATTAGTGTCATTTTTTTATAAAAAGGAAAACCAGCTTATTCAGCTGGCTTTTCCATTCTTTCTCCACCAAGTCCTGGCCCAAAACCTTTTCCATTTTTAAGCATATTGACTTGCTGTTCTTTTGTTTTAGCAAACTCGTCTTCCGTGGTTGCATTAATCTTATCTATCTGTTGCTGTTTCCACGTTGCTAAATCCATCGCTTCCCATTTAGCCAACTCTTCGGCTCTCTTGGTTGACTGTTCAGTCTCTTTAGCTGTTATTTGAGTTTTCTGCTCGTCAGTTAAAGTGATCCCGAACATTTTCTGAATCTGTTCGGCTTTAGTTAAAGACGAATTAGAATCAGTATTATTTGCCGCAAACACTCTCACCGCTCCGAAACTTCCAGAGATAATCAAAGCAGAAATTGCTGATAATAGCAGAAGCTGTTTTTTCTTCATATGTTATATTTATATTTATTATTATCTTTCAGAGGTCCTCTAAATATATATACAACACACAATCTTTTTTATTTCGATTAAATAAATGTTAAAGCCTCTCCTTTCTTTTTTCCTCTGCCTGTTCTTCCTATTCTGTGAACATAATCATCATAGGTTGCAGGAATATCATAGTTGATAACATGACTAACATTATCAATATCTAATCCTCTAGCTGCAACATCAGTTGCAACTAAAATCCTAACGTATCCGCTCTTAAATGAATCAACGGCTCTTTTTCTTTTTGATTGAGTCTTGTCTCCATGAATTGATTCAGCCTTAAGCCCTCTTTGAATTAAAGCCTTAGAAAGCTTTTCGACTCCGTGTTTTGTTTTCCCAAATACAAGAACTTTAGTAAATTCTTTCTTCGCTAAAAGATCGCAAAGAACTTCTAGCTTATTAGCTGGATCTCCAACCTTAATAATGTCTTGATTAACATTAGTTGAAGAATCTTTTGTTTTAACCGATATCCTCTCTGGATTTCTTAAAAACTGTCTAGACAATACTTCTATTTCACTAGGAATTGTTGCTGAGAAAAGCAAAGCTTGTTTCTGTTCTGGCATTTGAGCCATCAAGAATCTCATATCATCAACAAAGCCCATATCAAGCATTCTATCTGCCTCATCTAAAACTATTGTTTGGAAAGTAGACATATCCAATGCCCTTCTTTGAACTAAATCTTTGATTCTTCCTGGAGTTCCGATGATAAAATCATTATTTCTCTTCGCATTTCTTAATTGATCTCTAACGCTTGTTCCTCCAATACAAAGCATAGAAAATAAGTGCATCCCAAATGTAAAGTCTTTAAATTCCTTGTCTATTTGAAAAGCTAATTCTCTTGTCGGAACAATAATTATTGTCTTATTTCTTTTGTTCAATAATGTCTTGTTGATTGCAGGGACTAAAAAGGCAGCTGTCTTTCCAGTTCCAGTGTTGGCGATACCAACCACGTCTCTTCCTTGTAAAATTAAAGGAATAATTTTATCTTGAATTGGAGTTGGCTCAGTATATCCTTTGTGAATGATATTACTTTTTAATCTACTATCTATCGCAAAATCAACAAACTTGTGTTCTGGCTGATAAATAACTTCATCTTCGGCTGGTAATACTTTTTGAATAAATTTAGAAATATCTATTCTGGTAGATGAAAAACCTTTTTTCCCACGAGAAAAATTGCTTTTTTTAAATCCACCAGGACGGCCTCCAAATCTTCTTGCACTACCACTACTACTGCCACCCCTACTATTATTAAATCTTCTTTTTTGCATATTATTAAAAAAACGGCTTCTCCTTAGTACAGAGAACCCGCTTACGATCTCAATATCTATTAATAACCTAACTATATTACATTTTAGCTATTTTGTCAATGATTTTACTCAGGACAAACAGTATTTAGTTCAATTAAATCCGCTTCGGTTATGTTTTTACTTTCCCCAATATTATAGCTATACATAATATCCTCAGAATCATCTATATGATCTATGCCTAAAGCATGACCTAATTCATGAGCTAAAACTCTTACCAACTTGTCTCTGTTTTCAAATTGATAAATATTTATCTCTTTCGAATCAGGACCAGCAATATAATTACCCTGTTCAAATTCTTGGTCAGCTGACTGGACAACATCATTATATCTTGTAATGTCTAAATTCAAATTACTAGCCAAAACATTTAATTGTCCAGCTAGTTGATTTACACTTGAAGCTACACTATTAACCTCGGCTTGCTTAGTTTTAATGGTTAATGATAAATTTTCTAATTCCTGTTTTTCTGCTGTTAATTGATTATATTTTTCTTGAGTTCCCCTCTTTTTATTCCACGAACTGACTTCTTTCTCATATACTGCTAATCTTTGATTATACTGAGAAACTAGATTGCTTAATTGTTGATTGACTTGATTATACTGAGAAACTAATAGTTCGTATTGTGATTTAAGTTTCAAATAATAACTATTGTCTTGTTTTAAATTATTATCTAAAGAGTCTATTTCTGAAGTTGATTCTTGTCTAGAATCATAAATAAGACTAACTATCATCTCTCCACTTGACGAATATTCAAAAAGATCCCTTCCTGAAGCTTGCTCCCAAATATCTTCAGCATCTTTAATCGCTGATTTAAAATCTTCTTCGCTAATATTAAATCCAACATCAAATTGACCTATTGAATATGTAATTGGCGTAGGACAAGAATCGATTTTGTTTGTTATATTCTTGTAAGCTGTAATAATGTCGCTTTGAAATAGAAAAATATATGATGCTATCAATAAAAGAAAAAGTAATTCTATTATTTTTTTGCTATCCATTATCTTACGATTTTTAAAGGCATATACCACCCTTGAACCTTCTGACAGAGAGGACATTTTTCTGGAGCTTCTTTTCCTTTGTGAATATATCCGCAGTTCAAGCATTTCCATTCGACTTCTTCATCTCTTTTAAACATCTTACCTGATTCTAGTAAATCAATCAGGATGTCGTATCTCTCAGCATGCTTCTCTTCCACCTCCTGTATTTTTTCAAAAAGGGTAGCTATTTCTTCTTCGTTTTCTTCGTGGGCGATTTTAGCAAAATCAGGATACATGACTCCGAATTCATACTTTTCTCCAGCTGAGGCATTCTTTAGATTCTCTAATGTAGTTGAGAGAGGATTAATGTCATAAGTATTAGTCATTTCTGTCCTTTCACTAATCTTCTCTAGTTCTTCTTTAGCATGAGCTTTTTCATTATCAGCCGTTTCTTCAAAAACCTTAGCCACCCAAACTAAATTTTCTTTCATAGCAATTTCTGCGAAATAAGTATACTTGTTTCTAGCCATTGATTCACCAGCAATAGCTTTTAATAAATTCTCAAATGTTTTTTTCATATTGGTTAATTATTTTATATATCTCTATTATATCAAATAATAATACGAATAAGAAGAGCAGGGTCGACAATACTATTATTCATAAGTTCCAACAATTGTATATCCTTCCAAAACGTTTCTGCCATTATGCCTTCTTTCACTATTAAATTCATCTGTCACATCTTGCCCCGCACTACACCCTTCGTGTTGCCCATTTCTAAAAAGCGCAGACACATCGTAAACAATTCCATCAACAGCTATGTAGGCTGGCTGTCCATTTAATCCATTGTACTGCTTAAGGGTTTCAGCGGTAAAAACATCCGATACTACTGATACTTCTCTTGTAGTACTATTTAACGGAAGGTCTTTTTTCTCTGATTCTTGATAAAAAAACTGCAAATAACAAAAGAATAAAATTAGGAATGAATAAAAAATGAATAAAAATGATTTAGTAAAAATATTCCAAAGGTTCTTTCTTTTTAATGCTAGATGAGCAGCCCAAGAAGTGTGAACAATAAAAGCAATTAAACCGATAATGCCTAAATACCCTAAATGCCATGTGCGAGAAAAATCAGAATTAATTAAACCTTTAGTCATGCCAAATCCCGTAATTGCATAGCAAATGATTACCACGAACAAAATCCACGAAGCTATTCGATCAATCTTAGGTAATAAATTTTGCATATTATTTAATGTTATCTTATATCAAATAATACAATTGAAATTATCATTCACTTTCAATTTGATCAACATACTTCTGTACCTTATCAGCAACAAGAAGAGCTCCGTCAGCATACCAAGTATATGGAGAAGTTGTTGAGCCAGAAAAATATATCATTGCCGATTTCCATTCCCCCTTTGAATCGTTGGATATCGCTCCTGATTCCGAAAGATATATTCCAGCAGCCAAAAAAGCATCTCTAATACTCCAGGGATCTGCCGTTCCTCCAGTAATAGTTTCGATTTGTTTTTCATATCTCAGCCAAGTAGAAGGAATAAAATCAGCTGGACCCATTGCCCCTCCCCAGCCAAAACTCATTGGACAAGTAACGAGAGTTTTGTAAGGGTCTCTCCCTAATTTTTCCGTAATTGTTAAAAATCCTGGTATATCCCTTGTTGGGTGCATTGTTCTTGCTAGAACCTTGCCATCAGTAGTGACACCATATCCAGTCTTCATATTGGTCAAATAGCACATTCCATATTCACCAACCAAAGATAATTCTTCATGCAAAACTCCCATTAAAAAAGCTGGCCTGATTCCTGTTTTTGTTTGAACATATTTAGCATAATCATATGCTTCTCCAAAAGTAACATCGGGCATTCCTATTAATCCAAACTTCTCCGATCTAATTTCGCTTGTTTCTTTTTTAACAATATTGAATTGCTTTTTTAAATTAATAATCCTATTGTATGACTCCGTAATTCTTTCCTCTTTAATTTTTCCATCTTTAACAGCATTAAAGATAGCATCTCTGACTTTATAGGCCATGTCGCCATCATATCCGCTTGAAGTATTATTGAAAAAATATATTATATCCGCCCCAGCATTAACAGCTAGAACTATTGAATCTTCAAAACCATAATTGTCGCTGATCGCTGACATCTGCATATCATCAGTTATAATTACTCCCTTAAAACCTATCTCACCCCTTAAAATATCTTGCAAAAAAGTGCTAGATAGGGTTGCTGGGTAATTGCTATCAATATTTTTGTTTATCACATGGGCAGTCATTACCGCACTCAATAATCCTTCGTTATTAAGATTTTGATATGGAGATAGCTCCTTTTCTTCCTGATAGGTATTTGTTATATCCGTTAATCCTAAGTGAGTATCTGTGGTTGCACTGCCATGCCCTGGAAAATGTTTTGCCACCGCAATGATATTGCTATTTACATGGTTTTGGATAAAAACACGAGCATTATAAAAAACCTGATCGGCATTAGAAGAAAAAGAACGACCCAAAGCTCCAATAACTGGACTACTAGAATTAATATTAACATCAACAACTGGTGCTAAATTCATATTAAACCCTGCCTCCTTTAATTCTTTAACTACTTCTAATGATTCCACTTGAGTGGTTACCAGTGTTTCATCTTTTCCCATTTTTTCTGCGGAAAGAATGGATGAAAACCCATATTTCTCCTTTAGCCTATTAACGTTACCCCCTTCAACATCTACTGCTACCAACAAAGGAGTGTCGGAGTACGACTGAAGACTAGTAATCAAATTCTTTGTTTGCGTTGCACTAGTAATATTCCTGCCGTAAGTCTTAGTCGGCACATCATAATCAGTCAAAGAAACTCCTCCAACTTTCACGTCTTTTATTATTTTATATATTTCTGAATTTTCTACCACTTCAGTGCCTCTAAATCCAATCATTATCATCTGTCCTATTTCTTCTTTAAGTACTTCATCAGATAATCCTGTTTTTATTTCTAAAGGCTCCTCAATCTCCGCTTTATTTTTGTACAAAAATAATCCCCCGATTAAAATACCGATTAAAATAATAATCATTGAAATAAATTTCCAGTTTATTTTTAATAAATTCATATATAAAATTTATAGTATAAAATTAAATAAATACCCGATGAAAATAATCCCCAATCCTACGACTGAAGCATAAATAATAATTAGCCTGGTCTTCATTATTTTTTTAAGAATAATGAATTCGGGTAGAGATAAAGCTGTAACAGCCATCATGAAAGATAGGGCTGTTCCCATTGCCACTCCTTTTTCTGTTAAGGCTCCGATTAATGGAATTATCCCCGCTGCATTAGAGTAAAGAGGAATGCCGATAAGAGTTGCCAATGGAACGGCAAACCAATTATCGCTTCCCACATATTTAACTAATAAATCAGAAGGAACATAGCCATGAATCCAAGCTCCGACTCCAATACCAAGCAAAACATACATCCAAACATTTTTAATTATAGATAAAGTATATTCATTCGCATAGACTACTCTTTCCTTAAAATTCTTTTCTCTTACTTCTACTGTACCGCAACTACACTTCTTTTGCTCTTTAAATTCAACAATTAGCTTTTCTACTTTCAATTTTTCAATAATTATTCCTGAAAAAATAGCTATTATCAATCCGCTAATAATATATATAGCGGCTATTTTAAATCCAAACATTCCCAATAGCATCACTAGGGCAACCTCATTAATCATCGGCGATGCTACTAAAAAAGAAAAGGTTGCACCCAGTGGAACTCCAGCCTCAATAAATCCTAAAAATAGCGGAACAGCCGAACAAGAACAAAAGGGAGTAATGATTCCCAATAATGAAGCTAAAACATTGCCTAGGTATTTATTCTTTTTAGCTAAAAATAATCTAACTTTCTCGGGAGCAAGGTAAGTCCTGATAAAAGAAACGATGAATATTATTACAGCTAAAAGTATTAATATTTTAATTGAATCGTAAATGAAAAAATTAGCCGCTGAGTAAAGAGGAGTTGAAGTATCCAATCTGGCTGTCAGAAAGTCAGCTAATAATTTTATGGGATAGAATATATCCATTATTCCCTATCATTAAACTTCTCTTTTATATGACTTCCATCACAAAAAGGCTTATTACAAGATTTTCCGCAACGACAAATTGTTTGCCTATTTCTAACCTCATAAGTTGAACCATCGGAAGACTCTATTTCAATTCCTCCCTTCACCCATAAAGGTCCACTAACTTTTGCTGGAACATCTTCCGTGACACTAATTGAAGGAACAAATTCTGGCTCAATCGCTTTGCCAGTCTTTTTATCAATTGCCGTCAATCTTCCAGAAGGACAATTGCAAGCTTCTTCAATAGCAATCTCTTTTGCTTTAGGATTATCTGACTTCATAGTTAAATCCCAAGTTCCTCCCTGGCGATGACAAAATCTCGCTCCAGCACATAGATTAGGAGCATCCATTAAATCCATTCCTGGACCAGAAATCTTTTCAGCTTGTTTTTCATAGCTTTCTTTGCTGGCAGTTTCAGTTCCATCAAATCCTATCTTTTGATGAGTATGGTCACAGAAAGGTTTATTATGCGACTTTCCACAACGGCAAAGATAGTATTCCCCCTCTGTTTTATATTTTTCCCCTTTCTTCCAACTCAAGGGATCGTTGTTATTATCAGGAACAGAAAATTCTTTTTCTAAAGAAATATTTTCTGAAACACAATACGGACCATCCTTTTCTATTTTTATCTTTTTTTCATTTTCCATATTGTCTTGATTATACCACAAACAAAAAACCAACAACAGTTGGTTTTAGTCTATTCTTCTAAGTCTAAAGTTTTATCAATCCTTATTTTTTCTATAAAATCAGGAACGTGACTTACTATAATCATTGCTCCAGTATATTTATTTAGTGCTTCAGCAATAATAGGAATATGCCTAAAATTTATATGATTCGTCGGTTCGTCTAAAATAAGAAGTCCTGGTTCCTGTAAAACGAGTCTAGTAAAAGCAACCAAACCTTTTTGGCCTTCTGATAGATCACCAATTTTTGTACTCATCATGTCACCAGTAATTAAAAAACCAGCTGCCACTTTTCTCATCGCTTCTTCAGAATGCTTTTGAGATACTCTTGAAAGAGACTTATAAACAGTGTCTTCGAAGTTTAAGGTTGAAAAATCTTGACGATAATATCCAATTTGTGTATTGGGAACTATTTTAGTTCCCTCAGCCTCATTCTTTGCAATCGATTCCAAAAGAGTACTTTTGCCAATGCCATTCGGCCCCTTAAGTAAAAGATGCTCGCCTCTTCTAAGTTCTATGTTCGCCTTCTTTTCTTTCGCCTTATGATTCTTTATAGTTTTAAATGCAGAGATATGAACGATCTCTCCTTTGATATCCGCTTGCGAAGGAATAACAAAAGATCGAATGGTTTTATCTTCCCTCCTTATCTCAACTATTTCTTCTTCAGCGGCTCCTGCTTTTTCCCTCATCTTCTTTGCTACAAAACGAAGATTACCTCCTTTATTAGCAAAATAATTTGCCTTATCTTTATTCTCTTGAATTTCTTTTTTCAATTGAGCATTCTTTCTGTTTTCTTTTTCCTGACGAGCAGTGATTTGCTCTCGTACATCAAAATAGTCTCCGACATATTGTTCAATCTTTCTTGTAAATACGTCCAAATACAAAACTCCACCAGTAAAGCTGTTTAAAAAGTCGGCATCATGCGAAATTACAATACAAGTCTTCTCGTATTCAATTAAAAACTTAGTTAAGTGTTCAATCCCCGCCTTATCCAAATTATTGGTCGGCTCATCCAATAATAGTAAGTCTGGATTTTGGATAAGAGCTGAAGCAAGAAGAAGCCTAGCTTGTTGTCCTCCAGAAAAAGATTTAATAACTCTATCATGAGGAGCTTCAAGGTGAACCACCTCTAAAATGTCATCTATCTTAGGGTCAATATCGTATACTTTCTTTGCAAAGCATTTTGATAAAGCTTTTTCAAAAAACTCCCTGACAGTTAAATCAAGTTCTTCTCGAGGAATCACTTGGCGAGAAAGGGCGATAGAAACACCGTTTACAATATTCACCACTCCATCTTCTGGAAAAATCTCTTTAGTAATTAATGCAAAAATAGTACTCTTGCCTGCTCCGTTCTGTCCCATAATAGTTATCTTAGATCCTCGACGAATAGAAAAATCAACCTCATTCAAGAGAGGCTTCTTTTCTGAATATTCAAATGATACCTTTTTAAAACTAAGGATTGTTTCGTCTTTAGCCATATTGTAGAGATTACTGTATTTTAGAAAAAATAGGAAGGGCTACAGTATTTCCCTTAATAAATCCTTTACGCCTGTTTTCTTCTTGGCGGAATAAGGAATAACTTGATGAGCTCCGACAAGCTCTTTAATTGTTTTAAATTGATCTTCATATTGTGTCTGTTTTATCCTATCTATCTTATTCGCCACTATGATAATATCTTTCCTGTAATCTTCTAAAGCATATATCATTTCTAAATCATCTTTAGTTGGACCAACGCTCGCATCGATTATCAAAACAATCTTTTTTTGTTCACAGTTGGAAACAAAGAAATACCAATTAACCATCGCCTTAAGACTATTCTTTAATTTAGCTGGCACCTTAGCATAACCATAGCCAGGTAAATCAACAAAATACAAGGATTCATTAATTAAAAATAGATTAATCTTTTGAGTACGTCCGGGGAAAGAACTGGTTACCGCTAAATTATTTTGATTAACCAAAGAATTAATAACACTAGACTTCCCTACGTTTGAACGGCCAATAAAAGCAACCTGAGGAAGATTACTCTCAAGTATGCTATCGCTACCAGAAATGCTTTTTATAAATTTAGCTGATTCTATTTTCATATATATTCATCAGGAACAAAAATAGATACTTTAAATTAAGTATCTATTAATGTTACTTAATTACCACAAAAAGACTATTTCTTTTTGTCTTTCTTTGGCTTCTTTGTTTCCTTTTTTCTGGAGTTATTTCCTTTAGCCATAACTTTTATATTAATTATTATACTTAAAGTATACCATTCTATTTATTTTTAAACAACCAAAAACCGATGGTTAGTCGGCTTTTGTGTTTTTTATTTAGCCTTCTTCTTTTTACTAACTGGCTTCTTAGCTACAACCTTTGAAGGCTTCTTCGCTATTTCCTTCTTTTTAGTTGCTACCTTCTCTTTCTCTATCACTACTTCCTTTTTCTCTTCTTTTACTGGAACAGTTGGAGTTAAAAGTTTTATCAATCTATCTAGCTTAGCATTTAATATTTCAAACTGTTCTTTGTTTTGATTAGTAGCTGGTCTATCATTACCCTTGCTACCACCTTCTTTTTCAAAACAGTCATTACAGTAAACTGGTTTTTCTCCAGTTGGCTTGAAGGGAAGTTCAAATCTTTTTCCACATGTATCACAAGTGGCACCAAACATCGGCCTATCCCCTCTGTCTCTAAAGCTAGACCTTTCACGTCCTCCTCTTTCGGGACCATCAGATCTTGAAGCTCCTCCATGATTAGTAAAACATTGGCTACAGTAAACAGGCTTATCGCCAGTTGGCTTAAAAGGAACCTCGCATCTCTTGCCGCAATCGCTGCAAGTTGCCTCATGCATTTGAGGTCTTTCCCTGTCTCCCCCGAAACTTCTTCTTCCAGAGTCCCTTCTTCCACCAGAATCTCTTCTTTTAAAGTCTCCTTCTCTAGAATTGTTCCTCTTGTCGTTATTAAAGATATTGTCAAAGTTTTTCATATGTTTTATTTATATTAATACTTGTGAGGGTATTATAGGGTATATATCAATATAAAGCAAACAAAATGATTACTTACAACAAAGAGCTATTCCTGCGGCAGGAGCACAATTACTAGAATAAGCATAACATGCAGTTGAGTATTGGCTGATTATATCGGAGCAGCAACCCGCAGTATTTCCAGTAGGAACATAGGAGAGACCAAAAGGAAAGCTATCATAAACCACCCCATTCAATGTCATTCTTAAAGTTAAGGCTCCGTAAACAGCTAGGTTTGCTCCGCCACAAACTGTCCCTCCATCACTGCAGTACCAAGATTTAGATTCGTCATTATATTTAATATCAGAAAGAGAAGATATTCCTTCAAACTTAGCCGCTAAAATTCCGCTACCTAAAGTAAGATAATTTCCAACACCATTCACAAACGGGCTATTAAAAGCCCATGAGCCTTGGCTAGTTTCGCCTCGAGCAACAGCGGTATAGCCAATAGCACAAGTTGCTGCAGTTGTCTTATTACGAATAATATAGCAATGCTCAAAGGTCCCGCCACTACTAGCCGCATCCACATATTCCTTATTAGTCGCATCGGTTGAAGCAACTGGAGCAGTTAGATTGGTAATGGTTCTTCCTGAAACTTGAATGCTATCAGGACCTGATTCCATTTCTGCCCAAGAGTGCCCTGGGTTAGGAATAGTTTGAACTGCAGCGACAATGTTTTCTCTAAGTGTTCTTCCGTATTGAAGGACTTCTATTCCAACAATGAATGCGATGACGGAAAAGATAATGATCCAATGTCTTTTTTGTATCTTCATATTCTTTATTATTTATCTTACTAATGACTAACTGTTTTGTTTCATTTATTTTTGTAAATTAAAGCCTGCTTATATGTAGCAGGTTTTTTTATACAAAAAGCCCACCACAGGTAGTGACCGAAGCCACTCATGCCAGTTTCCTGACACGGCGATAAAGCAGACCCCGTGATGGGCTTGTTATGCTTTATCGACTTTTAGCCATGCTTTTGATTTCTCAAAAGTTTAGGCTACACGAAATAAATTGTACTTATATTTTATATTAAAAAAACAAAAACGTCTAGGCAAACAAAAACCGACAAAAGTCGGTTTCTATTAGAACTCCTAATATTAAACTTTTTTCGCTGCCTTTTTAATACTTTGAGTTGCGCTACTTTTTATAGTTCGTGCTGATTTGCTAATTGTTTTCCAATGTTTCTTCATGTCTCGTGCCAATTCTTTTATCTCTTTACTTCCTGCTTTTTTATTTTTTTCATATTCTGTAGCTACAGAATCAATAATTTCATGATAAACAGGTTCGCTAATTTCACGAGCCATTTCTAATTTCTCTACGACATCTCCTTTCATTTTAATTGCCCAAGCTTTAGCATGCTTTTGATTCTGCTTTCCTTTTGGACCAAAGAAAAAGTATGCTGTTGCTGCAAGACTGGCAAGACTAGCTCCAAGAAAAGCTACTATCGCTACATTTGAACCACTTTTTGTTATCTTCTTTTTCATATTTTTTTAATTAAACTAATTATTCTTCTTTATCGGCGAACACAATGAACCGATCGTTGGGACTTTTTTGATCTACATTCCGAGCCGTTACACAAGTAATGAGATTAAGATGTGCTTTTCCATCGCTTGAATTAAAAATATCTGTAGTGTCTTCGTTGGGACTATAAGTCCTAAAATCACGAACAATGAAAGTAAAAATTATTCCATTCTCATCTTCGACATATAGCTTATCTCCCTTCTTTATCTTGTATAAATTATCGAACACCGACTGTATCCCATTTTCCCATCCAGAATGTCCATCAATAACAGAGCTTCCGACTTCGCCAGGGCGTGGGCTAAGATTATACCAAGCCGCATTAGTATAAACTTTAGGCACATCTACTGCACCCTGAGATGTAAGTCCCACGGACTCAAGAGAAGTATCGATATTAAGACTAGGAATTTTAAGACGAACTGGAATTCCTAAATTCGTTTGTTTTTGAAAAATAAGACTTTCGGTTAATTTCGATTTTTCGCTACTTTGACTAATAACAGAATGGAATAACGGTTTAAAAATCAAAAATAAAACAACCAAAGAAATGACGATTATCATCGTTCTTAAAATGATTAATGACCATTTTGATAATCTTTTTGATTGCATATATATTTTCTAAGGACAAGGAAAGGCTCTGCTATTATGAGAGCCTTTCTTGTTCTGAAAAACTAGGCTGTTTTACGTTTTTTAAATATCATCACAATAGTTGAAGCTAAAGCTAATGTAATAATGCTAGCCAAAGCAATAATCCAAGCATTATTATTGACTCCAGTTTGTGGTAATTTTGGATTAGCAACAACAACTGTAGCAATAGCAAAGTCTGTCACTGTTAAGCCATTAGCATCACCAATAACTATAGCGGTATTTGTAGTAGTTTTGGTAAGCCTAGATGAACAAGTATATGTCCATGTTTCGCTCACATCAAGCTTTGAATCTCCATTGGTGTCACCAGAAATATATTTCACTGGGCTACATTTATCGTCCGTTAAGACAATATTATTTAATGCAACCACGCCTGGATTAGTGACTGTTTCAGTATAAGTAATCATTCCTCCCTCAGCTGGCAAGGTTAATAAATTTGATACCTTTGTCACGTGAATTAGTGGTGGCACTATTGGCAAGCCAACAACAACTGTCGCACTAGCAACATCAACTGCATTCAAACCATTAGCATGTCCAGTTGCAACAACGGTGTTTTTAGTAGTTTGTGTGATTGTTTTAGAGCAAGTATATGTCCATGTTTCGCTCACATCAAGCTTTGAATCTCCATTGGTGTCACCAGAGACAAGGACTATAGGACTACAAGTGTCGCCAATTAATGTTACGTCTGTCATGGGAACCGTTCCGATATTTTTAGTTGTATACGTATAAGTAACCAATCCTGGTCCTCCTGGCAAAGCGAGAGGACTTGGTACTTTTACCACATCGATAATTGGCGGAACAGGAGAAACTGCAGGAGCTCCGATATCATCATTGGTCACAGTACAAACATCGTTATGAGTATTAAATCCTCCATGGTTAATTTTACCATTTGCATCACAATTACCACTAAAGGTCCTTGTGTAGCCAGGAAGATTAGTTTCTGTGATTGTATATGTACCTTCTGGTAAGGATACACTTTGACCACTGGTAGTAATTTTTCCATTAATAAAAAGTGGGAAGTCAGAAAATTTAGCCGTTCCACCGTTATCATTTATAACCTGTTTAATAACAGTAATAGTATTGTCATTATCTACATAAGAAATAGCAGCACAAGTTGCTTTAGTAACAGCATTATCATCTAAAGTAACGGCTCCATTACGTGCCAATGCTCTACCTTCTAGGCTTGCACCTGTATCAAGAGTAATGGAAGTTAAAGCTAAGATATTTCCCTTAAATGCAGTATTTGTCCCAAGCGTAGCAGAACTGCCGACTTGCCAAAAAACGTTACAAGCCTGGGTATTACCAATAAAAACTACACTACTATCACTAGCCGTAGTAAGAGTGGAACCAATTTGAAAGATAAAAACTGAATTAGGATTATTTTGACCATTAAGTGTTAAGGCTCCTGTTAATTGAGCAGAAGTATCAAAACAATAAACACCAGGGGTAAGTATCATTCCACCCAAATCCTGTCCAGTTAAATCTTGAGTACATGATTGTCCTGCAGCATTATTATAGGCTGTAGTTAAATCAATTTGAGCCTGTATTGCGATCGAATCATTTTTTCTTTGTGTTCCATTAATAACTGTTCCTGGGGGAAAATTAGTAACCGCAGTCCCTGGACTTAAACCTAAATCACCATTAATGACACTGGCTCCAGTATTGGTTACTGTGGAATTAGCTAAAACAGCAAAGCTCTCAGCTGCCCCAAGAGGAACTGTAGTTGCGGCCGCCATAGCTAAACCAGCTAAACCAACAACAGAAAAAACAACTAATAAAATTAATAGCGACTTCTTATTAATTTTTTTCATATATTTATTAATTATTATTAAATTTAATTCTATAGATGAGTTAATTTACCCTGCACTATTAGGGTTAAAACGAGCCTAAGCAATGTGTTCATTAATTCATCTCTAGTCATTTGATTTAATGGCTTACTTATTGTTATTGGTCCTAACTGCTGGCTAGTTGTCTGAGTTGTTACCGTATCTGTTGTTGTAGTTGTAGTTGTGACTGGAGTTGTCGTTGTGACTATTAAAGTTGGAATAGCAACACTATTCGAATCTAAGGTAACTGCAGTTTGTGCCAATGCCCTACCGTTTAATGTTGCACCAGTATTTAAAATAATCGCTGTTTGATCTAATATATTTCCATTAAAAACAGATGTTGTTCCAAGTGTTGTTTGACCAGCAACCTGCCAGAAAATATTCGATAGTTGTGCCCCACCACTTAAAATAACTTGCACACCAGAATTTACAGTAAGATTTTGTGCTATTTGAAATATCCAAACATCATCTGATCCACCCGAAAGAGTAACATTAGATGGGATTATCAATCCTGTACTCCATTTATAAAGTCCAGGAGCAAGAGTCATTCCACCAATATTTCCAGCACCTAATTCAGTAGCAGTAGGTAATGTTCTTCCAGCTGCATCAACATAAGCAGTCTGCATATCGCTTATCGCTGTCGTCATTGTAGTCGGAGAAGGAACAGCATAATCAGCTGCATAAACTTTTCCAGTCACTAGAGACGATGTCGAGAATACATTTGAACTATCCATCGTTAATCCAAACCCAGTTATATAAGTTGCAGAAGCTGGACTAACTCCGATGTTTCCAGTAATTGAGGTTGTTCCAGTGGTTGATATTCCTGACTTTGATAGAACAACAAAATTACTTGCTGTTCCAAGATTTACCACTGCTGGACCGGCTGCAAAAGCAATAATTGGTCCCACAAAACTAAAGACCAAAAAACCAGCCAATACGATTAGCTTAGGTCCATTATTAAATTTTTCCATATATTTTATTTGTTAATAAGTACTAATTGAAAGATTAAATCGAATTATTTGTTAATTATAATCAAGGTTAGATTAATAATATCTATTTATGAAAAATATATTATTTTTTGATTTACAATTAACGTTATTTTTATAAGTAAGCATGGTCGACCGCCAATACCCACAGATTAGATAATAAAATATTTAACGAGAATCAAAAAGATTCATCCGTAAGTATCTTGAACCTATTATAGCACGTTCTAGGCTTAATGTCATAGACAGCCTTGTCCAATACAACATCGACATAAAATAAGGAACGCTTTCTAATGCAAGTAACAAACCTGCTTTAAAACACGATAACTTAGTATAAGCTTCTACGCTGTTATTCACCATTATTATTTAGCGGGATCTCTTGTGTTTTTTTACCGCTCTTAATGAAAAATACCAGGACCAACCCAATGACAACAAAGGCCAGTGCTACCAGAAAAGCATAATCAGTCGCGGAAACAATTGCTGAATGAGTCTGCTCTATGGTCGGATTTTTTAAGCCTGTCAGCTTACTTCCTTCTATTGCCCCCATTATGCCTAAGAAAATGGCCGAACCAAAAGCCCCGCCGAGCTGTAATGCTGTATTCAAGATTCCAACCCCATGAGGGTTATATTTTGGAGGGAGTTGGTTCAAAGTATTGGTCTGGATAGGAACAATAATAAACTGAATACTTACAAACACACAACAATGAAAAATGATTAATTGAAAAAGAGTTGTCGATAAGGAAATTCGAGATAGGCAGAAAATACCTATTATTAAAATTACGTATCCTGCAACAGCGAGTTTTTTAGCCCCGATTTTATCAAATAACCAGCCGGAGCTTATCGCAGCAACAAGGCTAAGAATATTACCGGCTAATAAGGCCAAGCCGGAAACTAGAGGAGTTAATCCCATGACCTGTTGCATAAAAGTTGGTAGGATTATGCTGGTCGCAAGTGGAATCATAAAAGTAATGAATACGATTGCTATGCCCAAGGAAAACACGGGATAATGGAATGTTCGTAGTTGTAGTAGCGGCTGTTTTAAATGAAATTGCCTTTTTACAAATATAATCAACCCGATAATTCCACATATCAGAGAAACCAAAGCCGTCGTATTTAAACCTGAACTTTCACTTACACTAATTCCCAATATTAGTCCGCCAAAACCGATAGTGGAAAGTGCAATAGATAAAACGTCAATTTTAGGCTTAGTCAAAGTGGTGACATTCTTGATCGTTTTAATACCTAAAATAATAGCCAAAATGGCGAAAGGCAAAACTATGAAAAATAGCCAATGCCAATTCAAATATTGCAAAATAATTCCGGATATCGTCGGACCAATCGCCGGAGCAAACACCACTACCATTGTTCCGATACCAATAGCAGCCCCTCGCTTGGCGACTGGGTATATTTCTATTATCACTCCCATTATCATGGTTAGCAATATTCCAGCCCCAATACCCTGCACAATACGAGAAATAAGCAAAACTGAAAATGTCTCCGATAAAGCCCCACTGATTGTACCGATGGTGAATATAAACATAGCGGAAAGAAACAGCGTTTTGGTCTTGATGCTTTGAAGAAGAAAGGTAACTATAGGAACCATGATACCAATGGTAAGCATATAAGTTGTTGACAGCCATTGGATGGTACTTGTGGTAACATTCAGACTAGACATCAACTGAGGAAAAGCGACATTTAACAGCGTTTCATTTAGAGCAGCAATAAAGCCGGCCATCAATATCGGTAGCATAATTAATTTTCGCTGCTTCTCAGTGAATTTTGAATATATTTCATCAATCATAGTTTTTTTATAAGGGCTTTAACTTATAGGTAATATTTATCTAGATTCCTGCTATAGTTGCGTTCAATACTAATTTGGAATCTCCATCATTTCTAACAATGCTTAATAAAGTATTTTGTATATTAAAGAATAATATAAAGTACAAAATTACTGAGAAATATTCTACAGTAAACTTAATATTGTCAGCAGCTACTCCAAGTAGAGACGCAATTTGGTCGGAGAAAGACAAACATAAGATTGTAATTGCTACAGAAATGATTAGGTTTATAATAATTATTTTTGTAAAAGCATTATTCGCTTCTGTATTTTTCATTTTATTAGATTATTTTATTTATGTATTTCGATATTATTTTTACCGATTTGAAAAATTCTTTTTTTTCTTCAAATGACAATATGGAAATTAAAGAATTAAAATAATTTTTCCAATGTTTTTTTATTAGCTTTACATCGTTTTCCCCCTTTTTAGTAAAGAATAATTGAATAACTCTTTTGTCTTCCTTTAAAATTTTCTTTTTAATAAATCCTTTTTCAACAAGATGTTCCACTGAACGAGTAAAAGAACTTTTTTCTAATCCTACTTCTTTACTTATCGCAGACATGGAGTTTTCTTTAATTGAATCCATAGTCATTAAAATTTGTGTTTGTGTTTTATTAATATCTAAATTCAACTCCGAGACATTATGTTCGTGAAACAATTTTTTTGCAAATTTGGGGAAATTTTCTACATTATTCATATTATTATCATTAACATAAATTAGTTGTATTTGCAACAATTTACTCAAAGATGATTTAAATTTTGGCGTAGATATACGGTCACAAGGATTTGAACTGATATTTAGAGGACGGCGCTAAATAAGACTTCCGAACCAGCAGTTCTTGGCTCTACTAAAGCAAAAGAAGGCACTTTAATGCCCTCTCGTCCAATTTGATTATACCTAAAAAATTAGCCCTAATCTTTCTTTATTTAGTAATTTCTAAGAATATCTTATTCAAAAAAGTTCCTTTTGAATCAAAATCAAAACCAATATTAGCAGAATATTCAGTGGTGCAACTACGACACCCGTTAATAAATCTATATGTAAAGATATACCTTTCATTGCCATTTGGAAGAACTTCTTTTTTATCAAAATTAGAAGAAGATCCAAATAGTGTTACATTTGGGTGTTTGTTCTTCATTTCAAGATAAAGTTTGTCTTTCGTCCAGTCTAAACTAGAGGTGTCTTTTATTTCTACAGGAATAAGAGTGGACGAACTATTTATTAAATAATATTGCTGCATAGAATTAACCCTACCTATAAATGTTACTTCTCCTAAATCGACTCTGCCCATTTCTGTGAATTCGTCCAAGAAACCTCTTTCTGGGAGAAGCCTAGAAAAAGCCACTGCATCTGAAGATGCTCCAAATTGCTCCATAGTTTTATAAACACATTCCGAGTCATAGCATGTCGGCCATTTACCTAAAGACTCCTGAAAATTACTCCAGACAGAACTGGGGCCAATTTCTTTCTGGCCTCTTGGTACAATACTGAATACATCACTATAAGCTTCTGTATTATTTGTTCTTATATAAACTCTATACCCATTTTCCAACGGAAAAAGCGGACTTTCTGGTATGATTACTTGATAACTTCCCTCTGACACATTAACAACCGGATAACCCTTCCCAATAAAAGATGGGCGATATCCAGCACCATCATCAGAAAAGTCGCCACTTAAAATTTCAAGAACTTTTATATTGTCCGATCCATTGGCAATCCATTTGATATTATAATTAGAACCGATAGATATTTTCTCGCCAGCGACGGGGCCAAAAATTTAATGCTAGTTGTTATGTCTGAAAAATCAACTTTTGCCGTTTTAATACCTATCAATTCTAATTTTTTATTATAAACTGGGTATTGGAAAATGCTGTTATCAATCCACTTAAAATTAGCATCATTTTCTCCTTTATAAAAAATTTCGTCTGAACTAGCTACGGCTATTTCTTTTTTGTAACCATTAGTAATATCAATCAAATAAATAGCTCCGTAAGAAAATTCGTAAGCCACCTTGCTACCGTCAGGAGAAATTATATGGTTGCCAGTATAATCGTCAAAACATTCATAATTGAGTTGCTTCATTTCGTGACTACTCACGTTTAAAGAATAGCATTGACTTTCCATGTCTGTCCCGTCAATTTCGGTATAAAAATAAACTGTTTGACTTTCTGGAATAAAAGTAAAAACAACGGCATCTCCCCTTAATTCTTTGCCAAAATCTCCAACAATACTTTTAATAATAATATTGGCTTTGCCGTTTTGATCTACACCAACAACCATCCTATCCCAATAACTCGACGATGTCTTCTCTCCTTTTTCCGAATTATTATTTTTTTCAAAGGAAATATTATTATATTTTATTGACGATTGCTCTTGATTAACACTCTTGTTCGAATGTTTGTTTAAAAAATAATATCCAGCTGCACCAACCACCATTAAGCCAAAAATTATTAAACCGACCACTAATCCTTTTTGATATTTATTCATGTTTTTAAAATTAAAACACCTCAAAAAGAGGTGCTATTACTATCTATTAAATTAATTATTTTCTTTGTCATATATTGACCGATAGTCGGCCTCTCGATACTTTTCGTTCACCAGTACGGATTTTATTAATTTATGACTCAATCATATCATAATGATAGCCAATTAAGCAATATTAACTCTATCCTAAAGCCTTCCTTGGCTTAAAAATAATACCTCGCCTTCATTTTCTTGCCCGATAGCTTGCCATGGTTGAGTTATGTTTCCCTTTCTTCCAGTATAAAAAATCAACGAATGATCCAGCCTCGGCTTAGTTTTGCTTATATCTTTTATGTATTTTTTATAAAAAGGAGCATATTTTATAAAGAAAGACCTAATACAATCATCAAATTCTCTGAAAATTAACGCTTCTTCCTCGGCCACCCTGTAAATAACATAATCCTTAGCGGCTTCTCTGCTTTCCTCTATAATCTTATTCTCGTTTTGTATGTCGCCTATAAAAATATTCTTTCTTGCATTAGCTACCAATTTTGAAAAACCAGGCTGTTGATAAATATCATTGGTAAAATCTTGTATAGCTTTCTCTAAGCAATAGTTAAATTCATTATGATATTTTTCATACAAAGTCGATATTGGAACTACTGTAAAAATTCCTGAATATCCTTCAGCAATTTTTGTTAAAGTCTCAACGTATTTTTGCGTCTTGATTTTTGGTACTCTGTTTACTTGCTGAACTCTTCCATCACCAGGAGAAATATAAAATTTTAGACCTGGTTTATATATCACAGAAACCTCATCGCTAAGTTTTTTCAGATTATCTATGGCTGCTTTTTCACATAATTCTGCATCATCCGTGGGCAAATTAGGATTTTTGCACCCGCCCCAAAATTGAAATAATTTTATCGGTGAGTTGCAAGCAATATTGCTTTTTATTTTATCTAAAATAAAAATCTTTGATTCTTCTGATGGCACCGGCCCAGATCTAAATTTCCTATTTACTAAAATTTTATAAATTTTCTCAGCTAAAACTAAATTATCATTTTCTAAAAAATGATGACTATGTTTGTCAGAATCCCTTAGCTGAATAAACTTATCAGAAGTAATCAAATCATATAATTTATTATTTCTTATGTTCCCAACACCGTCTGTTATGTTGGCATCGGTATGGTAAACATTGCCATAAATGTCTATTTGAGCCACGTACCTATATCTTCTTAAGTCTGCTCCAACGATAGGAGAATCTGGCAGCCATTCAAATCCAAATCGTTTTCTGTCAATTTTCGATAATTTTATATATAAATCTCTTATCATTTCTCTTGGCAATTTCATATTCGCCGTCGCTCTTCCAGTTATAGTAACTGTTTCTATCCAAGGAATAATCATATTTTCCCTACAAAAAATAAATATATCTGATATTTCATTATAGTTTTCTTTACAAATAATGCAGTTTAAAGCCAACCTTTTATCTTTTGCAAAACCAATATCAACTAACATTTTTATTTTATCTAAAAATATCTTTTGAGCACCCCTTAAACCGACTAATTTATCATTTACTTCACAATTAAAAGAATTTAATTTTATCATTAAATTAACCTTTTTTTCATTTAACCATTCTGCTAATTCTTCTGTTAAAAGAAGGCTGTTAGTGAATAAAACTACCCCGAGATTTAATTCTTTAATAAATTCTATTAAATTCCTCAAATCCTTATACAATAATGGCTCTCCGCTACCAGTAATACTTACTACCTTAATACCAAGCTCTTTAGCCTGCCTTATATTGTCTTTTATTTCTTCCAAAGACAACCTCTTTCCTCTTTCCACTTCTTCGTCTGCGAATGGAGCATCACTCAAACAATAAATGCATCTCAAATTGCACTCCTTAATCACATGTATCCTCAATTCCAATAAAGGACTACTTTTAAAATCTTCTTCAGAAAAATCTATAGCTTTTAAGAATGGCGGTTTCATATTTTATTTTTTTCTCCAATATGAATTTTTAATGGAAAAAACGGAAAAACAAGCATGCCACTATTAACATACTTTATGTTTGATTTTTTAAAAAGGCCTATATATTCTTTAGTGCCATAATATCTTACATGTTCATCTCCTCTTTTTCTGGCTGAAGCATCAAACCACTCCATAATGAAATTATCGGAACTAAAGTCCATAATATATATTCTTCCTTTAAACTTTAAAACTCTGCATATTTCATCCAATGCCTTGGAAGGATTATAATAATGATGGAAAGAATGTGTACAAATTATACAATCAAAAAAATTATCTTGAAAAGGGAGTTTTTCCGCATTCGCTTGATAAAAATAAACATTTTTAAAATTCCTGCAATTTTCTTTTGCTTTTTCTATCATTTTAGGTGAGATATCAATGCCATAAAATTTACCAGCTCCTTTAAGTAAACTAGAAGCGTAGCTTACCGCCCATCCCGTGCCACAACCAATATCCAAAAAACACATCCCATTTTTTAATGGCAAGCTATCCACTGTTCTTTTTTGCTCAAAATGAAAATATTTTGATTGAAGCCCTTTATCAAATTTTTCAACCACTAAATCCCACTTTTTAATATTTAAATTACAATGCTCCAATTCTTTTTTCATTTTTATAAAATAAAACACTTCAAAAAGAAGTGCCTCCACCATCTATTAAATTAATTATTTTCTTTATCATGTTTTGCCTAATAGTCGGCTTCTCGATACTTATTAATACACCGCTAGGAGGTCGCTCCCTCGATAAAAATCTTGTCTGCTCCGGTGGTAGGATTCGAACCTACAACCTATTGCTTAACAGGCAACCGCGCTACCATTGCGCCACACCGGAATGAATGACTATTACATTATAGTCATTTTCACTTTTTTTTCAACCCCGATTATTCGTCTATAGACAAATATTAGACGAATCCTAGTACCCCTCCAATTTCTTTAAATCCTTGTGCCCTCTAATCTTCTCAATCGCCTTGGCTTCAATCTGCCTAATTCTTTCTCTAGTCACACCAAACTCCTGCCCTACTTCTTCCAAGGTATGAGTAACTCCATCTTCTAAGCCAAAACGCATCGCCAAAATCTTCTGCTCTCTTTCAGCTAAATCTTTGAATATCTCATCTAAATGCTCTCGAAGCAATGTTCTTCCTGCTTGAGAAGCTGGAGATTCAATCTTGTCGTCTTTAATGAATTCCCCTAGAACACTGTCTTTTTCATCCTCTCCGACTGGAGTTTCTAAAGAAACCGCCTTTTGAGAAATCTTCTCCAAGTGTCTGACTTTCTCAACTTCAATTCCCATTTCCGCTGCAATTTCTTCATCTAATGGTTCTCTATCTAGTTCCTGTAATAGCTTTCTCTTGGCTTGAGTATATTTAGTCAATGTTTCAATCATATGAACTGGAATACGAATAGTTCTCGCCTGATCAGCTAAGGCACGAGTAATAGTCTGTCTAATCCACCAAGTGGCGTAGGTAGAAAACTTATATCCCTTTCTCCAGTCAAACTTTTCAACTGCACGGAACAATCCTAAATTACCTTCCTGGATTAAATCAAGCAAAGTTAAATTAGGAGAACGGCCAATATATTTCTTAGCAATTGAAACAACAAGTCTTAAATTAGCTTCTGCTAGCTTCCTCTTTGCATCCTCATCTCCGGCTTCAATTCTTCGAGCTAAATCTTTCTCGTCACGAGCAGTAATCGGATCAATCCTTCCAATTTCTTTTAAATATGATTGGATAGAATCAATCTTTCCCGTTGAAGCTCTTTTCCTTCCCTTCTTTTTAGTAGTATCAGTAGTGTCTAAATATCCCTTAGAATCTTTAACATCGATGCTTAATTGTTCTAATTTGCCGAACATCTCATCTAACTCAATCATGTTTTCTTCGATATTGGGGAAATAGTTCAAAATTTCAGAAAAAGTCACAAAACCCCTAGTCTTGCCTTTCTTGACTAGTTCTTCTAGTTTCTCTTGAGTAACAACATTAATAATCTTCCTTTTCCTTTTTTTAGCCTTCTTGACTGGAGCCTTCTTTTTTGCCACCTTCTTTTTCACCACTTTCTTGGCTGGCTTTTTGGATTTCGTCTTTTTGACTACTTTCTTTTTTGTTTTCTTCATTGTTTTTTATTAATTTATTAAATTTTAATAAAAGTTCTTTAACATCTGCAAAAGCTCCGTCTTTCTCCTTGCTTTTTATCTCTTGAGTCAGCCTATCTCTTTCTCCCTTTTTAATCAAGTTCTGTAACCCAGAAATGCATCTCTCCCATTCTTCGCCTAAATCTAGATCCTCCACGTCTTTCATCAGCTCTGAATTGACTAAAATATAGTTTAAGAAGTCTGATGAGCCCAAATCTTCATTCTTTTTAATCTTCAAAAATATCTCTTTGGCTTCTAAGGAAAAACAATCCATCATTTCTTCGGTCAGCTCAGAAGCTTTAACTGAATTAATTAAAGCGAGAGATAGAAGGGTTTCTTCTAGCATCTCTCTTCTGGATTTCTTCTCTTTTGTAATGACTGCCCCTTTTTCAGAAGCATCACCCTCCTCTATTTTCACTTTTTTAAGCTCTGAACGGATATCTTCATCCTTGATCTTCAGTCGATGACTCATACTTTCAATCCAATAGCTCTGTTCTATGGTATTATCAATTTTCTTTAAAACAGGCAAGAGGTCGGAGATAATCTTCTTTTTTTCCTCTAATAATTCAGGATTCCTGTTTTTAAAGGCTAATTCGAAATAGAATTCATTAATAGGCTTGGCCGTATTAACCAAATCTCTCCATTTGTCTTCTCCTTCTAAAAGAACAATATCGGCTGGGTCTTTTTCTGCCACCATGGAGATAACTTTTACATTAAATCCGTTTCTCATTGCTAAATCAATCCCCTTCTTGGTCGCATTATTACCCGCTAAATCCATATCAAAAGCCAAAACTAAATTAGAAGAATATCTTTTAATAATTCCTAAGTGCAACGGCGTTAAGGCTGTTCCTGAAACAGCAATACAGTTCTTTGTGCCCGCTTGATGGGACATAATGCAATCAACATTGCCCTCAACTAGGACACAAAAATCTTTCTGGCGTATTTCAAGCTTAGCTTTATCCATTCCATATAAAGCTCGGCTTTTATCATATAATAAAGTATTAGGAGTATTTAAATATTTAGCTTCATCATCAGAATTAAATATTCTTCCGGTGAATCCCGACACCTGAGAATTCAAATCACAAATAGGAAACATGATTCTGCTTCTGAATCGATCAAAAAACTTAAGTGTATCTTTTTTAATTCCCAAGCCAGCCTTAACAATGTCATCCTTCTCAAATCCCTGTCCGATTAAATAATCAGACAATCCAGTCCAAGTATCGGGTGCATAGCCTAGTCTCCAGTCTTTTATCGTTTCCTCTTTCATTCCTCTTTTTAAAAGATAGGAAACGGCCTCTTTTCCAGTTTTGCTTTTTTCTAATTGAGCGGTATAGAATTTGGAAGATCTTTCTAATAAATCAATCAAAGTCTGCCTTTCGTTTTTCATCTTCTGCCAATCTTCTGAATCTCTCTTCAAAACAACACCCGCCTTATCAGCTAAAATCTTCAAAGCATCAACAAAATCAACTCCCTCTATCTTCATAACAAATTTAAAAATATCTCCTCCTTCGTTGCATCCCCCAAAACAATGCCATAGTTGACGGGAAGGAGAAACAAAAAAAGAAGCTGATTTCTCATTATGAAAAGGACAGCGGGCTCTATAGTTTATCCCCGCTTTTTCAAGTTTAATGTAGCTTCCGACGACATCGACAATATTTAGACGAGCCTTTATTTCTTCAATGTCAGAGTTCATAGTAAGCAAATACTAACATAAATGAAAGAAAAACGCTATTGGTCCCATTCTCCTAAAATAACAGTAATAGCCAGCTCTTTTTCATCTCTTAATACTTTTAAATCAACGCTATCTCCTGGATTATATTTTGAAATAACCTTAGATAAAGAATTATCTTCAGTTATCCTTTCTCCGCCCATTTCTAAAATAATATCGCCTTCTTTTAGTCCCGCTTTTTCCGCTGGAGAACCAGTAGCAACCGCTGGCTCATCCTCTCCCTCTACAAGCAAAGCTCCGTAATCAACTGCTAATTTCTTGCTTTCCGCATACTGCTTAGTTATTAAAACATGCAAAACACCCACATATGGATATGATATCTTGCCAATTGATTTAACTTGCTCAATATCCTTCTTCGCTTTATCAATTGAAATAGCAAAAGAAATATTCTGTCCCGAAGAAGATACGGCGGTATTAATTCCAATAACCTCGCCTTTTAAATTCAACAGTGGTCCTCCCGAATTTCCTTTATTAATTGCTGCATCAGTTTGAATAATGTCTTCCAAGGTTTCCGTCCCGACTGTGCTTCCTGAAGCAACAACTGTTCTACCAAGCCCGGAAATAACTCCAACTGAAACCGTATTCTGGAATTCTCCTAAAGCATTGCCGATGGCAATTACACTCTGGCCGATTTGAATATCATCAGAAGAGCCTAAACTCAAAGGACTGAACTTAATTCCATCGCTCTCTATTTTTAATATCGCTAAATCTTGAACTGGATCTTTGGCTAAAACTTTCACTGGGTACTCCTTACTGTCGCTCATAATTACAGTGTATTCAGCCGCATCATCAGAAACAACATGCTTATTAGTCAAAACTAATCCGTCCTCAGAAACGATGAAGCCTGTTCCCGCCCCGACCTGCTGTTTTTCCGTTCCCGTCTTTACTTGTTGAGGAACTAGGAAAACGCCATTGCCTAAAGGATCAACATATTGCTGTGAGTATATAGCAACTTCCTTAGTAATCACAACAGAAACAACTGAAGAAGAATTACCCTTTACCACATCAATTACTTTCTGTTCTTGAGTGGTCTGAGGAATATATTCTTTTTCAATTACTTTTTCTGAATGTATCATTGGCAATCCAGCACTAATAACTTCTTGCTTTAATTTAAGATAAAAAATATAGCTAGAAGTTAATCCTCCAATCAAGCCTATTAAAAACATTAATATTAAAAACAGTCCCGGAAAGGGCATTTTCTTGCCAGGAAGCAATCTCTTAAACTCTGGCCCTTTTATTTTTTTGAAATTTATTGATGGTAATTGATATATTGACATAGTTTTGATAATTTATTTTTTATCATAATGTCCAAAATCGTATTTTATCTTCCTCTCTGGTTTTCTCATCACCCCCATATTAAAGGCACAAACAAGGTACTTGAAAGCAGTCGTAAAGTATCCGTCTTTCTCAAATCTCCGCAAGGGCATGTATAAAGTTACCCCCTTGATTATATCAAACTTGCCTAATTTTTCCGCCTGTTGAACAAAATAATGGTCCTCGGCTAAAGTAATACTCTCATCAAATCCTTTAACTTTTTCAAAAACATCTTTTTTCACCATTATCCCCATTGCTCCCATAGGAAACAACTTCTTTAAAACAATCTGAGGATAGTTATAGAAAAGATTCAGAGTAAAAGGATTCAAATAAACATTATTCCTTTGAGGCAATATCTGGAATGATGCAACGGTTAAATCATTTTTAATAAAATAATTAACTGATAATTTTAAGAAATTCTTAGGAGCAAACTTCAAGTCAGCATCAAGAAAAAAAAGAATCTCTCCCTTAGCCACTTTTGCTCCGTTATTCCTTCCTCTAGCTGGCAATCCTCCTTTAGTAATAATACAATTATACTCTCTTGCAATTTCAACTGTTTTATCAGTTGAACCAGCATCAGCGACAATCACTTCATAATCATCAAATCCGCCCTTCTTGATTGCAGAAAGCAAAGCCTTGATATTCTTTTCCTCATTTAAGGTTGGTATGATTATGCTTAACATATTAAAATAGTTTTTTAGCTTCGTCCCAAATATCCGAATTATTATACTTAGTTTTCATATAGTACCACCACTCAGCCCCCCAGAAATAGAAAGTATCTATCCCTGTATTCTTAGCAAATTCTACATTATTTTTGAATTGCTTTAAATTCATAGTTTTCTCTTGTTCTTCCAAAGACGAGTTCATTATTGAATTAGCACACCATGGCTCAGCTTGCAACTCCACCCCGATAACCTTCTGCTTGAAAACATTCTTCACTATATCCGCTCGGCGGTTGTAATAAACCGAGGGAAACAAATAAGAGACATACATATGCAGCTGTTCCTGCCAAACTTTCTTGTAAGTTGTTACTCCAACAATATCTCCGCCAACTTGTGAAGCTTTAATCCAAAGAGATAACTCTCCGCTATCAGTAACAATAATTTTATGATTTGGATCGTTTAATCTTACAAAAGCAACTTCTCTCCTTAAGAAATCGTCATCAGACCAGGGACAGGCTCCGAACTTAAGAAAAGCTTCATTCTCCACTTGCCACATCGAAAGAACTGAAGAATCCTTATATTTTAAAACCAAGGTCTGGAGCATGTTCAATATCTCTGTCTGTTGTTCTGTTTTACTCAAGTCTCTAGCCCAAGTCGGCAAATGGCACTCTGGCCAACGAGGCACCCTCATTCCAATAGCCAAGATAATGCTAGTATTATTTTTTCCTGCTTCAGCTATCTGCCAATCTAATTCATCAAAATCATAAACTCCTTTTTCTTTTTCAATCAAGTCCCAATAAACCGATATTTTAATATTCTTCGCTCCCAAATCATTCAAAATAGCTGAATAGGTCTCTCTTGAATTCAACTCTAAAAATTCTGTCTGTTTGACTGAAAAATTAACCCCCCAAGTCATATTCTTTGCTTGATTAGCAAAACCAATGAAAAAATAGGCAATGAAGATAAGGCCTAGTCCCAAGAGGGACCATAAAATATATTTTAATAATGGAATCATCTCGTACATTATATTAAAAACTAATTAAAGAATCAAACTATATAACTAAGATCGCCAACCCTAGGCCAATAAGAAGAATAGAGACAATCTTTTGAATTATTATCTTTTTGCTTATTTCCTCGTGCAAAACCTTAGGCAAAAATGAAGAAATTAAAATAGCCAGAATAAACAAGAAAACATACTGGATTCCCTTCATTGAATTCATTATCGCTAAATAGGCAACGGGAACAAGATAAATAGCCCAGCTCTGAAGAACATTGGCTAATCCTCCGAATGTTTGAGCCAAAAGGAAAACAACTCCCGTCTTTTTACTAAATCCGCTATTATCTCCTTTTATTTCTTTTCTAAATCCTTTATCAAACAAGAAAATTAGAACAAACACAAAGCTAAATATTCTCATCCAAATGAATCCTTGCCAGAAAGCCATCTCGGTATAAACAAATTTAGAAAAAACAAAATCCAAAGAAAATAGAATTGAGGTAATCAAAGATATTTGCAAACTCTTTTTAGTCACCTTCGGATTTTTATCAATAGATATCAAAACGCTTCCAGTTAAAAGGATGATAAAAGCTAATATCTCATTTCCTTTTATTGTTTGATATCCCCAGAATAAAACAGATAAAACAGCAATAATAACTGGCTGAGTGGCTCCAATAGTTGGTATTACCTTAGAAACATCAAATTCTTCCAAGGCATAGAACATTGCATAAAGGCCCGCAACATAGACAATCGCTTCAAGAATTACCCAGGCTAATCCGATTCCGCTCGGAAAGCCGAATTCAACAAAAGGAATTATAAAAACAGAGAGAAGACTTAATACCCCCACAAAAAAAGTATATGATTTTGGCTTAGAGGGTCCAGCTAAAACTATCTTGTCGCCCAAGGATGCTAAGGCAAAAAATAAATATGAAAGAATTATTGCTGTGAGCCAGAACATTTTTGTATTTCTTCTTTAATTTTAATCGTTCCCATCTGTTCTCCATCAATAAAGCCTTCCATGGCCATTTCAGCGAAAAATCCAGAATGAAGATAATCATAGAACCAATCTTTGACCTTTTCTATTTCCCTCTGCTCTATTCCAAATCTAGATTTTAATAGCCAGCCCCTATTAAATTCTTCTTGCGAGCCGATAGTTGGAGCAATAATAATCGGGAGACCCAAAGCTGAATAGAAAGAAAGCTCTGACGGCTTGGTCCATAAAATATCTGTCTTTCTTAGAGCTAAATTAAATCGATCGTAATATTCTTCAAAGTCTTTCCCCCATAAAATTTCGATTCCATTATCCAGTAATCCGCCTAATCCTCCGTTTCTGATTTCTTTTTCAAAATAATCCTTAACCTTCTTCTTTGTTCCAGCAACAAGGATAACCTTTAATCTTTTATTATATATATTCTTTTTAAAATTCCTGACTATCTTTACTCCTAATTCTTTCTGTGCTCCCGCACCACCCACCGTAAACATGATAGTTAAAGGATGATCTGATTCTTTGGGTAGCTTGCCAAGTTTTTCGCGAACGATAAAATCGTGTTTTTCTCTGTATTTTTTCAAAGGATCAAGATTGACAATTCTCTTCCTTAAATCTTCTTTCAATACTTCCATATTCTTTCCTCCGATATTTTCCATCGGAAGAGGATATCCAGTCAAGATAATGTTTTCCTTTTTGACTCCATACATTTTTAATCTTTGCACCACTCTCGTGTTGGGAGCAAAATACTTTATCCTTGATTTCTTCCCCGAAAGAGGTGCCCAGCTTCGACTAATGTCCGCATCACAGATCACACAAAAAATATCATTAGAATAATTAAAATATTCAGCCATAAAGGCAGGATTGTAAAAAGTAGAAACAATCGGAATTGGTTTCTTTTGAAGTTTCTCTATTAAATCTTTTCCCCACCCTCTTGCAAATAAAGGAAAAGTTCTTCTTTGAGTAAAATTAGAAATTGATAAATCTTTAGTGGTGTAAAAATCATTAATCTTCTGCGTCATGTCAAAAAGCGAGAAAAACCATTCTCCCAACAAAGGAAACTTCTTAAAACGAGAAATGAATTCATAGAAACTCCTTGAACTTTCCCAAATCTTTTTATCAGCAGTAGGAATTCCTAGGTAATCATTAGCACAAACAATCTGCTTGCCCTCGGCAAAAGACTTCAAAGGATAGGCCGTTCTTTGGTGCCCATATCCCATATTTATAGAAACAATCCAAGCTGTCTTTGTCATATATTTAAATTATACCTTATCCATTCAAAAATTCCAATTCCTTTCTTCTTCCTTTGTAAGCTAGATACAAAAAAGGAAGATATATAATAACTAATACAATAAATGGCAAATCAACTTTCAAGACTGCAAAAGGAAGCTGCGAAGAAATATCCACTACCCACATTAAATAAGACAACAGAATTGAACAAGGAACAGCGACAATAATTCCGAAAATCGGCACTAAGATTCCTAAAGCCATCAATAGTGGAGTAATTGGCAAGACAATAATGTTTGATAATAAAGAAATAATAGAAAAATACCCGAAAGAAGAAATCAATAGTGGTAAAGTAAATATCTGAGCAGAGATGGTCATAGCCATAATTTCTTGAAGCCATTTTAATCTTCCCCTAAAAACAGTATCCAGCCATTGATTAAAAAATGGACCAGTTAAAATGATGCCCAATACAGCCATAAAAGATAATTGGAAACCCAAATCAAACTTCAATAACAAAGGATTAAAAAATAGCATTGCTGAAGCAGCAATTACTAGGGTTCTCAAATTAAAAGATTGTCGAGAAATTAATTGAGCTAAAAACAATAATCCGACCATAATTCCCGCCCTCACTCCCGAAGCTGGCATTCCAACTAGGAAGACATAAAACAAAGTAAAGAAAATTGAACCGAACAGGGCCTGTTTTCTCCATAATCCCAAAAAAAGCAAAACCTCGAATAGCATTGCTGAAAAAATAACAATATGCGAGCCAGAAATGGCAATCACGTGGCTCAATCCACTTACGCTTAATTTGTTTTTTGTTTCCTTATCCATTTTCTGATCATTCCCTAAAATCATTGCCTCCAATATTGGACTTAGCTTAGGAGAAAGATTATCTCTTATCTTTTCTCCTAATACTTTTTTAAAGTCATAAATCTGTCCAACAAAACTACTTTTACTCTTAATAATTTCTATTTCAGGGAAAGAAATAATAACACTGACTCCATCTTTAGCGAGATAGCCTTGATAATCAAAATTATCTAACTTTTCAGGAATTTTAATTATTCCCTTGATTCTAACCGTGTCATTAAATTTAACTGGAGAATATTTATCAGTAAAAACCAAAACCCTTCCTGCTTTCAAGATATTAACCATTATTTGTGTTTTCGAATCTCCCCTTTCGGGATCGCTAGAAACTACTCCTTCAAAAACAACTTCTTTGTTGTTGAATTTAATTAATTCATTGTTTTCAATCTTTGATAAATTAAAACCATATAAAAACATTCCCGAAGAAACGAAAATAAAACAAAAACCAATAACCATAATTGCTTTGTCTTCGTAAAAAGCTCCAATCAGAATCAACCCAATAATTAGTCCGATAATCTCTACAATAATTGAATCAATAAAAAAGGATGCAATGCAAATGCCTCCCACAAAACTTAAACAAAAATATATTAATGACTCTGATTTCGTCATCTTCCCTTTTTAAACATTTTAACAAAAGCCATTCCTGCAACTAACCCTCCAATATGACTAAAATAGGCAACCGAAGTGTCCAGGGCTGAAGTAGAAAAAAGCTGTAATAAGAACCAGATAAAGATATAAATAACGGCTGGAATTGAGGCAACACAAAAGAAGAGAAAAGTCCTAATTTTATTCTTTGGAAATAGGACTAAGTATCCGCCCAGCACTCCAGAAATAGCACCTGATGCCCCTATAAGTGCTTGGTTAGGGTCGGACATTGCCAATGCATAAACAATAGCCCCCATAATGCCACAAAGCAAATAAAAGCCAAGGAACCTCAGCCTCCCTAGTCGTGATTCGAGGTTGTCTCCAAAAACCCACAAGAACCACATATTAAGGATTAGATGCCAAATATTCCCATGCAGAAACATATAGGTAAAAGCGGTGAAGAATCGACCATCCAATAGGTTGCTTGAAGTGAAACCAAAAAGACTGACAAAATAATCTAAATTAGAAATTGAGTATAGAAAAAATATTGTATTAAGAACAATTAAAAGAGTAGTAATTAAAGGAAAGCCACCCTTTATCTTTTTTTTATCGTAAAGAGGTATCATTATCTTATTCTAAAAACTCTGAATCCATCCTTAATCTTCTCTTCAATATTTTTATAGAATTCATCGGGGAAAGGAGTAACATTTTCAAATCTTTTATCAATTGTTCCCTTTTCTCCCCTGAATCTTTGTATAAAATACTTATTGGCTGGAGCAATCTCATTAGCAATATTAATAATATCTTCTTCGGTATGAATTCCAGGAACAACCGTTGTCCTGAATTCATATTCAATCCCCGAATCTTTAATAATAGAAATTGATTCCTTAATTTTTGAAACATCAAATCCTGTTACTCCGCAAGCCGCTTCGTATTTTTCTTTTGTAATCGGAGCTTTGATATCCATTGCCACATAATCAATCAACTTTTCATCAATCAACCTCTTTATTAATTCAGGATTAGTTCCATTGGTATCAAGCTTAACCAAGAATCCTATTTTCTTAATTTTCCTTATAAAATCAGCCAAGGCTTCTCCATGAATGGTCGGCTCTCCTCCACAAATAACACAACCCTCAAGCGTTCCCTTTTTTTCATTAAGAAAATCAAAAAAGTAATCTTCCGATATTTGAGGATGGCTCTTAATCTCTTGCCCTACGACAAGTTCTTTAGAATAACAAAAGGGACAAAAGAAGTTGCATCCCGAAAGAAAAACCGTGCAAGCGAGCTTGCCTGGATAATCAACCAAAGTAACTTTTTGCAATCCTCCTATTGTCATGTCTGTTAAAAATGTGCGGAAGCCCGCACATTTCATAATTAAGAAAGCTTGAATTCTTTTCTATCCTTGAATTCCTGCTGTTTGCCTTCGTTCCACTGTGAGACTGGACGCAAGTAGCCGACGACTCTTGAATATACCTCAGTCTCTTGGTAATTCTTCAAACTTTTATTCTCATTAAAACACTCATTACATTTAAAAACCATTTTCTCTTTTCCGTCAGGCAAATTATACTTCAATAATTGGCCATTAACTATTTCATTATTTTCGGAAATGATGATTTTCTTTCCGCAATCATGGCAAACATGTTGAGTGTTCATATTATTTCTTATTTACCTTTGCTAATGAGGCCTTGACCTTGAATTCTTTTCTATCCTTGAATTCCTGCTGTTTGCCTTCGTTCCACTGTGAGACTGGACGCAAGTAGCCGACAACACGAGAGTAAACTTCGCAAGGCTGCTCAATCGCACATTTAGGACAAGTAAAATGCTTTCCAGCAATATATCCATGGTTCGGACAAATCGAGAAAGTTGGAGTCAAAGTAATGTAAGGAAGCTTGTTCTTCTCAAATACTTTTTTAATTAATGTCTTAACTGTTTCAATATCAGTAATTTCTTCTCCGATGAATAAATGTTCAACTGTTCCTCCAGTATATTTACACTGAATGTCGTCTTGCAATTTTAATTCTTCAAAAATATCATCTGTATAATTTACTGGTAATTGAGTTGAGTTAGTGTAGTAAGGAACCTTCTTTGTTCCCAAAGTAATAATATCGGGATAAAGCTTTCTATCTTTCTGGGCCAGTCTATAAGAAGTTGATTCAGCAGGAGTGGCCTCTAGATTATAAATACTATTATTTTCTTTTTGGTATTCAACTAATTTAGCTCTCATAAAATCCATCACCTCTAAGGCAAACTGTCTTCCTTTTTTAGAGCCAATATCTTCTCCCATATAGTTCAATAATGCTTCATTCATTCCGACAATACCAATAGTTGAAAAGTGATTAGCAAAATATTGTCCCTTGGCCTTTTTAACTCCAGCTAAATAATATCTGGAATACGGATATAATCCTTTGGAAGTAAATTCTTCAATTGTTTTTCTCTTTATCTCTAAACTTTCTTTAGCCGTATCCATCACCTTGCCTAGTCTTTCAAAGAATTCCTTTTTAGTTTTAGATAAATATCCAATTCTTGGAAGATTGACAGTTACAACTCCAATACTTCCAGTCAATGAACCTGAACCAAACAAGCCACCACCACCTCTATTTGATAGCTCAGTCATATCAAGCCTTAAACGACAACACATTGATCTTACGTCTTCAGGCTTCATGTCTGAATTAATGTAGTTGGCAAAATAGTTAATACCATACTTAGCTGAAGCCTCAAACATTGGATCCAAGGCTGGATCATCCCACGGGAAATCTTTAGTAATATTGATGGTTGGAATTGGGAAAGAAAAAGGTCTTCCACTTCTATCTCCTTTAATCATGGCTGTATAGAAAGCCTTGTCTAGCATCTTCATTTCTTCCTCAAATTCAGAATAATTTTCTTTTTGAGGAATTCCCCCAATTATTATCGGCTGATTAGCAAAAACAGGAGACGGTTTTAAATCTAAAGTAATATTAGTAAAAGGACACTGAAAACCAACCCTAGTTGGCACCGCCATGTTATATAAAAACTCCTGAATAGCTTGTTCAACCTGAGCATAACTTAGATTATCATAACGAATAAAAGGAGCGAGTAATGTGTCAAAGTTAGAAAACGAAACCGCACCAGCAGCTTCTCCTTGAAGAGTGTACATAAAATTTACTACTTGACCTAAAGCACTTCTAAAATGCTTAGGAGGATATGATTCAATTTTTCCATTGACTCCTCCAAATCCTCTTAATAATAAATCGTATAAATCCCACCCGACACAATAGCAAGATAGTGTATCTAAATTGTGCAAATGCATATCACCTGACTCATTGGCACGTCTTACCTCTTCAGGATAAACTTTATTCAACCAATATTTTTTTACAATGTAAGAAACTCCGTAATGATTCAATCCTTGCAAAGAAAATGTCATATTTGAATTCTCTTGCACCTCCCAATCCAGCTTATCCAAATAGTCATCGACACGATCAACCGCTTCTTCGGCCACTGCCTGTGATTCTCTTAAGATTCTTCTTTGTTCTCTGTAAAGAATGAAGGCCTTAGCAGCGATTGCCTCTCCTTCAAGTATTAAAACTTCTTCAATAATGTCTTGAATTTGTTCAACGTTAGGAATTTCTTCAGTTTTAAATCTTCTATTTAAAATTTTAACTACTCCATCAGCGATCTTCTGCGTTTTTTTTCCATTTCCTTGCTTAGTAGCAGTGATTGCTTTAAAAACAGCGTTAAATATTTTCTCTGATTGGAACTCAACAATGTTTCCATTTCTTTTTTGGACTTTGGTGATGTGGTTAGTTAGTTTCATATATAAACATTCTATACTCCTAAAAAATTACTGTCAATTTTGACAAAAATTTAGAAGATTTTCTTATTCGCCCCTCGTATAAGAGCCTTATTATCTACGATTTTTCTGAACTGGTGGCTATCACTGTCACCCTGATCTCATCTTTTAATAAACTATTATCAAAAGATGCTCCAAAAATTATTTTCGCCGAAGCCGATGTCTTCTTCTTTACAATTTCAGCAATCTTTTTAACCTCCGAGAGATAAAAATTCTTATTTCCCGAAGCAACATTGAATAAAATTCCTTCAGCCTTGTCTAGCGGGAACTTAGTAATCGGAGAATGTAATGCTTTTTCCACTGCCAGTACTGCCCTTTCTTTCCCTTGAGCCTTTCCTGTTCCAAAAAATGCCGAACCACTACTTTTTAATATCTCTCTAATGTCAGAAAAATCTAGATTAAGAATTCCCGGATTCGTTATTACATTAGAAATACTTTCAACTGCTTCTTTTAAAAGCTCGTCACATTTATTGAAGGCGACTTCAACTGACGATTTAATAGGAATCATCTCGTGAAGCCGATCATTGGGAATCACTACCATTGTATCAACTTTCTTCTTTATTTCTTCCAAGCTATTCAAGGCAATCTTTTTTCTTTTCTTTCCTTCAAAAGAAAATGGCAAGGTAACAATTCCTATTGTCAGTGCTCCTGATTTCTTAGCAATTTCTGAAACAATCGGCATCGCTCCCGAACCAGTTCCACCTCCTAGTCCCGATGTTAAAAAAATAATATCACTGTCTTTTAAAGTTTCTTCGATTTCTTTATAACTCTCTTTCGCAGATAATCTTCCTATCTCCGGTTTCATTCCCGCCCCCAGTCCTTTAGTAATCTTATCTCCTATCCTTAATTTTAAATGCGCCTCTTTCTTTTTTAAATCTTGAGCATCAGTATTAATACTAATCAGCTCAACATTTTTAATTTTAGCTTTAGTCAGTCTATCAATAGTATTTGACCCAGCTCCTCCGACACCTATAACTTTTATTCTTGTTATGCTCATATATTTAGGGAATAAAGTTTTCAAAAAATCCTTTAATCTTTTTTCCAATTCCATTTCCATTTCCCGAATGCCCCGCTACCTTATCAATTTTGCTCATAATCAATCCGCAAACCGTCGCCAAAGAACTATCCTTGTCTAATCCTTTAAATTCCACACAATACCCAATCCTCGAAGGAAGTTTGAATTCTCTCTTAGCTAATTCTACAATTCCAGGAATCTTAGCTCCGCCGCCAGTTAAAACTATGCCAGCAGGCAATAATCCCTGCTTAGAAACTTTCTTGATCTCTCTATCAGCTAATTCAAATATCTCACAAACTCTAGCTTCAATAATCTTGTTTAATTCTTTTTCAGAAAAAGATAGAACATTTTGAGGTTTCTTTTTCACTGCTTTTTTCTTTTTACCGAAAATATCCTCTTCTTCATCTTCTTCTTCGTTTACTAAAGAAAGATTAAAGTCTATTTTCTTCTTTCCATCCTTAATTAAACAGCTTCCGTGCTGTCTTTTAATACGCTCCGCTATGTCTATCTCTGTCTTAAAACCGATAGCGATATCATTAGTGATATTTGCTGAACCGACTGGAAAAACAGCCATATTTAAAAGCCTTCCCTCTTCGAAAACAGCAACACTAGAAGTTCCCGCTCCAATGTTTATCAAGGCCACTCCTAATTCTTTCTGATTAGGCGTTAAAACAGCGTTAGCGTCAGCTATTAACCCAGGAATAATACTTTCCTCTTCTAATCCAAATGCCCCTGCAGAATCGATAATTCCCTCAATGTCCGAGTTAAAAGAAGATAAAAGCAAAGCATCTAATTCTAATCTCATCCCCTGTAGTCCCAATGGATCGCTAATTCCTTTTTCTCCGTCTAAAACCCATTCTCTTGGGAAAACCTGAAGAATAGTTTTATTGCTCGACTGGAGGTTGATCATTTTAACCTCGTCATAGATTCTTTCTTTGTCTTCTAAAGAAACTTTCTGGTCAGCTCTGCCGACAGAAATCAAAGCATGGCTCGGAACAAGCTGCAGTTTAGTTCCATTAATATTTACGAAAATGTTTTCGACTCGACAATTATGTTTTCTTTCGACTCTTTCGATAAGCTCAGCTATTTTTTTACTAACCTCAGAAGAATCTTTAATCCTTCCTTTCTGAACTCCGAAAGAATCTATTGTATCAAAGAATATAATCTCCATTCCTGATTCGAAATCTTTCTTAACTCCCAAAATCTTTATTGTATCTGTTCCGATATCCAATCCAGTAATTGTTTTTGGTCTAGACATGTTGCTTATTTATTAAAGTTTAATTTTTGATAGATATTCTTCTTGCCTTTGAAACATTCTTTCTGCTTCTTTTTTTGTTTTCTCGTGATCGTATTTAAAAAGATGCAGAATACCGTGAATTAAAACTAATGTTAATTCTCTTTTAAAGTTTTTACCATTCTTTTCCACTTCTTCAGGACAAATTACAATTTCCGAAACATCTCCCCCTATCTCTCCGAATGAAAGCACATCGGTTGGTTTGTTTTTCTTCCTATAATCTTTATTTAATTTTTTAATTTCTTCTGGGTCGACAATAGCAATAGACAATTCAATCTGTTTTTTCTTTCCTTCGCCCTTCAAAACTTTTTCCGCGACTTTTTTCAAAAAAACTTTGTCTATCTTTTTGTATCCATCAGAAAGATTGTTTATTTCTATCATTTTCTTTTCCTCTATTTTACTAAATTAAAAGAGTTATTGCAAGTTTAACAAAAAAAGCCCATTTAGGGCCTAAATTTCTCTTTAAATACTAGATTTTATCCAATTATTGATAATATTATATAATTCTTCTGAATTTTCCCTACCTTTTAAATTATGATCACTGTTCTTAAAAATATGAATCTCTTTCTTGCTCTTAATTTTATCGAATAACATCTTCTGTTGCTCTATTGGAATCACTTCGTCTTCATCTCCGCTCATTATAAGAACGGGACATTTAATTTTTTCTGCAATATTTAATAAATTATGATTTATTTCGTCTTCAAAATATTTATATCCTTTCCTTTTAAAAACTCCTGGCGTACTATGACTTTCCCACTCAACAAATCCTTTCGCTTTTAAATCTTCAAGCTCTGCTTTATTGGGACTATCTCCTAGAACTTTAGAAGAAAAAAGAATTATACTTTTTACGTTTGTATTACGAATTGCATAATCGGCAACACAATATCCTCCCATACTGTGTCCGACAAGAAAAAATTTATCATTATACCATTTTTGTTCCTTGGACCAATTAATTAAATCTTCTAAATCATTAAGATATCCAGTTGTTGTTCCGTCTTCCATTTTTCCTTCGCTTTCACCAAGACTATTTGTTGTATCAAATGAAACTGTTGTGAAATTATTTTGTTTAAATACTTTTACTGTTTCAGTCATTAAAGGATGCTCTTTAAAACTAAGAAATCCGTGCATTAAAAATGCTAAGCCTTTTTGATTTTCAGCTTCTTCAACTAATATTGCCATCTTTAATCCCTTTCTATTTTTTATAAATATCTTTTCCATTTACTTTAAATTAATATAATCTAATACTTCACGCAATTGCTTAATTGTGTTTTTAATTCTTTTACTTTTAATATCGTCTTTACTATAAGTTGATTCAATTAATAAGGCGTCCACTCCTACATCTTTTGCTGGTTTATAATCCCATCTATACTTATCTCCAACCATCAATGCTTTACTTTTAGCAATTTTTCTTTCCTTTAAAATTCTAACAATAAAATTACCTTTTGAGGCATGATGAGCTCTTGTTGCATAAACTTCATCAAACAAGTTTTCTAATTTAAAATACTTTACTCTACATTGGATAATATTATTAGCTTCTTTTGGAGAATGAGGATTAGATGATAGCAAAACCATAATCACTCCCATTTTTTTTAATCTCTTGAGAGTATTAAGAGCTGTTGGCACCATCATTAAATATTTATTATGATCGTAATGCTCCCCCTTAAGCGAATACACCCAATGAGGCTTTTCTTTGTATTTTGTTTTTTGAGGGTACCAAACGGTTCCATCTCCATCAAAAAATATTATTTCTTTTTTAATTTCATTTTTCATATTATT
>Ga0265297_10000537_pt1 | contig 110098 bp, 140 predicted proteins | sample Munlanlwell13791_FD_192502 | JGI IMG/M metagenome (GOLD analysis project Ga0265297, IMG submission 192502) | Leachate microbial communities from a municipal landfill in Southern Ontario, Canada - Leachate well 137-91 | ecosystem: Engineered > Solid waste > Landfill > Unclassified | place...
TGGTGCGCGGTGGAGCCAAGCCGCTCCTGCTCCGAGACCTGGTTGGCCTTGAACACCACCCCGTCGATCTCGAAGTCGATCTCACCCCGACAGGCGGCGATATCCTCGTAGATGTCGCGCAGCCGGTTCCCATCGCGCGGCACCACCTCCCAGTCCACCGTCTTGAAGCCGAGCTCACGAAGCCGGTCCAGCTTCTCGCCCCCGGTCTGCGGAGCACCACCCAGGAGATCGTAGGCGGCGAAGGAGAGCCGATACTTCCGGCAGCGCTCGGGGTCCTTGTGCTTGACGGCGCCGGCGGCGAGGTTCCGCGGGTTCGAGAACTGGTCGGCGAAGGTGGAGAACACGCTGAGGCGCATATAGACCTCGCCGCGCACCTCCAGCCCACCCTCGACGACCCTGTGCGGGATATCGGCGATGGTGCGGGCGTTGGCGGTGAAGTCCTCGCCCACCGAGCCGTCACCGCGAGTCGCCGCCAGCGCCAGCCGCCCTCGCTCGTCGTAGCGCAGGCTCGCCGCGACACCGTCCATCTTGGGGGTGACCAGCACCTCGCCCTCGAGCTTGGCCGCCCAGGCGAGCAGGTCCTCGTCGATGTAGCACTTGTCCAGGGACAGCATCGGCGCAGCGTGCGTGACCGCGGTGCTGGCCGGGGCGGAACCGAGCTCGGCCAGCACCGGCGAGTCGGGGCGCAGCTTCCGCAGCTGCTCGACCAGCCGGTCGTAGTCGCTGTCCGCGATCTCGGGCTCGGCCAGGTCCCAGTACAGGTGGTTGTGCCGGCGGATCTCCGCCTCCAGCTCGCCGATCTCCACGCTGCTACCTCCCCCCGAACGGGTAGGAATTGATCCCTGCGGTAGGCCCCTCGAGCTGCGCCACCTGCGAGAAGCCCTCGCGACGCAGCCGCTGGTTCACCGCGTCCACGACCTGCAGCCAGGTCGTCCCCGGGCTGCGCGTCAGCTCGTCGACGAGGAGGCGCGTCAGCGCCCCGTTGGGCCTCCCGCCGAAATACGAGTCCGCCGCCGTCTGGTCGCTCCGCGCCGCCGCGACGAGCAGGTGGTTCATCGTCGGGTCCACGTCGAGCCAGCCCGGACGCTGCTTCACCCCGAGGCGGTTGACCGGCAACGCCCGCCCCTCCGCGCGGAGCGCGACGTCCGGTGGGGGCGGCAGGAAGCGCGTGCGGTAACCCCCTCCGCGCGTCCCTGTCCCGGAGGAGCAGCAGTCCAGGACCACCGTCAGCCGAGCCCCCTTCGGGAGCCGCTTGAACCTCTCCGCGAGATCATCGTCAGTGAGTGCGGGTGCGTCCCAGTCGAAGTCGACCGGGACCAAGCACTCGTCGAGGTGATCCTTGAGCTCGTCCCCGTCGCGGTCACGCACGCGGGTCCCGTGCCCGGAGAACGCGAAGACGAGATCGTCCCCCGGGCCCGCGTCCCCGACCAGCCAGTCTAGACGCCGCAGAATGTTGAGCGTGGTCGCTCGCTGATCGAGCAGCACCCGCACGTCGTCCGGGGCGAACCGGAGGTGCTTGACCAGCAGCTCGTGGAGGTCAAGCACGTCGTTCACGCAGCCCGCAAGCAGCGCGTCCTTGTAGGTGTTCACGCCAATCAGCAGAGCTCTACGCCTTGTCATCGATCTCCCCTTTCACCAGCGCGCGGACCCTCGGAACCCGCAGGGGCCGCAGCTTCCCCCCGAGCGCGACCCGGTGCGCGTGGCACTCGTGATTCACGACCGCAGATGTGAACGTGTGAACGGTCCACTCGCCGAGCTCAACGTCACCCGGCGTCAGGGTCTGCGCGAGGTCCTTGGCCGCGCGCTCGGCCGCCGCGAAGCTCTCCGCGGCCACCACCGAGAGGTGCTTGATGGTCACCGTCACTGCGTAGGGCTTGAGCCCATCCGGGTAGTTCCGCGTCACGGTTGCCTCGGAGAGCTTGGAAGCTCGAAGAAGCAGGTAGCTGGTCGGTCAACCTTCAGCAACAAGCGCAACACACTCAGGATCTCGCGCCGCCGGTCACTGCCAAGACAGGCCTGAAGGGCAACTCGAGTCATATCGTCGACGACCTGCGGGAACTTGATGACTATATGGCGGTGCCCAGCTGTCTTCGACGGAGTGTTGCGGGTGACACTGCACACGAACTTGTTCTTCGTGAGCAACGCCAGCTGCTGCATCATTCCCGGAACGTCGTCTTCGCAGTCGATGTCAAGGAAGAGCTCATCCTGTTCCGGAAGGACCAGGTCCCAGTCATTCTCGTCAGCAACCCTCTTCGGGTCATAGGCTAAGTCGCTCACGGCACTCTCCTCGCGCGCAGGAAGGCGCGGCGCGCATCGAGGTAGCGGCGGATGGCCGCCTGCTCCCGGCCACAGGCTTGGCAGTCGTCAGTATGCTCACCAACACTGGCGCAACCATCGACGACAAGGCCAACGATGGTGGCGAGCGCACTTGCAGAAGCAAGCAGCTCGGTGTCCTCGGTGGTCAGCGGCCGAGGGCTGGAAGTGTGGACCCAGCTGTTCTTGGGCTGCTGAACGCCGGTGCCACCCGGTGGCGGCTGGTGAGGCATGATCTACCTCTCCGCCTTCTTGGCCGCCCGGGTGCCTCGTGCTTCGTGCTCGCACGCGAGGACGGTCAGCTTCCCATCCGGGTCCACCTGCATCGTCGCCTTCGCGTTGTAGTCACCCCCAGCCATGCCGGGGTCGATGCCGATGAAGGTCCGGGACCGCATCCGCCGCACCAGCCGGCGCACCAGCTGGATCAACGCGCCGACCCCGCTCACCAGGAGCAGGAGCTCAAGCACGCCGCCGCAGATACAGAAGATCATGAGCACGGGAGCCGGTATCCGAGACGAGAGGAAGCGCTACTCACTCGCCTCGAGGCACGCGGTCGCCATCGTGAGGACGCACTTCCGCTGCTCGCTCGTGAGCGGCTGGATAGCGCCCAACACGCGGAACAAACTCTCGACGACATCACCGAACTGACCCAGCGGCGGCGACCCGGCGACAGGCACCTTCTTCGCGGCGGGCTTGGTCGCCTTCTTCATCCTGGCTGCAGGGGCTCTCTTCGCGATGGGTTTGGCCACCTTCCGCTTCGCGGCGGGCGCCTTCTTCATGGCGGTGATGGCGGCGACGAGGTCCTGGTGCTGCTCGGCGGTCCGCCCAGCGACGGGGAGGTTGGCTCGCTTGGCGTAGACGTACAGGGTGCCAAGGCTCACGCCGAGCTTCTTGGCGAGGTGCTCCACAGTGGTGTCCTTGTCGAGTTCAGACATGGGATCTCCTTTGGTGCTCGAGGGGGTTGACGGCGCCGACTCAGGCGGCCGCACCAAATCAGGCGGCGGCGTCAATGCGTCGGGGGGGGGAGCAGGCAACTCGTGGAAGAGGAAAGGCCCGCCGCAGCCGTCGCAGGACATCGCGGGCCACGCCTTGTCCGCGGCGAAGCGCAAGCAATCGGACCAGGCGACGCAGCCCTCGTGGCGCTCCCCGGCGTGCGGAGCCGGGCGCGCCCGTCGAACTATGCCTATGCCGCGGTCAAAAACGAGGGGAGGCGCGGCGGAGGCGCTGATCTCAACCCGCCTCCTCGCCGTGCGCGTGATCGATATGCCCCGGGTCGTCATGTCCACTCGTCGAGGCGCGCACGGAGCTTGCTCAGCTGGAACTCGCGGAATCGCTCATACGCGGTCGCCAGGTCCCGCCTCCCGGGCGCGATCGTGACCGGCACCTCGTGGAGCTCGACCAGCCAGCGCATCAGCCGGAGCCGCTCCACTGCCGTGATGAACTCGTGACCGGGGGCCCGCGCTCCGTGGAGCACAAGCCGGAAGGCCTTCGCGAGCGCCGTCGCGACTGAACCCTTCACGTTGCCCCGCAGGTCGTCGACGATCTCCTCAAAGTCGTCACGGAGCAGATGCCCGGAGAGCAGATCACAGACCAACCCGGGGTGCCTGGAGAGCACCTCATTCGCCACCTTCTCGCCGACGCCCTCCATCCCGGGCACATCGTCACCCTGGTCGCCGACGAGCGCCTTCCAGTCCGTGAGGAGCTCGGGGTCCAGGCCCCGCTGCTTGCGCACCTCCGCGGGTGTGAAGACGCACTCAGTCGACCCGACCTTGAGGAGCACGTGCACATCGGTCCGCACGAGCTGGAGGAGGTCGGCGTCTCGGGTGAGGACCAGCACCGGCGTCTCCGCTGAGCGCGCGAGGGTAGCGATCACGTCGTCTGCCTCCCAGCCGTCACACCAAGCCTGGTGCACGCCGAGGGGCGGAAGCAACGATCGGGCCACCTCGTGGCGCTGCCGGTGGAACTGCGCCAAATCCGCGAACGGCCCGCCCTTCCGCCGCGACTCCTTGTAGGAGGGGAACTTCCGGATCCGCTCGTGAGCGTCCGTCGAGTCCCAGACCACGAAGAGGCGCACGCCTGGGTTGTCGAGGTGCACCTTGAAGACGCGGAGCAGGAACCGGTGGTACATGGTCGGCACGGGCCCGGGCTGGAACGCGGCGCGCGCGAACCCGTTTCCGTCGAAGATGGCGGTCGCGTAGCCCATCAGCTGCGCAGGGAGGACGATCCGTCCCCCGGCTCTGGCGGCAGCGTCTCGGCGGCGGCGCGGTCCGCCGCGTCGGAGAACCGCTCCCCTTCGCTGACGGCGACGTCGCCGGGCAGCGCCTCGATTCGCTCCTGCAGGAGCGCAATGACCCGCAGGTCAGCCTCCGGGATCTGGACAATGGAGGCGATGCGCCGGACCACCGCGATGGCGCGCATCAACACGGTTCGCTCTTGCTCGGAGAGGGACAGGACCATGCTCCCCCCTATCCGAGGAGAGCAGCGAATAGTGCCGACGACATGATGAAGCCGAGGACAAAACCCACCAGCAGCACGGCTGGCGACCCCACGGAGACAGGTCGCTCCGCGCGGGCGAACGCCCGACGCAACCCAGCTATCGTGCAGTCGCGCTCACGCAGCGCCAGCCGCAGCTGCTCGAGCTCCCAGCAAGCGTCCTTCAGGTCACCGCGGAACGGTCCGCCGAAGGGCAGGTCACCCGGCGCAGGGTTTCGGCGGGAATGGATAGCACCTGACCGCGGGATCGGGCGGGGTGCCAGCGAGCAAGGCGGCAGCATGTGCCCCTTTCGCAGCGCGACTCCCATCACTTCTTGGGCGGGCAGATCGCGTCCTTGCAGACCTTGCTGAGGCGCATCTTGACCACGGTCTTCGCCGGGATCTTGATCTGCTCGCCGGTGGCCGGGTTCCGGCCCATCCGCGCCTTGCGCTGGGACTTGACGAGCTTGCCGATGCCCGGGATGACGAACTCCCCGGTCTTCCTCGTCTCGCTCGTCGCCAGCGAGACGTAGTGCTCGATGAAGTTCGCGACCGCGGTCTTGGTCATCCCCGTGTTGTCCGCCATCCTGCTGATCACCTGCGTCTTGGTCATGACAGTACCTCCCTTTTTCCTTTCCCCACCGCTATCCGAGACGAGGTATCGCCAGATCCAGCAAGCCTTGCGCGTGCGAAAGCCCCGAGCCCGCCAGCACCCAGGCTGCTCTCGCTTCGTCGCGGACCTCCAGCGGCAGTTGCTACAGCGCGGGAGCTCGCCAACCGGGATGAGGGACACGCTCAGCGTTCCCCGAAGAAACGGGTCATCAGGAGGTGGTAGAGAATCGCGAGGATGATAAGTGCCGTCGCCACCCCCGCCCCGGTCGAAGCGACCTCAACTGCAGTCCGCCGGCGTCGATCTGCCCGGAGACGTCGAACCTCCGCCTCCGCTAGCTCCCGCGCCCGGCGCTCTGCGTCCAGCGCGGCACGGGCAGCCGCAAGGTCGTCGCGGTAGCTCATGTCCGTTCCTCACCCACAGCGCGAGGAGCCGCAGCGGGTGCAGCTCAGACACCCGTCACGGGAAGTCATCCGCCCGCCGCAGATACTCCCGTCCTCGAGCAGCTCCGCGCACCGTTCGAGCGGCTCCCGGACTTCTTCCGGCAGGTCCGTTCGGTCCAAGGCTCGCTGGATCGCGCACCCGAGCTTCCGCGGGACACTGAAGATGTGCTGCAGGTGCACCCGCTCGAGGTGCTTGACCACCTCGTTCGGTGGCGCACGGAAGCGGAGGGCGATGGACGCGAGGCGCGTCAGCGCGTCGAGCTCCTGGCGCACGCGCTCGTCCGCCTTGTGGGCCCCGTTCACGAAGACCTCGTAGGGGCGTCCGCCACGGATCTCCGCCCCCAGGAGCCCGACCGTCACGTAGACGTTCTCGTGTTGCCCAGGTGTGGTCTCCACCTTCTCCCGCACCACGATCGCGGGGATCACCTCGGGGCGCTGCGTCTCACCCACCTCCGCGTTCCGCCCGGCAGAGAGCGGCTGCCCGGCACGCGACCCGTCCCGGTAGACCGTCACCCCCTTCAGCCGCTCGCGCCACGCTCGCCGGTAGACGTGGTCCACGTCCTCGACTGTGGCATCCGGCGGAAGGTTGATGGTCTTGCTGATCGCGTTGTCCACACGCCGCTGCCACGCCACTTGGTGGTTGAGGTGCACGTCCGGCGAGACCTCGCCCGCGAGCACGAACTGCCGCCCGGCCGCGCGCATCCTCGGAGAGATCTCCTGATTCAGGTGCCAGACCTGCCACTCGACACGCTCCGTCTCGGGGAGCTCGCGTGGGCAGGCCTCCGCCGCGCGCACGCGCATCCGCACGACCTCCTCGGGGGAGAGCACCTCCTCGACGAGCGGGTGCACGCAGGCGGTCACGGAGTCCACGCGGCGCTGCGCGAAGGCCCACGCGAAGATCGGCTCGATCCCGGACGATACCCCCGCGATCGTCGAGAGCGTCCCGGTCGGCGCCACCGTCGTCGTGGTCAGGTTCCGCGGCCCACCCTCGAAACTCTCCACGAGCGCCGTCAACCCGGGAGTCGCACGCAGGAACGCCTCGCGGTCGAACGACGGAAACCAGCCCACCTCATCCGCCATCCGGAAGGACTCACACCAAGCCGACTTCCAGATGAACTCGGCCACCTCACCCGCGAGCTGCCACGCCTCCGGAGCGTCGTAGGGGATCCCGAGACGGAGGAGCAGGTCCGCCCAGCCCATCACCCCGAGGCCGATCTTCCGGTTGCGCCGGGTGACCTCCGCGATCTCCTCAAGCGGGAAGACGTTCGCATCGATCACCGCGTTGAGGAACCGCACTCCCAGCGTCACCGTCCGGTCGAGCTTCCCCCAGTCCACCTCCGCGTGACCGTTGCACGTCACCATCTGCACGAGGTTGATGCTCCCGAGGTTACAGGACTCGAAGGGAAGTAGCGGCTGCTCCCCGCAAGGATTGGTGGTCTCGATGTAGTTGGGGTCGAAGCAGTTCGCCGGGTCGCGGAGCAACCCATTCTCACGGTTCACCTGGTCAAGGAACAGAACCCCGGGCTCCCCACTCGCGTGGGCCTGCTGCACGAGCTCGGCCCAGATCTCGCCCACCGTCACCGGGCGCTCCCCCTGCGGCCAGTCCTGCACACGCACCCAACTCCCATCACTCCGCAGGTGCGCGACGATCTCCGGCTCGTCACTCCTCCGGCGAAACCATGTGCACACATGCGGCGCGTCGGGCTCTGCCTCGAGTCGACACATGAAATGGTCGCTCACCACCACGCTGAAGTTGAAGTTGCGGAAGCGACCGGGCTCTGCCTTGGCGCGGATGAACCTCAGCACGTCCGGGTGCTCGATGGGAAGCGCACCAAGAGAGGCGCCACGTCGCGTGCTCCCCTGTTTGATCCACTCAGTCGTACCGTCGAGTGCCCCGAAGAGCAGCCCCACCGGCCCGGTCGCCACACCGCCGGTTGTCCCGACGATCGACCCAGATGGACGAACGCGCGCGCCGGAGAACCCGGTACCACCGCCCGCCTTGTGCACGAGCGCCGCGCGCTTCCAGGTTTCCGCGATCGAAGCCATCGAGTCATCGACCGGGAGCACGAAGCACGCGGAGAGGCACATGCCGGGCTTGCCCGCGTTCGTCAGTGTCGGGGAGTTGGGGAGGAAGGACAGCGACCGCATCATCAGCTCGAACGCCTCGCGGTATTTGGCGTAGGGCCCAACCGCGACGGCGGAAGCCACGCGACTCCAGAGCTCGTCCGGCGTCTCGACCACCATCCCACTCGCGTCCCGCCGAAGGATACGCTTGCGGAGGATGAAGAGGGCATTCTCGGTCAGCTTCGCTGGAGGATAGTCGCGGCGTGCCTGCTCCGGACCCCCCGACTCGCACCCTGGATCAACAGTCGGTTCCTCACGGACGAGGTCACTCGAGAGCAGCTCACGTTCCATTCGGATCATCTCCCTTGTCAGAAGCCGCAGAGCTCGAGGCGGCGCATGAGATCCATCCGGAAGGTGTTGAGCACCTTGTCTGTGGCCGGGCAGCTCTGGTAGCGCTCGGACACGAAGCGCGCGATCTCCCCAGCCAGGCGGCGATCCTCGGGCGCGAGCGCGGAAACGAACGTGCGCAAGTCCATGATCCCGTCCACCCCCGCCTGCCACCGGATGAGGCGCTGCATCTCCTCTAGGCGGTAGCGGCGCGCGAAGCTCGGGCGCTCCCACCGACCGAAGCGCGCGGCGAATTCCTCGTCTCGCTCAGTCAGCGGGTCGAGGCGCGCGACAGCAGCGTCCAGGAGCTGGTCAACCTTGCTCATCAGGCCCTCCTGTTCCAGCTCCGCAGCCATCGCGACACACCACGATCCGCGTCACCCCAGGCGGCGCGTTCGGGGGCACCGTCGTCAGCTCCGCGACCGGGCGCTCCCGTCCACACCGGAAACACCGACCTGTGCGGGTGTCCATCGCCTCGATTGGCGTCCGGGTCACACTGAGGTGGGAGCGGAACCGCTTCGGCATCGCTGCCTCACTCTGCCGATTCACCACCCGGGGTAGGAAGCGGAATGACCTCGGCCTCGAGCTCGCCCAGCGAATTGTGCTCGGCCATGAGATCGCCCATCCGCGCGCCGAGCTCGTTCAGCAGCCCGCGCACCGGCTCCGGCAGCTCGAGCCCCTTGATCTCCTCCAGGAGCTCGGCCGCATGGCGCAGGTCACGCGCCTTGAGGTAGAGGGCGACCGCGCCCGCTGCGTCCTGTGCCTGCGTCCCGAGCCGCTTCGCGAGGTCCCAGAGCCGGTGCGCCACGTTCGCGATCTGCGCCGGATTACCGCTACGCTGGACCTCCTGCGCCTCGTGGAGCAGGGCGGCGCGATCCTGCAGCCCCTGCGCTCGCCCCTCCATCTCCTGGCGCACCCCGCGGTCCCACCCCTTGAACCTCGCGTCGAGGAACTGCTCCACACAGCTCAGGATCACCGCCGAATGGTTGGCCGCGCCGACGAGCTGCTTGACCGTCTCGAAGACCGCCTCGAGCTGCACACTCAGCCGGCCGAGCTCATCCAACACGTCCTCGATCTTCGGAGGCGCATCGGGACCGGGCTCAATCTTCGTTTCGTCGCTCATCTACATCTCCTCCGATCAGGTGAAGCACGGCCTCACCCTCGTTCGTCAGCATCCGGTGAACCACCTTGACCACGATCCGCCAGAACTCCCCCGCCTTGCCTGCCGGCAAGTCCAGCCCTTCGGCGAGGAGCTGAACGTGCTGCTCCTCAGACAGCACCGGCCCCGCCAGGCGCATCCGCTCCTCGGCAGGCCGCGGCGCACGGATATCCCGCGCCACCTCCCGGAGATCGACGGCGACCTCCATCGGAAGCGGAGCCTCGGGCGCCGTGCGGTGGCGATCGATCAGCCACGCGAGCGTGGAGGACCGGACGACTGCGTACCCGTCAGCCACTGACGAGTCCCTCGCCCTGGTACCATCTCGCGGTCTCCAGGAGCGCATCGCGCAGCGGGGTGGCGGTCGCCATCGCATCCGCGTGGTCGAACTGCTCCGCCTCCTCCTGCAGGGGGACCACAGTATGGAACCCGAGCCCCCGCAGCTCCGCCGCCAGGCGATTCGGGCCTGCGACGTGCCCACCCACAATGAAGTCTGTCTGGTGCCGGTGCCTGGTGACCAGGCACCGCTCCACGAGCAGCTTCGCCGCGTCCCGCACGAACGCCACGTGGTGGAAGACGTTCCCCGGGCGAAACCCCTCGGGGGGAATCGCACCTGTCAGCAGGCGCCCGACCGTCCCATTCTCCGGCACCTGTCGGGGGCCGAAGAGCTCCGGCAGGCGAACGAACTCGACGTCCAGCTGCGGAGGGCGGTTCCAGTACGTCAGCGCAGATTCGAGTGACCCGACGACCGCAGCCAGCGGAGCGCGCGGCCGGGGACCACCACCAAGGCACGCCCCGACCATGAACCGGCGGAGCGTGCGCGCGCTACGGGACCGCTCGAACAGGTCGAACCCGAGCGAGACGAAGCTGCGGAACGCGCGGGCAAACGCGACCGGATCGCGCTCCAGCGGATACGCGAGCGCCAGGTGGCAGACCACGTCCACATCCGGCGTGCGACCAATCGAGGCGTGATACCTCGCCCCGGGCACGGTGAAGCGCGGAGGCTGCTCCTCACCGGATGATCCGAACTCGCTCAGCCAGCACGAGGACCCGTCGTCGAGCACATGTACCTCGGCGCCGGCGCTGACCAGCTCCTCCACGACGTGGCTGCCCAGAAATCCGCAGCCGCCAGAGACCAACACCCGCGTCTTCACCACGCACCTCGTCAGGAGAGTGGCGCAAGCGGGTCGAACCAGGATAGGAGGGGGGCCAACCCTATTCTACCCGCTTGCGCCTTAAGCCCTACCGTATCCGCCACGCGCGGAGGTCCCGGTCGAGCATCGCCAGGGTCGCCCGGTTGAGCTTGCCGTCGACATCGAGGCGGTGACCCCGCTGGTAGACCCGCACCGACCGGCGGAGCGCGTCCGCGTCCACCTGTCTCCCGGAACCGAGCCAGAAACCCAGGCGACGCAGGGACTCGACACCCTCCTCTGGCGCGTCGACTGCCCCAGAGATCGGCGTGTCGACCGTGAACCCGTACAGGTCCTCCTCGGCCCGGTCGCCCTGCCGCTCGCCCATCTCGCGCAGCATCCACGGGTCGTCGACGTCCTCCTCGGCGACCTCCTCCACATCGTCGAACCCGCTCGCGAGCCACTCCAGGTCATCGACGTGCTGGTCGGAGAAGAGCACCGCGTGCCGGAGCTCGTGGAGCGGGACCGGGAGCACCACGTCCGACTTCGTGGCCTCCACCTGGTGATGGGCGAGCATCCACACCGGATCGAGCGCGCCCGGGTGCAGCGAGCTCAGGTAGCGCAGCAGCGTGACGACCGTCGCGAGCTGCCCGCGGCTCCAGGTCTCGTGCCAGACGCCGTTGACCTTGACCACCTCGCCCTGAAACGGCGTCGTCCACGCGCTCGGCCACCAGAAGAACTTGCAGTCAGCCGCGGAGAGATCCCTGCAGGAGAAGAGGTCTGGGTGCTTGACCTCGCCCACGATCTTCCGGGTGCGCGGCTCGGCACGGAGCACCCCGGCGTTCCGGCACTCGATCCCGTACGTGAACCGGTTCGCCCACCCGGCGTGCCACGCGACCTTGTCTGGGGGCACGATCTGACAGACCTCGGCGCGCAGGTCCGCCTCGAGCTTCAGGTCGCGCCGGAGCTGGGCGAAGCGCGGGTCGAGCGACTTGCCGACCACCGCGTGGCTCGAGGCGACGTGGTTGAGGATGAAGAACCGGATCATCCCCGCGAAGCTGACGCCCCCGTTCCAGTGGAGCACGCTCCCTATCGGGTGCCCCTGCGTCCAGTCCTCGTAGTAGTTTGAGCTCCGCTTCCCCCGGATCTGCGGGATCGCCGCGGCGAGGTACGCGTCGGTGTAGACCTGGAGACGCTCGAAGAAGTCCCGCGCCTCCGCCTCAGTGTAGTGGTGAACTCGCCTCATCTGCTCCGCGCTCCTAAGTGATCGCACGTCCCGTGGTTCATATCTGATCTACGGCCCTGTCTGCCTGAGATCAGCGCCACTGCTCCTCTTGAATTGCTTCAGGCTGCAGTCGACAAAGAGAACGGGCGCGCATTCCAAGTGTACCTTCTGCTTGCCCAGTGAAAGCCGAACGTTCCACCGATCGTCCCTGCTGCTGGACTCAAGTAGGTTCCTCCGACCAACAGACTTGAGGTTGCACTCGACCCCTGAGGGCTCATGGATCACTCGCATGCTCGCCCGCTTCAAATTTGCCTTCGGGTCGACGGGGATACGCACACCACCAATTTGCAGCGCCACAACTTGCTGCGCAGCGTTCAACTGCTGTTTCATCGGGAACACTGCGAGATCGGACTTCTCACCACCGAGACACGTGACGATAGCCGTCACAAGCAGGAGCACACTCATGATCGCAACCCTAACCATCAGCCCGCCTCCTATCCCGCACGATCAAGACGTCGAAGACACGGAGCGGCGGACCCGCGTCCACAACCTGGTGGATCCAGTGATCCACATCCTCATCACCCAACTTGCGCAGGAGAGCCTCGACCTCGACCGGCGCTAGCCGAACGAACCCGGGCGGACTCCCCCGCAGCCGCACGAGCCGCTTGATCTGCGATCGCACTGCCGAAACGATCCGGTGAGGTCGACGCGGCTGCGGCTGCGCGAACCCGAACCCCGGGCACTTGCGGCAGGTCGAGCCGCACCTCGGGCACTGGCACCCAATCCCGGTCTCCGGTGGGATCGGCGAGACCACGCAGGAGCACCCCCGCCGACGAAACTGACCGGAGAGAGTGCACCACTCGTCCTCGTCGTCCATCCGGCAGCGCATGGTGCTCAGCTCGGGGTACGCCGCCCGTAGCGCCAGAAGCGGCGCGCGGTCTCCTGCCCGAGAACCTCTGCAAGCCGCCGGCGGTGGAGCAGCTCAGGTGGAGGGCGGTCCGCCCCGAGCCGAATGAACCCATCCCCCTCGACGTTCCGCACATCCACCGGGTCACCGGTCGCATTCGACTTCACGCGGTACTCGGCGCGGCACGTCGTCAGGGTCGACCCGTCCAGGACCACGTAGTCGCGCGGGTCGCCCGAAACGCCCCGCTCCCGCATCATGGTCGCGATGACCTCGGCATGGGGGCCTAACCTCGCCAGTCTCGGATAGTCGACGCCGCTCGGCGGCAGGTTCCTACCCCGCAGATTGCGACTGGCCCGGTTCACGCGACCGCCAGCTTCCGAACACGCGGCGTCCGGCGCGAGGCGCAGGCGCAACCGGCGCCGCACCTGACCTTCACCCCGGGTGGAATCAGCCTCCACCCACGCGCGTCCAGCTCGTCGATGACCCGGCGCAGGAGGTCCAGCGCCTCGTCCTCGTCCTCGCTCTCGGTGAACTCGGCGTTGACCACGTCCTTCAGGTCATCGATGGCAGAGCGCACGTCCGCGGAGATCTCGGTCGTGGAGCGCGGATGGTCACCTTCCGTGATCTCAGCCTTCGCCTCGACTTCATTCACGCCGGACATGATCCGGTCGCGCGCCTCCGTGCCCTCAGCGGTTGATTTCCGCCTGCATGAGTCCTGCGCGATGGCCTCGAGCGCCACCCGCTGTGCGCCGCTGAGATCGTACCACCTCATGAGATCACCTCCCTCGGGTCCAGATTCCCGCCGCTCATCAGTGGGGCCCGTCAGGGTTCGCGCTGACGGTGCCGGCTTTGCTCGCGCGGCCCGGTTCACAAGAGGTTGGTCGCGATTGCATCCTTGCCCCTACCAGCTGACATTAATCGGGCAGCCAGCGCCCTGTTACTCCCGCTCACGCACGAGACGCGACGATCCCGCACGTGCCACCTTGACCAGGTCCTCCAGACCTGCGGTTGGCTTTGGTAGTCCATTGACCTCCTGGCGGGTGTCCTCAGGGCCCGTCGCGCCCTTTGGCGTCCACTCGCACGCAGAGATCTTGTCCATGCGCGGAGCGGAGAGGAGTGCCAGGAACAGCGCTATTAACACCCTCACCTCCTCTCCTCGGTAAGAGGTTGTCCGTTCTGTTGTCCGCACGGCCCACACTCCAGCCGGTCATCCGTTATCGCCACCCTCAGACACCGCGCCTCGGGCAGGATGGCGTCGAGCTTGGTAGCGGCCTCGAGCCAGCGGCCACGGCAGCATGAGCAGATGGTCTTCTCGGCCTCAGCCACGAAGCTGTCCCGCACCTCCCGCAGCCGCTCGAGCGAGATAGTCTGCGGCAGGTCGTCTGGACCACGCGCGATCTCCAGCGCGTCGGCGATGCCCTGCTCGTAGCCGCGCTGCACGTCGCTGTTCGCGCTGAGGCAGTCCGCGCCATCCTCGATCGCCTTGGCCAGGTCGGAGCGGAACTGGCTCATTTGCTCCCGCAGCCGGTCCCAGGAGTGATTCCAGGCGGCGATGGCCTCAGCGGCGTGCAGCGGTCCGGGCCCGTAATGACGGCAGCGATCACAGACCACACACTGCATGGTGAGGCTGTAGCGCGTCTCCGGATTGTCACAGTAGATGCACGGGCCCGGCGTCAGGGTGGGAGTCGAGCCAGCGGGGGCTTCACACTTGTCAGTCTTCATGAGATCGCCTCCGCCAGCACCTGGGCCAGCCCGGCGAGCCAGGCGTGGTCCGCCTCCGTGAGCTGCAGCTTAACCACCATCGTACCTGTCGCATCCTGCTCAGCGCGGCCGCACTCCACCTCATCCCGGAGCTGGTCCGCGATCTCCTGCAGCCGCTCGATCACCACCGGGTAGCTCCAGCCCTCACCAGCCGCGTCGGCGTCCTTGATCCGGTCCTCCACCAGGTCCACCAGCTCCTTGGCGGTGTGCTCGGTCATGCTCGGTCTCCTTCATGCGCGGCGACTCCGTACCTCGCCATCCGCTGCGCCACCTCGCAGTCCGCAAGGGTCGCGAACGGCCGCGCGAGCATGTTCACCGGGTTAGCCTTCGTGACGCGGAGGAAGACCTTCCGCTGGTGATCCGGCAGGTCCTCGAGTGTGACCTCGCCGGCGCGCAGCCGGAGCTCGGTACGGAGGAGCTGCGCAATCGCGAACGCGTCAGCTAGGTTCCCACCGGCCCCACGCTCCACCCGACCGAAAGCCACGAAGTCGACGCCCCACACGTCGCGGCACGCCATGAGCACGGATGCCTTCTCTGCCGCGCCGTTCCCAGTCGCGAACATCTTCACCGCCTGCACGTCGTAGAGACGGAACGGAATGCCCTGCCCCCAGAGCAACGTGCGCAGCGCCCCGCCGACCTCCCCGAGGTGGTGTGCGAAGGCCTGCCGCGCGAGCGCGTAGTCCTCGAGTGCCGCATGTGTCGGGCACCAGCGCCCGAGGAGCTCGGCGACCCAGGTGCACGTCCAGGTCAGTCGCCACGTCCGGCCCGCCTCGTCGCCTGCCCGCACCTCGCAGGGCGGGAGGGCGCCCTGGGTCCGGAGTCGCTTCCAGTCAGAGATCGAGTCCGCGACGAACCGCTTGTCGACGAGCTGTCCCTCGACGAGGACCACAACAGCAGTCCCGGCCGCAGACTGGTCGATCCCGACCAATGGCCCATCCCCGGCGCCGCGCAGCCGCTTCACGCCGCGCTCCTTCGCGCCCGGTCCTCACCCAGCCGGCGAATGACCGCGGCCACCTGCGCCGGATCGCGTTCTACGTAGACCGCCCGCCGCCCAGCGCGGTCTGCCGCCACTGTCGCGGTCCCGGTCCCACCGCAGAGGTCCAGCACCAACCCACCTTCCGGGCAGGAGCCGCGCACCACCGCCTCCGTCAGGTCGAGCGGCTTCTGCGTCTTGTTGAGGTAGCTCCCATCCAACCTCCTCAGGCGCTCGCCCTGGTTGACCACAGGCCGCTCGACCCAGTAGCGGCTGATGATCGGCTCCCCGCCCGGAGCGACGAAGTAGTTCCGCTGCTTGGGGAAGGCACCCAGATCGAAGAAGTGAGAGCCCTTGGACGCCATCGCCAGGAACTCGCATGCGGACACCAGGCAGGCCTTCCGCACACTAGGCGGGGGGTTCGGCTTGGTCCAGACATACGTCGGCCACACGCGCAGACCCGCGTCCTGCATCCGGCGCTTGACGTCAGAGAGCCACCAGTCTGAGGTCCAGACGTAGAGGTTCCCCTCGCCCACCGCAAGGAGCGCAGCGTCCAGCAGCGCCTCGAGCAGCGGCCCCACCCCCCGCGCGTCGAAGCGGTCCCAGGTCTCGTTGAGCCCGAGGTTGCTCCGCTCCGCGAAGCTGATCTCCGCCTCGCTCGAGAGCCCATACGGGGGGTCGAGGAGCACCAGGTCTGGTCGCCCGGCGCGCTCGACCACCACCCGGATCACGAGCGGATCTGTCGCGTCCGCGCAGACCACGAGGTGACCACGGAGCTGGTCCTCCCAGGTGAAACCGGGCTCAATACAGACCTTAGGCATCAGCGAGACTCCTCGGCTCCACCCAGACCGCTCCCGACCCGGAGCGCAGCTCGACACCGTCGTCCGCCAGAAGAAGCGCCTCAAGCATCTGCTCCGCGACCGCCTGCGCGGCCGGCGGCGGGACCGCGTTCCCGATGCGCTCCCTCCACCGCCGGTCAGCACGCCCGTCCAGCATCAGGGGGCGTCCGTCCGGCATCCGCGTCGGCATCCCCTGGAGCGCAGCCAGCTCGAGAGTGGTCAGCGGCCGGTGCCAGGTCCCGTCCTCAGAGACGATGACCGGCGGCGGGTCCGGTCGCTCGGCGTCGAGGGGCAGCCGCGGGTCGGCGACCGCGAAGGCGCCCGCATGCACGTCCGCGGACCCGATCACCGCGCCGGACGCCCGGTCCCAGGGCATCACCCGGTACCCACCACCTCGCGGACTGCACCCCAGCCGCGGGTCCGCGACCGACGGCGCACCCTGCCACGGGCCTGCCCCACCTGCGACCGTGTGGGCTGGACTCATCCAGTCCTCGACGCGCATCAGGTTGCGGAAACGATCGACTCTGGGATCCGCCACAGCGAACGCGGAGCTCCGCCCAACGCCCTCAGCTCCGACGACGGTGGGTGCGGCCCCGTCCCATGACACAATCCGAAACGTCCCCCGCCGCGGGGCATGCGACAGCCGGGGGTCCGCGACGCAAATCCCACTCGAGGATGGACCGCCCCCAGCCGTCACCGCGCCAGACGCCTGGTCCCACCGCACGACGCGGTAGACGTTTCGGAAGGGGATGCGCGGATCCGCGGCGGCGCACGCCCCGTTACTGCCGCTGACCGCCGCGCTCCCCGTCACCGTCTTCGCCGGGCCGTCCCAGGGCAGCACACCCAACAGGTTGGGGCGACTCTCGAGGGAGAGCGCGACGCTCTCCGGCAGGTCACGCCAGTCACCACCCGCCGGGATCAAGGCCAGCCGCACCCACGTCCGCCACTGCAGGCGCGGCAGCCGGTGGAGCGGACCGCCCGCGGGGTCGTCCGGGAGCGGCAGTTCGCCGAGGACCTCCCCGATCGCGCGCACCCGGCGCCGCGCTGGCTGGTAGACGAGTCGAGGAAGCCGACGCTCGTGCCGCGCGAGCAGCAGGAAGCGGCGCCGATGCTGCGCCAGTTCCCCAAGCTCACCGCAGTCGTGCGTGGTACGCCGGGATCGAAACCCATAGCGGACGAGCAGGTCCTCGACCTGGCCCAGGAGCTCCGCGCCCCGTGACGTGATCCGCGGGACGTTCTCGAGCAGAATCAGCCGCGGCGGGCGGCGCGGCCACGTCTCGAGGACGAGCCACACCCCCTGGAGCACCAGCCGGTTCATCACCTGGTACTTCTCGGTCGCCGCACGCGCCGACGGGAGCAAACCTGAATAGCCTTTGCAGGGGCTCGAAGCGAAGACGACGTCCGGGGCGCGCTCACCCACCACCGCGCGCAGCTGCCTCGGGGTTGTCGTCGCGAGGTCCGCGCACAGGGACGGCGCACCGGTCAGCGCCTCGAAGTCGCGACAGGCAGCAGGGTCGTTGTCGACCCCGAGCACCGTCTCGAAGCGCGCACCCAAGCCCCGCCAGCTCGCCCGTGCCGCCCGGAACCCGAGGGCACCGCCACCAAGGCCGCAGAAGAGGTGCAGAACCGTGTAGATGCGCTCATCCATGAACGGGTGCACCTATCCGGCACGAGGCCAAATCACCCGTTCCAGGCACCCGAGCGGTCCTCGCCGTCGAAACGGTGGACCGTGACCACCTGGCCGAACTCCCGGCGCACGTCCGCGTGGGTGACGAGGATCACCTGACGAAACCCGAGCGCGGCCACCCGCTTGAGCAGCATCGCGTGTAGGGCCGCGCGGTTCACCTCGTCCAGCGCGCCGTCCGGCTCGTCGATGACCAGGTGCTCGCAGCGTGCGGCCCGCAACCGCGCCGGCAGCCCCGCCAACCCGAGCCGCACCCCGAGCGAGATCAGGACCTGCCCACCCCCGGAGTCGAGCTCGAACGCCGACTCACTCCCGCCATCCAGGACCTCGAGTTGGAGCTCGTCTCGTGTCTTCTTCTTCCGCGGGGTCCCACACGCCGCGCAGCGGTGCGTGCGCTCCCCCTTGGCGAAACCCACCCCGCAGGCAATGCAGGCCGGTTCCCACGCCTGCAGCTCCCGGCTCGGGGAGAAGCGCACCCGCGTCGGCGCCCCGAGGTTCGCGAGGACGTGGTTCATCGCGTCCTCGGCCACCCCGAATGCGTTCTCGAGCTCGCGGCCTGGGATCCCACTCGCCCCGAACGCCCAGCTCGCCCACGCCAACCGCTCGATCCGCTCGGTCAGCGCCGAGCGCCGCGTGCCCAGCTCCTTCAGCTCACTGGTCGCCTTCTCTGCTGCCTCACGCTCCGCAGATGCCCGCGCGACCTGGCGCTCCGCCTCCTCGACCGCCTCCTGCGCAACCTGCGCCGTCGCGTCGAGGACCACAAGGCGGTCCGCAGCACCCCCATCCACCGCAACCTCGGGCGCCTCCGCGAGTCGCCGCCGCGCATGCGCGAGGGCGCGCCCGAGCTCTGTTCGCCCCAGCTTCGCCCGCTCAGCCGCTGTCCGCGCCGCCTCGGCCTTCTCCCGAGTGTCAACCAGCCGCTCGCGAGTCTGCTCGACGCTCGCGGCCTTACGTAGCTCCCGCAGCTCCCGGACCTCAGTCTCCGCCAGTCCGAGGTCCCCGCGCGCCATCTCGAGCTTCCACTCGAGCGCCTTCAGTGAGCGCAGTAGATCTTCCCCCTGGCCCGCCTTGGTGGTTCCGTCAGCGCGGATCTGCTCCAGCACCCCCTCATCGCGAGCCACACGGTCACAAGCCTCGCGGAGCACCGGACACAACCCAGTCCTGGTCCGCTCGAGCTCGCGCAGCCGGTCCCGGAGCGCACTCCGCTCTTCCTCCAGGCGCTTCGCGTCCGCGCGGGTACGGCGCACCTCCTCCGCGGCGGAAGTGACGACGGCGCGGAGGTCCTCGAGCTTCGCCTCGCGCTCCTCCAGCGCCTGGACGCGCTCCGCCCGGTTCCTCGCCCCCTGGTGTGCGGCCTCTGCGTCGGTCAGCTTCGTCTCTGCGACCTTGACCTCCCTGAGTGCGGCCGCGCGCTCGGTCTCCACCTCTCGGCCAAGGCGGGCGACCTCACGCTCCAGCTCCCGGCGCGCGCGGCGCGCGACCTCAAGACCATCGACCTGGGCCCTCACCTCAGCACACTCCCGTAGCAGGTCCGCCAGCTCGCCCCGGGCGGAACCAGCCGTCACCCGTGCCGCCACCTCCGCGGAGCCGAGGTCCGGGAGCCGCGCCGCTGCCTCCTGGAGCCGCTGCTCCTCAGCGTCCAGGGCGCGGAGGTCCGCCTGCGCGCGGGAGAGCCGCTTCTGGGCCAGGTCCGCCCGCGGGATCCAGCGGTCCGTGCGGAACCAGGGCGCCACCACCCGCCGCTTGTCTGCCGGCGAGAGGCGCATGAACCCGTGCGCGTCGCCCTGCACGAAGGCGTTGGTGAGCCGGTACTCCTCGAGCGAGAGCCCCAGGATCTCCCCCTCGACCACGCGGCGGAGGTCTTGTTCACCTACCGCGGAGCCGTTGAGCTCGCGGATGGGGTCGCCGGAACGTGCGCGGCCGCGGCGAACCGTCCACATCCGCCCATCGCTGCCGCTCACCTCGAGCTCCGCCCAGGCGTCCTCCTTGCCCGCGGCGAGGCGGTGTGGGAGCTGGTCGAGTGTGCGCCCGTGGAACTCCCCGAAGAAGACGTAGAGAGGAACCGCCACCGCCAGGTAGGACTTGCCGGAGCGGTTGCTGCGCAGGTCGCTGGACTCGTACTCCCCGACGACAGCGTTGACGCCCTCGCCCCAGGTGACGCCCCATTCGGCGAGGTACGGCCCTACGTTGTTGAGGGTGGTGCGGAGGAAGATCACGATTTCTCCACGGTCTCCACAGAACCATCCGCCTTCACCCACGTCACCCCGGCGTCATCCCAGACCCGGTCCACTGCCACCATCCCGCAGCGCTCGCACATGTAGACGTTGTGGGCGCGGTCCTTCCCGTCGCTGCCCCCGTTCGACGCGGTGTCGAAGACGGCAACGAGCTGCATCGCCTCACCTGTGCCGCACTTGCAGATCATCGCTTCGCCGCCTCGAGTATCCAGCCGTCGCAGAAAAGGAGCACCCCACCACAAGGGCACGGCACCACAACCAACCCACAGCGCGCCAGGATCTCCCGCGGCTTGAGGTCAGGATGCTTCGCTAAGAGCCCCAGCTCCTCGCACTTGCGGAGTTCGTACGTCTCTCGGTCGACCGCCATCAGTTCGCCCTGAAAGTCAGCGGGCAGAACGGCCCGCATGGCTGGTTGAGCGCGAGAAAGAAGAGCTCACCCATCCCGGAGCACGTCGGACAGCCAAATCCGGCGCACGCCAGGCACCTCCGTGAATAGAGCCCGTGAGCGACCACGATGTGATCCATCTTGCGCTCCTCCTCGGGCGTCAGGTCGCGTCCACCTCCGTTCGGGTTCTGCTGTGCGTCCTCGATGGGCATCCTCTACTCGCTCTCTCCGGCGTCAGCTTCGCGGGCGAGCGCGGCAGCAAACTCCACAAACCGCTCCGCGTCGCGTGGTCTGGTCTCCTCTGCGAATATCCGCAGCGACTCCTCGAGGGGGAGCTCGACGTCGTGCCGCTCGTCACGTCGCACCTCCCGCCGGCGCACGTGAACCTCGGGCAGCTTGCAGTAGACGGCACCTGCCTCCAGGACCGCCCGCCGCAGCGCCGCGCGGTCCACCGCCTCTGCGCGCGCTTCGGGAACCGACACCACCGGCTTCACCCTCGCCCCGGACACAGCGGCGGGGAGCCGCCAGGCGCCGTCCCAGGCCTCATCCAGCTCGAAGCGGATCTCGAGCGTCGGCTCCACCGGGAGCGGGAGGAAGTAGGTGACCGCCCCCCGGTGGTCCACCCGGAGCGCGCGAACACGGGGAGGCATCAGACCCCGTGCTCCACACGAAGCAGCCCGGCCACGTCATCAAATTCCGGCTTCAGCTCGCCGAACGCCCGGTGCAGCGCCCCGCGAACGGTCTCACCTGGGTATGTGCTCACCGAGACGCCCAGGCTGACCTTGAGCGACTCGTACACTGCCACGCGGTAGGTGCGCTCGATGCTGATCCACGCGCGGTCCGGGTCCACAGGCTGCCGGTCCACAGGCTGCTGTTCCTCAATCAGCTTTTTCACAGGTCCACCTCCGCGTAGATGATCCCCTTCGAGTCCGCTGCCTCGCCGAAGTCGACGTGCAGCGCGCTCCCAACGACTGTGACCTTGGGCAGCTCTTGGTAGCGGTGGACGTGTCCGCAGAAGACCCGGGCGACCTGGTCTGACTCGAGGAGGCAGTCCGGGACGTGCAACCCGACGTCCCGCTGCCGGGAATCCTCTGCATCGATGGTCGCGCCCGGCACCTCCAGGTGAGCGAACGCGATCACGCGGCGCCCAGTCACGAGAGCGTCCGCGCTCACTCGGTCCAGCCACGCCTGCGCCGAGGGCTGCTCGCGCTGCCGCGCCTCCCACTCAGTGACGAACGGCAGGTAGAGTAGTGTCGCGCCCCCCACCACCTCGAACCCGGGCACGTCGACCACGGGCGCGAACGGGTTCGACGAGAGGTCCCATCGGCCCGCGAACGCTAGCGGCATCAGCGCGTGTACAACCCCGCGGGTCGGCTTGTCATGGTTCCCTGCGAGGAAAGTGACCGCCGGTTGCTCGCTCCGGTGCTGACTCCACCGCTCGACGCGCGCCGAATAGAGGAGCGCCGCCTCAACCGCGTCCGGAGCGGGGCGGCTCGCGTCGAAGAGATCGCCCAGGTCCACGTAGACATCGGGGTCGCGCGCCTCCAGGACGCCGACGACATGGTCCAGGATCCGCTGCTGCTCCGGGAGGCGCGGCAGCCCATCGGACACCAACCCGAGGTGCTTGTCCCCGGAGACCAGAACACGCAGCGTGCTCACGAGACCCTCCCGTCCGGGAGCCGCCCGAGGAACCGGTTGAGTGCGTGGCGAACGAGCATCTCCTCGCTCGGGTCGAACTCGAGCCGGCCAGCAAGGACGTCCTCCACGGCACGAACGAACGCGATAGTGAGCAGGACCAGCCTGAAGGCCACACCTTCGTCCATCGGGTCATGCCCACCAGTCGCGATCTCCGCGAGGCGGACAACCCTCTCTGGGTCCACGTCCAGGTCGGGGAACGCTCGGAGCCCGAACGCGACGAACCTGCGCAGCACCTCGCTCACTCGCTCCTCCTTGAGAACTCGCCGTCCAGCCGCTCGGCGATCGACTCCCAGCGAGTCCGCCCGTCCTCCCCCTCGGCGCGCAGCCACTCGAGCAGCGCCAACTTGCTTCTCGCGACATCCTCCCCAAGCTCTCCATCGGCGCCGACCACGCGGTATGCCTCCGGGCTGCCCACCTTCCGGATCAGCCCACGGTGAAGCGCCTCCTCGCGGACCTCCCGCACGCGATCCAGTCCGAGAGGTGTCCGGTCTTCTGACCCGACTGAAGAGTAGAAGTACGCCAGCTCAGAGAGGTGCGGACCCGAGCTGTTCTTCAGGACCTCGATCTCATGCTTCTCCCCGACGAGAACCTTGTCCTCCTTGTCCGCCACCTCCTTCTTCACGCTCCCGACTGATGTCACCCGGAGAATCCACCCACCGTCATAGATGGGCGCCACACCGCCCTTGACCTTGTACCGGCGCTGCCCGGGCGCCGCGTCGAGGTTGACGCCCTCGCGCTGCACGAACACCACGAACTCGTCCCGCTTGAGGTCCGGGATCAGCCGGTCGAGCCACTTCGAGATCATGAGCGCGCGCAGCGGATAACCGCGCGCCTTGACCTCCGGCGACTTCTTGAGGAACTCGGCGAGCTCGTCGCCCGGGGTGAGTCGGCTGATGGAATCGACCCCGACACAGAGCACAGCGCCGGCGGGGACCTCCCCCTTCTCCTTCGCGATGCGGAACGCGCGCCGGAACACCTCGACCTTCTCTATCGTCTTCTCGAACGTTTGCGGCTTGAAGTAGAGGATCTCGTCGAGCGCCCCACAGATCGCGTGGAACCACTTCAGGTCCGTCGCCCGGCACTCAGCGTCGACGAAAAGCCCCCAGCCACCTGTCGCGTGCGCCGCGCGAATGATCTCCGCCAGCAACAAGCTCTTTCCTCCCTGGCTGGGACCGTGCAACACGCCTAGCTGCCCACCAACGACGCCGCCGACCCGCGTCGCCCGGTTGAGGGAGGTGATGCCGGTGCGGAGCACCATCGGAGCCTCGACGGAGCTCCAGAGCTGGAACCCGTCGATGGCCCGGACGAGCTTCGACAGGCGCTTGCTACGGTCGGACATCGGCGGGTCGACGGTCGGAACCTCGGGCTTGAACTTGCGAGGCGGCACGGGCTTCGCGCGCTAGGAGAGGGCCTGGCCGATGTCGGAGTACTTCGCGCCGCAGCCGGGGTGCGGGCACTCCGTGGCGGTGGTCGGAATCTTCTGCCGACACTTGGGGCAGATGTCGAACTCCTCACCCTCTTTGGGCTCCCAGGCGAGCTTCTTCTCCTCGGCCGGCTTCACCTCCTTCTTCGTGGTGCGCGGCTTCGCCTCCGTCTTGGCCTTGCCGTTTCCGGACTTCGGCTTCTCCTCCGGCTTGGGCTCGGGCTCGGCCTTGGGCTTCTCCTGCGCCTGAGCCTCCGCCTCGGCTGCCTCCGCCTCGAGCCGCGCTGCCTCGGCCGCCGCCTTCGCCGCCTGCGCCTTCGCGCGCGCCGCCCTCACCGCGGGCGACTCCGCGGCGGGCTCGCTCCTCGGAGCCACCACCGGCTTGCTGGCTGCCTTCGGCGGCTCCGGCTCGATCTCCACCTCCTCCTCGACCTCCACCTCCTCGGGCTCTGACTCCTCCTCGGGCTCGGACGCCGTGGACCCCTGCTCCCCGGGCGGAACGAACGTGCAGCCCTCGACCACGAGCTTGATGCCCTCGCGGACCAGCGCGTGCTCGACCACCGCGAGGATGGCGTCCGGGTCGCCCGGCTTGATCTCGTCGGAGAAGTCGGGCGGCTCGCTGTCCAGGATCGCCTGGATCGCATCGTCCGGGTGCTCGCTCGGCCGCGCCTTGGCCGAGTACATGTCCGACCCGCTCTCGCTCTCGTCGAACTGGATGAGGAACGGGTACGGGCTGAAGAACGGGTTGCCCTCGTCGCCGCGCTCGTCGACCTCCGTCTCGATCTCCTTCCGGATCTCCTTCCCGAGCGCCTTGGCCCCCGAGAAGACCTCGAGCTTGAGCTCGGTCGGCCGTTCTTTCTTCGAGTTCTCCACCATGACCGCGGCGCAGACGAAGTCCCCACGCGGGTAGAGGTCCCGGCGGTAGTCGTAGCCCTGGTCCTTCAGCCCGAGGATCTCCCCCTTGACGTACTCCTCACGCGCCTTCCCCTGCCCGACCGCGAGGATCACCTCGTCATTGTCGATCTCGTCGTGGTCGCGCAGGTAGCTGCGGAGCGCGCAGAACGCGCACTTCTTCTCACCCGGGCAGTTGTACGGGAAGGTGGCCAGCTTCGACTTCTTCTTCCCGCCTTTCTCGTCCTTGTCCTCCACCTCCTTGGAGAACCAGTGCCGCCGGCGATCGTAGATCTCCGTGTCGGGGTGGAGGTAGATCTTCGCCCGCGGACGCCAGTCCATCCGGTTGACGCCCTTCGACTGCGTCGCTTCCTTCAGTTTCGCGAGCTTCGCGCGCGCGGCTTCTTTTCTCTGCTCGGGGGTCATCCCTCGTCTCCTTTGCCGCGCTCCCGGCGCGGTCCGATCGTCGGGTCGTATCCGCGACGACGCTCCACCAGGTCAGCCTGCTTGCGGAGCGACGCCGAGCGGCTCTCCCACGCCTTGAACATCTGCTCGGCAAGTCGCTTGTTGCGCTCGAGCGCCCGCTGCGCATCCCGCCACTTCCGGTAGTCGGGGAGGTTCTCTGCCACCCAGTTCTCGACCATCTCCTGGGTGATCTGCCCGGAGTGCCGCCCGTCCTTCTTCGCCCGCTCGAGCGCCTCGCGCGCGACGATCGACCACTCCGAGTAGGCGGCGCGCCAGTGCACCTCAAACTCGTCGAGCTCCTCGATCGCGACCTGCAGGATCATCCCGGCCCGGCGGAGGTTGTTCTCGCCATCGTCGATCGCCTTGAGCACGTGCTCCGGACGGCCGCGCCGCTCCCCCAGCGTCAGGCCGTCCTCCAGGGCAGCCCACACCTGCTCGACGTCCACGTTCCGGAGGCGCTGCGCGAGGAAGTCGAAGCGGGCGCTGCGCTGCACATGCTGCTCGAGCGCGGCGGAAGAAGTGAGCTTGCGGACTCGGGGGGACCGGGGCGCCATCGCCTCCCCGGTATCCAGGATGTGAAGGAAGTCAGCTTACGGAGCGAGCAGGCGGACCTTCGGGAGGCGGTGGAGACGCGCGAGCTCCGCGGCGCCGAGGAGCCCGCCCTTGTTCTCCCGGATCTGCTGCAACGCCTTCGCCACCCGCTTGGGGTCCACCAGCCACTTCCGGTAGCGCTCAACCAGCGCTTCGCGCCGGCGCCGGCGCTCGACCAGCCACCCGGTCCAATCGTGCTCCGGGAAGACCACCTCAAGCACCCGCTGCGTCGGTGGAAAAGTGCTGTTATCCCAGTAGTACGCGGCGTCGTAGGCGGTGAACTCGGGGTCGAAGTGCACCGCGAGCACCCCGTCCAGCTTCGGCTTGGTCCCGGTCACCACGTACCCAACCTTCATCCCGACGTGGAACCCGGTGTCGTGCTCCTTCACCCACTGTGCAAGCCGCACGTGGAGCGGCTGCACCTTGTACTCGTCGGGGTCCTTGGAGATGCTCTTGGAGATCACCAGGTCCTCGAGCGGCAAGAGGTGGTCCACGCAGCGCCGGAACTCGGGCTCGATCAGCTCCACCTCCAGCTCCGCGGCGCTCAGATCGCGCATGAGGATCGCGTCCATCACCCGGCGTTGGAGCTCGCGCGCTGCCCGTGATGTGTCGGAGCGCATGACCTCGAGCCCCTTCACATCGACGTTGTCCGTCCGGGCGCCCTTGTGAGAGAGCAGCCGGCCAGCGTACCGCTTCTTGGTGGTGAAGAAGATCTTGTCGTAGACGTCCTCGAACTCGAGTTGCACCGTGTTCCAGGCGAGATTGCACCCGCGGCTGTGAAGCTCGTGGACGTACTGCGGAGCGACGTGCTTCAGGAACTCCTCCCCGAGGCGGTTCACCTCGGCGACGCGCTCCTCCTCAGACGCGAAGCCAACACCTTGAAACAATTGAACATAGCAGGAATCCGTGTCCCCATAGATAACCCGGTACCCCATGCCCTCCGCGATGGATGCAGTCAGCTTCACGAAGTGCCGCCCGCTCAGAGTCACCGCCTCAGCGAGCTCCACGTCGTAGTAGCGCGAGGTCGGCGAACCCAGGTCCCCATAGAACGAGAGCCCGAGCTGCTTGTAGGCATAGGCCAGGCGGAAGTAGAGGCGGTACGTGTCATCCTCGGTGCTCCCGACCTCTGCCAACCTCCGCTGCATGAGGTCGGTGAACTCCCGCCGCCGCTCGAGGGTGTCGCGGAACATCTGCGAGACGAAGCCCTGGTGGTCGGTGCGGAAGGTCGCCCCCCCACGGACGTGCTCGCCGACCTCGCCGTGGACCGTTACCTCCGGGCAGCGGCAGAGCGACCCGGGCCCGTGCTCGAGGACGAAGTTCTCCCGGGCCTCACGCTTGACCAGGGTCTCCGGCGAGATGTTGAACGAGCACATCATCGACGGGTACAGCGACTTGAAGTCGAACGCCGCGACGTTGCGGTGCAGACCGCGCACAGGATCAAAGACGAACGCCCCCTGGTACTTCTCCGGTCGTTCCGGTGCCCAGAACCGCGTCGGGAAGTGCACGCCCTCGCGCGCCCCCTTGCGCAGCATCAGCCGGTCAATCTTGGCGCTGTTACCGAACTCGTTCACGAAGCCGCGGCTGATCCGGCAGAAGAGCTGCTCAACGTGCACAAACCCGGAGTAGACCTCGAGCTCACGCATGAGGCGCGCGTCCTGCCGGTTGTAGTCCTGGAGCACATCCTTTCGGTGGCGGTAGAGGTTGATCACCTTGGGGGCGACGTGTGGGTGGCTCTCCCGGAGCAGCGTGCGCCAGTCCACCTTGCGCTTCTTGAGCACCTTCTCCCCGAGGCTGTCGAGGGCGAAGCTCGTGCCCTGCTCGGCGGCGCGGGTGAAATGCCGCCGGAAGATCGGCAGCGGGTCCACGAAGAGCATCTTGCGCCACTCCATCGGGATCCGGTGGTGATGGAAGCGCGCGATGAGCATCGGGAAGTCGAAGTAGTCCCCGTTCCACGCGGCCAGCACGTCGTACCGGAGGAAGCGCCGCCGGAACTCGAGGAGCAGGGCCCGCTCCGCATCGTCCGTCTCCGAGCTGATCTCGAGGTAACCCTGGTCAAGCTCGTCCTGGGGGAAACGGCTGCCCTCCCACGCAACGGAGAGGATGCGGTTCCGCTCCTTCCGCTCGAACCCCCCAACGGAGTCATCCGTCTCGAAGTCGAAGAAGCACACGTGGTAGCGCTCCTGGACGCGGATGTCACGGTCCACGAGGAAGCGCTGGAGCGGCGACAGGTCAGCCTCGAGCGGCTTGAGCCCCTTCCGCAAGCACCAGTCCAAGAGGTGCTGCAGCTTGGTCCACCTGTCGCGGTTCTGCGGCCAGCGCACGGAGCGCGGAGACTCCCCGCCGGTGAACGGGCGGCACCAGCGATCGCCGAACTCGGGGTCGCCGATCCGCTCGAAGACGCGCTTGCGGTCGAGCGGACGCACCTTGTTTTCGACGTAGACGCGCCAGAACGACCCGGGGCAGCGGTCATCCCTGACGACTCGCTGCGCCCACTGCTTCGTCTTGATCACCCAGCTCCAGCCCTCGTCGCTGACCTTCGCCTTGTCACTGTCGGAGAGAATGAAATACCAGTCGACCGGAACGCGCTCCCGGTAGCGCTTGCCCCGCTCATCCCGGTAGAGCAGGGTGGCTCCGTCTCCCTCGCTCCACCCGTTGTAGTAGACGCGATCCGGGTTGTGGAGCGTGGTGGCGAGCTGCTTGATCCTGGGGACCACTTGGGTCATGGAGAAGGAACCATCCCCGCTTTGGCCTGCCGCTCGCGACGCGCAACCGCCTCGTCGCGACAGTCGACCAGCATGAGCAGCTCGCACATCTCCGTCGTCTCTTGACGCCCGGCACGCAGCTCATCAGCCAGCGTTCGGTGGTCGACGCCGATCCTCTGTTCCAGAGTGATTTCGATCTCGACGTTCAGGTTGGTGAGGACCACCTCGAACTCCGCATCAGTCGGGATGTGGTTCATCTCTTCCATCGAGAAGACCGCCAGGAGCGCGGCTCGCTGTTCCTCAGTCTGCCGCTTCAGGAACCCGATCGGGAACGCCAGGTGCCCGTAGCGTGGAACGCGCACCTGCACCTCGACCAGCGTTTCGTTCTGACGCAGGGGCGTCATCCAGCGCGTTGGCTCCGGCACCTCCTCGGCGTCATCCACCAGCCCGTCGATGAAGAACTGGAGCACCTCGACGGACATGAGCTTGGCCTCATCGAAGCTGGAGCCGCTCGTGATGCAACCCGGGAGGTCATGGAAGGTGACCGAGAAACGGCCGGCCCCCTCGTCGAAGAAGTGAGCTTGGTAGGTTCTCTGCATCATTAACAACCGTTGTGTTGCGGGGTGGTGTGGAGCGCTGTGCAATGATGCGGTGTGGAGTGCTGCAGGGCAGGGTGACACAAGGCAGTGCGACACAAGGCAGTGCGCTGAAGATCAGTGGTAGCGAGCTGTCTGACGCGAGGTTGCCGCACGCTTACTCGCTATCCGTTATGACATAAGAACAACCGTTGCGTTGTAATGCAGGGCGGCGCAATGCACGACAGGGAGACGTACTGCGGCGCGGCGCGGCACAGCGCGCTGAAGATCAACTTCACAAGTTCTCTTTGAGCAGGTTGAAGGATACCGCGAGGGCCGGGGGGTTGGAAGCGCTCTCGCACTTCGCGCGGAGGGCCTCCACCTGCTTGGTCTCGTGCATCGAGCACTGAAGCGCGCAGAAAGTACGCTCCAGATTCAGGTTCGTCCGCATCTCCGGTGAGAGCCCTTCATACTGCTCCTTGGAGATCGAGCAACTGATCGCGACTGACTTGCGGATGTGGCGCTTCTCGTGGTGCCTTCGACTCGCGAGAGTCTGCACCACATCCTGGGGGACACAGCACTTGAGACTCACTCCGCGTTCACAGACCTCGATCAGCTTCTGCTGCTCCTTCAGCAGAACCCTGCGTGCCGACAAGAGCGCACCACGTGCTGTCCCCTCGCGAACATCGCGCCCAATCACCTTGGACAGCTCGTCGTAGGTGATGACATCACCGGGGTCCAGCTTGGAGAGCATATTCACCAGGACATCAGTATCGTGTGACCTCCGGAAAATCGGCGTCTTGTGCTGACTGCCATTATCCTTGCTCACAAATCCCTCCTATCAGACAACAGTTGCGTTGCGTTGCAAAGTGCCGCGGAGTGCCGCGCTGTGATGCGGAGCGGAGCACCGTGGTGCAGAGTGCGGTAGGGCGAGACGCGGCGGTGCGACGCGGCATCAGAATGGCACTTCTACTTCCCCCACTTGATCTTCTCGACGATGAAACGCCCGTAGAATCCCCCGTTACGCGGGCGAAACCTGCCGATGCCGATGAACCTACCAGCCTCCTTCAGGTGATGCTCGAAGACGTGCTGAGTGATCGTCTCGTCGATCACATAGTAGGTCACATCCCCGGACCACGACGCGATCATCGGGTAGCACCTCCGCACCCGCTTTCCACCACCCTTGGACTTGGTCCCGGTAGAACTCATGAAGAACCACTCACCAGGGACGTCCTCCGCCTTCTCAGGAAGGACAAGCCCATCGGTCACCATCACCCCCGCCTGGAAGTGCTTCGTGAAGGTCTCGCTTCCCTTCCCTGTCTTGATAGAAAGAAACGCAGCCGCTTCCGACAGGTTGTTCTTGAACACCATCGACGGGATGAACACGTGGCCGTCCGACGTGACGTGCATCTTCTTCCGCCACGTGCGACGCTCGTAGGCGTCCGGGTTTTCCTTGGCGTCCGGCGACGGAGTACCGTCGAAGTTGACCTTCGGCTCGTCGTGCATCCTGCTCTGGGAGTAGGGACTGATGCTCTTCAAGCTCGCAACCACCTCGATCATTACTCTCCCTCCGCGTTGAGTTGACTAACGATCCTTCATATCCATCACGGATGCGCCTCCATCACGCGCCGGCACAGCTCGAGCGCCACCCTCGACGAGTCGCCGACGTAGCTCCACGAAACCCGCCCCAGGTGCCGCCGCACCCGCTCCGCTGGCTCGATGAACACCAGCCCCTCGATCTCGCCAACTTTGAAAAAGTCATCAGCGACGGAGAACGAGATCGACAACCCCTTGTGAGCGACCGCGATCCTCCGCATCCCGTTCGGATCAACATAGGAAACGTAGTTTTGCGGATCCCGCGGCGTCACCCGACCCACCTCGTCACGGTCCGGCTTGCGCGCCTGCCCCTTCGCGGAACGCTGACCGCGGCTCCACCCATCAGGGAGCATCAGGGTAATCCGCTCGTTCAAGAACTTGCTCTCCTCCCGCACCAGGTCCTTCCGCATCCGCCGGCGCGTCTCCTCCGCCTCGATCGCGAGGACCAGCTCGTCACGGGTGAGGTCGGCCCGGCCCACCCCGAGCAGCGCCGCGCGCTCGCGGAGCTCCGAGTCGGCCATCTCCGTCTCACCCGACGCTCCGAAGGCATGGCCGCACGCCCAGCAGTCCGGCGCGTCCTCCGGCACCCGCACCCGGCAGTTCGCGCATGTGAGTGTGAACGTGGACAGCCTGGGTTGAAGCTCCTCGACGGCGCCCCGCAACGTCTTCGCGGAGACCTCGACCCCGAGCGAGACCTTGGCCCCATCCCGTACACGCTTGAGGGTGAGCCGCTCCCACCGCGGCGGCTGCTCGTCCTCTGCCAGAGTCCCCCCGAGCGAGGCGATCCCATCGAACACGTCCGGAGGCAGCATGTCGCCTAGCACGCCAGCCGCTCCCGCGAGTCGAGGTCGACGTGGACCTCGACCTCCTCGAGGAGGTACGCCACGACTTGTTCGCGCACTGTCCGCTCCACCCCGGCGAGCTGCCGCTGGAGCCGACCGTAGAGGTCGCCGACCATGTCCACGTCGCTCCTGAGCAGACCCGTCACCACCTCGAGGCGCTCCGCCGCGCGGGGGTCGACGCTCACCTCGAGCTCATCGTCGAGGTCGTAGGGCGTGACGAGCCGGTTCGCTGTGCGCCGCATCGCCAAGCGCGCGCTCTCCTGCGCGAACCGGGAGATGGGAAGCACACCCGCACACCCACGACGCCGGTGCGCACGGACCCCGTGCTGCTCCAGGTCCCCACCGTGGACGAACGACCGACCGCACTCCCCGCAGAAGTAGACGTAGCGACGCGCCGCGTGGAAGAGCGCCACCGTCCCCTCGCTGCAGACGTCGGCCACGTCAAACTGGGGGTCGAGCGCGGGATAGCCGCGCACGATCGCGCTCGACGTCACGCGGAGCCAGCTCGAAACGTAGCGGTACGCGCCGTCGAAGCTCCAGTTGCTGGGTTGATCTCGGTACGCGAGCAGAGCGCCGTCGACCTCGCTCATAGGTTCCCTCCGTCCGTGGTTACGGTTGCGTCGCGATCACTTCGCGGGTAGCAGCTTGTAGATCTCGTCCGTGTAGCGAAGCACCTGGTCGAGGTGCGCCCTCAGCTTCAGCGAACCGTCACCGACGAGCTTCGTCTTCCCGCGGAGCAGCTCGTGGAGCTCGGAGAGGGTGCGGCCGAAGTCGAGCGCCTGCCGAACCGCCTTGTTGAGCAGTCGCAACAGGCGCTCGGCTGTGTCGTCCTCGCTCTCGGCCAGTCCATCACGGATCTGCTTGAGCGCAACCCGGACCTGCTTCTCCGTTGGCTGTCGCCCACCGGCGCTCTCGACCGCCTTGTTCCAAACCTTCGGCTGATCTTTGGACGGGACAGACGTCAGGGGACGGACTTGCTTCTCGCTCTCCGGCAGGAGCGTTCGGGTGCGCGGCGAACGGTGGCTACTGCTGGCAGTGATTTCAGGTGGTTTAGTAGAAAACGCGACGGAATTGGAGTTTTTTTCTCCAACCCGGGTTGGAGAAAGATTTGCTGAATCAGTCGCGTTTTTCTGAGAACTATTACGGTTTTCTCCGGGAACATCTGCGGCCGTCAGGTTGTGCACCACCGCTGCACTGCCGATGAGTTGTCTGGCGCGCTCCTGATCCCACCCCCACCGCTCCTGGCAGTAGTCCAGGAAGGAGCGGTAGTCCTCACGGTAGAGGCGCTGGTCCCGGATCTCCCGGAGAGCGTCGCCCATCTTAACCCAGGCCTGCTTGGCCACCTTCGCCTGGTCCGCGAACTGGACCTCGAGCTCCTGAAAACGTGCGCGCTCCTCGACGGAGAGCTGACCCTGCGCCATCTGTTCGTCTGTCTGGTCGCGAGTCATTACTCCAGCCTTAACAGTCCGGCTCGACGTCATGGCTTGTCGCTCCCCTCATTCGCGCTCCCCTGCGAACCTGGCCCGGCCCAGATATGCTCGACCAGTCGGCCCAACCCGACCGCACCCAACCCACGCACAAGCAGGTAGTCGAGCACCTTGGTCCTGCTCAGGCTGACCCCCAGCATCCGCTCGATGATCGGGTGAGCCTCATCGATGGCAGCCGCCACCTCGTCACTCACACGCGCCCGAGTTTCTTTGCCATTTTCAGCCATGACTCTCCCTCTTGCCACGCAGTCCCAAATTGGGACATATTTGTCCAAGGTTGAAAAGTAACATAGTCCCAAGATTGGACGAAGTCAACATCTAATCGTCACATCGTGGGACTAAAGAGGGAACGATGCGTACCGACACTGGAATTGACTGGGTGAAAGTAGCTGCGCGCATCATCGAGCGCCGCGAGCAAGTCTACGGCCCCAGATCAGGACCAACTTTCGCGCGCAAGATAGGCGTGTCCAAACAGACACTTTCGCGATGGGAGCAAGGGGCCACCATCAGAAAACCCGACCTTGAGACGCTGAGGCGCGAGCTCGGAATGGCCCCACCGTGGCCCCTCGATGAGGGCGAAGAGACTGAACAACCTATTCTCCAAGCTGACCGAGACTGGCTCAATACCTGGTACAAGGTCCCTAAGCAGCACCGAATCCACCTGGAGGCGCTGGCCCGCGCGTTACTGCCGGTCGAACTGATCGCTGAACCCACCCAGTGCGAACTCGCTCAGACCGACATCGAGCGCGCGAAGGAGCGACGCAAGAAGAAGGCACCTGAACCGCCACTCGTGGGCCGCGTCGCCGCGCGCGAGGAGTCAGCACGGGTCGACTTCGCGGCGTGGGAGGAGTCATCCTCGGAGCTGGCGCGCGTGATCGTCGACGGCAACAGCATGGAGAGCATCTACCCGGACGGCACGGAGCTCCTCGTCAAACGCGCCAATCTCAACTACAAGGTCGGCGACATCGTGATCGCGGAGACGGGAGCGCACGGGCTGGTCTGCAAGCGCTACAAGAGGCAGCGACACGGCGTCGTCACCTTGGAGAGCTGCACGGAGCGCAAGATCGAGCCCATCACCGGACCGCGCACGGAGAATGGGGAGGAGGGCATTGACGGGATCAGTGTGCGAGCCGTCGTCGTCGGAGTCTACGAGTCCGAACGCTGACGCGCACGAAAGGGGGACCGCGTGTGACCACCAAGCAAACAGCAGAACTCCTCGTCGTCGGGTTCGTGCTCTTCGCGCTCATCCTGAATGCGTGCGAGGACTGCATACAAACACCACCCACGACGGCGCCAGCCGCGGCAACTCCACCATCACCCTTACCCGACGCGACACTCAGCGTCGACTGTAGAGGAGTCCTGGAGGACGCCGCCATCCTCGAGAAGCTCCACCGACAGGCGCAATCCCTCCGCTACCGCCTCTCCCGGGACACCTGCCAGAACATCACCACCCTGGTTGAGGCGCGCTTCGACGCGACGTGGTCGACCAAGCGGAGGGTGCCTCCGCGCCGCGTACCGGGGGAGCCGCCCACCGCCGACGCGGCCCGCACGCTGCACATGAGCGGAGTCGCGATCCTGCTCCAGCTCGTCTGTGACGGACCAGCGAAGCTGAGGCGCGAGTTCGGACCCGACATCGTCCGCGACTACGAGCGGGACCTGACGCAGTTCATCGCGCGTGTGAGGGAGACCTGCGCACGCTAGGAGGGGACCATGTCATTCGCGTTGCGCGTACCTATGTTGACCGCATTGCTCGTCGCGAACCCGAGCTGCTCGAGCGAGACCTGCGTCTCGGGGGCGACCCAGGTCTGCCACTGTCCGAGCGGCAAGCAAGGCGCGCAGTCCTGCGTCACCGAAGGCACCGGCTGGGGTCCGTGCCTCTGCGAGGGGAACATCGACGCAGGCCCCGACGACAGTCACACCCCTGACGCCCGACCACCCGGAGCAGAAGCCGGTGTCCCTACCCCTGACCGTTCCGTCGCTCCCGACGGCTGCGTACCAGAAACTGAGACCTGCAACGGGGTCGACGAGAACTGCAACGGCATCGTCGACGACCTACCGGCTGGGACACCGAACACGTGGCGCGGCTACCGCGACACCGACGGCGACGGGTTCGGCACCGCCTCCTCGGCCGCGTGGCTCTGCGAACCACAACCCGGATGGACCCAGAAACCCGGTGACTGCGACGACAAGCGCAAGGACGTGAACCCAGACATGACTGAGGTCTGTGGAGACGGGGTCGACAACGACTGCAACGGGGTGAAGGAGGACACAGAAGTCTGCGGCTCGACACCTGCCCTCGTCGGCGACGCCAGCGACCTGACCGACCCGGGCGCCGTCCTGAAGACGTGCGGAATGGGTACCGTGTCCTCCGAGCTCGACGTGATCGCCCTCGCTGCCAAGCAGGACAAGCTCAACATCCGGTTCACCGCGAGGCTGGCCGGAGCGCCGTCCACCACAACGTGCGCCTCCTATGTCCTGCGGCTCGGCACCTTCCAGAAGGTCTACGAGATGATCTACGTCTTCCGCCCCGCCGGCGCCCCGTGCAGCGGTCTCCCCCAGCTCGAGGCATACCTGAAGGGGATGAAGGTGACCCCGGGTGCCACCGCGACTGTGAACGGGAGCGACGTGTCCTTCCTCATTCCCAAGACCGAGTACTTCCCGTCGCTGAGCACACCGAGCTACTACCTCAAGGTCTGCACCAACGCGGTCGCCGACGCCTTCAAGGACGTGACGGACTGCGCCAGTGACTCCTGCGAGACACCGGTCCACCGATGATCCCCCGCGAGCCGGATACCATCCGGTGTGAGTCCAGCCGGTCTCCTCAGCGCACGACAAGCCGCCGCCTACCTCGGGGTCAGCGCGTCACACTTCCGCCGCGAGCTCGCGCCGCGCCTACCCAGGGTCTGGCTCGGTGGGCAGACCTTCCGCTATCGCAAGGAGGCGCTTGACGCATGGGTCGCAGAGCACGAGGTTGGACCCTCCGACTCAAGGGCGACACGTACCAAGCGCGCTTCACCGTCGGAGGCGAGCGCTTTGAGCGATCCACGGGTTGCAGCCGCGTACGAGAGGCTAACAAGAAAGCGGCGACCCTCTACCAGGAGGAGATCGCCAAAGCCACCCCAGGAGCAGCCCGACAACGTGGTGCCGCTGAATCGCTCACCATCTCCCTCAGCCGGTGGTCAAAAGAGCTCGAGCACCTGAAGTCCGACGAGTGGCACACCACTCTCGAGGTCTACGCCCAGGCCCACTGGATACCGCGGTGGCAGACAGCCGCGGAAATCACCTCATCCTCGGTCGCCGGCTATATCACGGAGCGGCTGGCCGCCGGCGCAAGCCCGGTCACTGTCCGCAAGGAGCTCTCCGGCCTGCGGCGCTTCCTGTTCTGGGCCCTGCGGGAGAAGCTGCTCACTGAGCTACCTGGGTGGGAATCACCAAAGGGCAAAAGCGACTTCCAAGCCCTCTGCCTGACCCCGGCTCAGGTGGAGAAGATGCTGAAGCTCCTCCCGACCAAGGCGACCCACCCAAAGCACCTGCCAGTCCGCGAGTACTACGCTCTCATGTGGACCACTGCCTTCCGCCGCGGGACGATGGCGCGCCTGCAGTGGAGCGACGTGGACCTGAAGGCGGGCACGATCACGGTCCGCCCGAGCGCCGACAAGAGGGAGTACGACCGCATGATCCCCATCGACAACGGCATGGTGAAGACGCTCAGGAAGCTGGGGCCCGGGGTGGGGCTCATCTTCGGCCAGCGTGACTTCCGGGTGCAGCTACAGCGAGCTGCAGAGGGCGCACTGGGGAAGGAACTGGGGAAGCGGGTGGGGAACCACACCTTGCGCCACTCCAGAGGCACCTGGTGGGCTGAGAACGGCGTGGACCTACCGACCCTACAGTACCTGATGGGCCACCGCACCCTAACCTCTACCGCCCGCTACCTGCACGGACGGTTCGAGTCAGCCCGGGCAGCCGTGGATCGGTTAGCGGGGAAAAAACGGGGAAACCAGGGTACGGCGGGGAAGAGCAAGTAGGGCCAGAATTCTCGGAATCCTAAATAATCTCAAGTAGTGCGAAAGGGGGGAGTCGAACCCCCACAGCCTTGCGGCCGCTGGAACCTGAATCCAGCAACACGCGCCGGGAACACGTGGTTTTGCTGGGTTCCGCGCGCCATGAGTGGCTTTTTTGGGGGAATCGAAGCCGATAACGGGGAAGGAAGTGGGGAAGCAACCCGCCACGTCACGCCCCCGATAACCCCGGCATGCCCTGCCTGGTGAAGCTGCTCTGCCGCATCTGCCTGCAGTGGGCCGAAGCATTCCGCGACCCGCACGCGGTGAAGCTCGCCCAGGCACTGCTCGACTGGGCCGCGGACAAGGGGCTCGAGGATGAGGTGTGGAACTAGCCTGCCAGCACCGACCGCACAGACGACGCGTACCAGATGCCCCCGCGCTTCGTCGGCACCCGGTCCGCGTTCAGCCGCTCCGCGATCTCCCGGAGCGCCAGGCCTCGCGCACGCAGGTCCCGGATGGTGCCCAGCACCCGCTGCTCACCCGGGTCGACCTCGAACCTCTGCCCGACCCGGCGGAAGCCGAAGCGGTCGCGGGTGGTGACGCGCCCCTCGCGGTGGCACCTCTCCATCGCCTCCCGGGTGCGCTGCGCAATGAGGTCCCGCTCCATCTGCGCCAGCCCACCCAGGATGGTGAGCGTGAAGCGACCATGCGGGGTGGAGGAGTCGAGCTGCTCCCGGACCGACACGAACCCGCGGCCGGCGCGGTTGAGCTCGTCCACTGTCTGCAGGAGGTCCAGCGTGCTCCGCGAGAGTCGGTCGATAGCGTAGACCACGAGCGCGTCCGCCTCCCCGCGCCGAAGGCGATCCAGCACCTCCTGGACGCCCGGCCGATCGAGGTTCTTCCCTGAGGCGCCGCGGTCCGCCACCACGTCCACGAGCTCGCCGCCGGCGAAGCTCACGTACGCCCGGATCCGCTCCTCCTGCGCCTCGAGCGACACACCGTTCTCAGCCTGGTCCGACGTGCTCACCCGGATGTACCCAATGTACCTCGACGAACGCGACGGCTGGAGCATCTTCACACGAGTCATGGGCAGCCTCTTTGTTGGTACACCATCATCTTAACCGCGGTTAACCGCGGGGTCAACGATATTCGGGAGGGATGGTGGTAGCTAGCCCGCTTTGTTCTGGCTAATCCGCGCTTCAACCACTCGGACAGCCGCTTGGAGCCCGTGTAGATATCCTTGGTACTCAGAGAACAGCTCGGAGTCGAACGGTGCGACTGCCTGGTCTACCAGCTTTCTCAGGTCCGCGAGCACTTCGTTGAGTGCCCTATGTGCGTCAAGAGAAGTCATATGAACACCTGCTCAGGCGAGTCTCCGCACCCGACGAAAGTGCAAGAGCACCTGGGGACACACCAGCGAGCCGCGGACCGCGTCCTCGGGGGCGTCCGCCGGGTCTGTCCCCTCCGGCATCTGGTGCACGCGCACCTCTGAGAACACCGAGAAGCGACTGCGCACCGACTCCGCCAGCGCCGCGCCGCCGGCGTCCCCATCCGCCAGGCAGAGGACCATCCGGGCGCCACGGAGTGCCCTCGCCTGCGCCTCGTGTACGCGCCCGCCGAGGACCGCCCGCACGTTCCCCAGCGACGTGAGCGCTGAGGCACCCAGCGCCACCAGCGTCCGCTGCACCCGGAGCGCGTCGAAGATCCCCTCCACGAGCACCACCGGGCGCGAGAGGTCCGGTTCCCCATCGCCCCACGTCACCCCCGCGGAGGGGAGCGGCACGCCCGGGCAGTAGCGCCCCTTGTCGCGGGACGGCAGCCGCCGGGTGATCCCGCGGACGAACCAGTTCACGTCCTCGCCGGCGCGCCGGATGGGGAAGAGCACGCCCGGCACCGTCCGACCCAGGGTGCTCTTGAGATCCGCGCCGGCCCGGCGCACCGCGCGCACGCCGAGCTCCGCGGCACGCTTCGGCGTCACCCCGCGCCCGGCGAGGTAACGGAGGAACTCGGGGGTCGCCTGCTCAATGGGCTGCGACGGGGGCCAGATCACCTCCGGCTGTGGGAGGGGAACCTTCGCGAGCCGCAACGCCTCGATCGCGCGCCAGTGTGCGTCCGGGTCCGGCTCCGCCTTCTTCACCCGCAGCTTGAGGTACTCGGCGCGCAGCCACTTCTCTGCGGTCTCCTCCTCGTCGTTCGTGCTGAAGCTACTGAACTTCCCTCGCTGGACCCGCGACACCAGGTCCAGGAACGACGCACCGTAGATGCTCCCACCCGGGTGTGACCAGCAGTTGAACCACCCGAGGCGGTTCCGCCCCTTCTCGTCGACGACCGGCTCGACGCAGACGTGGAATGAAGGGTGCGCCTCGACGTGGTCCGGATCCGGGCAGTAGCAGTAGAGGTCAGCCCCCTTGAGGTGACTCACCTGCACCCCAAGGTCCTCGAGCACCTCCTCCAGGTCGAGTCGTTGGAGCATCCGCAGCATCCGGCTGATCCGGTGCTCCCTGGCCTCACTCGACATCGCGCGCCTCGCCCGGCACCTTGTCGGCCTCCGGTCGGTGACCTCCGACGCGCCCCCATGCCGCCTCGAAGTCGAACCCGACGATGAGCGGCGCCGGCCCCCTCCGCTGCTTGGCCACCGCCACCTCGAGCACGTCGTCCACCACGTTCACGTCGTAGTATCGGTCGCGGTGCAGAAGGAGGATCAGATCCGCGACCTCCTCGTACCCACCGGAGTTCTTGAGCTCATCCAGCTTCGGTCGCTTCTCCCGCTCGCGCTTGATGCGCTTGATCTGCGCCACCACCACGGCGAAGAACCGGTGCCGCTCTGCCATGGTGTGGAGTCGGCGCAGCGCCTCCGTGATCTGCACCGCGCGATTCACACGGTCTCCGTCGCTGATCGGCACCGCGTACTCGAACAGATCCAGCACAACCACATCGAACCCACGCCCGCTCACCACCCGCTCAAGGTCGTCCAGGGTGTGGATAACCCGCGAGTCAGCGAAGAACAGGTTCCCACCACCGACCACACGCCGGACCGCCATCCGCAGAGTCAGGAGCTCCTCCTCGGTGAGATCATCAGGCCGCTTGATCAGCTTCTCGACCTCGACGCGCGCCCGCGCGCAGGCCATCTGATCCACGGTCGCCTGTGTCCCAACCTCGAGCGGACAGCTCAGGCAGCGACGTCCGTGCTCGGCCTGCCGGACGAGGAGGTTGTTCGCGAACGTTGTCTTGCCCATCCCGGGTCGACCCGCCACCACCGCAAGGCGCCCCGGACGCGCCCCCTCGAAGAGCCACTGGTCGAGCGCGCTGAAGTGGAGCGGCTGAAACTGCGCCCGACCCTCTCGCTTGACCCGCTCGACGTCCTCGTACCACGGCCGCCAGATCTGCTCCCCAGGCTCCACCTCACGTGAGCCCGGGTCCGCGCCGCGCCGCAGCCCCTCCAGCACCCGGCTGGCGGCGGCGGCGGCGTCCTCGAGCCGGCCAGCGGGGTCGTCGAGCGCCCCGTAGAGCTCGATGAAGTCCTCCTGCACCAGGCGCTTGGCCGCCGCGCGCTCCAGCGCCTCCAGGTGCAGGCTGAGGTTCGCCTCTGAGAGCGACCCGAGCTGCTCAAGGGTCGCCAGGTAGCGCGGCTCCACCGTCGACGGGAGCTGCACGAGCATCGTCTCCGAGGAGTACTCAGCCCCCACCTCGTGCAGCTTTCGCCGGGTCGCCAAGATCGCGCGATGATCCTCACGAGTGAACCAGTCGGGGTTCACCTTCGGCAACACCTGCGAAAGAACGTCTGTGCCAGCGATCAGCAGTGCGCCGAGGATGACCTGCTCGTTCTTGAGGTCAACCTCCAGCTGCGGTCCCTCGGCCATCAGCCCCTCGTCCGCCGCGAGGTTCCACTGAGGGTGATCTGCGTGAAGGTCCCGAGGACCTCACGAAACCGATCCGGCAACTCCTCGTCACGGAGGTTACTGGTCACCACGGTCGACCGACCCGCCATGATCCGCTCATCGATCACGCGCTCGATGAACTCCTGCTCACCACGGAACCCGACGAACCTACCAACATCGTCGATCGCGAGGAGCGGCGCATGGAAGGCCCGCCACCGCCGCTCATTGCTCGGGTGATCGCACTCGTCGTTCGGACCCACCCGCTGCTCAAAACGCACGTCAGCAAGGGACGAAGATGTGATGAAGTAGGGAACCTCAGAGCTGCTTCGGAACGCCACCCTCGGGTACGCGCGGCGAACCAACCACGCTGCGACTCGCGTCTTCCCAGTGCCGTAGATCCCTCGCAGGTAGATGAACTTGGGCTTGGGCTTGGCGTCTGCCAGCTCGTCTCCGATCTTCGCGAGCTGAGTGATCGCGACTCGGTAGACTGCGTCCCCATCGTCTCGCATGTCCTCCAGCTCGAGCGGAGCAAAGATCAGCGGAACGTTGCAGCGGATCACCAGCGCCCTCGTGAGCTTGTCGACGACACCAGCTGTTTGTAGTTCGATCTCGAGGCACCTCAAATCCTCTTGGTCCAGTCCGATCCCGTTCACTTCCGACCTCCGTTCGCGGCCTGATAACGCCGACACTCCTCAGCAGCCCGCTTGTCCCAGTACTCGCGGTCCGTCCCGCCGATGTTGTTCTTTTCGTGCTGCGTCAGCTCCCGCTTCCGCTTCGGCTGCTTCTGGTAGAGCCGCTGCACGTTGCCCTCCGAGCTCGGCGTCAGGAAGAACCGCAGGCTGCACGGCATGCCGAGGTCCTCCGCGCGCTCGAGGATCTTGTCCACCACCCCCTTAACCGGGATGAAGTCACCGTCGTGGAAGTTGTCGGTGAACCGCTTCACGTTGCGGAGGAGCGGCGCCATCCCGTGCACATCGACGGAGAAGAGCTGCCCATCCTCCTCCCCCCGGACCTCGAGAAAGCGGCACACCCAGTACCCGACGAGATCTGACGCCCGCCACTCCTTTGGGGGAAGGTCACGCCAGCGGGTGAACTCCCAGCGCTGCGAGGGCGTCCGCCGACACTCCTTCCCGGAGGGAGCTTGCTTCTTCACCCGAGGTTTGGACCTGACGTCTCCTGCCTTGGGCTTCGCCACCCGAGGGGGTGATGTGCTCTCCGCCACGGTCCGACTTCCACCATCCGGGTTCGGAGTCAACTCCTCTTCCTCGCCACCCTTCGCGTCGGGTAGCGGAGCGTCTCCTCCCTTGCTCCGCAGAGGCGGAGCGGTAGGGATCTTAGAACTGATCTTATTATGATCTAAGGGGGAGGGACCTGGGGTCCCCCCCAAACCGGACTTAAAGCCCCCCCTGTTCGGACTCGAAGCCCCCCCTGCTTCATCATCGTCTTCTTCCAACTCGACTGACCCGAGGAGGTGCCTCTCCGCGGTCGCGTGGATGGACTCCGGGACGAAGAGTTCAACGTCTATCACCTGTGTCCCGGAGCGCTTGCGTCGTCTGGTCCGCTGGAGGAAGTGTTTCTCCTCCATGTCGTCCATGGCTCGTCGCATGCTGCGGCGCACGTTGTCGCGGTCCTTGCGCAGCTCGTCCCGCTGAACAGGAGTCAGATCTCCATCTGGGTCGTGGAGTGCCGCGCGAACCTGGTCTGCCACACCGCGCATCGACAACTTCCAGCGCGTCTGCTGTGCGGTATAGAACACACCGTAGATGATCTTCTGGAAGTCACTCAGTTGCTTGGGTCGACACTGCAGGATGGGGAGGGGGATCTGGATGAAGGGGTAGTTCCTCGGATTCGTCAGGTTAGCGTGTGACATCGGTGGACTCCTGGCAGGTCGTGTGGAAAATGAACCCGTTCGCCAGAGCGGTCACTTTGAGTAGGTCCGCCGCAGTGAGATGCTCGATCATGCGCCGCACGTGGGATCGACTCGTGCCGAACTCGCGCGCGAGGTAGGAGATGGTCGGGGACCAGCAGTGTGATTCATGCTCCCGGGTGAAGATGAACCCAAACAGCGCGTGCTCCTCCCAGGAGATCCTCTTCTTGGCGGCAGCACAGCGCGCGATCACAGGACACTGGTCAAAGAGGAAGTCTGTCAGGTGCGTCCCCGGTTGGTTCGCCTTCATCTCATCAAGCTCCGGACAAGGCTCACCCAGGGTGCGCGAGCACCTCTTCGACGAAGACGGAGGTCTCTCTGGGTGAGCGGGGTTCTATCGTTCTGTGGCTGATCTCCGTCTTCTGCTCATGAGGTGCTCGCGCGAAGACGAGATTAGCCAGTTCGGTGGGCTGGTATCCAAGTAGAATGAGCGCTGCCGGCTACCCGACCTTCATCCATTCGCCAGTGGCGGGCGTGAAGCGCTCCGTCGGGAGGTGGCGCAGGTGCTGCTGGAAGTACCTCCCGGGGCTCGGCACCCGGCGGATCTCCTCGATGTGTTCTGGGGCATTCGGTGTGCGGTAGCGGTACACCGCGTTGTTCCGGAAGCGCACCAGCACGAACTTGCGATCCGGGTCGACGGCGATCGCGGAGAGGTTGGAGCTGGCGAGCTCGACCCATGAACCAGGTTCAGCTCCAAACAGGTCGCGGTCATCAGGAACAGCGTTCAACACATCGATGGCTTCCTCTGGTGTGATCATGTTTCCTCCATCAGGTCGGGTAGGTACGGGACCTCCCCGAGCTTCTCGGCTTCTGCTAGCATCTCTTCCGCGGTCGAGGTGCAGGCGGAGATCGCAGCGACCGGGGTTCCCCCGCGCATCACCACCAGCCGTTCCCTCCCGTCCGGTGCGTCCCGTGCCCAGGTATCCGCGCTGGACCGCGCGAGCGTCAGCAGGGCGTCCAGTGGGAAGAGCGCACCTCCGACCAGCGCCCAGCGGAGTCCACCTTCGTCCTTGACGCCGGTCCGCGGCTTCAGCTTCGGGATCGGTCGGGGTTCCCCGTGCGGGGTGATCCACGTGTCCAGGTTCCGGACCGGGGGGTTCTTTTTCTCGGTCGGTTGGAGTCCTGGCACCACGCCCCCGTGGATCAGCGCCACGAGGTTCTTGTCGCGATGTCCGGCTAGCCACTCTGTCCCGAGGAGCGTGCTCACGGTCAGCGAGGACCACCAGGCGCCCCGCGGCCCAACCGGGCGAGGAGTCACAGCCGGGCGGAGTCGCAGCCGGGCGCGCGCTCCGTTCAGATGCAGGTGGAGCCAGAGACCCTCGACATGGGCGATTGCCCCGCGCCATGCGCCGATCGACTCATGCAGCAACACCAGTGGTTGACCGCCGTTCCTGCCCCTCATGTCTGGTTTGGTGGTTTGTGCGCTCGCGGGGCGAAGTGCGGGCTCGAGCCATCCACCGTCCGATGCGCGGACGCGCAGGTCCCGCTCGTCACGCACCAGCCAGCCGCGAGGTACGCTCATCGCTCGCCCTCCAGCCGGCGCAGCAGCTCCGCGGAGAGGGGGACGCGGCGGCCGGGTTCCTCGCTGAACCAGACGCGGTGTGGTGGTCTCACAGCCTGCGCAACAGCGCGCGCGTGACTGCGCAGCGAACGGACGCGGTGGTCCCAGAAGTAGAAGTAGGTGGCGTCCGCTTTCCCTGCCGCGGGGCACTTCCGCTTGAAGCGCCCGAGCTGCTGGGTGAAGCGTCCCGGGTTCCCTGCCGCCGGCGTGCAGCCGAAGCCGCGCGCCAGGCGCGGGATGTTCATGCCCTCGTCGGCAACGGTCGTCCCCACCGCGCACAGGAGCGATCCGTCCGCAAGGTGCGTGGCGGTCCTGTCTGCCTCCCGGCTGCGGTCGCCACCCATCAGGGTTCCGCACTCGACGCCGCGCCGCCCGAGCCAGCGTTGCAGCTCCAGGCACAGCTCGCGGCGGTCACCGAGGAGCAGGCACGTCCGCCGCGCGGCGAGCTCGGGAAGGAGGTAGGACAGGATCCGCGCCTGGCGCTCGCGGTCCCCGACCATCGCGTCGAGCATCGCGCTGTACGGCCGCATCTCGGAGTGGTCACGCCCGTGCAGCTTGGCGAAGCGCTTGGCTGACGCCATCGCCGTCTCGCCTTCTCTCCGCCGCCAGCTCTGCGCATCGAGCTCCTTCTCGCAGTGGAGGTCGAACTCGAACGCGGTGGGGACCACGACCACGTCGACCGGGATGATCCGTCCGTAGCGGTCCAGGTCCTCGTCGCGGATCTCAAATAGGACATCTGGTACCAGTTTCATACGTTCGTTCAGCTCGCCGCCGAACGCATCGCAGAGGAGCGGGTCCTTCCCGTCCTTCCGCCGCCAGGTGGCAGTGGCCCCGATGCGCCAGAGCGCTGGGAAGCGGTTGACCAAATCACTAATAGTATTAGCGGGTTGGTGATGACACTCATCGACGAGCACGCACCCCCAGCGGCGGGCGAACCCGGGGTCGCGCTCCACCATGTTGGCGACGGTCTGCACCATCCCGACGCAGAGCCGCCCGTCGCCGTCGCGTTTCACCTTCCCGTAATGGACGCCGACCGACTTCTCCGGGAGGCCGAGGTGTGCGACCGCGGCGGCAATCCAGTCGCGGAGGATCCGCTCGGTGTGCACGAGGACGAGCGTGCGCTCCTGTGTCAGCGCCGCCAGCTTGAGCAGGATGCTCGTTTTGCCGCTGCTGCAGGGTCCAATGATCACGCCCTGCCGGCGCAGGTGCGCCTGACGCGCGGCGCTGCGCTGGTCCGGGTCGAGCGGGAAGGGCGCCCGGAACTCCAGACCTGTTGGCCCGGTGTCATGGACGCGGAGGTCGACCACCTGGGGTTCAACGCGCTCGCGCTCGAGCAGTGCGAGCAGGCGCCTCAGGCAGCCGCGACCGAGCCGCACCTCCCGCTCATCGACCTCCATCAGCGTCAGCTTGCGCAGCGTGGTCCCGACGAAGAACCCCATCCTTTCCTTCTTGATGTACTCGGGGTTCGCATAGCAAAACGTCCCGCGTAGGTCTGTGAGCTTGAGGCGGGTGCGCTCGAGCTCGGCGCAGTCGATTCGGATGTGGGTGTCGATGTGGAGGTGGAGCGGCTGGGTCACGCCGGGCAGATATCCGGGACGAACCTCGCGGACGGTGCTCGAGCCGGGTCAGCTCCAGCAGATCGGGATCACCAGCGTACCCGCTCCTCCTCGCACTCGAGGCTGTTCCAGATCGCGCCCCAGGTGGCTGCGGTCCAGAACCAGACGAGGTCACACCAGGCGGCCCAGAGGCTCACAGCTCGCCCATCGCCAGTAAGTGGCGCTGGACTGCGACCTCCACCGGTCCGAGGGCGTCCTGATGGTCAGCCCGCTGCGGGATCTGCCAGGCCTCACCGAGCATGTGCCGCGCCTCATGGGCCAGGTGAGCCTTCCAGCCTGATGTGACCCCAGCCGGCCACTCGGCCGAGCCCCAGGCAAAACCGTAGCTCCCGCACCCGCTCTTGGGGCTGCAGTCGGGTCCCTTCGAGCCCATGGCGCACACTCCGGCCACCTTGCACGGCTCGGGACGCTGGACCACGCAGAAGCCGGGCCGGGGCTTGTCGAGGGCGCGGGCCGCCTGCTCGTAGGTAACCAGCCCGGCGCGGGTGGCCTCGTGAGTGTAGAGCACCACCAGGAGATCAGCGAAGCGGATGACCTCGGGATCAGCGCTGCAGGCCTGGACAGTGTTCAGGGTGTACTTGGTCTGCTGCCAGGCCGGAGTCAGCCCGTGGCGCGCGGTGGTGGAGCAGCCCGCGACGAGCAGCGCCAGGATCAGGAGGCCGGCGCGGTGGTTGTGCCACCCGGTTCCAAGGACCTCCACAGCTCACCTCCTGCCGGCGATCCGGCGCATGTCTCGCTGCATCTCCTGCAGCGTCTGGTTGATGGACCGCAGATCAGCCTGCGTCTGCAGCACCGCCCGCTCGTGTTCGGCCCGCGGGGTGTAGCGGCGGGGCATGTCCTGGTGCGCGCGGTCCACGTCGCTATCGCAGTGCTGACGAATCGCGGCGCCCACCTCAGCCTTGACCCGCTCCTGCTGCTCGCCGGCGAACGCGAACACTGCGATCCCGAGAGAGACGATGAGCCCGAGCAGGCCGAGTGTGGGCACGCTGGACTTGAGTTTCGCCGCGCTGAGCGGCCCTGACGGCTCCTTGGTCATGATGGCACCTTCACCTTGAACTTGTGACAGACCCCCTGGAGCATCATCTCCATGCGGTCCAGTCGCAGGTTGACCTCGTCCACCTGCTGGTGCAGGCGCTTGACTACCTGGGCCAGGACACGGTGCCCCTCGTCGAGCATGTCCTGGCGCTCGTCGAGTTCCTCGAGTGCAGTGTCTTTGGCGCCTCCCGGGAGAACTTTCAGCTCGGCGCTTTGCTGTTGCTTTCGGGTCACAGATTACCCCCCTGCTCTGCAGGTGCTCGGTTGTGGTTGTCGCTTCCCCAGGTCTGCATAGATCTTCCGGCGCGTCGCCGGCCACCCCTGTTTGAGCAGCTGGCGCGCCACGGAGCGCACAGAGTCGGCCTGAGTTGATGAGAGTAGCCACGGCCGTTTGGTGCGATCGATCGCCACGCCACAGCGCACGAGGAGCCGGTCCACCGCGCCGCGTGCAACGCCCAGCTCCCGGGCTAGGTCAGACACCGCGATGCCGCCGGAGCGCCACAGGCCGAGCCGTCGTACACGCTGGGTGACCGCGTAATTGCTCTTGCCGAGCCGGACGGCGATGTCGCGCACCAGGTGCCCACTGGGGTAGAGCTGGCGCAGCTCCGCGTCCTGCTCCGCGGTCCACCTGTTGCTCCTGGTCGGTTGCGGACGGGCGGGATCAGCGCGCGCCCATCTCCTCCGCTGCCCGCGTGTGAGTAAGCGGCGCAGGCGCGCGGCGATCGCAGTTGAGGGTCGGCCGAGTGGCGCAGCGAGTAGGCGTCCGCATTCCTCCGCGTCGGGTCGGCCTGCAGCTTCCCAGCGCTGTAGGAGCCGCGCCTCCTCCTCGGCCGTCCACCAGCGATGGATGGACCAGCTCGGGGGGATGGGCCCATCGCCCGATGGCCGCTGTGCGAGCACTCGGAGCGCCTGCTGTTCGATCTGTTGTACTCGCTGCCGGGTGATGCCCAGCCTTCTGCCAATCGCGTCGAAAGGCATCCCACAGCGCAGGTGGAGCCGTAGAACCTCCACCTGCCTCGGGGTGAGGGCAGCCAACATGCGCCGCACCCCCTTGTCGTCCTCGTCAGCGATGAGCGCGGTGAGCAACTCGCGTCCGTCGACGCCGACCATTCGCGCAACCAGCGCGCGATCATCCTCCTCGCCGGGTTGTGTAGTATCCAGGGACGTGGTTGAGGGTAGCGAAGCCGCCAGGTCGCGGTCGTGGGCACTCTTTTCGAGCACGTACTCAGGCACGCGGATCGTCCGACCGCAACGCTTGAGGTACCGGCCGATCATGGCGGTCACCCAGTACTTCGCGTAGGTGGTGAAGGTGTTTCCCCGTGCCGGGTCGAAGAGCTCGAGCGCGCGAATCAGACCCGTGCGACCCTCCTGGAGCAAGTCCTCCATCTCCATACCGAGGCGTCTGGCTCGAACCGCGTACCTTTTGGCCACGTGTCGAACGAAGGCATCGTGTCGCTCGAGCACGACGGAGAGTGCAACCGTTCCGGCGCGTAGCTCGGCGATGAGGTCGGCGCTCACAGTCCGTTTCCAGTAGTTGACCGAGTGGTGAGATCACACCTCATGCGGTGCTCTCGGGTTCTGTCAGCTCTTGCTCTGTGGATTGGCCGGGAGGAGGTACTTTCCGAGGAGGCTCCAGAGCCCGGCGGCGCCGGCCCCCTGCACGAGCGCGGAAAGCAGAGCCTCGTGCCAGACCACCCCGGAGGCGAGCGATGTGAACAGCTGGGTCAGCAGCCCCAGCGCGACCGCGATCCACGGGATGGCTTGGGTGGGCAGCCTCCGCGCGAGGAGGGGGACGCGGTTGAGACCCCATGTTGCCAGCATCGTCAGGAACGCGATCCCGAGGAACCACTTCCCACCCTTGAAGGCGTCGACGACTCCATCGAGGAGTGCGCCGGCATCATCGGGGTTCACCTGGACCTCGACGGTGGTTGAGGTCGGGGTCTCTGCTGGGGCGGGCGTCGCCGCACACAGGCACATCAGGACGAACATCGCTGAGACGAGCTTCTTGATCATGGGTCACCTCACACACCCAGTGGAGCGCGGTGTGAGCGGTGCCCGCCAAACAGAATGAACGAATTCCAGGTGGGAACAGCCGAGGATCAGGACACGTTGTTGCCGCTGTTCCCGTGAACCGCCGTCTCGTCCCAGGTCGACCAGTAATCGAGGAGGAGACGGTGGTTCCCGGTTGCCGCGGTTAAGGTCTGCACCTGCGCCTCGAGACTCCAGCGGTTCGCGTCCGCAGCAAGGTTGATTGCATCCGGGATCGCGGTGGTGAGGTCGATCGAATCTGAGGCCAACTTCGTCCCGAGCCAGAATCCGACCTCCGTCGCCGTGATGAAGGCGAGGTAGAAGTTTCGGTAGTCGACGGCCCCGGCGACGCCGGTATTCACCTCGACCTCATTCGCGCCGTCCGTGCAGTAGAACCGCCAGTTCGGAGACGCCGCCGGGTCGCGCTGGAACCCGATCCTGATGTTCGTCCCCTCCACCACCAGCCCGAGGAACGCCCACTGGCTGTCGAGGCTCGCGAGCGCCGCGCGGAAAAAGGCGCGCGGGCGGTAGACCCCTGTCCGCAGCGAGACGGTGTCCGGACCGTTCAGGATCGCCTGGTCGAGGAGCCCGTCTCCAGAGATGAGCTCGACGATCCCACCAGCCCCGGCTACATCGGGGAGGATCCGGACGTTCCCCCCAGCACCGATGCTGGTCACTGTCGCTTTGAACTGCGGAGGTGCCTGTGTCGCCAGCTGCCAGTTCTCTGCGCGGTAGTGGAAGTCATCCTCATAGAAGTGCCCGCGCGCGATCCGCCCGTAGGCGTCGAAGACGACGGGCACGAACCCGTTCGAGTCGACGACGCGCCCGACGATGCCACCCGGGATCAGCCCGTTAACGGAGGAGCCGTCGAGGTTCAAGCCGATCCCCAGGTCCTTCTCCGGGGAGACCCCGGCGTAGTCCGGCTGGAGGGTCAGCTCACGGAACTCCCCATGCCCCTTATTGTTGAACGCGCTCCCGCGCGTCACCGACCCCTTGACGCTCCCGTCGTCGTAGAACTCGGCGCTCGCCGCTGCGGCGTTCGGGAAGAACCGGTGTGCGGCTGTCCCGGCGCCCCCGACGTTGCCACCCGCGCTGCACGCCCCGCGGAGTCCCTCGCTTCTCGGTGCGGCGGCAGCAAAGCCCTCGCCCGCGCTCCACGACGCAGCGCGCAGGAAGCTCACTTCTCCCGACTCGCCAGCGGCGAACGCGGCGAGCGTGCCGTCCCGGTTCCGGAGCGTCACGGTGTCGGCGTCGTCGACCGCCCCGAGGAGGTAGAGTCCATCTGCGGAGACGGTTCCATCGACCCGGGCGAGATCACACGCGGGTGACAGCCCCGCGGCGGTGAGGTCGAGTGCCCCGCCCCGAGTGAGGTCAAGCTTCCCATCTGCCAGGGTGTCGCAGTTCTCTCGGGCGAGCAGCACGTCACCGGCTTTCGACAACGCACGCAGACCCGCGAGAGTGACGCCATCCGTCTCGCGCGCAAGGATCTCCGCGGCGATCCCGTGCGCCTCCGTCGACCCCAGCCGACTCACGCGGAGTGCGGCGCCGTCGACGTCGCCCGAGCTCGCGCCCTCAGAGGCGATCTCGACGGCCCCGGCGTCGACGAGGACTGTCCGCCCGCTCCCGCCCCCGAGGCTTCCATCGTAGGCGGTGTCGAGGGTCGGCGTCAGCCCCGAGGTCACATCCACCTGGTCCGCGCTGTTGAAGTTGGCCGGGCCGATCGCCCCGCCGGTACCCGTGAGGATGGTCAGGAAAGCGTATGCCGCTTCAGCGCGGAGATCAGTGTTGCGTCGCACCGTGAGCCCGGTCGCGGCGACCTGGTAGTCCGCGGGCGTCGTCGAGGCGGAGCCGCCCGGCTGCCCGAGGAGCCCGCTCGTGGTGATGATGTTGTGCCCATCCGACCAGGCCACAACCAGGTCCCGCTCGATCGCGACCGCCTCCACCCCATGCCGCGGAGCTCGAAGCCAGACGGTGACCCGGCGCCCGGCATGCGAGACACCTGCCTCGAAGACGGAGTCCACATCGATCTCGAGCACACCTGCACCCTCGACGACAGAGGTGGGATCCGCGACGACTCCGATCCGGTCCTCCAGGAAGTTGTAGTGGTAGAGTCCCGTCCGGGGGTTCCGGACGACCTCATACGGGATCAGGCAGTGCTTGGCGGCGATGTAGTAGGCCACACCGAGGGCGTTCTCACACGCGATCTGCTCGGCGTCCGCCGCGGTGGGGGACATCAGGTAACCGTCCCCATCGAGCATCTCCTTGGGGAGGTTGTCGACCTTGAAGGCGTTGGCGCCGTCCCCGTCGAACTCGGCGACCCCGAAGACGCCCCTGCGGCTACCCCAGACACGGTGCGCGATCGCGAGGAGCTGGTTGCTGAGATAGTCGAGGAGGCCCGTGCTGAAGGCCTCTTGCGGCAGGTGCCGCTTATCAGCCATGTCTGTTCGCTTGTCGCCCGTCATCAGATCACCTCCTTTAGCGCGGGACCTCGGGTCCCACGCGCACGAAGTCCATGGGGTTGGGGTCGACCTGCACATAGCGGCAGGTCAGGGTCTGCCCCGCGGCGCACGCTAGCCCGACGTGTCCTGCAGCGGGTACCCCCGCGACGTCGGCTGCGAGCAGCTGGCGGCCGTCAAGCAGCGCCCTCGCTCGCGTGGACCCTGCAATCTGGATCACCTCGAGCGAGAGCACTGACTCCACCTCCAGCCGCGGTGCTGGGAGGACGACGCTCACTTCGACTGTCCGCACGCCGGCCGCGACCTTCTCGAGGGAGAGCGTTGCCGCCGACGCACCCGAGGGCGTCAGGCGGGCGGCGAGGAGGTTGCTCTCGTCCTGCACGCGCCCGCGAACCTCCCACCAGTGGTTCAGGACCAGGCTCTCTGGGGTCAGGCGCGCAGAGACAGCGACGTCCGCCCAGAGGTGGTCTCCAGGTTCGTCGCACTCCGCCGCGGCCGCGCCCGACATCGTCAGCGTGCCCGCTTCGCGGTCCTGCACCACCGTGCCGGAGACCGCAACCCAGGTCTCTGCCCTCCGCCAGGTCTCGATGAGCAGCGGGAAGCGCAGGTAGATTCGTTCGTTCACCCGGCGCATCACCCCGCAGATCTCAGCGACGAGCTCGCGGTCGAGCGTTCTGTCCGGGTCGGGAACAAGAACGTCGATCAAGTACTCGTCAGGGTCCAGCCCCACATGGTAGCTGCTCGGCAAGCCGGACGGTGCCGCGAGTCCGAAGTAATCGGTCAGACAGAAGTACTTCTCAGCGACGGCGTCCCAGTGGGCAAAGCTCTCTCGCGTCAGGCGCGCCTCCAGGGAGCGCACACGCACCGGGCGGTCTACACCCGGTGTCGTCCCGAGGAGGGAGGTCAGCTCAAAGCGGAGTCGGTCCGTCAGGACCTGTGCGACTACGTCAGGTGGTGCGGAGACGCGCGAGACGGGTGCGCGAGGGAGCCACGCACTCGCCCCCGGCGTCACTGGCAAGCCGAGCTCGACCTCTCCCTCGATCCCACGCCACCGGAACCACGGCAGCACGAGCACCTGACGTCCGAGGAATGCGCGCAAGGTGCGTTGCAGTCCGGCGTCCGTGCCGCGGGTTCTCCAAGCACGGACAGCCAGCTTAGCGAGCGCACGGAGTTTGTCGGCGGTCAGGCGGCCCACGATCTGACTCATCGCCGTGTCGAGGCCGAGCACTGGCACGAGGTGCCGGAGCGCCTGGTCTGGGGTGAGGTCGAGGTCCTGGAGCTCGAGCAACCGGGCCGCGTTGACGTAGATCTGCTCATACTCCGCCTGTGGACCGGTGAGCCAGCGTCGGAGGAGTCCTCCCCCATCTTCTGTCTGGTCAGCGTCACGGATGCTCTGGATGAGGTACGAGTAGATGTCCTTTTCCCATGTCCCGGGGGAGATGAACTTGATGGTGCTCGCCGCGAGGACAGTGCCCGCGAGATCAGTGATACTCATGTGTCCTCCATCGGTGAGAACCCGGAACTGGAAGGTGTTCGAGAGGACGTTCGGTGGTTCCGCGTTGTCTTCCGCGTAGCACTCGACGGTGATGTATTTCCCTTTCGGGTAGGCCGCGTCCGGCGTGACTATGTAGCGCTTTCCATTCGGGACGTCGAAGATGAGTACGGTAAACCCCGTCTGAGCTGCACCGTTCAGGACCGCGTAGGTGCCATTCAGGGCAAGGTCGACACTGCTCAGCTTCAGGCCGGAGTCCGGATCTTGGATGTCCACCACGACGGTTGGGCGCTGAGGGTTCCCGCTCGAGTCAATTACGGGGGAGATCACGGTCAGAACAGGAGCAGTCAAGTCGAGGGACGCCGGTGGAAGCTCCGCCAGCACCTGGAACGGAACCACCGAGGACAAGATGGGAGCGACTCCAGCGATACCGTTCCGCCACTGAACGGTCAGGGTACGTGCCCCCGCTGTCAGGGCCGCAGGGAAGGAGACAGTTCGATAGTCAAACTTCCCAGTGCCAGACGCACCCTCGACGAACCCGCGCACCTCATCCTGGAGAACGATTTCTTCTGGAGTACCCTGGTCGACGAGCAGTCGAAAGACCGCCGAGGAGGAGTTGCGTGCCAATCCACAGACCAGCTTCAGGATGTGGTCACCACTGATGCTGAGGTTAAACGGTACACTTGTGAGCGAGGCGTGGATATCGTGGTAGGCCAGATCGGCAGGTCCCACCGGGACTGCTGGGTATGCCTGGATTATCTCCTGCGCATCAGGGGTCCGTCTGGCGATCAGCTGAACCCAGTTATAGCTGTCCATGACCACACTGGACGTCCCACCGTTCGACTTCCACTGGAGCGTAGCAGTGTGTGCGCCAGAGCTCAGGTTGGCGAACGCGAAGGAAGTCACATACGACATCGATGGTCCATGCCCGGACGACCACCAATAGCTGAAGCACTGGAAGAGATCGTCGTCCTCGATGACAGTCTCACCAGGGAGTCCGCGGTCGAGCACGATCCTGTACGTCCAGTAGGCACTTGATTCGATACTGACGTACCCGGAGGTCATCAGCTGAAGCTCGTAGCGGTCCCCACGTGTCACCGTGAATGGGACCTCAGTCAGTGCCGGGTCGATGTCCTCCCAGTCAACGGTACCCAAGGACTGGGTGCCTGGAATCGCGTCCAGCATGGTGATTCGATCTGATAGGTAGCTCAGGAGCTGCCCGGTCACTGTGAAGGAGCTGGTCGTCCAGACCGCGATCGTTTTCAGTGAACGATCCCACTGAAGCGTGCAGGTGTGCCCCCCCGCCGTCAGTGTAAGAGCGAATGAGACAGTCTTGTTGCATCGGTTGGTGCAGCCGAGGGGGACGTAGAACTGCGTCCGCCCGTCCCCTCCGAGGGTCTGTTCTCCGGGAAGTCCCCTGTCGACGATGATCTTGACGTTCCCCACCGCGGCTTGATAGGTGCTCCCGAGGGTGAGGGTGGCGAGGATGTCGTAGGTTCCTGCTACGGTCACTGTGAAGGGAACGTCGCTCAGGTTCCCGTCGATATCCTCCCATCCAGCCACCGCCTTGGTGTGGTTGGCTGCCGGCTGGGCGTTCAGGAGCGTTAGGTCCATACCGGACACTTTCGCGTCGGTGGGGTGATGATAACTGGAGCGGCGCCGGCGGCGTGGGCAAGCTCACAGTGGGTGATGCTCATGCTCCCTCCACTCTGAGTCGATAGGTGTGCCACTCCTGCTGGCGCGTCGTCGTCACGAGGACCGTATCGGCGGTGAGCCGTCGCACCCGCACCGCCCGCAGGTCGTCTGAGAAGACGTAGCGACTGGGGTCGCAGAGGTCCTGGTTGAGAAGCATCGCGGTGGAAAAGGTCACTCGCACAGTGTGCTCGTCGAGTGACTCGGCGACTAGCACTGTCGGTTCAGTCATTGAGTGCAGATCTCCATAAGCATCCCACCCTGCAAACTGCTCCTAGCTCGGTGCACGGAGCTGCACGACGAGCGCGCTTGCGTCGAGGAACGGCAGCTCCTCCTCGGTCAGGTCGAGATCCACAGTCGGTGAGAGCACGTCGACGTCGAAGACGTTCCCCGGGGATAACCCGAACACCTCAGCAGCGATCCGGGAGAGTGCTACGCGCCCCCCGAAGCGCCACACCCACGCAGTCCCCGTGCTCGTGCGCGCTGTGGGCGACAGGAACGTCGCGAGTGCCTGCCGAACCGCGGCCTCGGTGAGCGCGGAAGTGCACTCGATCGAGACGGTGGGGGTCAGCACGCGGGGTGTGAAATTGACGACAGTCACCTCTACGTTGGTCGCGCCGACGCCCGCCTCCCCGGTGTCTGGGTCCCCGTTGAAGTAGCGCTCGAGCTCGTCCTTCAGCTCCGCGGAGATCCCGACGCCGCGCGTCCCGACCACAATCAGCTTGATCGTCTTCGGTCCGAAGCCCTCCTCCACCGCCTTCGCGCGAACCACGGGTCGCGTGCCCGCCGAGGAGCGCCACGCAATCGCGAGCGCTTCGTAGTCCTCCGGGGCGCAGGCCCTCCGCTGCGCCCGCAGGAGTGCGGGGGCGAGCTCCTTGGCGCGCGTGAGCGCCTGCTCACTGGCTCCGTCAGCCTCGCGCCACCCAGACGCTGCGCGCGGGTTGGTCACGGACTTCACGAGGGCGGGGCCGTCGGAGTTCACGACGACTGTTCCTGCGCCGACGTTTCCGTCTTGGTTCGCGTCGACCCGATACGTGAAGCGGAGGTTGTCGATCCCGAGCGGGGGGACCCTCCCCCGTGTTCCGTCGCCGAACCGTACCGTCAGGTTGCCCTCAGCGTCCTGCCGGACCTCGAAGACTCGGTCACGCGGGCCCGCGGCCGCGAGCAGCTCTCCGCTCTGGGTCAGGTTTTCCCACTCCACATCCCCTCCGCCCTCGTCCACGTAGACCCGCACGCTGTCGCGCAGCCCCGGGGCTGTGGCGAGAGGGAACTCCTGCGCCGGCAGCCCGGACGATGACGCTGGTGGTTCAGCAGTCACGCTCCGCCCCTGGGTCCCCTCGAGGAGCACGAACTGCCGTCCACCGTCGATCTTCAGGCGGTCGATCACTGGGCCCGTTGCCACTGGCAGGAGCGCCGTGACCCGGAAGCGGACGAACCACCCCTCCACGCCGCCGATCGCGACCTTGGACCAGTTGCGGCGGAGGTTCTGTGGCACGGGCTCCAGCGGGTCCCCGTCCGGTGTCAGCGTGTTGAAGGAGACGTCGCCGTCGACAGTGAGGTTGCTCGTTCCGTCGACCTGACCCGGGATCACGTTCCAGTCGCACCCGACCGCGTAGTCCTCCGGGCGGGTCGAGGGAGACCCGCTCTGCCCGAGGTAGGTCGCCGAGTCGACGACGTTCTTGCCGCCTGACCAGGTGCTCTCACGGAGCTCACAGGTGCCGGTCGGCAGGTGCGTGACCCTCACCAGCGCGCCCCGCACGTCGACGGAACCGAGGAGCGTCGTCAGCTCGAACCGGAGCGAGCCGCCGCTGTCCGTCACCGCGTCAGGCGCTTCGTCAGAGCGCTCAGGGTCGAAGTACTCCCAGACGCCGGTCACGCCGACTGCTGGGGTCTCGAGCTCCACGCGGAGCCTCTCGAACAGGATGTGCGCCGAGCCAACGTAGAGCTTGTCCCCCACGTGCGGCGCGCTCCATGGCGTCCAGCTCGGGGCGCCGTCTGCGTTCACCTCGGTCGCGCCGTTCGCGGTCCGCGCGCGGATGCGCCACGAGAGCCCGGCCTCCGCGACGAATAGCGGAGCTTCGCCCCCCATGACTCCGGTCAGGCGCACCCGGGATACCGGCCCGGCCTGGACGATTTCCGCAATCGAGAAGACGTCGGCGTTCCCGAGGTCCGAGTCGAGCAGGTCGAGGAGCTTGCCCACGTCCGCGGTCGCCGCCGCCATCGTCACGGACTGGAGCAGCGTCGGGTCATCCGCCAGTGTCGCGCCGTCAACCCCGCTCCGATCAAGCTCCTCGCCGAACGCCGCGTCCACGACGTTCGCTGGGCCCACGTACCTCTCGTCGAGGACCTCGAAGGGGACCGCGTCAGACTCCTCCGTCCGGCGTGTCTCAAACAGCGTGGCCGCGGGGAGGAGCTGGACCGAGGTGGTCGGGACCTGTGCGAGCTCGAGCAGCAGGGAGACCGTCGCGGGCGAGTAGTCAGCGAGGTCCAGGTCCACGTGTCGGAGGATGGCGCGCACTGACTCCGGTAGCTTCGCCGTCTCCCAGAGGTTCTCGCACGCGGCGAGGTCAGTTAGCGCGTTGCAGTAGTGCCCGACGAGCGCGAAGGTTCGTTCGAGCTGGATGAACGGCTCCTCGGCCTCCTCGGCGGTGATCTCCGGTGCCGCTGTTCGGTTGTAGCTCCGAATCCGGCGCAGCAGGTCCGCATAGTAGAAGCCTGAGAAGTCATATGAGGGGACCACGATCTTGCTGGCGCTCATCGTTCCCTGTCTCCGTTCGAGGACGTGTCGAGTCTATCCGCGACGACGAGTTGCGCCGCGCGCTCACACCCCCCGGGGTGTCCGCAGGTCGCTGCGGACCTCGTCAGCTTTGTCGGCGTCCAGGTCGACGTAGGCGACGCGCGCGACGAGCTCCTCCCGCGCGCCGGAGATACGCAGCCCGCCGTCGGGCGCCAGCTTGGCGATCCCGTGCTCGCGGATCCGGGCGAAGAACCGCGTCACGCTGCGCCGCCCGAGCGCCAGGGCCTGGACTTCGTCGGCGAACACGACGCGTTCGTCGATGCCCAGGTCCTTCCCGTCACCGGGCTGGAACGGGTTGCGCGAGGTGTTGGGCGTCAGCCCGACCTGGATCACCTGCCGGGTGTACTCACTGCCCTGGAGGAGCTTCGCCCCGCCCCTCCCCGTGACTGTCACCGGGATGTTCATGCCTCGCGCCATGCGTTCACCTCACTCCGTATTGACCTTCGTGGATAGCCAGGTGTCTTTCGCCGCCAGGAGCGCGTTGACCGCCGCGAGGTACGTCCCTGCCGCCGTCTCCTGCGTCTGCCACGCCTCCTTCAGGAGCTTGAACGCCGGGGCGAGCGGGGCGAGGACCCCGGTGGCGGCCAGCTCGAGCGCCCCGAACTGGAGCTTGTTCGCGGTGCTGTTCATGAGGATCGCCTGCACCCAGATCGCCTCCGCCTGGAGGTACTTCACGAGCTCCGCGTTGAACGTGTCTCCGCGGAGGACCGGGTGCGAGGCGTCCTCCTCTCCGAGCCGGACCTTCCCGGAGATCAGGGCGAGGAGCTGGAGCGTCCGGTCCAGCAGGAGGACGTTCTCCCCGAGCTTCAGGGCCCCCCGGTGGGCGGGGTTGGAGGCGCACTCAGACGGAATGGGGTTCTTCGCGTTGAAGAGGAAGCCCAGGACCCGCGCCGCGACCTCCTCAACCGCGCGCTCCTCGACCTCGAGTGCGCAGGTCGCGCCAGAGGGGGAGGGAAAGTACAACCCATCCCCTCCGCCGGCGAACGGGGTGAGGACCTGCACCTGCTCGGGCAGGTCCGCCTCAAGCAGGGTGTCCGCCCGTACGGAGCGCTCACCCACCTTGCCCGCCTCACTCGAGGTCAGCCTCCCGATGTGGACCTCCCGCCTCACGCCTCTGCCTCCTCAAGGGTGGTCCCGGTCAGGTTCACCAGGGACCCGACGACCGACCCGAGGACCACCTTTCGCACCTTGAAGCGTAGGGCGTAGCCGCGGGTGACGTCATGCTCCACCTCGGTGAACTGCCAGTTGCCAGACAGCCGGGGTCCGATCCCGGCGATCTCATGCACGTGCCCCTGTCGAACGTCCGGGGTGCCGAGGGCCTCGCCATCGCCCCAGGCGAACTCACGTTCGTGCTGCGCGAACCAGGCCGCGGCGAAGCGCTTGGCGGCCCCCGGCGAGGCGAACGGCCGCGGCGCCATCACGACCTCGCGCTGCCCGAAGACCGTGAGCGCAACGGTCGGACCGTTCTTGACGGGTTCGCGCAGCTTGTCCCGCCCGACGGCCGCCGCGAACCGCGTCTTCTCCGCGGTCTTCTTGTGGACCTCGGTGGAGACACGGTAGGTCTTCCCGGTCTTCGGGTCAGTGTAGGCGAGCTCCACCTTGGTCGCCTGTGAGGGGAAGTCGAAGCGCGGGGAGAAAGAGAACAGCGTGGCGTCCGGTCCCCCGTAGGTGAAGCATCGCTTCGTGGGCTGGTCCTCGACGTCTGGTGGACCGAAGTATCCGAGCGGGGCGCCCAGCTCCAGGTTGTGGCGCACCGACACCACCCAGCCGTGCAGCTGCGCGAGCTGCTTGAGGAAGTCCCACCGCGTCTGGCCCCGCTTCTTCACGCGGGTGACGACGTCCTTGGTGTGGACGATGAAGGGCATGATGCCCTCCTCGCGGAAGAGCTTCGCGGCGATCTCCGAGTCGCGGAGCTGCCGGAATACCCGGCCGCGGTCACGCTTCTTGACGTCGGGGTCCATGAGGATGCGAGCTGCCCCGAACGCCTCTACAGTCATCGTCGGCATGCCCGACCGCGGGAAGTTGGGGTTCGGCGCGACAATGGTCCCGCGGTCCATGAAGGTGAGCGGCCTCCCGGCGTAGCCCAGCCAGAGGTCTACCTTGTTGCCCTCGGCGAATACCCGTTCGTCGAGGAAGCGAAAGCGCTCGTTCAGAACCGTGAGGATGATGCGGCTGGGGTCATCCTCGGCCTCACGGAAGCGGACGCCGCCGATGAACTTGGTCACGTCCCCACGGAGCTTGGTCCCTTCGACGGACACGAGGTAGCGCGGGGCGAGGAACTGGCCGAGCTCGGCGCTCACATGCCCTCCTCGCCGGGCAACTCGACAGAGAAGCGGTCCCCACCGCGCTCCTCGATGATCTCGCGCCGCCGCTGCTCGGCCGCTTCGTACCCCGGTCCGGTCCGAAAGGCGTGGAACCTCGGCTGCATCGGCTGCCGGCGAAGGAAGTCCTCCGGGATCACGTGCACGCCGTCCCCCCTGCGCAGGTCGGCGAGCGGCATCGACGGGTCGCCGCGTGGGTTGAGCTGCCGGAGCAGGACCCCAAGCTGTGCGTCCCCGTACTCATCGAGGGCGATCGACTCGTAGGTGTCGCCACGCTTCGCCCGGCGGACCCGGGTGTGGTGCTCGGGAACACTTGGGTCAGTGGCCTCCCAGCTCACCTCCTCATAGCGGATCAGCGTGATCGTGAGCGAGACCCCGCGCAGCGACCCGTCCGGCCGGATCTCGTCGTAGCTCACGCCCCCAATGCTTTTCACCAGGCAGTCCATGGTGAGCGTCGCGGAGGCGCCCCAGGCGAAGGCGCAGACCGGCGGGCGCTCGAGCTCCGTGCTGCAACGCACCAGGTTCTCGAGGGCGACGAGGCGGTCCTCGACCGAGAAGTCCTCGGCGTCCTGCGCCCACAGGCGCACGCGGAAGGAGACTTCCTCGGCCTCCCCGCGGAGCCACTGGACCACCGGGTGGTCGCGCCCGACGCTCCCCTCGACGGCGAGCTCCGCGGATACCCCGCGGGACACGTCCTCGGGGGCGAACTGCCCGACCACGTCCACCTTGTGGTCGAGGTCCATGAGGATCCAGAGCAGCGGGTTCGTGTTGACCGCCATCTCAGTCCACCCCCGGGAGGAAGCCGCGACGCAGGCGCGTGCGCTGTTGCGGTGAGAGGTTCGCCCCGTTTCGCGTCATCTCGTCGAGCTGGTGCTGCCCGACGACCTCCGCGATCACCCGCCCGTCGAGGTGGATTTGGTTCACCAGCGTGATGGCTTGGCTCGAGCCGCTACCCCCACCGCCGCGCGGGGTCGCGCTCGAGATCACATCCGGAACGAACCCACCTCGGGTTTGCGTCGTCAGGGCGTGTGCGAGCTCTTTGCGGGAGAGCACTACATCGCCGGCGCTCACCCCGAGGTAGCCGCTGGTCAGCACCATGGCGTCGCGCGCGACGCGCGGTGCCCGCTCCGAGACGCTCCCGCCCGTCTTGGACGCCGCGTGAGCGGCAACTTTCTGCATCATCGCGAAGAAGAGGTCCTTCGTGGCTATTTCGGCGGTGTGCATGGGGTTGAGCTTCGCCGAGTCACTCGTGAGCGCGCCGAGGTCTTTGGTTGGGCCGGTGAGCCGCGACATGTTGTATGCCTTCGTGGCCTCACCTGGCGTCAGCCCGAGCGATCCGACGAACGCCTTGATCCGGGTGTTCGCTTCCTCCTGCGTCTTGGAGACCTTGGCGAACTCGGGCCCCACGTCCGCGAGCACCGCACGGAGCTTCTCAGAGGCGACGTAGGACTCCGACCGCCCCGTGAAGCCCCCGCCCTTCTCCGCTGCGCTGACCGCGCCGAGATGGGTGGACACAGGCGCGGCGAAGCCCTTGCCACCTAGCGTCTGCTCGAGCGTGGTGCTGACGTCACCGCTCTTGAAGTAGCGGACCAGCTCGACGAGCTCACGCATCTTCTCGACCAGGAACCCGATGACCTTGAGCAGATCACCCAGCGCCCCCCCGACTGTCTTCCCGAACTCCTTCCACGCCTCGCTCGTGCTCTGGACGTTGAACATCTCCTTGAAGAGGAGCCCGAGCTCGTTCTTAAGCCCCATGAGGCTCATCTTCAGTGCCTGCCAGGCGCCTGACTCTTGGATGCCTTGCCAGACTCCCGCGAAGACGCTGCGGAAGTCGACGAACAGCGAGGTGAGGAGCAGCACCGCGCCGATCGGCCCCCCGAGGAGGAATGGCAGGCGGAGGAGGGCTACGCCCAGCCCGAGGATCGTTTTCCCGAGTCCGAGGAAGACACCCACCCCGCTCTTCGCGAGCGTGACGAAGAGTCCGAACCCGGCGACGAGCGGCCCCGTCACCGCCACCAGCGCGGCCGCCGCGATACCGACCTTGGCTAGGGTGCGCTGCGTGCTGGGCGGTAGGGCGCGGAACCACTCAGCCAGGCGTCCGAACCCGCGTCCCACGGCCTCGATGATCTCGCGGATCCCATCGAATGCGGACTTGAGCCCGCGGGCCACGTTCAGCATCGCCGGTGACAGCGTCTTCACCTGCGCCTGGAGTTCCTTGGGCATCTTGGAGATGTCGGCACCCTTGACCACCATGAGCGCGAGCGCGAGGTCCCCCATGACGCCGCTCAGCCCCTTCACGCCCCCGCGTAGCGCTGGCGCCGCCAGCTCGAACAGCTCAATGTTGACTCCCTCGAGCGCGGACCTGAGGATCTCTGCCTGCCCCTTGAGGCTGTTGAGCTGTAGGTCTGCCATCACCTTCGCGACGTTCGCGGTTGACCCGGCGAGCTCCTTCTGGGTGTTGCGGAACTCCTTCATCTCCTCGTCGGTCAGGTTGAAGGCCTGCCCGAGGGCGGTTGCCCGCACGCCGAAGATCTTGGCAGCTGTCTCAACCCGCTTGATCGGGTCCGGGATCTTGCGGATACGGTCCGCCATGAGGAGCATCGCCTCATTCAGCGGGCGGACCTTCCCAGTGCTGTCCTTGAGCACCTGGTTGATCCCCTCACGGCCCCCGAAGACTGAGAGCACCTCCTTGGTCGGCTTCGCGAGGCGCGTGAGCCCCGCGCGGAGCGCTGTTCCCGCGAGAGAACCCTTGATGCCGATGTTCGAGAGCACGCCCAGGGCGAGCGCTGTCTCCTTGAGGCTGTAGGTGAACTGCGCGGCTGCGGGCCCGCCGTACTTGAGCCCCTCCTGCAGGTCCTTCATGGAGGTCGCAGTGCGCGCCGAGACCAGCGCCAAGGTGCCGGCGACCTCGCCCGCCTCCTTCGCCGGGATCTTGAACATGCGCACGTTGGCCGCGACAATCTCCGCCGCGTCGGCGAGCTTGATCCCCTCCGCCGCGGCTGCCGCCAGCACACCGGGTGTGGCCGCCATCACGTCCTTGGTGGAGAAGCCGGCGCGGGCCAGCTCCTCCATCGCGTTTGCGGCCTGGGTCGCGGAGAACACCGTGGTGGCGCCGAGGACCTTCGCGAGCGTCCGCATCTCGGCGGTGGTCTTCCCGGTGACGTCAAGCGAGACGGCTCTCACCCGCTGGAACGCCGCCTCAAAGTTGGCCCCGTCTTTCACCATCAGGGTGAACGCGGCCGCGACCGGGATGGAGGCCAGGGCGATCCGCTGCAGGTGGCCGCTCATCTGGCGGACGGTCTTTCCGAGACCGGCAAAGCGCGCGCGGAGATCAGCGGCCCGGGCTCCAACTCGCGTCATCGCAGGTGATGCCTTGTCGACGAACGACAGGATCGCCGCGAGGCCGAACTTGCGCAGCGCGGAACCCGAGCCCGCCACGTTCTACCTCCGCCTCGGCTTCACGCGCGCGCGGTCCTTCGCCATCTTCACGAGCCGCTGGAGGGTCCACTCCCGCTTGAGCGGCGTCATCATGCGCACGTCAGCGCCGCGGTATGCGCCCTCGCTCCCTACGAGGATCGCGAACTCCTCCTCCCAGAGCTGCGCGGCCGCGGTCACGGGGAGGAAGGTCCGAAAAAAGCCGAGTAGCTCCAGTCCAGGGGTCGCGTGAACCGGTGGCCGCGCGGGCAGGCGACCTCGAGCTCCATCACTGCCCCCCCGTTGCACTGGTCGATCTCGGCGATGAGTTGGTTGACCTCGCGCGGGGCCATCGTACGCAGGTGCTCGGAGGTCAGGTAGACCGGCCCCTCCGGCGCGCCCTCGATCGCGACCACCCCGTGCTGCAGCGTTGCGAGCTTGAACTTGGCCGGGTTCGCGAGCAGGGCCGGGTCACCCGACTCCATGAGCGCCCAACGGAGCGGCCCGACCGTGACGACCTTGCGCCGCTCCTTCGCGTACTCGACGCCCTCCTCGAGCGTCACCCGGCGCTCCTCGGGTTTCTCGAACGCTTTCACTCGGAGCGTCCGCAGGTCCCCCGCAAACCCCTTCACCGTCGCGCGGCAGTCCGGGTGACCGCACTTGAGCTCGCCGAGCCGCAGCGCGTGCCCGAGGGCGCCGATACGGATCCAGATGTAGAGGTACAGCACGTCGGAGAAGAACATGCTGTGCACCAGGAGCCGGCGTTCGCTCCGCTTCATCTTGGTGAGGTCGAGAGAGCCCAGGCTCTTCACCCCGGCGCAGACGACCTCCGAGATGTAGACGCCCATCGGCATCTCGGGGTTGCTCTCCGCGAGGTGCCCGAGGCTCTCCTCCAGCTCCCAGTCCCACCGCGCGAGCTCGAACTCGCGGTGGACGATCCCCTTCTGGTCCCGGAACCCGAGGGGTAGGACGCGCCCGACCTGCGCGAGCGTCGGCAGGTCATCCTCGGGGATCTCCCCGTCGAGCTCGGCGAACTGCTCCGGGATGGGCCCGAGCGACGGGTGGACCAGGTTCTCTCTCTGCTTGTGAACTTGCTCTTGCATCTCCGGTCCTCCAAGTGGGCTGGCGAAGTCGCCGGCCGTTGTGAGGCGGAAGATGGGGGTCCTCACAGGACGAGGATACGGTCGCCCTTGAACCCCCACTCCGTGACGTCCATCTCCCCGTCGTTCTCCCACTCGAGGTCGGCGCTCTTCGGCTTGAAGGGGAACGTCCCCATCAGCGTGTACGTGCGCGTCTGCAGCCCCGAGAGCGAGTGCTTGACCAGGGTGACGGGCTTCTTGTAGGTGGGCACCCCGAGCTGGGCCTCCGTGAACCACGCTTCGAGGAACGCGTCCTCGACCGTGTGGTGCTTGGGGTGCTTCGCGGTGAACTCGAACGGCTTCATCTTCCCGCCGCTCGCCACCGTGCCGTCCGGCAGGTCGACGGTGGTCAGCTCGCGCTCGAGCCCGTCCACCGCGACGAGCGAGAGGGCCACCCCGGCCACGAGGAACTCGTAGTTGTTGACCGGGATGTGGTCGGGCAGCAGAACCTGGATCATCGGAACACCTCCTAGGTCAGCACGCAGGAGAGCTGCTGGCTGCGGACACCGTTCGATTGGGCCGCGATCGCGACCACCTCACCCGCCGCACCCACGGCCGGCGACGTCACGATGATCGTGTCGTCCGCCCACTTCGCGGTGGAGGCGTCTCCGGGCTCGTTCGCCGGGAGTGCCTCGAGGCCGCCGATCAGCACCCGGTTCAGGGAGTAATCGCCGAGTCCGCCTGTCATTGGCGTTGCGGCCACCGCCGCCGTGAAGTTCCCAGCCCCGACCAGGTTCGCACGAACATGCCCGTCCGTCTGAGCTCCGTCGGCGTTGATCGCGGTGGCAACGGCAGCACACGTGCTCCCACCCGCGGCCAGCGTGATGACGAGTGCCTTGGTGACCGGGTCGTAGGTCACCCCGAGGGCACCAGCGCCAGCGATCACTTCCACCGTGATCCCGCTCTTGCCCGGCTTCAAGGCGAAGAGGTCGAGCTCGACGGCTGCCTCTGTGATCCGCAGCGTGTCGAAGGTCTGCCCCTGGAGAAGGTTCGTCCCCTTCAGGGTCACATCGCCGCCGGCCGCGAGGAGCGCCGCGGTGTCGAAGTGCACGAGCTCCGGAGCCGTCGCCGCCCGCGCTGCCGGGTTGATCAGTGGCAGCGGAAGGCTGGCGAGCCCGTACGACTTGAGCGTTACCGCGAGCTGGTCCTCCGCGTGCCGTGGGGTCGCTTGGCTCGAGAGGTCCGGCACGGTCACGGAGACCGCGGTGTCAGTCCAGGTCGCCGCCGGGGCGATTCCGGTCGCATGGAGCGGAAGCGCCTCGACCCCGGAAACGAGCGCCTGGTTCCCAGCGTAGCTGCCGACGCCGCCCGTCATCTCGCGCGAGCTCTGCGCGAGGGTGAAGTTCCCACCGGCTGCGCTGACCGCGCGGATGTGCCCCTTGGTCTGGGCGCCTGCCGCGTTGATCGCGGTGGCGATCGCGTTGTCAGCACTTCCACCCGCGGCGAGCGTGATCGTCAGCACCTTGGTGGTCGAGTTGTAGGCGATCGCCAGGGCGCCCACTCCGAGTAGCATGACGACGGTGATCCCGGAGTCACCCGGCTTGAGCGGGTGCAGGTCGAGCTGCGCCGTCCCCTCGGTGAGGCGGAGCGTGTCGAACGTCTGCCCCTGGAGCAGGTTCCGCCCGCGCAGGACGAGCGTGCCCCCGGAAATGGCGAGCGGGTCGCCGTCCGCCCAGTCGAGCTCCGGGTATCCGCTTCGGGCCTCGAGCGCGATGAACTCTGCCGAGACCAAGGCCAGGTACGCGTTGACCGCCTTGACGAACTTGTCACCCTCGCCCGCTCCCCCGAGCTGCCCGTCGAAATACCCATCCGGGAGCGGCGTGAAAGTCAGCCTTGCCATCTGGTGCCTCCTTCATTGAGGGGTCGCATGTGCGGCTCCTCGGCTCCCGGTTCACGGGGAGTGTTGCGCGGCGTCCCTACTCGTGCGCCGCGTAGTAGTAGGTGTCGCCCAGGTTGTTGACCGACGCGTCGGTGCCCAGGGAGAAGCCCTTCTCCTGGAGCGTGATCCCCTGGACCACGACGAGCGTCCGGACGCCGTTCGCCGCGGTCTTGAAGAAAGACGCCGCGGGCATTCCCTCCAGGTGCTCCGCCTTGTCGATCGCGGTGGTGGACCGGTAGATCTCCAGCTTGCGCGGCTTGAACCCGACCTTGTCACCGATGATGCTGAGCGCGGCGCCCGTCCCGGTGTAGGCGCCGGTCACGACCCTCGAAGTTCCGCTTGCCATCGTCTTCTGTCCTTTCAGCCGCCACTTCGCGCGACGGCAGTTGGTTTGCTCGCTACACGACCGCGTCGAAGATGCCCGCTTTGCCCACCACCACCCGGAGGCGCTCCGTCGTGTCGGCGAGGCGCAGCGTCAGCTCCGCGTTCTTGTCCCCGGCCGCCCGCGTGGCGTCCGTGTTGTTCTCGCTGTCGATCTTCAGGTTGACCGCCGCCTTGGGGTCGTCCCCGTTCGCGACGAACTTGTCGCCGCGGAGTGCGCCCTTCTTCCACTCGGGGTAGAGGAAGGTGAGAAACGCGGTCTTCGCCCGCTCGTCACTCGACTTGTCGTTGATCGCGAACACGATCCAGTCGAAGTTCTCCCGGAAGAGGTTCTCGTAGTGGCTCATCAGACAGCGCTGGTGGTACCACTGCCACGCGCTCGTCGGGGACAGCGTGCGGTCCCCCCAGAGAATGACGGTCCCCTGGCGGAACTTGATCACGTTGATGCCCTGCGGGTTGAGCTGCTCCTCATTGAGGACGGTCGCGGTCTCCGCGTTGCCCGTCGTCAGCTCGAGGACGTCCGGCAGCGTGACATCGATGCCGGCCGGCGCCTTGTGGTAGCCGTCGTATTGGCGCGCCACAAGGGCCTCGCGCCCGAGCACCATTCCGACGAGCGGGACGAGCTTGGTCGAGGACTTCGTCGCGCCGGGCGTGGTCTCCGGGTCGGTCACGTACCCCCACGACGGGAAGTGCGTGCAGCCGTACTCGGAGCGCCCGATCGTGGTGTTGATGTAGTCGATCGCGGCCGCCTCGGTGAGGATGTTCGACGGGAACTCGACCTTGTAGCCGAAGTTCCACGCTGCCGAAGCCTCGAGTGCCGCCTTCGTCACCGCGGTCGAGCACAGGCCGGGCGTCGCCACCTTCACGAAGCCCTTGTTCTTGCCGAAGATGCGCGTGAGCGCCGACAGGTTCGCGTCGAAGGCGGCCAGATAATCCGCGTCCGAGACGGGCGAGGAGTCACACCCACCGCCGAACTCCTGCGGGTAGGCGAGCATGAAGGGCGCGCCGGCCGCGATCGTCCCGCCGTCAGTGAGGTCGAGCCCCGTCCGCACAGTCACGGAGCTGCGCGTGTTCGAGGCGACGACGAAGGAGAGGTTCGGCTTCGCGACCGCCGAGGGCCAGAGGTGCCACCCCTTCGCCTCGTCCGGCTCGAGGGCGAGGATCTGGAGGACAACGGTGTCCCCCTCTGCGAGCACCGTCCCGCCGTTCGTCACGGTGACCACCCCGATCTCCGGGCCGAGGTCGCACGCCGACCCTGTGAAGGCGGCCTTGTTCACCGTGAGCGGACCGAGGGTCGTGGTCCACACGATCGCCGTCGCGCCCGCCTGGACGGTCCCGGTGAGGACCTGGGTCCGCACGCTCGCCCCGCGTGTGAACGTGACGCTCGGGTTCGCGCTCGTCTGCGAGTTCACCGTCACGTCGGGGTCCGGGAGCGTGAGCGTGAGAGAGGTGAGAACCTTGCTCAGCCCGTAGAGGTTCGCCGGCCGCACCGCCGCGATCGTCTTGTCCCCGGCGTAGAGGTCCTCGGCGGTGACCTCCGCGTTCGACGGGTCCTTGTTGATGATGGTCACCCAGTAGTTGGGCTTGGTCGGGTCCGTCGACAGGTTGAGCCACTTGTTCACCTCGTCGCCGTCGACGTAGAGGTGAAGCCCGAACTCCGTGGTCGGGTGTTCCTGGCCGTTCACCACGCGGATGGCGAGGCTCTTCTCGCGCGCGAGCCAGTCCAGGTTGTCGCGGGAGAGCAGGTAGCGGTTCGCGGGGGTCCCGATCCCGGCGGTCCAGTCCGCGAGGAGATCCTGGTCCGCGGCGACCGAGATCACGCCCGCTGCCGTGTTCCCGACGATCCTGTAGGTCTTCGTCGAGACCTTCTTCAGCTCGAGCGTGCCGCCGGCCCACTCGTTCTCGACCATCGCGTCGCCGGTGTCGAGGGTCGTCACCGTGAGGTCGCCCGCGCCGGTGATCTCGTCGAGGTGCGTCTTGCGCTGCCCACCCCACTTCCCGCCGTTCTTCGCGATGAGCCTGCCCAGCACCTTGCGACCCGAGGCGAGCGCACCGGTCCCGTCGGACCCCTGGTGCTCCACGTTGTCGAGCCCGAGCTCGTCGTCGAGCGTCGAGGCCGCGATCACCTGGATGTAGCTGCTCGCGCCGGCGAGGTTGCTCTCGATGCGGAGGGCGCCCCCGACCGAAGTCACCGCGACGCCGCTCGAGTTGGTCCAGGCTGCCTCGAGGATGGTCTCGAGCTCGCCCGCGGTCACCTCGTTGACGTCCGCCACGTTGCTCGCGGTCGTGGCGGTCTCCACGATCGGGAACTGGAGCGCCACGTTGGCGGTTCCTCCCGTGACCTCGATGTACGAGTCCGTGCCCTTGGTGTCAGAAGTGATGGTGACGCGTGCACCGACCGCGGTGACGGAGACCTGGGCACCGAGGATCTTCGCTGCGATGACAGCCGCGACTTCCTCTGCCGTCGCCGCTCCGATGTCGACGAACTCCCCGGTGAGGAACGTGATCGTCTGGACGGCCCCGCGGTCGATCTTCACGGTCAGGGTCTGCTCGTTGGCGAGCGCGAAGGTCTCGTCAGCCCCGTTCTGGAGGGTCGCCGCGATCGCGGCGATGGTGGCCGTCTGGTTGCCCGCCCGGTCCACGCTGCCGACAAGTGTTCCACCGTGCTCGAGCGCCCAGGGTCCCGCGACGCCGCCGAGCACCGCAGCCTTCACTGCGGAGGCCGCGCCGAGCGGCGTGGTCCCCTGGCGGGTGAAGAGCTGCAGCGCCGACTTGACCTCGTCGCCGCCCGTCACCCGCAGGGTGATGAGCTCCCCCGCGCCGCGCCCGAGCTTGAAGAAGTCAAGAGCCGCGCCGGGCGCGAAGCTCGTCGCGAGGCGGCCGCCGTTCCGGCGCCTGAAGTCCTTCTCACCAGAGAGGAAGCTCGCACGATCGGTGAGACCCCGCTCGAACTCGCCGACCATCACGGTCACGCCGTAGGGGGCCGGCTGGATGCCCGCCTGAGCTTCCTTCTCCTCCACCGACACGCCCGCGCCGAGCACGGGTCCGAAGCGACGAACGGCCATGGTGCGACTCCTCCTAGTTCACCTGGAAGGTCTCCGGCGGTGAGGCGGGGACCGGCGCACCGGCGGCGGTCGCGCGCACCTCGCCCTCGGCGGGGACGTGTTTGAAGGCCGGGCAGAACGCGGCGACCACCGGCGCATCGAACGCCGGTCGCAGGTGCATCGCCACGTCCTCGATCGCGAAGGTCATCAGGTGTACGCGCACGTCAGGCGCGTTCGACGCGCTCTCGATCGCGCGGAATTCGTCGAGGATGCGCAGGCGGTACCGGCGGTCGGTGGCGCGGCTCCGCAGGAAGGGACCCACCTCACCGGCCGGCCCGATCAGGAAGAACCGGAGCAGCGCCTCCTGCAGGCGCTGCTGGCCGCGGGTACGGTCCGTACGCACCTCGAGCTGGATGCGGAAGTTCATCCGCAAGGGCGCTGGCAGCACGGTCCCCACCTCGGTGTCACGGCGGACGACCGAGGCACGGGCTCCAGCAGGCGCCTGGGTTGACCCGGGTGTCTCCACCTGCGTCAACACCACCTGCGGTAGGCGGCCGACCTCCTCGAAGTCCTGCTGCGTGCCCCACGCGACAGTCGACCGCGCAAGCATCCGCAGAAGAGGCACGTGCCCCTCCGGGATCGGCGCAGAGAGCGCGAGGAGCTTCGTGGCCGGGTCGTAGCTCGTGAGCAGGTTGACCAGGTGACTCGGGTCCGCAGTGTCGTCGAATGCCGCGTCCGCCCCGACCAGCTCGAGCGCCGCCTCGTCGGTGTACACCGAGAGGTCGATTTCCTCGGCCTCCTCGGTCAGGGGCGGGAGCGCGAGCTCCTCGACGTAGTCCAGGCCCTCGCGGAGCGAGCCGAGCAGGGAGTCGACCAGCAAATCCTCCTGCCAGTCGACCGGACCGCGCCAGAGTACCGCCGCGCCCAGGACCTCCGGCGTCACGTTGCCGTCCGTCGTCCGGAGGTTGAAGGTCAGAGCGAAAGCCCGCGAGGTGGCTACGTCCAGACTGGCGAGGTGCTGGTTGACCTCCGCCTCGGTGTTCCAGTCCCCGGGTCCGGCTTCCGACCACGCCGCGCCATCCCAGAAGAGGTCGCGGCTCCCGTTCCACACGCGCAGCCCAACCGAGGTTCCATCAGGAGTCGTCGCGTCGAGCTGCAGCGCGAGGAGCTGGCGGACGGCCCCAGGGCGGTGGGTATGGCTGCGGACCCAGATGTCTGGGTCCGTCGGGTACTGGTTGTTCGCCTGGACCTTGAGCTTCACGCAGTGGTCAGGCGTCAGCCGGACCAGGTTGAGGTTCGAGAAGACGCTGGACGCCCGCGGGTCGAACCCTTGCCCGGGCGTCCAGCTAACCTCCGTGATGAGCCTTACTTCTTGCATCGTCCCGGTCAGGTTCGCGCGGGCCGGGAGGTGCGAGCCAAACGGAATGAGCGACTCTACTTTCGGAATGCGGTCACCACACCCTCACCAAGCTCCGCCGCGATTGCCGCCGCGGACTGCTCCAGTGGGACCCGGATGAACGGCCGGCCGCGCACGCGCCAAGTCTGCTCTGCCTGGCCGCTCGGGATCTGCTTGGCAGCCTTGTTGCCCTGCCGGCGCCGGAGCTCGGCAAAGACCGCCGCCCGTACCGCTGGTGTGACCTTGACGACGAACCCCTCGTGCAGCGCGATCCCGATGTTCACGAGGCCCCGCGCTCGCCCTCCACCGCGCCTGACTCGGGCGCCTGTCCGCATGAGTCCGCAGGCGCCCACGATCCTGTTTTTGGTGACCTCGACCGCCGTAGTGATAGCCGCGATAAGGTCTCCATGGTCTTTGAGCGGTTTCGAGCTGCCCTTAATGAGCACGGTCAAGGCTGCATTGGGGAACCCGTGAGTTTCGCTCTTGATGTACTCGATCGATGCCTTGCGGACCGCGAGCACCGCCCGGCGCATCCGGGCGCGCATCTCGTCCTGGAGGTTTTTCTGCGTGCCGCCGCGGAGCCAGCCGACGAGCTCCTTGAAGCCGCGCAGCTCGAGGCTCATGGCGCACGATCCGTGAAGCGGACCTCCAGGAGCGTCGCTCCACCATCTTCCGGGTAGAACGCAACGTCGCGGAAGTAGCTGACGTAGAGGTTGACCGCCGTGCGCCCGATTCGCACGATGCGGTCTCCCCGCGCGATGCCGGGGGAGATCGTGCCGTCCAGGTTCTCGGTCGCGACGCCAGCGGCGAGGAGATCCGCGTAACGCACGAGGAAGTAGCCCTGCGACTCCTCCTCTACGCCGCCCGGGCGCACCTCAGGCCGGCCGCGGAAGCTGTCCGCCGTGTTCCAGTTCACCTGTGCCTCGAGGACGGTCACGTCGCCGAGTCCGGGCCCCTGCCCGGTCTTCCAGAGCTGCCGCACCGGTTCGCGCGCGAGCGGGTCAGACTTTGTCGCGGATCGCACCGCGCGCTGCAGGTGCACGGGCACCGGGTGGAGCAGGGTCGGCGTCAAGGCGCGCCCCCAGTGAGGAGCTCCTCCAGCCGGTCGAGGCGCTTGACGGCACGCACCAGGGCCTCTTCGATCACGTGGCCGCGCTCTGCGAGGTCCCCGCGCGCCGCAGAGATCAGCTCCAGTTCCCGCCGGAGGACGTCAGTCTCCCGTCGCACCGCTGCCAGTCGCTCGGCGTCCGGGACTCGCGCTGTCATTGCCGGAGCAGTGACCTCGGCGCCCGGACGATCAGGGGCGCCTTGTACATGGCGAGGATCTGGTCCACCTCGACGTCACCGGTGGCGGTCAGTACGCGGCCACCGGCGGTCGGGTCTGCGTACTTGCGGCGGTGCCGGTCAGTCTCCTCCTCGATTACCGGGCCTGTCGCCCCACCCCCGCTCACCATCGGCCGGACCGAACGGCAAACCAGCCTCACCACTGCCCGGCGGATGAGCGGCGGCACGCCCCCGAAGACCCCTGACTCCTGGAACCCGAACACGCCGTCGATCGCCACGTTCCGCTCCCCGGCGGTGAACCGTGGTGGGCCGTCGAGAGGGCCTGTCCCGGAGAAGATGTTCGGGCTCGTCGAGATGAACTTGATCCGTGGGTTTCGCCGGTGGTCCGCTTCAGCGCCGCCCCGTCCGGTGTACGCAGTGAAGAGGTCGCTGGAGACCGCGACGCTGTCGATCCGGAGCTCAGTCAGGTAGATGATTGGTACCGGGAGCTGGAGCAACCACGACCCACTCCCGTCGAGCTCCCAGGTCATTTCCCGGGGGAGGAACCACTGCCGGGTGCGCGCCTCCACGAAGGCCTGCATGGCGTCGATGAGCGCATTGATCCGCGCGTCGCTCGCGGAGGACGGGACGCCTTCCGCCCGCACATCGTCGACTGAAGCGTACCGACTCATCGCGTCGCCGCGGACAGGTTCGCTGGGCTCGCCCTCCGCGAGTGTCACCGAGTCGAGGAGCGCCCAGCGGTAGTAGGCGCTCAGTTCCCCCGCAGCATCGACGAAGGTGTAGAGGAGCTGCCCGGAGAGCAGGGTCAGGCGTGTCCCCGCGGTGGTGACTTCTGCGTAGGCCCCTCCAGCGGTCGCCGCCCGGTAGACCTTCACGCGGTCGTAGCCGGCGGCGAGGGCTTCGCTGACTCCGAGCACGTTGACCCGAACGGTGATTGCAGTCGCCATCCCCCAGACGGTAGGCGCGAAACCATCCCATGATCCGAGCAGAATGAGTTACGGGCGGTATCGGAGCTTGCCGCGGCGGTCCAAGTCCACCCGGAACCGCCCGGCCCGGCCGTTGAGGTGCATGCTGAGCGTGACCAGCACATCATCCAGCCAGGCCCGCACCCGCTCCGCTACCGGCTCTCCGGCCCCGTTGCGGACCACCTCCGCGTCAAAGGCTTCGACGCGGAACCGCCGCGGGAGGGGGAGGTCGGCACGGTGGGGACCCTCCGCCAGGGCCAGTCCGCGCACAGTGTGGGGGAAGTCTGGCGCAGCGGCGATCGAGCGCCATGTCTGGGCGCCGTCCTCGGTGCGGAGGTCGACGGGGAGCACAGACCCGTCCTGTCGGCTGACGTAGAGCACCGACTCAGGACTCGTCCGGCTTGCGTTCCTTGAGCGCCACGAGCTGCCGGGCGTGCGGGAGGTGTCCGAAGCCGAACCGGGTGGCGCGGCGGTTGACCTCCGCCTCGCTCATCCCGCGCCGGTCGATCCGCTGACTCTCCACGTACGGCTGCACGAACAGCCGGCGGAAGAGGGCGGGCTCGTGCGCCCGGAGGTGCTCGAGCTCGGCCGCCGAGATCGCCCGGGGCACGTCGGGGAAGAGTCGGATCGCGCCGAAGCACGACCGCTCGACGCCCTCGGGGATCTCCACGGAGGCCGCCGGCTGATCACGAAGCGTGACGATCACCTTCTTCATGCGGCACCTCCGATCAGCTTCACCTGGAAGCGGCTGCTCCCGCGGGCGAAGGTGACGAGCTCGGGGTCGCTCGTCACCACCGGCTGCCCGGCGACGAACGTGCGCCCCTTGCGCGCCCCGTAGGTGGCCCCCTCCACGAGGGTGATCTCGTAGATCAGGACCCGCGGAGTCACCGGCTTCTCCGGCTCTGGTTCGGCCAGCTCGCGCACCCGCGGCTGGGGCTTGGGTTCCTCCCTCAGGGCTTCCTCCTCTGGAGCTTCCTCGGGAGCGGACTTCAGCTCCTTGGTCACCTCTGTCGGTGGGAGCGCCCGCTTCGGTCCCCCGACATCCGGGGGCGACGCTCTCTGTTGCCTCTTCTTCATGGCGTCACCTCCCCCGTCAGTCGAGGCCGATGTTGATGCCCTTGACCGTCGCCGTGATCTCCTCGACCTGCACCCCGGGCTTGGTGGTTATCGCGAACTGGTTCACCCCCTTGAAGATCTCACGCCCAGTCTCGATCCGCACCTCCCGCGACAGGACGAAGATGAGGTTCGACATCTCGGTCAGCGCGATCTGCGAGAGCGAGTTGTAGGTCACCTTCACCGTTGCGCCAGCGTTGAGGGCCCCACCGCCGATCGTGGTGATGGTCCCGAGGATGCGGTTCACGTTGTAGTCGACGCCCTCGACGTAGGGGGTCGTCGGGATCTTGCCGAGGGTCGACGGGCAGAGGATGACCGTCGCGCCGATCGGCTTGTAGCGGAGCGCCATGGTGGCCGGTGCGGCGCCGAAGACCAGGTGCTCGGTGACGAGCGGCTCGGAGTCGAGCATCGGCACCGGGACCATGGGGATCCCGAAGACCGGGATCTTCGCGTCGCCGGTCACCGCGGCGTCACCGCCGGGCGTCGCGCGGGCGCCGAACTTCTCGCGCCAGGTCTGCTCGAGGTCCATCGAGACGAGCCAGCGCAGGTTCCGGCGCGTGCGGCGGAACTTGATGGGAAGCCTCTTCAGCATCTTGCTGAAGATCTGGAGGGAGACGTTCGCGCCCTCGGCGTCATAGACGTTCCCCGCGTCGAGCAGGCGCAGCCAGCCGTTGAACCTGGCCAGCAGGCTGTCCTGGATGACCTGGGTGGTGCTCCCACCATCGTAGAAGAAGTTCTCGAGGCGGGCGGGCCCGAGCAGATCGCCGTTGATGGCGAGCTCCTCGGTGTCGTTCGCCGCATGGGTGGCCATCATTCGGATGACGTGGTCCTCGACGTCCTCACCCTCGATGTTGCTCTCCCCGAACTCGTCGGAGATCTCGAAGGGGGTCATCAGGGTCACGGTGTTGAGCACCACCTGCGACGTGTTGACGCCGGCGCGGAAGCCCGGGTCGCGCGCCTCCTCCTTCGGGACGGTCACGCGGCGCCCGACACCGATCTTGTCGACGTTCTTCGACTGACCGTCGATCTTGACCATGCGGACGGAACCTTTGAGCTCCGTCACGTCGATCTCGTAGTCCAGGAACTGGTTCGACTGCTCGGCGTTGAGCAGCCCGCCGCCTGCGAGCTGGGACGCGGTGGCGATCGCCTTCTGGTAGTACTGCAGCAGCTCCTCGTTGGTCATGACTCTTTCCTCCTGCTGATCGCTCGCCTCCCGGAGAGCGGTTCGTGGCGCGGCGGTTCGGCCGCTGGTTCCTCCGTCGGCGCGCCTAGGAGGTCTTGCCCTTGTCCTTGCCGTACCGCAGCCCGACCGCCGTCCCCGCCCACTTGCTCACGGGCGCCGGGGGCGTCGTCGCCGAGGCGGTCTCGGGCGGCACCGACTGCCCCTGCGCCGCCGCGCGGGTGACCGCCGCCTGCTCGAGGGCCTTGTTCGCCTTCTCGAGCTCCTCCCTGGTCTTCACCAGCTCATCCCCCTGCGACTTCGTCGTCTCCTCCAGGGTCGCGAGCCGCTTGGACACCTCGTCGCCCGGCTTCACCGGCTCGGGCGCGGGCTGCGGCTGCGGCGGCTGCGCCGCTCCCCGCTCGACTGCCACGAGGATCCGCTCGACCTTGCCCTCGAGGTTGGTCAGGCGGTCCTCGGTGGTGATCGGCGGTGTGGCCGCGGGGGTGGGCGCCGGTGCCGGCGCGGGGGGGACCGACGCGGTGGTCTGCGCGGGCTGCGGCGGCGCGGCCCCCGGCTCCGGGTTCTGGGTGGTGCCTTCCTTCTTCGTGCTCATTCTCTCGTCTCCTTGCTGTGACGTTCCTTCCGGAACCGGTTTGCGCTTCGTGATGAACCAGACCTCCTCGTTCGCCGCGGCGTCGACGAGGCTCACCTCTTCGACGCGGAGCTGGACGAAGCGCTCCTTCGCCTCGTCGCCCTCCGCCTTCGCGATGTACTCGTCGAGCGCGCGCTTCTGCGCCTGAGTCCAGCCGCGGTCCGTGACGAGCACGCGGCGACCGCCGCGCATCTCGGTGAGGGGGACCTTCTTCGCGTACCCACCGATCGAGAGCCCGGTGATCTCCCCGCGACGGATCTTCCCGACCAGCTCCTCGTCGTCTGTGAAGAGCTGCTGGTACCAGGTGCCCTTGGTGATCAGCTTCGTCGCGCCGTCAGGGAGCGGAAACTCGATGTCCACCGGCGCGATTACGTTCTGGAGGATCTTCACCTTCTCGGTGATCGCCTGCGCGTGCATGAGCCCGATCGTCTGGAACTCGCGCATGAAGAGGTCGTTCGCCTGCTCGATCTCCTCGGCGGAGATGACCGTCCCCTCGGCGTCCGGCACCTCCGGCTTGGAGACGATCCCGTAGACGCGAACCTCCTTCTCCGGGTCCGAGGTATCTCCTTCCGCCGCCTTGGAGATGAAGATCTCACCCGACCAGTGGAGCGCGGTTTCCTCGGGCTGCGCTGGGGGAGCAGGTGGTGCAGCGTCTTCCCTCTGCACTTTGGCGATCAGGTCGCCCACCTCCGCGGTGATCGCACCGGTGAGCTCCACCTCGTGAAGACTCCCGGATGCGAACTCGCGGGCCCGGCGCACCTGGAGCGTGAAGTGGTCACGGAGCGAGACCGGCTCTACGCTCAGGTCGAAGCCGTGGTTGCGCGCCCAGGCCTTTGCCGCTGCCGCGGTCTTGAACACGTCGCGGCTCAGCTTGAGTCGCCGCACCTGCGTCGGTGACATCCCGAACTGGAGCAGCAGCGCCGCCCCGCGCGCGATCGACTCCGCCTTCTTTTTCGCGTCCATCGCCATCTGTCTACTCCTCGACGATCACGGAGCGGCAGCGACCGTGCAGCGGTGGCACCGCCATTCCAGCCAGCTCCAGGTTTCGGTTCTGCTCAGCGCGCTCGCCGCTCCCGGCGACCCGCTGCAGCTCTTCCAGCGTTCGCCAGCCCGCGATCTGCTTGAACTCCTCCGGGTCGCGGGCGGCGAGTGCGCGCTCCTCGGCGGCGAGCGCCGCCTCGACGGTGAAGATTCGCCCGTCGAGGAAAAGGCAAATCTTTGTAGTCCTTTCGTCGTTCACCGCCTCGAAGCGATACCGCTCGATCCGGGCCTCGACGAACGCGTGGAGTGCCCCGGAGTTACTTGCACGTGACCGGACCTCGCCGGCGACGAGCTCGAAGTAACTCCGGGGTGACCCGCGGTAGGTGTTGGGGACCTGCGCCGCTGGGAATTCGCCCTTCACCACACCGCGTAGGATCTGCCCGACATCATCTCGCCCGAGCCCTCCGGAGACCGCTTCGCGGGCTACAGTCGCCGAAATCACGCGACTGAGCTGCTGCGACCAGAAGCCCCCGATCCACCAGAGCTGCTGCCCGGACATCGCGTCGATCGCGCCGCGGTCAACGAGGGTGAGCGTGCCTGAGACCTTCCGCCCGGAGGGGGCGCCCGACGTTCGGAGACGCGCGCGCACTGCCCGGCGCCCAAGGAGCAGCAGCGCCGCAGCAGCGCCAGCGACCAGCGCGAGGAACCGCTCGCCGGGATCCGGGAGCCGCTCCCCTACCTTGCGCAGCGCGGTGTCCACCTGCTCGGGAGCGACGTCTGTCTCCGGCAGGTCGTCCAGGACCTCATCCGCGGCGGCAAGCACGTCCTCCACGTAGCGGTCGTGCACCTCGCGCGCGAGCTTCCGCTCTGTCGCGGACGTCCGGGTCGGAGCCTTCACGATCTCCTCGCCGCCGGCCTCCCGGCCGACCGCATCCGCGAGCGCGAGGAGCTCCTCGTCAGGGAGCGCCTTCAGCACCTCCGGTGTGCACGCTGCTGCGATGCGCTGCACGTCGATCACGCCGCGTCCTCTCCCTCGTCCTGGTCCAACAGGAAGTCGCCCATGGCCTCCGGCACGAACCCACCGAACCGCCGCGCGACCTCTTCGCGGAGCATGCGCGCGAGCTCCTGGACGGCGTCCCCACCGGCAGGTTCACTCGCACGATCCCTGGGTGTGCCTCCACCAACCTGCAGCCCGGCCCGACCTTGGGATGTCGGCTCCCCACCCCCCGGCGCTTCAGTCGAGCTGCCCTGCTTCATGATCTGGGCGAGGGTGAGCGAGAACGGCTGGTCAGGCGGGAGCAGATCCGCGTCCACCTCACCGAGGTCGCGGTTGACGACGAGCGCCATGAGCTGGCGTGCGATCCGCGGCGTCAGCCCGCCCGTCTTCTCCGCCATGTTGAGGAGCCGCACGAGCTCCGCGTTCTCTGTGACGTTCGGCGAGAGCGAGCGGAAGGTGCTCCAGACGATCCCCAGGCGGAGCAGCACGTCGCATGTCCAGAAGCGGTCCACGCGCTGCCGCTCCGGCCCGAAGACCTGTTCATCAGCGAGCTTGCGGGAGGCCTCGATCGTCTTGCCTGACCAATCCGAACTCCACCCTACGAATACGGGCGGAAATCGCCAGGCGCGGCGCACGCGCTCGTCGTTGTTCTTCTGGTACTCGACGAAGAGCGCGTCCGTGTGCTGCTCGCGTGTGAGCGCCTTGATCTCGATGCGCATGCTGCCCGGGTCACGGACCGCTTCCTGGATCGGCTCCGCCTCGAGCAGGAGGAACTTGGAGTAGTTGTCGTCCCCCGCGATCGTCGACTCGACGAACTCCTGGATGCGCTCCGCGGACTCGTCGGTGAGCTGGCCGTTCGTGACCGTGATGGCCATCGACGGGATGTTGTTGTTCTTGAAGGTCGTGTAGTTGATCTCGTCCGCCGCACGGGAGCCGAAGATCGCGAAGAGGTGCCCGTTGTAGCGCGGCAGGCCGTAGGGGCTACGCGTGCAGTAGAGCCGGAGGTGCCGGACCGCGTTCGCAGCCAGGCGGACCGGGAAGCCCACCAGCCCCTCGCGGATGACCACCCGGTCCCCGTCAAGTGTGAAGCGCGGCTCCGCTGCCTCGCTCTTCTCGAGCAGGCGGTCCCGTCGGACCACCGAGCCGTCGCGGCAGTCGACAACCCGCGGGTCCCCGAGCTCCTTGAACCAGCGGGTACTGGTACCGACGATTTGGACGTAGGGGCGGAACCGCTTGAACCGCCGCTGCTCGCGGAGCTCGTAGTGCACATCCTCCACCACGCGGCGCTTCCGGACCTGGGCCAGAACCTCGCTGTCCGGCTCCGCGTCTACCTCCCGGAGCTGGGTAGTCTTCACGACGCGCGGCTCGAGGTACTCGGTCGGTTCTGCGTCGAGCTTCCCCAGCCGCATGGTCCAGGACGGCAGGTGGTTGAGGCCATCGAGCTCACCGGAGCCCGGCGTCTCGAGGAACTCCACGTAGGCGTTGCCGGTCGCCTCGAGATCGCGCCGGAGCCGGTCGCGCAGGTCCTCGAAGGCCCCCTCTGGTGTCGCGTTGTTGAAGAAGTTCTCGGCGACGTCTCGTTCCCGGGCGAGCGCCTTCAGCACCTCCCGCCGGGTGTCCTCGGAGAGCGCCACGCGCGGCTCGAGCCGCCACCCGAATCCCTCGACGTTGACCGCCATCGCGTCGATACAAGGCCCGAGCTCGGTGCTGTTCTCCTGCTGCACCGCGAGGGTCAGCAGATCGTAGGGCGGCGGCACCGTCCGCCCCGCGCGCTCGAGCCCGAGGAACGGGTCCGCGGCGAGCTGCTGGCTCACCCCCGCGCTGGTGCCCTTCGTCCGGGTCGCCTCGAGCTCCGCGCGCCGCACGCGAGTGAGCCCGAGGACCGTGGCCACAAGCGCGTTGCGGTTGCGCTTGTGGACCTCGGCTACCCCCGGGTTGTCCGCGTACTTCGTGCGGATGTCCACCTCCGCGAGGGGGCGCTGGGCGCCCTCAGTCGACTTCGTGGGGGTGGTCTTGCGCGTGCTCATGGCCTACCTGGTGCGCAGGCGAGGCGGCAGCACGTCGGCCCAGCGCGACTTGCTGACCCGGTCGAGGTCCAGGAACTGCCCGGGATCACTCTTGGCGAGCTTCTCGGCGCCCCCGCCCTCGCCCCCGCCCTCGCCGGCTATCGGCACGAACGCCACCCGCACCTCGACCGGCTCGGCGAAGGTGAACTCCCCCTTCGCGTCCCGCGTGAAGTCCGCCCGGAAAAGGCGCCCCGTGTTCATGTCCTGCACGATCACGTGGTCCTCGTAGATGCCCTGCAGCCACGCATCGAGCGACCCGTCCGCGAGCACGATCCGGTTGGTCTGCACCGCCTGCTGCAGGGCGGAGACGAACTGCCAGAGCTCCTCGCCCTCCCGGAGCTGCATCTTGCGGACGTGCACGAAGTGCTTGCTCATGACGTTTCTTCCTTTCACGCGGCGTGGAGCGCGTTGCGCCTGGCACCGAAGAGACCCACCTTGTTCTTTCGCTTGCGGCGCGCGCCGAAGACCGTGCCGAGCGCGACCGCGAGGTCGAGCGCGTCGAAGGCGTCGTCGAACTTCCCCCTCGGGAACGCGAGGAGCTGGTCCTCGAGCTTCTGGGCGCCCCTTCGGGGGTGCCAGATGCGGCCGTTCTCGTACCGGGCAGAGAGCTTCCACGCCCGGGTGACCTTGTCCTTCATCGTGGGGACTGGAACGCAGCGGTCCCCAATGCGCTCACCGAGCGCCATGTAGACGGCGTACAAGCGTGACTTCTGGAACGCGTTCGACTCGATCCCGAAGCGGATGGGGTCCCACTCGTCGAAGATGAACTTCGCCCGCGCGATCTGCTGGTCGTAGGGGATGTGCATGTGGAAGATCGCGAGGAGGTAGATGTCGAGCGCGTCATAGCCGCGGCGGTCGTCGATCCCGATCACCGCGTCCGCGTACTCGTCGCCCTGCTCGCTCTCCCCGATCGCCAGATCACAGCCGGCCCAGACCTTGAGTTCCTTGGCCTTGACCAGGGCCTTCGGCGCCTCGTCGTAGTGCTGGAACATCTCGTCGCGGAAGATGCTCCCCTTCATGCGCTTGGTGCTCTGCTGGTACTGGGAGTCGAAGTTCGCGCTCCCCATCGACACGCGAAGCGCCCGGAGGTCCTCGGTGGGCGCCATCTCCTCGCAGACCGAGACGCCCTCTGGATCGATCTCACCGGTCTCCGGGTTGACGAGCGCCGGCACCTCGCAGATGTTGCCCTTGAACTTTGGGTCGTTCTCTTCGCAGTGGTGGAAAAGATCCTCGGGGTTGTAGCGCGTACCGACGAGATCGAGCTCGCCGGGTGTGTTGTCGTCCCGGACCATCATCAGCGCGGGCACGAGCGTCTTGTAGAAGAACGTCACCAACCGCTCACGCTCGCCCTCAGCGCGGGAGTTCTTCTCGTCGATGAGGTCGTCTGCTTTGACGTGGTCGAAGTGCTTGGAGGTCACGGCGCCGTCCGCGCCGGTCGCCATCCACGTCGGTTCCTTGAAGGAGCGCGTGCGCGTCTTGATGGTTGCTTCGCCTGTGCCCCACTTCGATCCCTTGAGGTCCCCGAAGAGCTCGAGGAAGCGCTCCACCTCGAACGCCCCTTGGACCTCAGTCAGGATGTCCTTTGCCTGGTCGCGAGTACGGGACCCGATGAGGATGCGAACGTTCGGCTGGACGAGCGGCAGGAGCACCGAGTCGGTGACCGTGAGGATCGTCGACTTTCCAAAGCCGCGGGGGGCGAGGTACATCCGCCACGGGCCCGGCAGTGCGCGTTTCGCCTGGATGAGGAGCCAGTGGAAAGGAAGGATCTGGTAGCCGATCACCCGCGCGAGCACATCGAGGCGCCGATCCTCCAGGATCAGCTTGCGCTGGAGCGCCGCCTTCGCGTTGTAGAGGCGGTCCAGCTCGAGCTGCAGTTCCTGGGCGGACGGTGCGTGCATCTGCGTTCACACCAGCACGGGTGCGAGCGCGATCCCAAACAGGATGAGCGGGGGACTGGGTGGTGAAGATCCTGGAACTTCAGCGTTATGGCGTCCGCCGGAGTTCAGGCAGGGCCCGGCGGATGCTGCTCGCGGAGATTGCAGCGGACACGCTCGCGGACCCGCGTACAACGATCCCAACCAGTCGCCCACGGCGGTCGACAAGCGGCGCCCCGCTCCAGCCGGGCTCGAGCGGGTGCCCGATGAGCGTCACCGAGTGGTCCGGGGTATACGAGACGACGGACGCGACTGCGGCACCGAACGTGTCTTGCGGCGCACCGACCAGGAGCACTGGCTCACCGTAGGCGGCGTCATCTGAGGCGAGCGGTAACCAGTCGGGTGTTCCACTCCCCTCATCAAGCCGCAGGAGTGCCAGGTCACGTGTCACATCCTCGCGCAGGGGACCCTGGGCAGATGCCATCCCGGAGAGCGACTTGACCACACGTGCCCAGTGCCTCGAACCGTTGTGCAGCTCGATGGTCAGTCCACCACCACCCTTCAGCGCGTGCCCCACCGTGAGTATCTCCCGGCTCGAGATGAACACCCCACAGCCGACCGCCCCACCTGGAACCCATCGAGCTGGACCTTCACGGAGGGCCACCGTGGCCCTCCGGGCGATTTCGGCCATCTCCTGTGTCACCGGTGCCCGGTGACACGCCGGCAGCAACCACGCGATCGTGAGGATCAGTGTCAGTTGGGTGCGCATCAGACCAGGTCCTCTCATGCCCGACACATCAGCGGCGACAGACCCCAGATTCAGGGCACGGCGACACCCCGTTGACCTGCACGCCGACGTAGAAGGTCCTGTTGAGCGGGTTCGGGATCCGCGAGATCAGCACCGTGTCGAACCCGGTCGGCCACGGTCTCCGGTACTGCGCGGCCGCAGTCTCGAGCCACCGGTCAAGGTCGATCGCCCGCGGGGCCAGAGATCCGGTGAGAAGGGGTCGCATTTCTGTGTGCTGATGGACGGCGAGCAGCAAACCCCCCACGATCAGCAACCAGACGATCACTCCGAAGATCCTCTTCATGCGGTCCTCCTGCCGAACTTCATTGCGCGTCCTCACACCGGACCACCTCCGCGGAGCGCCGGCACCGCAGCTCCACCGATCGCCCGACCTCGCCAACGAAGGCGGTCCAGGTGTCTTCCCCCGGGCGCCGCTCCAGCTCGACGGTGAGCACCCCGGCCCTGTTGGAGCGGATCTGCAGCCGCGGTGACCGCTTCGTTGGCTCCGTCACGAGGCGCAGGCGTAGTGGTTGCGCGCTCCGGAAGTCCGTCTCGGAGGTGCGACGACGCAGCTCGAAGCCGCCCACGGACTGCGTGACCCCCAGGGTTCCGGGCTCGTCGCGGATCAGGCGGTAGCTGAAGTCGAGGGTGAGCGTCACCCGGTTCGGTCCGGGCTCTGCCGGACACCCGATCGCGAGCAGTGCGGTCACCACCACCAGGTACCGCACGGTCAGTTCCCGTCCGGGGTCGGGTATACGTGGTTGAGCACGCAGCACCAGTTGCCAGTGCAGTAGGGCGTCCCGTTGACCCCAGCCTCTCGGTTGTAGGGGACAGGCGGCACCGGGGAACCCGGCGTCCGCACGCGACAAAGGTAGTCGTACTTGCGGTAGCGCGACGCGAGGTGTGCGTCGTACGAGTATCCACCATCAACCCCCGCCAGTGGTGGCCATGGCTTCTGCGCCTCAGACAGCACAACCGTCAGGTGATCTGCACCACAACCGGGATCACGGACCCCGGTGAAGTTGAGCGCCAGCATGATGTCGCCGCGTGCTTGGCTCTTGTAGGCCTGATCAGAGAGTAGATTCGCAGTGCTGCACCACCCCGCTGGAGCTGAGACGGTGATTGAGCGCGTCACTGGCAGCGCCCCCACAATCACGGCTGTCAGGTGATCGAATCTCTCTGTTGTCTGTACTGGAGTGGTGCCGCTTAGCGTCACGCCGTCCACCGTGGTGGCAACGAACATCACCTTCGCGGTCGTCGCCGCATCAGCCACCACAGAGAGCCGCTGGCCGTTGATCAGATTGCCGCGGTTGTCGGTATAGGTGCGGATCCCCCTGGTTAGCGCGGCCGCTGCTAGTGTCGTGACGATCTGCCCTCCTGTCGTGCTGGAGATCGTGATCGTCCCGGTAGGTGTCCAGTTCGCTGCTGCACCAGCGAACGTGCTCCAGTTGACCCAACCAACCACCGGAGTTGTACCGTTCGACGCGTTCGTGGTGATCGTTTCCACTCGCGGGAACCCGAGCGTGTCGAACCCGTAGATTACGACACCTTTCGCCTTGTCGTTCGCGACCGCACTCGAGCTTGCGACCGTGAGCGTGCTACCGCTCGTCGGCTGGTTGGTCACATCGGAGTCCAGTCCGGCGAAGCTCGGGCTGGTCCAGGCCGACAGGTGCATCCACCCGCGGTTGTTCGACACGAATTGACAGCAGCGCGGCTGGTACACCGCTCCACTGTCAGATCGACCCGGACACCCTGCTTCGGTGCTGCACCCCGCGTCTGGTATGAACTCCAGTGATCCGCAGCCACGTTTACATCCAATCGGGTCGTTCCACTGGGCATGATTCGCGTCGACGATTCCACCACCGTCTGCCGGAATGTACGGGCCCCGTGAACAGCGCGGAACCACCCCGAGCGCGACGCACCCAGCGTCCGTGCAGAGCGTCCCCGCGTCGTTACCAGTCTCCCAGGGCGACGGGTCACTCCAGGTTGGCGCCGACTCCGCGAGACCAAGCCAGTGAACACTGTCCACGACGCGCGTCCCGTTCGTCCCGCGGAAGATCAGTTTGTGCCAACCCAACCCCAGTGGGACGTCGATCGACCACCGGCCCGCCTGTGTCAGCGTTGTGGAGGCGACCAGGTTCGCGAAGTCCCCGTCATACACTTGGAGCAGGGTGTTCGCCGCGCTGACGTGCCCGACGAGTTTCACGACCCAGATCCTTGCTCCGCTCTCAGTCGAGGCGTCGGTCGGACGCTTGGCGATCCCAAGGTCACTCAGCATCGAGAGACACTGCCCTCTGTTGACGTTCGGCGTGAGCCGGGAGACAGGCTCGATGAAGATCACACCCAGCACGATCGCGGCAGTCGTTACCGCGCCGACCGCCACGCCGAAAATGATCCGCTTGGTTGACATGGGCTACTCCTCGAGCGTCAGGGAGGCCGCGCCCCAGGTCAGCAGATTGGCCTGGTCCATCTGACTGTGGACGATCAGGTCCCCGAGGTGCGCGTTGTAATCCGCCCAGAGCTCGGCGACGAGGGTGGTCAGTGAGGCGAGGTCGGCGGCGTCCGCGGCAGCGACCTCGTGCACGGTGTCGTCCTGCATGTGAACGTCGGCAGTCCCGGGGTCTGCCGCGGCGACCGCGTTCACGTTGTCGGGCGCGCCATGGACCGCGGGGGGACCACCTTCGAGCACTCGGTGCGCCTCGTACTGCGCCTTGAGGTCGATGCAGAGTGCGGCGACCTCAAGGAGGTTGACGCAGATTGGCTCAGTGACGACGTCCGTTTCGTCGACCGCCCCGTGCACCCCGCCGTCCGTCAGGACGCGGTGCGCCTCGTACTTCTCGCGGATCTGGTTCGCGAGCGTCACCGCGGTCCCGATGTCCGCAGCGTCCGCCGCGTCCACCACGTTGACGCCGTCGGCCGCCCCGTGCACCCCACCCTCGAGCACGCGGTGTGCGTTGTAGTCATCCTTCATCTCCGTGAGGAGGGCGCAGCACTCCTCGAGCAGCGAGTCCTCGAGCCGGTGGAGATTGAACTGCGTCTTGATGTCATTGGCGAGGTCCTGCGCGGTCGCCAGGTCCACTGCAGTCGCCGCGGTCACCGCGTTAGCGTTGTCCGGGTGCGCGTGTACGCCCGGGGTCAACACCCGGTGCATCTCGTACAACACCTTGAGTCGGTTCAGCAGATCGACCTGTGAAGGAAAGTCGTTGGCTGGATCGACCGCAGCGATGACCGAGACGAAGTCGTCTGAGGCCGCGGTCACAGGGAGCAAGCGGCGCGCGCCCGCCGGGAGGTAGGTCGACCCAGCGACGCCCCGCTCGGCCGCGACGATCGCGTCCCCCTGCTTGAACCACAGCGCCCGGTCCGCGACCAGCTCCCAGAGCCCCTCGGCGAGCTGCACGGAACGAACCGCCATCGAGGCGACGCCCAGCACCTGCCCACCCGTCCCGAGCTTGACCCCCGCGAAGCGCCGCCCGAGCGCGAGCAGAGTGGCCTCAGTCGCGAAGTTCTCCGCGGAGAGGGAAGCCAGGCTGCCGACCATCGAGAGGAGGTAGGTGAGCACCTCGACGGTCCGGTCCGCGTCGTTCCCCTCATGCTTCGCGTCCCCCGCCACGAGGACGTCGACCGATGTTGGATTTCCCTCCACCGCGTGGACACGGAGGAGAACAACCCCATCTCCGACGACCAGCGCGAAGCTCCCGTTGTCCGCGAGCGGCGGCGTGATGTAGCCGGTCGGCACGTACCTCCGCTGCAGCGCGCCCGCGCCATCGCGGTAGCTCGCGAGCTTGAGCTGCTGGAGAGTGACGGTCGGCGCCGCCCCACCTGCGAGCCGCACGAACCCGGTGATCGTCCGCCAGCCGGAGCAGTTGAGCGCGAGAGCCGGGTCGAGGTCGGCTAGCACCGCGGTGTCGGGCACGACGGGTGCCCCGACCAGCCTGCGGTGGTAGCGGTACTCCGGTCTGGGGGCGAGAACGTTGTCGTGGCGAGTCGCTTCCATGGGTGGAACCTCCACCCGCACGCTATCCGCGCCGATGGGACGTCGCCGAGCAGAATGAGCACGTCGCGCTGGATACAGGTGGACATGCCGAAGAAAGCCAAGGACCTGGACCTGAAGCTGAACGAGGGAGCGCGGGCCCGCGCCGAGCTGGTGGCGCGCGAAGGCCCCCAGGGGGTGGGGGAGGAGATGTCCCGCCAGAAACGGGACGTGGCGCAGTACCGCGCGGGCCTCGCCCTGCTCTGGGATGATGGGCGCATCCTCGCGGAGACCGGGTGGAGCGCCCAGAAGCTCTCCGCTATCCGAGAGCTGGTCAGCCAGCTCGACGAGCAGGTCGCAAAGGGGACGGACACCGCGCGTGTCTGGGCGGAGTACCGGGAGCAGCAGTTCCAGTGTGCGCGCGAGCTCGAGGACCTCGCCGCCATCTTCCGCGGGTCGAGCCAGTTCAACGCGCTCGTCGCCGCGGTGAAGGCGCGCTCGGACATCCTGACCGGGCTCCTCAAGGCCGGGCAGGACCTGGGCGTCATCAACCGCGCGAGCAAGAAGATCGAGATCCGCGGCAAGGTGGACGTGAATCGCCTCTCGGTTGAAGAGCTCCGCGTGCACCTCCGGCTGGAGCTCCAGGAGCTGGAGTCGATGTTGAAGCTCCCGGACGAGCGCAAGCCCCACAAGTTGCTCTCGCGCAGCCCGGCAGACGCCGTCCTGAACCGCATCCTGAGCGGCGCGGGGAAGTCGCGGGTGATTGAGGCAGAGGCGGAAGCGGTGGGGGAGGTGGACTCGGAGCCTGACCGGGATAGTGAACCTGCCCCGCGGGAGCCGCGCGTGCGCCGGCTGGCGGAGGACGAGGACGAAAGTTAGCCGCCCTCGTCTGCGCCCGGGCCACGCTGCGGATTCCACTCGGCGAGGTCCTCTGCCTTCACCAGCCAAGACCGCCCGACCTGGAATGCTGGCAGCTTTCCGTCCTGCACCGCCTGGAAGACCGCGATCCGGGAACACCCCTTCAGCTCTGCGACCTCCGGGAGGGTGTAGAGCTCTTTCTTGATCCGCTTCTTGGGCATGACCATAGCTTAACCCCCGTCAAGGAATGACGCAACAGTTCACCGGCGGATCCAGCTCCAGGTCATCCTCCCGGGCTGTGATCCGCCGAACGCCGGGGACGCACCGGCTCGAGGTCGCCACGAGCTCGCCGGCCAGGACCACGCCGATCTGCGTCGAGGCCGCCTCCAGGTCCGCGAACCCGAGCCCGTTGTGGGTCATCGTGCAGGCGTTCGGGTGCGCGGGGTCAATCGCGAACCAGGGCCAGAGCGCTGTCGGGTGGCCGCAGTGACGCAGAACCCACCCGCTCGTGTGGCGCCACTCCGCCGCGCACTTCGACCACGGATGGGGGTCGACTCTGATCCAACCGAGGTGCGCCATCCGCTTGTGGCTGATGGGTGGGCGGCGGGTCACGGCCGCCCCACCAGCGCGAGCAGCACCCGGGCCTGAGCGCGGGTCAGCTTCATCCGGATGTCCACCGCCGCAGCAGGAACGATCGCAACATCGAGCGACAGGCTCCACTCAGGCCGGCTACGCCCCCTGGCTGAGCACCAGAGCCCCATGGCGGGGGCGATGTCCCAGCAGCGGATGCCGCAGTCGCGGTAGCTCGGGCGAAGGTGCTCGGTCATCGCCGTGCCTCTGTGTCCCGGTCCAGGGAGGGCTCCGCGGCCGGCTTGGCCAGCACGGCGTCGCAGAGCATCATCGCGCGCTGGTAGTGCTGCACGTGCTCATCACTCGCGTGACTGCGCAGGATCCCGAAGGCGGCCACAAGCTGGTGGCGCGCGGCGGTAAGCGCCTCGGTCAGCCGCGCCAGCTCCTCCAGCACTGCTGACTCCCCGGCGCAAGCGGACTCGATGGCAGTAGCCATCTTGGCTCTACCGAGGTCGTACCCGTAGGCGTCGCGCCTGTCCGCCTCGGCTTCACATCGGGCGCGACAGTCGTTGCACTGATCCAGGTGTGTGCAGCGCATCAGACCACCTCCTCGTCAAGGAGCTCGGCCTCCGGGTCGAGCTCACCGTACTCCAGCCGGATGCGGAACGACTCCAGCTCCTCCCGCATCCGGTGAAGCACGTGCAACTGGAGTTGCAGCTCCTTCCAGAGATCCCCCTGTTCCGGCCCCCCGCGGCGCTTCGCATCGCTTTGGCGCCTCCGGAGGTCCGCGACCCACCACCACTGGCGCGGGATCTCGCGCTCCAGGTCGGCGATCTCCGCCTCCAGCTCCCGCTTCGTCACGCGCGCCCCCTGTCCTCCGCGGGAGGGAGGGCCCCTGGATGGTGCTTCGCCACGATCTCGTTCAGTCGGTCGACCAGGTCCGGCCGCAGAAAGGTCAGATGCCCATTGCTGTTCTTGAAGCACCGGATGGAGATCAGGTCCGCAATCGCCACCGGCTCAACCGGGAACCGGGTGTCGAAGGTGATCACCTCCCGGAGCGCGTTGTAGGCGCCCTGCCGGTGATCGGGCTCGGGCCTGCCGTCGAGGACCGACATCACGCGGATCAGGTCGTCGAGCCCGTTGCAGCCCGCCAAGCTTGGCCCAGTGTGATACTTCTGCCCGCCGCTGCCCCAGACCTCCACGATGCGCCGCAGGACAATCCGCTTACCGAAGAGGCGCGGGTTGTTGGTCTTGTAGTCCCAGCTCAGGTGACGAAAGACCTCCACCACCCCGCGCTCGAACATCTCCCGCCGGGCGGCGAAGAGCTCCTTGAAGGTTTCCTCGATGTTCTCCTGGGTAAGCGCCGGCACCCGGCGCTCGTAGATGTCTTTGGTCCACTGCTCGCGCGCTTTGGCGTCCATGAAGGTCCTCAGGCCGCTCTTGTTCATGAGGAAGTCCCAGGCCGTCGCGTCCACCCGCTTGACCAGCGCCTCGACATCACCCGGGAGGTAGGCGTGCACCCGCTGGCACTGCAGACTTGGCACCGCGTCATCTGACCCGAAGGCCGCCTCGCTCAACTCGCCCACCTCGATGAGCAGTGTAGCGATCTGGCGTAGCCGCTCTGCAATCGCGTTGCGCTGCGCCAGCAGATTGCTGATGGAGACGGACGGCACCAAGTCGGTCGCGTGCATGCGTTCACCTCATGCCTTCTTCAGCCCGCAGTCGAGGAGGTGCTGGGCCAGCTTCTCTCGTACCTCGAGGTTCTGGGTCAGCCACTGGCAGGCGGCGGCCCGACCCTGGCCGAGCTGCGTCTCGTTGAGCGCGTACCAGGAGCCGCTCTTCTTGATGACGCCCGCCTCGAGGCCGAGGTCCACTATCTCGGCCTCCCGGTGCACGCCCTTACCGTAGACAATGTCGAACTCAGCCTCGCAGAAGGGCGGGGCGAGCTTGTTCTTGACCACCTTGACCAGTGTGCGGTTTCCGATCACCTGGTCTCCCTGCTTGATGGCGTCGATGCACCGGATGTCCATGCGCACCGAGGCGTAGAACTTGAGCGCAGTGCACACTGCAATCGAGCCGTATGTGACACCGATTTTCTGTCGCGTCTGGCGGATGAAGAGGATGCTCGTGCCCGTGCGGAAGGCAGCGCCGGTGAGCTTGCGCATCGCCTGGCTCATCAGCCGCGCCCGCAGCCCCATATGGGTGTCGCCCATGTCGCCCTCGAGCTCGGCCTTGGGCACCAGCGCCGCGACCGAGTCCACGACCACGATGTCGACCGCGTTCGACTTCACCAGCATATCGGTGATCTCGAGCGCCTGCTCGCCGTGGTCCGGCTGAGACAACAAGAGCTCCTCGACGCGGACGCCCAGCTTGTGGGCGTAGCCCACGTCGAGCGCGTGCTCGGCGTCGATGAAGCCGCACACCCCGCCGCGCCGCTGCACCTCGGCGATGGCGTGGAGGGCCAGGGTGGTCTTGCCCGAGGACTCGGGGCCGTAGACCTCGATCAGCCGGCCGCGGGGGAGCCCCCCGGTGCCCAGCGCCAGGTCCAGGGTGAGCGACCCTGAGGGGAAGGTCTCTACTGCCGTCGCGTTCATGCGTTCACCTCGTCTCAAGGCAGAAGGTGCAGGGCGGCATCCCGGAGGTACCGCTCCTCCCCATCCACCGCCACGTGGTAGACCCAGGTCACCGCTCGGTGCGGGCACCCGGCCGCGAAGAGCGCGCGCTCTGCCACCCCGCGGAGCCAGTCCCTTTGAACCGAGCGCTCGACGTCCGCGCGCTCGATCCGCCCCCACTCGCCTGGCCGCCTCTCGAGGTCCGCGGTTGTGACGCAGCGGAAGCACTCTCCCACCCAGCACGTCTCCCAGCCGCCGCGCCCGAGCTTGTCCACCGTCCAGGTCGCCGCCGGCGGAGTCAACCCCTGCAGCGCGGTCCGGGCCACCTCCGCCAGTTCGCGAGCTCGTTCCTCTACGTGCGCCGCCATCAGGCGCTTGGTCTCTGCGCGCGCCTCGCGCTCCGCCGCCTTGACCGCCGGGAAGTCGACCCCTGGGAGAAGCCCCTCAGCGAGCAACTTGGGGCCGCAGCCAGACCCCACCGTCAGGGAGCCCCCACCCGGTCGCTCGAGCAGCGTCCAGACCACCGCGTGCCGCCTCCCGCACCGCACGCACTCAGGGAGCTCGCACGTGTCGACCGGTAGCCGCTTCCCGGAGTCCCAGTCAATCGGGCGGACGTCGTGGATCTTGAGCAGCTCGTAGGTCTTGCCAGCGTCGAGCGTCATCAGCGCACATCCTCACGCCGGTTGCTGTGCAGAGTCACAAGGCGCTCTGCGGCCGCTTCCGGAGTCCGATAGATGATGCAACTGTTAGCAGGCTCGAAGCCGGCGTTGGGGTAGAGCTGGCAGCAAGGAACCAGCGGGCGCCAGCCACCCTCAGCCCTACGAACCGCACCGACGGTCTTTCCGGCAATGCTGACGCGACCGAAGTTCTGGCTGAGCATTTCAACCTTCATCTGAGCCTCCTTCGTCTGCGTCTTGTTGTTCATGAATCTATCTTAACCGTGGTTAAGCAAAAAGTCAATACCCCAAAAGGAACATCAGCTGCAAATCTCGCTGAGCGTCCTCTTTCCGCCACCGCTCGACGTCCGCATCGCTCGGGAGAACGACGGGAAGGTCCTCAGGTTCATAGATGGTGGGGTCGATCCCTTCCTCCTCGAGTCGCACTAGCCACCGCGCTGCCTCGAACGGGTCGTGAGCCAGGACCACAGGACCTCCCTGAAGGTCCAGAACACACCAGGTTGGAGTCTCCGGGGTGACCACCGCAGGGGTGTACCGGCCAGCGGAGAACCTCTCCCCGAGGTAGCTCCCCCTGGTCACGAGCTGCACCAGGACTTGCTCGATATCGTCGGAGATCATGCCGCCACCCGCCCGGCCTCGCGGAGCACCTTCTCGAGCTGCCAGTGGATCTCCACGTGCTTGTAGAAGTTGCACGAGAAGTAGTCCACCGACGAGTCCGAGTCGTCCCGCCGGTAGGCGTCGACCAGCCCCTCGAGCTGCTTGAGGAGCGCGCAGGTCTCGGGCGCCTTCGCGTGCGGGCACTCCGGGTCGCCGGCCAACACCGGGAACCCAGCCGGGAGCGCGGTCACGTTGACGGACAGGGAGCACCCCATGGAGAACCTCGAGATCGTCACGCTCGCCTTGAGGCCGGCGGGGAGCTCGCCCGCCCGCACTGCCTCCCTGATATCCACGCGGAGCGCCTTGGCGATCTCCGCAACGTCCTGACCCTGGATGTACTTGGAACCGTTCACTGGGCACCTCCCTGCACGATCGCGTAAGCGAGCTCGAAGCCGAGGTCGAACTGCTTGCTCTGCTTGATGAAGGCCGTGAACACCTTGGCGTGGCGGGGGAGGGCCCGACGCAGCTGCGCGTAGGTGACGATGTTGACGTACGCGAAGGCGTCGACGTCGATCCCCACCTCCGCCGCCCACTCCCGAGCAACCTGGGACAGAGCCTCGTACCCGTTGCAAGCCGCGATCTTCTTCATCAGCTGCGTCATCTTCGGCTCCTCGGTTCGTGTCGTGTTCATGTTCTTATCTTAACCGCGGTTAAGCACAAAGTCAATCCCCCAGCGAACGATTTTCACCGCGGGCTCGATTATCGTTGCCTCCTATCTTAACCTGTGTTAAGCTGTATCTATCAAATGGAGGTCGCCATGACCCAGCTCGAGACGCTCCGCACCGCCTACCTGATCGCCCTCGACGCCCTGATCGCCCGCTACCCCGGGCAGGAAGTGAATCGCCGAAGCCACCTGGCGTGGCTCGAGCGCGCGGAGCTCGGGACCGTGACCCGGCGCATCCGGACGAAGGGCGGCTACACGGACATCTCCCGCGGCGCGACGGTCCTCTTTGTCCCGGAGGACCCGGAGCTCCTCGCCGCGGAGCGGGTGTCGCGTCCGGCAGGGTATGAGGTCTTCGCGCCGCGCGCGGATGGAAATCTGGGGATCACTCTCGTGGGTCAGGGGACTGTCCGCCCCATCTGCCGGACCTGCGGCGGGTCCGGGCTGGTCCACCCCCACCCGACGGCGCTCATCGCGGTGAGCTGCCCGGACTGCTAGGAGATTGACATCAGTGAGGGATGGAGTGGAGAGGAGATGGCGAGCGGATCAGCGCTCGCGGTCTGGAGCGGCGGAAGCTGGGGTGGGCTCCTCAGTGGTCGTCTCACCCGGCACCCGCGCCTCTTCCCCGCGGCTCGAGGAGGCCCAGAACCTCTCAGCCGCGTCGACCAGTGCCACCCACCCACCGTGACCGAGCGCCCCCAGCCGACGCTGCAGATCTGCCCCATCCACCCCCCACTTGGTGTCCAGGCGGTTGAGGGAGATCGCGTCGGCGATCTCCAGAGCAGCCCAGTGTGCCGGGGTGTCGTGCATCCAGCAGCCGTTGAGCGCGTCCATCACGAGTCGCCACTCGTCGACCGAGAGCTGCGGCAGGTCGCGCCGACAAACCTCGGCGTAGCGACGCAGACAGCGCCGGATCACCTCGCTCCGGTCCGCGAAGTTGCTCTCTCGCTCCTCCAGGATCGTCCACTCGGGGTCAAGTAGACGGATGCTCGTCGGTTTGCGGTCGTTGGCCATCAGCGCACCTCCCCGTTCTGGACGGCTCTCTCGACCCGCTCCCAGTAGGCCCGGTCCTCGGTCTCACCGACCACCTCCAACGCGGTATGCTCCGCTGGGTCACTGTAGATCTTCGTGCCGTCCTGCCACCTGTAATTGGCAGCCTCTTTTTCGGTGAGGACGTCGCTCTGCCGGCGCGCGGACAGCGTGCCCTGGCTCTCGCCCAGCTCGGACAGGTGGGCGTCCAACCAGGCCTCGCCCTCGGAACGAGTGGCGACGTGGCGCCACGAGAACAGCGACGATCCTGGGAGTCCGAATCTGGCGATCATCAGCGCACCTCCACCGGGATCGACACCCACAGCTCAGCCTCGGGCGACCAGCCCCCACCGCGGCAGGGCCGGCCCAGGGTCATCTGGTAGTGCGCGGCAGTCTTATGGCCCCGTTCCACGGCGTAGCCGTCGCTGCGCGGCCCGCCGCAGACCTGCAGCCCCGTGGTGCGCTCGACTGACCGGACCACCGCGTCAATCGGGCTCTCGCCGTCCTGGGCCACTGCGTAGGTGGCGAAGGCCAGCCCGCTCAGCTTGCGCCCCCACCTGGAAAAGTTGATCCGCTGTCGTCCCGTCATCTGACCCATGGTACCCTCCGTCATCATGCTATCAGTGTAGCACGGCCGTAGGACAGGGCAAGTATATTTGTATGACAGATGTAATACCGGTGAGATTAAAGCGCTTACTCCCAGGCCTCAGAGAACTCCTGGTCCGCGAACGCCTCCGCGAGCCCTGACACCTGCTTCAACCGCAGCACCTCGTCCGGGTCCATCCCGAGCTCGCGCGCGATCCACACGTCGTCGTGGTTCCTCCGCGAGAGCTCCACCACGATCTCGCTCATCGCGGCCACCTGGTGCTGCCCGCGCGCCCGGTTGTGCCGGATGGTCGAAGCGATGCGGTCGCTCCGGTCCCCACGCTCGCGGTTGATGAGCGTGACCGGCAACCGGCCGTGCACCCGCTTGCGCACCACCCTGGAGTTCCGCCCGACGAGGTTGCGGTGGAACCCGTCCACCACCACGTGTTCGCCCGGGTCCTCCTCAAACGTGACGATCGGCTGTGTGTAGCCGTCTGAGACGATGCTGAGCTCGAGCAGCTTCATCTCGGGCGGGGCTACGCGGTTCGGGTTGTAGTCGTTGGCGGTCACCTGATCCGCGGGCACCCAGATTACGCAGTCCACAGGTTCAGTCGCGAACGGGCTGACCGCGTGCAGGGCGCGGCGCACCCCGTTCAACGCCTCGATCCTGGCATCGCCCTCGAGACGGGCGATCTCCGCGACCAGCTCCGCCGTCTTGCGCCTCACGGCAGCGTCGTCATGTTCCATTGCTCCCTCCGGCGCCGCATGAGCTCGAGGTACCGCTTGTAAGAGTCCGGGCTCTTGTGTGGCGCGAAGTGAAAGTCCTTGCACCAGTAGTCGTTGCGCAGAAGCATCTTGCACACTCGCCGCCACGTGGGAGCCGCGTGCGCCGCCTCGACCTTCCGGTCCGCCTCGTCGGGGATCTCGGTCACCCCACGGTGGTCAGCCCACCACTTGAGCCAGATCGCGATCTTGTTCTCGAAGTGCTCCCGCATCCGCGGCGGCATGCTCCCGAGGAGCTGCTGCGCGAACGACTTCCAGGTGTGTCCCTCCGGGCAGGACACCTTGATTCGCCCGAGGATGTTCCCTGCCTCGCGCGCGTACCGCGCCCCCTGGTTTGCGCCGTTCACCCGCGCGACGACGCGCGCCCACGTCTCCGGCTCGATGATGTGAAACAGCCACAGCCCCTTCCGCTGGTCGTCTCCGTAGGGCTGGCAGATCCGCTGTTGGTGGATCGATAGTCCGGCCTGGTGCATGCGATCGTAGAGCCGGTTGTACGGCCTCTTCTCCTGCCCGAAGTAGATCCAGATGTCCCGCGTTCGCCAGTCATAGATCGGGTAGGCGTTGAAGACGTTCGGCGTGATCCGCGTCGTCCACTGCAGCCCGTCCAGTGTCTCCTTCGACGTGCTCTTGACCGTGCGGTAGCGGTTCAGGCTCTCGTCTGCCCGGATGCCCACCAAACACGCGGTGCGCTCGCCCTGCGCGTACCACTCGCCGAAGGCCGGGACGAACTCCTCGAACTCCATCCCACGTCGAAAGAACGGGAAGAACGCCTCATCCACCACGCTGCGCGGGTCCGGCTCCCGGATCCAGTCTGCTCTGCGGTTCGGATCCCAGCACAGCCATTGCGGCTCAAACTGGCTGACCGCGTTCCGCAGCGACAGCGGCAGCGCGACCCAGAAGAGATCAACCAGGTCCCGGTAGAGGTCGCAGCACCGGCGGACGTGATCGATCGTCAGGCGGTACTGCCCCTCGAGGTCCACGATCAGGACGCCGAAGCGGCGGCCGCGCCGGCGCGCCTCATCCGCCGTCAGGTGCAGGAGCACCGACGAGTCCTTCCCACCCGAGAAGCTCACGTATATCCGCTCGAAATGGTCGAAGACCGTCGCCACCCGCCGACGCGCCGCGGTCAACACGTCGATACCCAGAGGCTTCTTGTTCCCAGTCATCGCCGCCACTCTAGGTGCGTGGTCCCGAGCTTGAAGGTCCGCCGCGGCGCGAACCCAAGCTTGAGAAATAGCCGACTGCGGAAGGCGAACACGTCCACCACGTCAGCCGCTCCACGCGCCACATCGAAGCGAACCCGCACGAGCTCCTCCCCCAGCCCCCGACCGCGGAATTCGGGCAGGACGAAGCACCCCCCTAAGCGCGCACGGAGCGGCAACCTCCGCACGTAACCGCACGCGACGACCCGCCGCTCGTCGAAGGCGGCGAACCACGTCACCTCCGGGTCGCTCGATGCAACGCTCTCCAGCGGCGGGAGGTCGCGCAGAGTCACCCCCTCCCGTCGCGCGGCTCGAGCGAGCGACCGAACCGCCCCAAAGCTGACTTCAGTCACGTGCACCGCGGAACCTCGGGGTAGTAGCGCCGCTCCCACTGCCCACGTCCGCACCCGGTCCCGCGCTCGTCGCCGATTCCGTCGACGCGGATCCGCGCGCGGTCCCAGAACCCACCCTCGCTCATCGCGTAGGCCGGGTGCACCGGGAGGTCGTACTTGCGGAGGTAGGCGAAGACGAGCGCCGCGTCCCACCAGACGATCGGCGCGCATGAGCTCGGCGAACTGCACCCGAAGCGTCGGGCGCGCCGTCTACGGCGCCCGGACTCCCGCGCCCGCAGCCCGAGAATCCGCCGACCCAGCTCGTCGGCCTCGCGGAAGAACAGCCGACAGTCCTGCTCCCAGGTCAGGTCTCGCCACCCCACACCGGCTGGCAGGCATGTGTCCGTGACGACGATCTCCTGGTAGTCGACAGGAAACCTCCGCAGAAAAACATCCCGGACCGCGGGGCAGTCGGGGTTGTGCGAGGGGTCGTAGCGGACCCAAACGAAGGGCACCCGCAGACCCGCGCGCACCGCGAGGTGCGCGACGACGACGGAGTCCTTGCCCCAGCTCACCGCAACGAAGCACGTTCCGTCGAGCCCCGCGAAGCGTTGAAGCTCCGCGAGCGCCGCCTCCTCCCTCCGCGCAAGGTGTTCCGAACCGGCCAGCACCTGATCAGTCTGCTCCAGGCGAGCCCAGACCTCAAGGTCGATCGCGGTGTGCCGTGGGCTCGGGATCAGCACCGGTCGTGTCCCTTCAGCACCGTCAGGATCTGTGGTGCCCCGCGGTCGTTCTCGGCCACCCGGAACCGCAGTCGACGCGGCCTCCGCCCGCGGTAGAGCCAGACGCCGGGCTCGAGCTCCTTCACCCGGCGCGCGGTCTCGGACTCGCGGATCAGCGCCGCCAGCGCCAGTTCGTAGGTGAGCTGTGGATCCACCCGCTCGACGTACCGCCGGACCGCGTGCGGCGTGACGAACCAGCGCCCGGCGATCACAGGAACGTCTCCGGAACAGCGCGCCAGTCGGACCCCTCCGCGCGCCAGTACGGGTGCATGATCCGGCAGAAACGGAGGTACAGCCAGTCGGGGGCCAAATCGCGCGGGAGCGGACGCGCCGGCGCCTCGTCACAGGTGAACACGGATCGGTCCTCCTCGATCTCGACCACCTCCCATCTGGCGACCCACCCGTACCCCGACGCCCGCTTCGCCCCGAGCGCGAGCACGTGTCGAAGAAGCGCGCGAACCTCCGCGACGTCGCCAAATCCCCACCACGTCAACCGCATGCCCGCCGGCAGCGCAAGGCGCAGCGGAACCCAGAACGCCTTGTAGCGCCCGGACGTCGGGAGCTTCGCGGCGGAGGTCAGAAGCACCAGGTCACGCAGGTCGGGAAGCTTGCGCGTCCAGCGCCGGGCCTGGAACTCCTGCACGACGAGGTGCGCCTCCGAGGCGTGGTAGAAGCCCTGCAGGTGTAGCTGAAGCGGGATCGGGAGGTCCACCGCGTCGTGGTACTCAAGCTCCGGCGGTGGGAACCTGCGCAGCCCCGCAACCACCGCCGCGAGGAGCGCGTCAAGCGCAATCGGGTGGGTCGCGACCAACGCTTGCGCGAGCGTCGCCCTGACAACGAACGGAGTCACCGGATCGCCGTCAGCCACGCGAGGAGGTCGGTGCGGTTCATGACCACGTGGTCGAGGTACGGCCCCGCGAACTGCCGCGCTGTTGCCTCGATCCGAGCATCCTGATCCAGCGCGCGAAGCCCCTCGGCGAGGGAGCTCGTCTCCCCCGACGCATGGACTGCCCGCAACGCGACAGCGCCGTGCCCTGTCGCCCCCTTGGCCCCGAGCTGTCCACGCGCCCCAAGCGCGAGGAGGGCACAGACGAGGGCTGAATGTTCGAGCGGCGTCATCAGGACGCCGCCCACCTGCCAGAGCCAGCGCGCGCCGGCGCACACCGCCTCATAGGCGAAGATCATCTGGTTGCTGTCCGTGGCGCCCTCCTCCGAGGAGAGGCTCTGCTCCCACGCATCACGGTCCTCGGGGCGAAGCGCGTGCCGCGCAAGCAGTCCACGCCGAGCATCATGGCGGGTCGCCTGCCGGCGCTCTCGGTACTCCTCGGCCGGCTGGAGGTCGCCGGCGAGCTCGGTCAGCGGAGGACAGAGCAGCCGCACCCGCCACGCGTTCTGCGCACAGAGCAGGATCGCGTACGCCACCTGGAGCTTGCCCGGGATGAGGAGCGACCCGAGCCCGCCCCCGAAGAGACCCAGGTAGGGGAAGAGCTCGAGCGCGCGGCGGTACCCGGCAACATCCAGCGTCTCCGCCTGCCGCCCGAGGGACCCACCCGAGAGCAGGAAGTGCTGGGCCGCCACCGGCAGGGAGCCGAGCTCAAGGTCCAGCGTCCGGAGCGTCAGGTGCGCCAAGGCCTCGCGGAGCGCGTGGCGGAGGGAGTTGCCCGTCAGGCAGGGCACGTCCTGCGGCAAACCTTGCGGGTCATCCGGATCGACCACCCGCTCCGTCATGAGGAGCGCCTCATTCCCGACAGTCCCGGAGGAATGCACGATCGGGGTCAGGCTGGTGATCAGCACGTCGTAACGCACCGTCATCAGCTCGCCGTAGCGGGTCGGAGCCGCCACCGCGCCGGGCGACAGGTTCGCCAGCGTTTCGCAACCATTGGGATTCTCGGCTTCCACGTCGGCCACTCTCCTCCTCTTCATGGAACGTCCCTCTCCTCGATCTGGCGGAAGGCGGACTTGACGGACTCCCACCGCACGCGCGCCAGCGCCGCCACGCCGCAGATCTCCTGCGGCAGGAGCTGGAGTGCCCGACGCTCGGATGTCTCCGGGTCGGGCGGCAGTGCGCGGACTGTCTTCCGCAGCGCACCCCAAGCCGTCGTGACGGACGTCTTGGACGGCGCACCAGTCGTTGGGACCTGCAGCGCGCGCAGGACGAAGGTCAGCCAGCGCTCGAGTCGCGTGCTCTGGCGCGCCCCTGCCACCATAACGTTCGGGATCCGCTCCCACATCGTCCGGCGCTCCCCGGGGTAGGCGCGAACCAGGGCGACAGTCATCTCCGCCCATGTTGTGAGGAGTCGTTCCCGCTGTTCATCCGTCAAGACTTCACCTCCAGGTGGAGGGCGAGCTCAAGCTCCGCCCGGCCGCGGATCACCCGGACCCGCTCCTCCAGGGGACGCCAGCGATCTAACCCGGCCTTGGCTATCCGCCGCGAATCGTACCGCCCAGTCAGGATCTCATCTTTGGTGAACCCGAGCGCGAGCAGCTCCCGGACGGGCGCCAGCGTCGTCCAGTGTGATCCATCCAGCGTCAGCGCGGCGAGCTCGGTCTCAAACACGACCAGAGCAGCCGTCTGCCTGACAACGTTCACCGACGCGCGGGGGATCACGTGCTTGCGCCCCGAGGTCGGAACCGCCGCGAACCAAGAACTGCCCGACGGCAACTCGAGGCAGACGAGGAGCGCGGCGAGGACCTCGGCGACGTCCCGCTTCAGGAAGCGAAGCCAGGTCCACTCGGAGTCGACGCGCCGAGAGCAGACGTGCGCCTCCAGCCGCAGGCACTCCGGAGAACCCGGTTTCCCGGACCGCACCCAGGCGCAGGGCTCGCAGACCACGGCGTTGGGTCCGCCCGGCCCGTGCCACAGATCCCAGTCGGTCGCAGAGGGCGGAAGCCAGTCTCGCCAAGGCGCGGAGCGCGGCGCCGGCAACCCGCAAATGTGGCAGGTGGGAACCGGGCCGCTGGAGGAGCTGAACCCGGGGAGCGCGGGGGACCCGGCCAGACGGAATAGGACACGGACCGGGAAGAGGGATTTGTCCAGCACGTGAGTAGGTATCCAGGACGAGTCACACTAGCCTTTCGCAACTCTTAGACTCTTGGGAATGTGCGCTGGCAAGCAATCCCAGAAGCTCAACCTGCCCTCTCGAGCCGATTGAAGGCTATCGTTTCGCAACCATTGCGCTCCAGGGACCTTTTTAGGGAAACCACCCCGCGGATCGGGGGCGGGTAAGGCACGGTCTGCGCACCCCCACCTACCTTGCCTACATGGCCGCACCCCCACCCCTCATGTACTACATGGTAGGACATACACATGCCTCTGCTCGCCCCATCGCGGGCGAGTCCTCCCTGCCAGTGCGCGCCGCCCCCGGTCACCCAGGTCTGTGGAGTTCCAAGGCTTCGATGTCCGCTGTACACATGGGTTCCCTTGTGTACAGGGAAGGCTAGTGATTACTGAGGGATGACCCGGGAAGCGATGGACCCGGCAAGAGTGCGACGCCCTCAGCACAGGGAGGTGGGCGGTCTACCTGGACGCCCAATATCATACATGTAGGACAACAAAGGTACTGCTATACCGAAATGCCCGGCGACCAAGGGGCGCGCAAGACACCCCGGGGAATAGAAGGGCAGTAAGAGCTGGCGGGAAGGAGCAGCAAGACGAAGGCAGGGGTCAGCTCAGGAATCCCAGGGAATTCAGCTTGCAGTGTGCCCTCTAACGTTTCGCAACCATTAGAGTTACAAGAACCCGAGCTTACGTCCCTGGCGGCATGCGACTGCGAGGAGATCCCATAGAGGATATCTTCACATCGCGCCACTCGATCGATTCTCTCTTCGGGGGGCAAGCCCCCCGAACCCCCCGCCTTGCGCCAGCAATTACGAAAGGCTAGCGGAAGGGGTGGAGAAGCGCGAGCGGGAGCCTCCGAGAGTAGCCGCATGCAACCATCAGATTCACCTCAAGCTGTGTGCGGATCCCCTCGAGCGCCTCCCGCGTCACCGGGGCGACGTTCGTCTCCAGGGAGCGAAGCTGGGAGACAGCCTCCAAGACCCGGGCATGGAGATCGTCGTCCGTACTGGGCTGACGCTCTGTCTGGAGCCACTCGGCGAGAGCAGCCAGTGTGGAGAACCTCGGGATCCCCAGGCGCCCAGCTTCCTCATACTCTCCTCGGGCGCCCCGGCTCTCCGTCCACCTCTCCACGAGGAACACGGCATCGCACCGGCGCAGGAGCTCGAGCGTCGCGGCGTACCAGAAGTCCTCGTCCTGGATCCCGCTCAGGTGCTCCGTGCTCTTGTGCGGACAGAGGGGGACAGCACCGAGCCTCGTCACCTCCGCGGAGGCTTCCTCCGCCCGCAGGACGTTCCGGTGTCGCTCCCAGTCGCTCCCGGCGGAGAACGGACCCGCGATGTAGATGACCTTCATGTCGGTTCCTCCTTCACCAGAAGCCGGATACGCGGTCCGCCGGCACCGGGGAACATCTTCCTCGCCACATCGATCCGGTTACACGCGGCGCACAAGCCCTGTGGCTCGAAGTGCGGCGCATCGCAGTGGACGCAGACCCGCAGGTGCTCGCCGGCGGCTACCCGACGAATCGCCTCCGCGGCGCGGGCGACCGCGATGTCCAGCGTAGGGTCGTCAAACCATAAGACCTGATTCGGGAGCAGCCCGATGCCCACCTGGTACCGGAACTCGCCAAGGGACGGAGCAAGGGTCCGGTGACAGCGCTCGATGCGGAAGAACTCCGGGTGCCTCAGGATCAACTCCAGGTCGTCCAGCATCACGACGTCTTCCTCCCGCTCGCTCGGTCTCGCCACCCCCACAGCGGGCAGTGCCGCGCCTCGCACCGCTCGATCCGCTCCTCCGGCGTGCCTGTCCAATCTGGGCCAGGGTGCAGCGGGCCCATGCACTCGAGGCAGCACAGGCGCATCGCGGCCAGCGGGTCCTCTGCGGAGCGGGCGGCCAACTCGGGGTAGGCGTCGGCGATGGTCCAACCTGTCACCATCCGCTTCCCTATCTTTGGTATGCATCCCATTCTGCGAGCGCCTCGGCGGGGACCACATGGGGGCGCATCCTGATCGGTCGCCTCAACTCCCTCCGCTCGGTGACCTGCCGGTCCAACTCCAGTTCGCGCCGCTTCTCCTCCTCGACGCACTCTCGTTCGAGCTGGGCCATGTAGGACACCCAGGGATTGCAGATGAAGATCACATCCTCCTCCCAGTCGACGCGCTCAGCTTCTTGCGGGCGGGCCGGTGCGCCTTGTTCCACGCGCCCATCGCCTGAGAGACCGCAGCTTGCGGTGACCGCGCCGTGCCTGTGCATCCCTCGACAACGGCCACCCAGCCGCGCTGACCATCCGCGTCGCCGTAGATTGTGTGCAGCGCGAGAGCCAGACGGCGCCTTGTTGCGCGATCCAGCAGCACGTCGAGACTGCCACGCGGATCGAGAGGGCGCGTGGCAGCAGTCCTGCGCGGGCGGAACAGCTCGCGGGCAGCTGCGTCGGCGATGACGGGGCCGGGGGCAGTCATTGATCACCGGGAAGGTCCGGGCTGCGCTTGCCCTCCTCGATCAGATCGGGGCTCCCGACGTAGTGGCCGACCCAACCTGTCTCGACGTAGGTGTGGGCGCAGCACTTCAGGCACACGAGGTAGCAACGCCCGTGCGTCAGGTCTGGCTGGCGGACCAGCACTCGGCCGCGGTCATCAAGTAGCTGCGTCTCAAACACCATCGAGACCGGCTGCCACCTGTGCTTGCAGCGACGAGTGATGGCCGCCCACTCGGTGCCCTGCCTGTCCGCGCTCGGGCCGAACTTCGCTCGCTGCTCGGCCAGTGACGGCAGGCGACTGCGCTTCGCCATCACATCCTCCTCGAAGTCGGCGCGCTCGGTTGGGCCGCGTGGCTGCCCCCACTGCCGTCCGCATCCCTCACATGGGTGCGTGACGTGACTCATGCAACCCGGGTGTGAACACGGCTCCCCTGGGCGATACTGGGCCGGGCCGCGATCCGGGTGCTCCACGTGGCACTCACACTCGCCATCACCCCAACGCTGCCGAGCGAGACAGTGGGACGTGTGATCCTCCTCGTTCGGCTGGGCCGGGCCGCGGGCGAGCGCAAGGATCATCTTTAGCGCCCGCACCGCATCGCGGTTGGTCCTGGCGCTGCGCTGTGACCATGGCCGGTCCTCAAGCACAGCGATCATCTCTTGCGGCGACAGGCCGCCGCAGCAGGCCAGCGTCTCGAGGTCTTGGTCGTGGTTCCGCAGCGCCTGCGGCTCGTGCGGAGCGAGCAGGGCCCACGGCACCGCGCGAGGGCATTCCATCTGCTCCGACTCACGTCGCGTGCGAGTGTCGAACAGCACCGGAAATGTTCTGTCGCAGCTCATCGTTTCGCCTTCCCAGGTGAGATACCCAGCGCTTCGGCGGCGACTCAGGTGGCCCGCTCGAATGCTCTGCTACCGTAGCCGCCGTCCCGCATAGCCTGCAGGATACGCTTCCACGAGATGGTCTTGCGCCACTCCGGGACACACACGACGAAGGGCATCGATACGGGACCCGCAAGCCTCCCACCAAACGCCTCGCGGATCTTGATCGAGGCGGACCCATCATCATTGAAATCGAGGCCGCCGAAGCGATACGCCCACTCGCCACCTCGCCGGAACGCGAGCAACACGCGCTCGTAGAACTGGCGCTCCTTACCTGCCAACAGCGCGTAGCGGTCGATTCCGCGGATGACGTAGAACCGTTCGTTGCTGACCCGGCACGTACGCTTGCCGCCGAGCTCGCGGATCACGCAGTCACTCTCGTCGTTGACCTGGACGACAAAACCGATCAGCCAGTCATGGAGGGAGAACCTGCCACTAGACACGCACGAGACAAGCGCTCCGGGGACCAGGTCCTCCTTCTTCCAGCTCACCCAGGCGCCAAGCCTCTTCTCGTCAGGGATCTCCTTGTAGTCAGGGAATGCCAGCGAGTTGGCAATCGTCAGGAGCATGCGTTCCTTGTCTGTCATGCGACTCCCCGCTTCCCCTGAGGTCGCCACTCGCGGCGGACACGGCTGAACAGGCTGGGCCTCCGGATGCGCGCCGGGGAGGTGCTCCGCTCGACCGGGGAGCTCGAGCGCTGTGAGGGCCTGGTCAGGCACCTGGGGACGCGAGTCGGCAGGGTGCCAAGCCAACCCCACGCCACAGGACCCCAGCGCAACGGGGCCACATCAGTGATCTCGGCTGATACCTCCCAAGCGTCACTCAAGGTCGGGAGCGAGAACCCAGCCATCAGCCGCTTGAACTCCTGCAGTGAAAGGTCGAACGCAGTGTGGGCTCTTAGGATCACGTCGGTGTTCACGCCTCACCTCTTCCCAGCAGCCGGCGCCAGATGCGCGCGACCCGAGGCCACCACCTCGTGCTCCCGGCGTTGTAGAGTGCCCAGGGTGACCTCCGGCAGGCGCGCAGGTGGGGACGCTTGTCGCTCAGGCAGCGGCGCTCAGAGCGCGCGAGCAGTGAGGCGGAGCGGTCCAGGTTCACCGAGAGTAGGAGCAGCCGGCGCACCCGCTCCTGTTCGCACATCGGGACATGCACCTGCCCGGCGCCAGTATCACAGCCGAGTCTGTTCTTCCCGGTCCAGCGCACCACCAGGTTCCGCCTCCCGCCGCTCTCAGCGAGAACGACAGCGAGGAGCAGCCCCAGCGGCAGGTGGTGCCGCTCCTCCGCGGCGCGCGCAACGGCGACAAGCTCCCGAACCTCGCGCTCGGGAACGAGGCGCTCCGGCGCCGCCAGGAAGGACAGGACGAGCAGAGTCTCGGTCATATGGACTCGGACAACGGCGGGTACAGAATGTCGTGCTTGGCGCGCACGCCACGCGCCTCACGGTCCGCCGCGGCGGCCGCCTGCTGCGCGAGCTCGACCCGGCGCGCCTCGATGCGGCGGGTGAGGCGTTGATGCTCGTTGAACTTGCGTCGGCTCTGACCGTCATGCGCCTTCCGCAGGCGCTCACGCCACTCCACACGGTACTGGGCGATGACCTGTTCGATCACCGGGATTCCCTCGTCGTCCGCGAGCCATGCGGCCTCGGACCCGATGACCCGGTCAAGCTGCGCCTGCAGCTCTGCGATCTGCTCGCGGATCTCCTGCGCCTCCGCCGCCATATCCTCGGCGCAGGCCAGGTTCATCGCGCGGTGCTCCTCGGCGACAGCGAGCGCCGCCCGGTGCTCCGCGAGCTCAACGTCCCGCGTCGCGCGCAGCCCGCGGATCTCCTCCAGCTTGCCCGCGAGCCAGCCAGCGAGCTTGGCCTGCTTCTCCTCGAGCCGCTTCAGTCCGATGTTGGGCATGATTCAAGTCCCGCTCATCGACCCGCAGGCAGCAGCGTGAGCGGGAGGTCGTCCACGGTCGGCGAGCGGTAGTCCCGCGCCGGCGACGACGCCGGGGAAGTGCCCTTGCCCTGCAGCGCCGCGAGGAACGCGCGCAAGTCCTGCCACGCAGCCTCCGCCGGGGCCAGCAGCTTCACGAGGTCGAAACCGCTCCGCTGGCCCTCGGCCAAGATGATCCCATCCAGGGCGAGCTGCAGACCCGCGACCACCGCCGCCCGGATCTTGAGGTAGGTCTGACGCGCGCTCGCCGCCCGCTCGGGCGACATGAAGCCGGCCACGATCTCGAACAGCCCGTCCGCGCCAACGAGCGCGAGCTGCGCCCCCTGCACCGTGGTGTGCGCGACCGCGAAGCCATCCGGGAGATTCTGCGGACCGAACGTCTTGCACGAGGACAGGAGCGTGAGGGTGGTGAGCAACAGGATCAGCTTCTTCATGGCGACACAACCTCCTCTTGGGTGTCTCGGATATCCCGGATGAGCGAAGATAGATTTGCGGGGAAGGTCGCTAGTCCTGCCCCAGCACCCAGCGAAGCGCGGACTTGTAGTCGTCCGAGAAACCGGCTTCACTCAGCCGCGCCTTGATCTGCTTCTTGCCTGGCGTCTTGGACTGGCCCGTTGCCGCTGCCACTGCCTTCGTCGCCACCCGCCGGCGCCCATCCTTCTGCGCATCGGCCAACAGCGCCTCCAGCTTGTCGTTCTGCTCACCCCTCGGAAGGTTGGACAGCTTTGCCGCATCGGTCGACGTGAGCTGCCCACGCTCGACAGCCTTGCGGACCGCCGGCGCGCACTGCAGCAGCTTCATCCACTGAGAGATGGTTTGCTTGGTCACCCCGAAGGCGATAGCTGCCTCTCCCTCTTTGCGCCCCATGGCGAGGTAGCGAGAGCACTTCTCCGCGCGGCCGAGCGGCGTGTCGTCCTGGCGGTTCTCGTTCGTCGAGATGACCACGCCGAAGAGATCCGCGTCGGTACCGCGCCGGACAACCGCCGTGACGCGCACCGGCTCCTTGCCCTGCTCGCGCAGCCTGCGGTTGGCCTCGCGGGCGCACTTCACGCGCTGGCGACCGTCGACAACCACGGGCTGGTTCGCCTGCTTGGCGATAATGACGGGCTCGATCACGCCCTGGAACATGATGCTCAGGACCATGGGCTCATCAAGCGGCAAGAGCACGCGCGGGTCATAGAGCGGATCATCAGGGTTCTCGATCAGAATCAGATCGGCAGGATCGAACGTCCATGCGTTGGTGCGGCTGTCAAATGCGGTCTTGGTGTCTTTCATCTATCACCTCAGTTCGGCTATCCCGGATGAACGGAGCCCCAGCGGCCTTCTCCCAGACGTACTCCCGGCTCGAGCCCCGGGTAGTCCGCGCCTCCCGAAGCAGCCGGAACGGCAGCCAGCGGCAGTTCGGCCCGCCGCACGCGATCACCTGCGCAGCGCGCGAGCAACACCAGGCGCCGAGGTCCTCGTGATCAACGTGCCGGAACCGACGGTAATGGTCGCCCTCTGGCCCCTCGTAGGGCGGGTCCACAAACATCGAGATGTCCGGACCATCAGGCGCCTCGTGGAAGTCCGCGCACCGCACACGCCACCCACGCAGTGCCAGGAGCTGGGACGCGATCCGCAGGCGAACAGCTTCGCCCCAGAAGCTCCCAGGCCAGCACCCTGTCCGAGCCCAAGCAGACGCGCTTCGCGCCGGGGAGCTCCGCGCCCGCGAGAGCCAAAAGCCGACGAGGTTGCGCGCCTCCAGCGGAACGAAGGAGGGAAGGTCCTCAACTGACCCGACGTCAATCGGCAGGCGCAGCACCTCGGAGGCGCGCACGTGCAGGAGGTAGTCCCAGACGCCCGCGACAACTGGATTGCGGTCAAGCAGGAGGACGGGGCGACCCCCCCCCCTGCCGGAGGGCGAAGCCAGCACTCCCCGCGAACGGCTCCACGAGCAGGCGTCCGGTGGGCTCAGGGTACGCACCCGCGATCCGCCACTTCGACCCGCGGTACGGGAAGAACGGACGAAGAACACGCTCACACATGTGCTCTAGAGCCAGCCGGGTTCCAACTCGAGGTGAAACTCGAGGCAGGGTTCCCCACGGCGCTCCATGATGCGACCTGTCCAAACTGGCGCCGCCGGATCACGCTCCACTTCACGCCCGGCGTCAAAGTGAAGGAGCCTCCCATCCGACAGGCGCACTTCCGCGCCCCAGAATGCGGCGTCGACCGGGTCCTCGAGCGACGCGGAGAACTTCAGCTCCCACCCGGCATCCGCGGAGCGCAGCCCGGGGCAGACAACGCGCGGGGGCGGCGCGCAGTCCCGGGTGTAGAGGGAAACCTGGTCCCTCACGTGGAGCGGAACGTGGAACTCCAGTGTCCCGAAGCGCTCACGCGGCGGTTCACCACCGCATCCGAGGAGCAGGAGGGAAACCAGCAGAGTGAAACGCACGTCACACCATTCCCTTCTGTGTCGCCAACCAGACGGAGCAGACGAGCTTGCCGGGGTCCCCGCGCAGCAGCCCGCACCCGACGTACACCTCGCTGTCGTCGTCGATCTGCGAGTTCGGGATCCAGTGCTCAGTCCCGTCCAAGTCGACCAAGACCGCCTGGTCGGTCTCCGTCAGGTAGGTGACCTCGAACTCCTCAACCTCTCGATTTCGCGGCATGCTGGTCAGTATCCATGCCGAGTCAGTTCAAGGATCAGGCGTCATGCGGCGATCCCCCGGTCCGCGTCTCGGACCCGCCGGCGCCCGGCCCGTGTGATGTGCCAGGTAACGTAGCGCCCGACGAAGGGACGCCCCTCCCGGACGCGGAGTCCACGGTGGGCGCGGCTCTCGACCAACCCCTCCCGGAGGAGAACGCGGAGGTCGGAGTTCGCCATGCAGACGTCGTCCCGGATGAACCGCCGAACGTCATCCGTCAGGGCCCCATCCCCATCCTCCGGGAGCCCGGCGAGGTAGCGGAGGACCGCGAGGCGCCGGGTGCGGATCCGCTCCGTCATCCCACACCACCTGCCGCGAGGAGCTTCAGGAACTCGTGCTCACTGATGATGCGCAGCGCCGCGCCCTCGGCGACGAGCTTCTCCGCCTTGACATGCTTGCTGCTCTTGCGCGGCTCGGCGCCCGCGCCCACCACCAGGTAGGTGAGCTCGCGAGTGACGCCACTCGGCGCCTGTCCGCCCCGCTCCAGCACCCGCTTCTGCGCGGTCTTGCGATCGAACGCGAGCAGCGTCCCGGTGAAGACGAAGCTCTTACCGGCGAGGGGCCCACCGGTCAGTGCGGCCGCGCCCTGTTCCAGGGTCACCTCACGCAAGAGCTCGTCGATGAGCGGCGCGCGATCAGCCAGCCCGGCCACCACGCTCCGAGCGATCTCCGACCCGATGGTGGGGATCTCAGCGATCTCCACAGCCATGAGCTTCCGCACCCGCGCGAGGTCGCCGTACCGCTCCTCGAGCAGTTCCGCCACGTGGCGTCCCAGCTCATCAATCCCCAGGGCGCGCAGGAAGACAGAGATCCGCAGCGAGCGGTGTTCCCCCGTCTCCTCGACCAGGCGGGCAGCCAGCTTGGGTCCCACGCGCTCGAGCCGCTCCAGCTGTTCGGTGCTGACGCGGTAGAGGTCGACCGGGCTGCGCAATAGCTGCTCATCGTAGGCCTGGGAGAGCAGCTTCTCGCCGAACCCCAGGATGCCCACCACAGAGCAGTAGTGGGCGATGGCGCCGATGGTAGCCGCGCGACAGACCTCCGGACGCGCGCAGTAGAGGAAGTCGCGCTCCCGCCGAACAGGTCCGCCGCAGGAGGGGCAGACCTCGGGCAGCGCGATGGGCGGCTCACCGCTCTCCGGCGCCGGCTCCACCACCCGCTCCACCTTGGGGATCACCCCGCCGCGACGGGTGACCAGCAGCTTCGCGCCGGGCGGCCGGCCAAGGAGCCCCAGCTTGTCGACGAACCCGGCATGATGCAGGGAGGCGCGGCTCACCTGCGCCCCGCTCAGGGTCACCGGATCGAGGAGCGCCACCGGGGTGATGGCCCCCGAGCGCGCCACGCTCCATTCCACCCCGCGAAGCGTGCTCACGCCGGACTCGCCCTGGAACTTGTAGGCGATGGCGTAGCGCGGATGGTGCGCGGTGGAGCCAAGCCGCTCCTGCTCCGAGACCTGGTTGGCCTTGAACACCACCCCGTCGATCTCGAAGTCGATCTCACCCCGACAGGCGGCGATATCCTCGTAGATGTCGCGCAGCCGGCTCCCCTCGCGCGGCCCCAC